>Ga0187776_10000082_pt1 | contig 46625 bp, 46 predicted proteins | sample 0216_BV02_MP12_2_FD_132426 | JGI IMG/M metagenome (GOLD analysis project Ga0187776, IMG submission 132426) | Tropical peat soil microbial communities from peatlands in Department of Meta, Colombia - 0216_BV02_MP12_20_MG | ecosystem: Environmental > Terrestrial > Soil > Wetlands > Peat | place...
CGGCTCGACCATCCTCGCGGCGCTCGGCAACGCCACGCTGCTGCTCCTCGCGACCGGCGGCATCGTGTGGGAAGCGATCCTGAGGCTCCGGGAGCCCGCGCCGGTCGCGAGCGCCACGGTGATCGGCGTCGCCGCGGCGGGCGTGGTGGTGAACGCCGGGACGGCGCTGCTGTTCCTGCCCGGCCGCGAGCACGACCTGAACGCGCGCGGCGCGTTCCTGCACATGGCGGCCGACGCGCTCGTCTCGGTGGGCGTCATCGCGGCGGGCGTGGCGATGCTGCGCACCGGGTGGCTCTGGCTCGACCCCGCGGTGAGCCTCGTGATCGCCGTGGTGATCCTCGCCGGCACGTGGGGGCTGCTGCGCGAGTCCGTGCAGCTCGCGCTCCATGCGGTGCCCACGGGCGTGGATCCCGCGGCGGTGCGGCGCCATCTCGCGGGCCTGCCCGGCGTCGCGGAAGTCCACGACCTGCACATCTGGGGCATGAGCACGACCGAGACGGCGCTCACCGCGCACCTCGTGATGCCGGGCGGACACCCGGGCGACGATTTCCTCGCCGCCGTGTGCCGCGAGGTGCACGATCGGTTCCGCATCGGGCACGCGACGCTGCAGGTGGAGACCGCCACGGGCACCTCGCCCTGCGCGCTCGCTCCCGACCACGTCGTATGAGCCGGCCGGCGGCGACGGCGCCCCGCGGATCCATCGAGGACCGGGAAGCGGTCCTCGACTTCTGGTTCGGGCCGCCCGGCGCGCGCGGGAAGGCGCGGGCCGAATGGTTCCGCAAGGACCCGGCCTTCGACGAGGAGATCCGCCGGCGCTTCGGCGCGCTGCACCGGGCGGCCGCGGCGCTCGAGCTGGAGCCGTGGCGCGCTTCGCCCCGGCCGATGCTCGCGCTCGTCGTCGTCCTCGACCAGTTCTCGCGCAACCTCTTCCGCGGCGAGGCGCTCGCGTTCGCCGAGGATGCCCACGCCCGCGAGTGCGCGCGCGAAGCCGTGGAGCGCGGCGACGACCGGGGCCTCGTGCCGGTCGAGCGGCAATTCCTCTACCTTCCATTCGTCCACCACGAGGACGCGGCGGACCAGGACCGCGGCGTGGAGCTGATGGGGACGATCGACGCGTTCGAGGAAACGCGCGGAGCGCTCGAGTGGGCCGAGAAGCACCGCGCCGTCATCCGGCGCTTCGGGCGCTTCCCGCACCGCAACGCGGCGCTCGCCCGCGCCTCGACCCCGGAGGAGCTCGAGTTCCTCGCGCAGCCCGGCTCGGGCTTCTGAGGCTACTTCCGGCGCAGGCTGGCGGGCGCGGCGGCCTTCTTCCGGCGATGGTGCGGGCGCGTCTTGCCGTAGCTGCCCTTGAACAACTTGCCCTTGAAGCTGCGCTTGTCGCCCTTGCCCATGGATCCCCCGAGTGTCCCAAGGCTCCGATTATAGCGGCCGCCCTCCCGCGCGGCGGCGACGCTGCGCCCGCGCCGCGCGATGCTACTCGGCGTCGCGCTGGTTCTCGGGGCGCGCGAGGTCGAACGCGGGGTGCGCGAGGCAGGCGTCGTTGATCGCCGAGATGCGCGGGTACGGGCCGAGGTCCATGTTCACGCGCCGGGCGTTGGCGACCTGGGGCACCAGGCACACGTCGGCGAGCGTGGGTGCCTCGCCGAAGCAGTACGCGCCCGAGGCGCGCGCCGCGAGCTGCGGCTCGATCGCGCGGAAGCCCTCGGAGATCCAGTGGCGATACCACCGGTCGCGGCGCGCATCGTCCACGCCGAGCTCGTGCTCGAGATACCGGAGCACGCGCGTGTTGTCGAGCGGATGGATGTCGCACGCGATGGCGAGCGCGATGGCGCGCACCCACGCGCGGTCCTCCGCGCCGAGCGGCAGCAGCGGCGGCAACGGATGGCGCTCCTCGAGGTACTCGATGATCGCGAGCGACTGGGCGAGGCGGCGATCGCCCACCTCGAGCGTGGGCACCAGGCCCTGGGGATTCACGTCGAGATAGGCGCTCGTGCGCTGCTCGCCGCGCCGCAGGTGCACGGCCCGATGCTCCACCTGCAGGCCCTTCAGGTTCAGCGCGATCCGCACGCGGTAGGCGGCGGACGAGCGGAAATAGCCGTACAGGATCATGGCGCGGCCATGATACTTCCTTATACTTTCGCATGGACGCTTCCACGACGCCCCCCGGGGACGCGGTTCCGGACCGCGCCGCGATCGCCGCGCGCCTCGCCGTGCACCCGCCCCTCGAAAGCCTGCTCACCGCCGACGACGTCGAGCGGCAGAGGTCGATCGGGGCCCGGCCCCTGCGACCTGCGGCGGTCCTGCTGCTCGTGGTGGGCCATCCGTCCGGTCCCACCGTCGTCTTCACGCAGCGCACGGCGCATCTCGCCGACCACGCGGGACAGATCAGCTTCCCCGGCGGGCGCTGCGACGAGGGCGATCGCACGCCGGAGCGCACCGCGCTGCGGGAGGCCGCGGAGGAGATCGGCCTCGCCCCCGAGCGCGTCGAGATCCTCGGCCGCCTTCCCGAGTACCGCACCTCGACCGGCTACTCGGTGACGCCCGTGGTCGGCTGGGCGCTCCCGCCGCTCGCCTGGAGGCCGGACCCGCGCGAGGTCGAGGACGTCTTCGAGGTGCCGCTCGCCTTCCTGCTCGACGAGGGCAACCACCGCCACGAGACGGCGTACCAGCGGGGGCACCTGCGCCGTTTCTGGGCCGTGCCCTACGGCGAGCGCTACATCTGGGGCGCCACGGCCGGGATGCTCGTCACCTTCCATCGCATTCTCGCCGGGGAAGGGAGCCGCAGGGGGGCTTGACAAGAACGAACGGTCGTACTATTTTGGAGTCATGTGCCCCGTCGCCGCCCCCGTCCGATCCTCCCGCCCCGCCGCGGCCCGCGCCGCCCGGCCGTCCAAGGGCGAGATCACGCGCGCGCAGATCCTCGCCGCGGCCGTCGAGCAGGCGAGCGCCTCCGGCTTCGAGTCGCTCACCATCGGCACGCTCGCCGAGCGCACGGGCCTCTCCAAGAGCGGGCTGTTCGCGCATTTCGGCTCCAAGCTCGAGCTGCAGCTCGCCGCGCTCGACGAGGCCGCGCGCCAGTTCACCGAGGCGGTGTTCCTTCCGGCCCTCAAGGCCCCGCGCGGCGTGAAGCGGCTGCGGGCGCTCTTCGAGAGCTGGATCACCTGGCCGCACCGGGCGCGCCTTCCGGGGGGCTGCCCGATCGATGCGGCCTCGCGGGAATACCACCACCGGCCGGGGCCCATGCGCGACGCCGTGGTCGAGCGCCAGAAGCAGCTCGACCGGGAGTTGCGCAAGGCCGTCCAGCTCGCGATCGACACCGGGGAGCTGTCGCCGCGGACCGACGCGCAGCAGCTCGCGCTCGATTTCATCGGGATCCTGCTGGTGCTGGGGCGGGCGGAGCTCGTCGTCGGCCGCGAGGAGGCGGGCCGCTGGGCCCGCGAAGCGTTCGAGCGGCTCATCCGCCAGCACGCCGCCTGAATTGGGGACAGGCTCGAAACGGGGACAGGCCCCAGCCTTTGATTAGCACGAACGTTCGTACACTAAAGGAGACCGCCATGGACCGCCGACCGATTCCCGGGAACACAGCGCTCACGATCGCCGTCGCCGTCGCCGTGTGGGGTGGGATCGTGGCGCTCGCCGCCGCCGACGGGGTCCTCGCGCGCCTGGATGCGCCGGTCTCCATCGCGCTCGCCGCGTTCGCCTTCGCCTTCGCCCTGGAGGCCTATGCGCTCGACGTCGACGTGCGGGCGTGGGTCGAGGGCCGGTCGCTCCCGATGCTGGTCGGGGTGGCCGTCGCGGCGGATGCCGCGTTCGCGCTCGCGGCGGTCCAGGCGCAGCTCGAGCCGCAGCCGCTCGCCGCTTTCGCTCGCCTTCCGTTCGCGCTGCTGGGCTGGCTGGGCATGCCGCTCGCCGCCGTCGCGCACGTCGCGGCGCTGCGCGCCGCGGTCGCCTCGCGCCTCAGCCGATCGGCTCCGAGATCACGCGGCGCGAACCCGGCCGCGATCTGAGGTCGCCGTAGTAGCGCTCGAGGTTCGGGCGCGCCACGCGCGCGAGCGGCATGTTGAGCCACCGGTGCACGGCGCAGCCCACCACGACGTCGGCGGCGGTGAAGCGCTCGCCGGTCAGGAAGCGGCGCTTCGCGAGGTGGGCGTCGAGGATCGAGGCGCACTTCTCGCTCCTCGCGCGCGAGGCCTCGATCGCCGCGGCGTCGCGCCGGTCCTCGGGCACGCGGAAGAGCTGCCAGAACGCGTCGCGCTGGGCGGGAGTGAAAGACGTCGACTGCCACTCCATCCAGCGGTCCGCGTCGGCGCGGCTGCGCAGGTCGTCGGGCCAGAGCGTCCCGGGCGCGTGCCGCGCGGAGAGGTAGCGGACGATGGGGTTCGACTCGTACAGGACGAAGCCGTCTTCCTCGATCACGGGCACGAGGCCGTTGGGGTTCTTCGCGAGGAACTCCGGCGTGTCGTTGCCGCCGAACTTCCCGCCCACGTCGACGCGTTCGTAGGCGAGGCCGATCTCGTCGCAGCACCACACGACCTTCTGGACGTTGATCGAGGAAAGGCGCCCCAGGATCCTCAGCATCGCCGGCTCCTCACAGGGGGTGCGCGCCGACCATCAGCCGGTCGTACACCGAATATTGCTCCTCCACGGCGCCGCCGCCGGCCGCGGGCTCTCGCCTGACCGCGATCCACGCCTCGGGCGCGAGCGTCTCGCAGACCTCCGCGGTGTGGCGCAGCTCCTCCTCGGCGAGGCGCCGCGCCGCCTCCCACGAGGGCGCGCCCCACGCGCGCACGAGGTGCCACGCGAGCGCGTCGGTCTGGGCCTCGAGCTCCTCCTCGCTCGCCTCGACCACCTCGGCGAGCGTGCAGCGCGCCTTCGAGGCGAGCGCGAGGAAGGACGACTCGCAGTGGCACGAGGGGTCGCAGGCCCGCTTCCCCGCGAAGTCGCACACCGCGTAGCCGCCGGTCACCACCGGCTCGCCGTCCTTCGCCGCGCCGCAGGCGCGGAAGAGCTCGTCGTCCGAATCGTCGAGGCGAACGGCGCGCAGCAGCTTGGTCATGGGTGCGGAAAGGGGATCGGCTCCCGTTATGATACTGGACGTCCGCCGCGCCCCGCGCGCCGGACCGGCCGCTCCATCCGGCGCGGTCGCCCCTCCCGTGGAGCGCCATGCCTGCCAAGAGAATCGCCATCGTGACCGGTGGCAACCGCGGAATCGGCCAGGAGATCGCCCGCCAGCTCATGAAGGCGGACGTCTTCGTCGTGGTCGGCTGCCGCGACCAGCCCAAGTGCGACGCAGCCCTCGAGGCGCTGCGCCGCGACGGGGCCAACGTGGACGCCCACCCGCTCGACGTGAACGACACGAAGACGGTGAGGCGGTTCGTCGAGTACGTGGAGAAGCAGCACGGGGCCCCCTCGATCCTCGTGAACAACGCCGGCGTCTACCCCGAGGCGACCGCCTCGCGCGTCGCGGACACGCCCACCTCGGTGTGGCGCGAGACCTTCGAGACCAACCTCTTCGGCGCGGTGCGCATGTGCCGCGAGGTGCTGCCGCTCATGAAGAAGATGCGCTACGGGCGGATCGTGAACATCTCGAGCGGGATGGGCCAGCTGCAGCAGATGGGGGAGGGCAGCCCCGCCTACCGCGTCTCCAAGGCGGCGCTCAACGCGCTCACGCGCACGCTCGCCTCCGAGGTCGCCGGCACCGGCATCCTGGTGAATTCCATGAGCCCCGGCTGGGTGAGGACGGACATGGGCGGCGAGGACGCGCCCCGCTCCGTCGAGGAAGGCGCGGAGACCGCGGTCTGGCTCAGCCTTCTGCCCTCCAACGGCCCGACGGGCCAGTTCTTCCGGGACCGCAAGCCGATTCCCTGGTGACGTGGCCGCCCGGGCCGCCCGATTCCTCCTGCTCGGCGCGGCGGCGCTCGCGCTCGCCGCGTGCGGGCGCTTCGCCCACCTGGGCGTGGCGCTCGCGTACGCGAACGCCACTGCGCTCATCACGTGGACGGTCGACGACTACGTGGACCTCGATCGCGCCCAGAAGGAGCAGGTGCGCTCCGAGGTGGCGCGCGCGATGGCCTGGCACCGCGCGGTGGAGCTGCCCGGCTACGGGCGCTTCCTCGCCTCGATATCCGAGCGTGCCGGGCGTCCGTTCAGCGAGGCGGAGGTCGCGCAGGCATGGGACGAGGTCCGTGCGGCCTACGTGCGCGTCGTGGAGCGCGTGCTGCCCGAGGCTTCGGCCTTCCTCGCCTCGCTCGACGAGCGCCAGCTCGCCCACCTCGAGCGCCGGTTCGACGAGGACAACCGCAAGTTCGTGCGCGAGTCGACGAAGGGGACCCCGCAGGAGCGCCGCGCCGAGGCCGTGAAGCGGAACGTGGCGCGCATCGAGGACTGGACCGGCAGGCTTTCCCCGCCTCAGCGCGCGATCGTCGCCGCGCGCGAGGAGGCGCTGCCCACGATCGAGGAGCGTCTCGCCGACCGCCGCTACCGCCAATCGGAAACCCTCGCCCTCGCGCGCACCCGCGATCCGGCGCGCATCGCCGCGGGGCTGCGGCGCCTGCTGATCGATACCGATTCGTGGCGGCGTCCCGAGTACCGGGCGAAGCTCGGCGCGCGCGACGCGGCCACGTTCCTCATGATCGCCCGGCTCTCGGCCACGCTCACGCCCGAGCAGCGCTCGCACCTGCGCCGGAGGATCCAGGGCTACACCCAGGACATCGCGCGCCTCGCGTCCTCGGGCTGACGACTCGGCGATCCGGGATGCGTTCATCGGCGCTCATCGGCGGATCCGGCGCCGCGCGCCGCCTCGTCAGAGCCGGGACTTGAGGGCCTCCGTGGCGGCCACCAGGCGCGAGCGGATGCCCGGCTCGAAGGCGGAGTGGCCCGCGTCGGGCACGATCGCGTACTCCGCCTCGGGCCACGCGCGGTGCAGGTCGTCGGCGGAGACCACGGGACAGACGATGTCGTATCGCCCCTGCACGATCACGCCCGGAATGCCCGCGAGGCGCCGCGCGTTGTCGAGCAGGAAGTTGCGCGGCAGGAAGATGCCGTTCGCGAAGTAGTGCGCCTCGATGCGCGCGAGGCCCAGGGCCACGCGGTCGGCTGCGAAGTCCGCGACCAGCCCGGGATTGGGCAGCAGCGTCGAGCACGAGCCCTCGTACACGCTCCACGAGCGCGCCGCCGGCATGTGCACGGCGGGATCCGGGTCGACGAGCCGCCGGTGATAGGCCGCGAGCAGGTCGTCGCGCTCGGCCCCGGGGATGTAGCCCGCGAACACCCTCCACGCCTCGGGAAAGATCGCGCGCAGGCCGTACAGGAACCAGTCGATCTCGCTCGGGCGGCAGAGGAAGATGCCGCGCAGCAGCAGGGCGAGGCAGCGGGCGGGATGGTGCTCGGCGTAGGCGATCGCGAGCGTCGAGCCCCACGAGCCGCCGAAGACGACCCAGCGCTCGATCTCCAGGTGCTCGCGCAGGCGCTCGAGGTCGGCGACGAGGTGCGGCGTCGTGTTCGCCTCGAGGCAGCCGAGCGGCGTCGAGCGCCCGGCGCCGCGCTGGTCGTAGACCACGATGCGGTAGTAGGCCGGATCGAAGAACTGCCGGTGCACGGGGCTCGACCCGGCGCCGGGGCCCCCGTGCAGGAACACCACCGGCACGCCGCGCGGATTGCCGGTCTCCTCGTAGTACATGCGGTGCGGCGCATCCAGCGCCAGCATGCCGGTCCTGCTCGGCTCGATCGGGGGAAACAGCGGGTAGGGCTCGGACGCGCCGGAGTGCTTCTCCTGGGGCATGGGTCGATTTCCGGTTGGTCCGTGAAGATTAGCAGATGGGCGCCCGGCGCCGCACGCCCGTTCTTGCGTCGCACCAACGCCCGCGCCGGAGGAAACCGTTTACACTATGTCGCATCGCAACATTGAGCGGGGCGAAAGACACCTTGGAGGCGATGCTCTACCAGCTCTACGACTGGCAGCGCGCGGCGCTCGAGCCCTGGAGGGCCCTCGCCCAGGCCGCCAACCAGCTCTACGGCCATCCCGACAGCCCGCTCTCGTACCTCCCCGGCAGCCGCAACGTCGCCGCCGCGTTCGACCTGATGACCCGCCTCACGCAGCGCTACGAGCGCCCCGCGTTCGGCATCGACTCGGTGCGCGCGGGAGAGGCCGAATACGCGGTGCGGGAGCGCTGCGAGATCGACAAGCCCTTCTGCCGGCTGCTGCACTTCGCGAAGGAAGGGGCGCCGGAGCAGCCGCGCGTGCTCGTCTTCGCGCCGCTGTCGGGGCACTTCGCCACGCTGCTGCGCGACACCGTGCGCACGCTGCTCGCCGACCACGACGTGTGGATCACGGACTGGAAGGACGCGAAGGAGATTCCCATCTCGGTGGGGCCCTTCCACTTCGACGACTACGTCGCCTACGTGCGCGAGTTCGTCGGCTTCGTGGGACCCGGGGCGCACGCGATCTCCGTGTGCCAGCCCACGGTCCCCGTGCTCGCGGGCGTCTCGCTCATGGCGGCCGACGGCGAGGAGATCCCGCGCACGCTCACCATGATGGGCGGGCCCATCGACACGCGCCGCAGCCCCACGGCGGTCAACACCTTCGCCAAGCACCGGCCGCTCTCGTGGTTCGAGGCGCGGGTGATCCAGCGCGTGCCGATGCGCTACCCCGGCTTCATGCGGCGCGTCTACCCGGGGTTCCTGCAGTTCGCGGGATTCGTCGCCATGAATCCCGACCGCCACATGGAATCCCACGTGCAGTACTACCACCACCTCGTGCAGGGCGACGGCGAGAGCGCCGAGGCCCACCGGCGCTTCTACGACGAGTACAACGCCGTGATGGACCTGCCGGCCGAGTACTACCTGGAGACCGTGGACCGCGTCTTCCATCGCCACCTGCTGCCGCAAGGGCGCCTCACCGTGGCGGGCGAGCGCGTGCGCCCCGAGGCGATCCGCGGCTCCGCGCTCTTCACGATCGAGGGCGAGCTCGACGACATCTCGGGCAACGGCCAGACCGAGGCGGCCCACGGCCTCACGCGCGGCATCGCGGCCCGCAACAAGCAGCATTTCGAGGCGAAGGGCGTGGGGCACTACGGCATCTTCAGCGGCCGCAAGTTCCGCGAGCTGATCTACCCGCGCATCAAGGCCTTCATCGCCCGGTACGCCTGAGGCGCGGGAGCGGAGGTTCCCCCATGACGAAGCCCGTCACCCCGCAGGAGCTGTTCGACCTCTGGCAGAAGATGGTGAACCCGGGGGCCTTCCCGCTGCAGAGCCTCATGTTCCCGGTGCTCGACGCGCGCGAGATCGAGAAGAAGATCGCCGAGCTCGAGACGGTCGAGCACTGGCTCAAGGCGAACCTCAGCATGCTCCAGCTCTCGATCAAGTCGCTCGAGTACCAGCGCGCGCTGCTGCAGGGCGGCGAGAAGGCCGCGGCCGCGATGCAGGGCGGGGAAGCGCCGTCGGCCGAGGCGCCGAATCCCGCCCTGTGGGCGTGGAACATGATGGCCCAGGCGGGGCGCCAGGTGATGGACCAGGCGTCGAAGGCGGCCTCGGAAAGCGCCGGCCGCAAGCGCGGCCGGAAAAGGGGCGATCCCGCGGCCTGAGCGCGCGTGGAGCCCCGAGGCTCGCGCCTCAGAACGGCACTTGCGCGTCCGGCTTCGCCTGGCGGAGGACCCGCCGGAAATCGGCTTGGATGCGCGCGAGCGCGGCGAGGTCGTCGGCTTCGAAGCGCAGCACGAGCACCGGCGTCGTGTTCGAGGCGCGCGCGAGGCCGAAGCCGTCGGGATATTCCACGCGCACGCCGTCGATCGTGTTCACTTCGGTCGCGCCCTCGAAGCGCGCCGTGCGCTGGAGCGTTTCGACGAGGCGATGGTTCTCGCCTTCCTTCGCGAGCTCCAGGTGGATCTCCGGGGTGCAGATCGAATCCGGGAGCGCTTCGAGCGGCGCGGAGGCGTCCGGCCCGCGCGAGACGAGCTCGAGCAGCCGGGCCCCCGCGTAGAGGCCGTCGTCGAAGCCGTACCAGCGGTCCTTGAAGAAGATGTGGCCGCTCATCTCGCCGGCGAGCGGCGCCCCGGTCTCGGCGAGCTTCGCCTTGATCAAGGAGTGCCCGGTCTTCCACAGGAGCGGCCGCCCGCCGTGGGCGCGGATCCAGGGGAAGAGGTTGCGCGTGCACTTCACGTCGAAGATCACCTCGGCGCCCGGATGGCGCGCGAGCACGTCGGCCGCGAACAGCATGAGCTGGCGGTCCGGGTAGACGATGCGGCCGGACTTCGTGACCACGCCCAGCCGGTCGCCGTCGCCGTCGAAGGCGAGCCCCAGCTCGGCTGGGCCCGAGGCGAGGCTGCGCGCGAGGTCCCCGAGGTTCTCCGGCTTCGAGGGATCGGGATGGTGGTGGGGAAAGGTCCCGTCCACCTCGCAGTAGAGCTCGATCACCTCGCACCCGAGGCGGCGGTAGAGCTCGGGGGCCACCGCGCCCGCCGAGCCGTTGCCGCAGTCCACGGCGATCGTGAGAGGCCGCGCGAGCTTCACGTCGGAGGCGATGCGCGCGAGGTAGGCTTCGCGGACGTCGGCGCGCTCGAGCCGCCCGTGGCCGGAAGCGAAATTTCCGCTCTCCACGAGGCGGCGCAGGTCCTGGATCGCGCCCGCCGCGAGCGTCTCGCCGGCCACCATCATCTTGAGGCCGTTGTACTCGGGCGGGTTGTGGCTGCCGGTGACCATCACGCCGCTGCCGGTGCCGAAGTGGTGGGTGGCGAAGTACACCATCGGGGTGGCGACCACGCCGATGTCGACGACGTCCATCCCGGCTGCGTTGAGCCCGCGCGCGAGCGCCTCCGAGAGCTTCGGCCCCGAAAGGCGCCCGTCGCGCCCGATCACGAAGCGCGGGACGCCGACGCGCCGCCCGAGGGTGCCGAGCGCCCGCCCGATCGCCTCGACCGCCTCGAGGGTGAGCGTGCGTTCCACGATCCCGCGGATGTCGTAGGCCTTGAAGATCTCGGGTGCGACCGGAGAGGTCATTCGCCGTGCTCGAGGAAATGGAGGATACGCCGGGGAAGCCACTCGATGTTGCCGGGAAACGGGCCCGACACGAAGCCCACGTGCCCGCCGCGCGGCGGGTATTCGAGCTTCACCGCGGCCGACACCTCTCGGGCCGTGGGCAGCGCCGCTTCCGGAAGGAACGGATCGTCGCGCGCGTTGAGCAGCAGCGTGGGCACCCGCACGGAGACGAGCCACGGCTTGGAGCTCGCGCGCGTCCAGTAATCGTCCGTGTCGCGGAACCCGTGCAGCGGCGCCGTCACGATGTTGTCGAAATCGCGCAGCGTCCACGCGCGCCGCACGGCCGCCGCGTCGTAGAGACCCGGATGGCGGCCGAGGCGCTCGAGCGCGCGGCGGCGCAGCGACCGCAGGAAATGCCAGGCGTAGACGCGCGCGAAGCCGCGCCCGAGCGCCTCGCCCCCGGCTGTGAGGTCCACCGGCGCGCTCACGACCGCCGCGCGCGCGACCACGGAGCGCGCCGCCTCGCCGCGCTCGCCGAGCCACTTGGCGAGCACGTTGCCGCCGAGGCTCACGCCCGCGGCGTAGAGGGGCGCCGCGCCCGAGCGTGCCTTGAGCCGGCGCAGCACCCAGTCGGCCTCGTCGGAGTCGCCCGAGTGGTACGCGCGCGAGAGCCGATTGGGCTCGCCGCTGCAGCCGCGGAAGTGCAATACGCTCCCGCGCCACGCGCGCCGGCGCACGTGCTCCATCAGCATGCGCGCGTAGGGCGACTCGGACGAGCCTTCCAGGCCGTGGAAGAGCTGCACCCACGGCGCGGATTCCGGTCCCGGGAGCACGTCGACGTCGACGAAATCGCCGTCGGGCGTCTCCCAGCGCTCGCGCGCGAGCGTCACGCGCGGCGCGGGCGCGAGGAGCGCTCCGTAGAGCGTCTGCAGGTGCGGGTTGCCGAGGCCCGGCGCCGGCACGAAGGGCGCGAACGTCACCGGCGCGCGACGCCCGGCGTCGAGCGCCATTGGAGCGCGTGGGCGCCGTCGGGGCGCCGCGGTCCGAGCAGGTCGAGCAGGGGCTCGAGCGCGGCCGACGAGGGGCCTTCGGCGCGCGCCTCGCCCGAGAAGGCGAGGGACGCGGGCGGCGCGAACGTCCCCGTCCCCGAGACGCGCAGCGGCCCCTCGAGCGTGGCCACCGCGATCCTCGCGGGCCCGCCGTCGGCGGTCGCGTCGACGCGATAGGAGCCCAGGGGGCGCACGCCGGACAGGGCGAGCGCCGCATCGCGCCACTCCAGCCGGGCGTGGCCGCGCGCTTCGCTCCCGTCCCACGCGACGGCCGGGGCGCTGAGCGTCACGGCGCCCTCCGGGCGCCAGCTCGCGGCGAGCGGCGCGAGCGCGGCGAGCGCGGCCGCGTCGGCGCGCAGGCGCAGGTCGCGCGCCTCCGTGAGGGTGAGGCCGCGCTCGATCGTCCCGTGGGCCTCGAGGTGGTCGCCCTGCGCATCGATCGCGAAGGCGAGGCGGCTCGCGAGGAGGCGCGAGGCGAGGAAGCGCCAGTGCAGCGCGCCGAGGGAGATCGCCGCGCCCGGCGGGCCGATCGTCGCCCGCGCGCTTCCGTTCCAGAGCGTGCCGTGCGCGTCGGCGAGCTCGATCGCGCCGGGCACGCTCGCCCGGCGCGCCACGAGCTGCGCCGGCACGGTCGCGACGGCGAAGACGGCGTAGGCCGCGACACCGAGGACGACGATCGCGCGCGCACGCATCGCTCAAGATCCCGCGAGCGTGATCTCGGCGCGGACCCGCCCCCGGGTCGCCAGCGCCTCCACGCGGGCGCTCTCCACCCGCAGGCCCTCCGAGGCCTGCGTGGAGGCGAGCCATTCGACGAGCTTCGCGAAGTCCACGTCTCCGGCGGCGAGCCGCAGGTGGCGCTCGTCCGCCAGGGTGAGGCGTGCGCCCGGGGGCACGGCGAGCGCTCCGGCGGCGAGCGCGGCCAGCGGCCGGTGCGCCGCGGCCGCCGCGGTCGGCGGCATCGAGCGCAGGCGCCGCACTTCCTGCGCGTCGCCCTCGAGCGCCGCCACGTCGGCGCGCAGCCCCGGCACCTCGCGCTCGAGGCGCGCGCGGGCACGCTCGAGCGGCAGCCACACGAAGGCGGCGAACAGGAGCACGGCGGCCGCCGCCGCGGCGGCGGCGAGCATTCGCCGTTCCCCGGCGGAACGCCGGCTCCACGCGGCGGCGAGCTCGTTCATCGCTTCGCCTCCGCGATCGGCGCGCCGCCGGTGCGGACCTCGAGGCGGCCGTTCGCGTATTCGATCGCGCTCGCCGGCCGGTCGGCGGCGCGCGCGGCGCGCGTGAGCTGCGCGAGGAAATCGTCGCCCGCGGCGAGCCCGCGCGTGCGGCGCAGGTCGGCGAGGTTGCGCTCCATCTGCAGGCGCGGATCGACCACCGCCCGCGCTTCGGGGAACGTCGCGCGGAAGATGGACTCGGCCTTCGCGTGGAGCGCCGAGCGCTCCCGGGCGAGACGCCAGGTCTGCGCGCCGTCGAGGGCGAGCTGCACCACGGCGATCGCCGCGGCGAGAACCAGGGCGGCGCGCGGGACGCGCAGGGCGGCGAGCCGGCGGGAGCGCGCCGCGAGCTCGGGGCCGAGGAGATCGATCGCGCCAGAAGCGGGCGCGCCACGCGCGAGCGCCTCCCACCGCGATCCGGTCTCGAGCGCCACGCCGGCCTCGGCGCTCCAGCGCGCGAGCTCGGGCGCGGAGGCATCGCCCTCGCCGTGCACGCGGACCGCGCGGGGGCGGTCGCCGCGCGCGCTCGCCTCGTCGAGGGCGATGCGCAAAGCGAGGGGGAAGGCGCCGCCGGCGTCGCGGTCGAACGCGACGCCGGCGCCCAGGTCGTCCACGAGCATCCCGCGCGCGGGCCCGAGGACGAGGTGCCACTCCCCCGCCGCGCTAGGCGCCAGGGCGCTTTCGCACCACGCCCTGGCGGGCTGGATGCCCGCGGCCTGGAGCGCTTCGACCATGCCGCGCAGCCACTCGCGGTCGATCACCGCGACCAGCGTCTCGCCGCGCGCGTCGACCGGCCCCGCGATCGCCTGGATGCGGGAGGGATCGGCGAGCAGCCGGTCCTCGACGGCATAGGGCAGGAGCTCGCGCAGCGTGGCGGCGCCCACGCGCGGCAGCCTCAGGCGCGCGAACAGCACGCGCGCGGCGGGCAGCACGATCTCCACGTCGTCGGCGCGCGGCATGCCGGAGGGCGGCGAGCGCTCCTCGCGCAGGAGCTCGCGGCGCGAGTCGAAGAGCATCCACGGCCACGCCGCCGAGGCGTCGGGGCGGTCGGCGGACGGCAGGAAGACGCGCAGCCTCATGGCGGTCGCGCGCTCAGTAGCGGGGCCGCCGCCACAGGAGGGTCGCGCCCGATGTCTGCCCGGCGGCCGCGCCGCGCTGGATCAGGGCGTCGGTGGCGAGCTGGATGTCGTCCTGGGTCACGCGCACCTGCACGGAGAAGAACGAGCTCGCCACGCCGAGCGCGGACGTATCGGCCTTCGCGTCGACGCCCAGGGCCCAGCGCGAGAGCTGCTCGCCGCTGCGGAACGGATTGGCGACCCGCTGCGCGACCATCCGGTCGATGGCAGCGGGAGGGACGTCGGGAAGGACCGCCTCGAGCACGACGGCGCTCGCGGTGTTGGCGTTGATCGTCGTGCGCACGCCGGGGACCACGAGCGCGGTCACGTAGGGCCTGAGCTTCGCGACCGTCGCCGGGTCGAATCCCCGCACGCGATACAGCTCCTCGACCTGCACCATCGGCTGGTCCGCGGTGCGATAGGGCTGGGGGAGGGCGAGGTACCAGGCGTCCTCCGCGCCCGCGGCGCCCGTCGGCGTGTCGTTCGAATCGATCCAGTCGACGACGGCGTCGGAGAGCTCCGGCGGCAGACCGAGGGAGGCGAGCAGGCGCCGGAAGATCGCGACGTCGTCGGGGCTCACCTTGTCGCCCACGACCAGGTTGTTCAGGTTGAACTTGCCCTGCTCGTCGGTGATCTCGCCCGACACGATGGCGCGGTCCACGGGCAGGCCCACCATGGGCTGGGCCCAGCCGTCGGCGAGCGAATCCACGCCCGGGTCGTCGGCCGCGATCACGCCGCGCGCCCAGTCGAGCCCGGCCTGCGCGTACTCGTCGGCCTGCGCGCGCGAGGCGACCATCATCGCCTGGTCGAGGGTGGCCGACTGCTGAGCGAGCATGAGCGCGACCGCGGAAGCGGCCACGGCGACGATGAGCACCGCGGTGATCGCGGCCACTCCCGATTGGCGTGCGCGCCTCATCGCGTCCTCGTGAGGTCCACGAGGCGCACGATGCGCTCGCCGCTCGCGAGCTCCACCGTGACCTCGACCGCGGCCGGGGCGGCCGCGGTTCCCGCGGGCCACGTCGTGAGCCACTGGCCGTCGACGGGATTCATGAAGCGGAAGGCGAGCGAGCGCACCGGCGCGAGCACCGTGACGGCGGCGGGCTGCTCGCGCGGGGCCGCGTCGACGCCGGCCCACGAAAGGCGCTCCACGCGGTCCCCGTTCAGGCGATAGGCGATGCGCTGGGGAGCGGCGAGCGCGTTGTCCTGCAGGGGGCTGCCGCAGCGCGTGAGCGAGAGCCCCACGCCGATCGGGGAAGTGTCGAGGGTCGAGGACACCGCCGGCAGCGGCGCGCCCGAAGCGCCCTTCGACGGCTGCGGGCGCACGATCGCCGCCGCGACGTCGCGCTCGAAGCGGCCCACGAAGAGCGCGGCGTCGCGCCACTTGCGCGCGTCGTGCTCCAGGGCGTCGCGGCTCGTGAGGAGCGCCGTGAGGCCCCGGTACGCGAAGCCCGAGAGGACGGCGAAGATGGCGAGCGCCACCAGCAGCTCGACCAGCGTGAATCCGCGGCTAGCGCGAGACATAGCCCGTGAGCGTCGTGAGCACGCGAGCGGGGTCGCGCGCGTCGGAGACGGCCTCGTCGACGCGCCGGATCGTCGCGTTCGGCGTCTCGCTCACCGTCTCCTCGACGACGAGCGCGAGCCCGCCCTCCTGCACGTCGAGCCGCGACGTCGAGGTGTCGGGGAACGCCCGGCTCGCGCGCAGCTCGGCGATGCGGTTCTCCGCCGCCCACGTGGCGAGCAGCCGCTCGCGCGTCTCGAGGGCGCCGTCGGTGGCGATGCTCGCGGCGCGCGTCGTGGCGGCGAGCGCCACGGCGAGGATCGCTACGGCGACGAGGATCTCGATGAGCGTAAAGCCGCGCGCGGGCCTCATTGTCCCGTCACCGTCACGGCGCCGGCCGCGTCGCCTTCGACCGCCCAGGGCAGGCCGCGCACCTCGAAGGCGACGCGGAACGGGATGCCGAGGCCGTCGGGCAGGAACACGAGGCGGTCGCCGGGCCTGAGGGACTGGCCGTCCACGTAGAGCCCGGTCACGCGGGTCGAGCCGTCGAGGGCCTCGTCGTGCGAGGGGTCCGCCGTCCACGAGCTGCCCGTGAGGCGCCATTCGCGCATGCGCCCGTCCCCGAAGGTCATGGCCGTGGGGCGGCCGCCGAACCACGCCGCGTCGCGCGCGTGCTCGAGGGCGAGCGCCACGCGTCCCGATTCGCGCCGGCCGATCTCCACGTCGCCGGGGAAGAGGTTCACCGCGGCGAGCGCGACGACGATGCCGGTGATCGCCACGACCACGAGCACCTCGACCAGCGTGAAACCGGCCGTGCGCCCGAAGCGCTCAGTCCCAGTTGCCAATGTCGGCCCCGTTGCCCTCGCCGCCGGGCGCGTGGTCCGCGCCGAGGCTGTACACGTCGATCTCGCCGTGCACGCCGGGGCTGAGGTACTGGTAGTCGCCGCCCCAGGGGTCCTTCGGGAGGCGCTCGAGGTAGCCGCCCTGCTTCCAGTTGGTCGGCACGGGCGGGGTGGCCGGGCGGTGCACGAGCGCCGCGAGCCCCTGGTCCGTCGTCGGATAGAAGCCGTTGTCCAGGCGGTAGAGCTTGAGCGACTGCACGATCGCGCCGATGTCGGCCTTCGCCGCCACGCGCTTGGCTTCGTCGGGCCGGTCCATGATCTTCGGCACCACGATCGCCGCGAGGATCGCGAGGATCGCCACCACCACGAGCACCTCGATGAGCGTGAACGCCCTTTGCTCAAGGGCGTTGAGCGGCGAGTGGTCGTCCGCTCCAACGCCGTTCCCGATGCCCTCGTTCTCTCGACCGATATCCATCTATTTGCCGACCAACTGGTTCAACTGGAAAATCGGCAGCAGGATCGCCACCACGATGCCGAGCACGAGCCCGCCCATGGCGAGGATCATGGCCGGCTCGAACAGCGCCACGAAAGCGGCGAGCCGCGTGGCGATGTCCGCGTGCTGCTGGCGCGACGCCCGCTCGAGCGCCTCGTCCAGGCGCCCGCTCGCCTCGCCGCTCGCGATGAGGTGCACCATCACCGGCGGGAAGGCGCCGGTAGCGCCGAGCGCGCGCGCGAGCGGCATGCCCTCGCGTACGCCGCGGGCCGCGGTCTCGAGCGCCTCGCGCATCGGCACGAGGGTCATCACGCCGCCCCCCGCCTCGAGCGCCGCGAGGATCGGAACGCGGCTGCCCACGAGGATCGAGAGCGTGGCGGCGAGCCGGGCGGCGTCCAGCCGGCGCAGCAGCGGTCCGGCGACCGGCGCCCGGAACGCGAGCCGGTGCAGGCGGGCCCGGGTCGCCGGCCGCCGCAAAGCCCAGCGCAGCGCGAAGGCCGCCGCCGCGAGCACGATCGCCCAGACCACCCAGGTCGCGCGCAGGAATCCCGAGAACGCGATGAGCGCGCGCGTGAGGATCGGAAGGCGCTGGTGCGCGTGCTCGAAGACCTGCACGACCTGCGGCAGCACGTAGACCAGCAGCGCGCCCACCACCGTCACCGCCACGGCGAGCACGATCGAGGGATAGATGAGCGCGAGCGAGAGCCGCGCGCGCAGCTGCTGGCGCTCCTCGAGGTAGTCGGCGAGGCGTGCGAGGACGCGTGGCAGCTGCCCGGAGGCCTCGCCCGCGGCCACGAGCGTGCGGTGCAGCTCGGGGAACACTCCGGGGAACGCCGCGAGCGCCCGCGCCACCGAGTGGCCGGCGAGCACCTCGCCGCGCAGCGCCGCGAGCACCTGGCGCAGGCGCTCGCTCTCGGCCTGCTCGATGAGCGCATTGAACGCCTGCTCCACCGTGAGCCCGGCCTCGAGGAGGGATGCGAGCCCCCGCGTGAGCTGGGTGACTTCCGCGACGGGCAGCGAGACCGGCCGCAGGCGCGCGCCTCCGGCGGGGTCGTTCGCCGCGATGACGTCCACGCGGTAGGGCGTGAGCCCCTGCTCGCGCAGGGCCGCGCGCGCCTGGCGCGCGCTGTCGGCCTCGAGCACGCCGCGGTGCAGCTTGCCCTCGATGTTGTACGCCTGGTAGCGGAATCCGGGCATGTCGGCGAACCCCGGATTACGTCCGCGTCACTCTCAGCACCTCGTCGAGGGCGGTGGCGCCCTCGCGCACCCAGCGCAGGCCGTCCTCGCGCAGCCGGATCATCCCGGCGCGCACGCCGTGGGCGCGCAGCTCGCGCTCGGCCACGGTGTCGTGCACGAGCTTGCGCATGTCCTCGTCCACGGTCATCAGCTCGTAGATGCCGGTGCGGCCGCGATAGCCGGTGAAGTTGCACGCCCCGCAGCCCGCGGCGCGGTAGAGCCGCTCGGGGACGCTGTGCCCGAAGAGGCCGCGCTCGCCCGCGTCGGGCTCGTAGGGCACGCGGCACTCGGGGCACAGGCGGCGCACGAGGCGCTGCGCGAGGACCCCGTTCAGCGTGGAGGCGAGCAGGTACGGCTCGATGCCCATGTCGACGAGCCGCGTGACCGCGCCGGGCGCGTCGTTCGTGTGCAGCGTGGCGAGCACGAGGTGGCCCGTGAGGGACGCCTGCACCGCGATCTGCGCCGTCTCCAGGTCGCGGATCTCGCCGATCATCACCACGTCCGGGTCCTGGCGCAGGATCCCGCGCAGCGCGCGGGCGAACGTCATCTCGATGCGCGGGTTCACCTGCGTCTGGCCGATGCCGTCGAGCTCGTACTCGATCGGGTCCTCGACGGTGAGGATGTTGCGCGTCTTGCGGTCCAGGCGGGAGAGCGCGGAGTAGAGCGTCGTGGTCTTGCCCGAGCCCGTGGGGCCGGTCACCAGGAAGATGCCGTGGGGCGCGTGGACCAGCTCGTCGACGGCGTCGCGCGTGGCCGCGGACATGCCGAGGGCGTCCAGCGTGAGGCGCCCGGCCTGCTTGTCGAGCAGGCGCAGCACCACGCGCTCGCCGTTGGCCGTGGGAATGGTGGAGACGCGCACGTCGATGGGCCGGCCCGCGATGCGCAGCGCGATCCGCCCGTCCTGCGGCAGGCGCTTTTCCGCGATGTCGAGCGAGGCCATCACCTTGATGCGCGAGACCATCGCCGGGTGCAGCCCCCGCCGCGGCTCGACCACGTCGCGCAGCGCGCCGTCCACGCGGAAGCGCACGGCCGCGCGGGCCTCGAAGATCTCGAGGTGAACGTCGGAGGATCCCTCGCGCACCGCCTGCGTGAGCAGCGCGTTGATGAGGCGGATGATGGGCGCGTCGTTCTCGGCCTCGAGCAGGTCCGCCACCTCGGGCAGCTGCTCGGTGAGCTTCGCGAGGTCCACCGACTCCCCGATGTCCTCGACGATGGTCTCCGCCGCCGAGGGCTCGCGCGTGTAGGCGAGCGCGAGGCAGTGCTCGAACTCCTCCGGCGTGAGCAGCACCTCCTTCAGGGGCTTGCCCGCCATGCGCCGCACTTCCGCGAGCGTGGAGGCCTGCGGGTAGGGCTTGATCCACACCTCGAGCGCGGCCGTTCGATCGGGGCCGTCCCCGGGCACCATCCGCGCCGCGAGCACGCCCTTCGACTTGGCGAACGGGTACGGCAGCAGCCGCACCGTCTGGGGATCGAGGTCCTGGGGGTTCACCGTTCTCTCGAGGGGAGCTGTCATCGCGGGGTCTCGTCCATGTCACTCTCCCAGCGGCTTCTTCCTGGCCTCGTCGAGCGGGGGAAGCTGCTTCGCGGGCCGCGGCGGCAGCAGTCCGCTCGCCGGCAGCCCCATCTCGCCCTGGAGGTTGCGGATGTAGTCGTAGCGGTCGCCGGTGACCGCGGAGGCGGCCTTCTCGTCCTTCAGCACGACCGGCCGCAGGAAGATCATGAGGTTCGTGCGCTTGTGCGTGCGCGAGTCGTACTTGAAGAGCGAGCCCAGGAAAGGGATGTTGCCGAGCACCGGCACCTTGTCGACCGAGGACTCCTGGTCGTCCTGGATGAGGCCGCCCAGGACCACGATCTCGCCGTCGTCGACCAGCACCGTCGATTCGAGCGAGCGCTTGTTGGTGATGATGTCGGCCGACTGCACGAGCGCCTTGTCCGTGGTCACGCTCGAGACCTCCTGGAAGATCTTGAGCTTCACCGCGCCCGCCTCGGAGACCTGCGGCGTCACCTGCAGCGTGAGGCCGATGTCCTTGCGCTCGATCGTCTGGAAGGGGGTGACCGCGCTGCCCGCCACCGGCGTGTAGGTGCCGGTGATGAAGGGCACGTTCTGCCCCACGACGATCTTCGCCTGCTCGTTGTCGAGGGTGAGCACGTTGGGCGTGGACAGCACGTTCGCGTCCGAGGTGCCCTCGAGGGCGCGCGCGAGGAGCTGCAGGTTGGGGATCGTGACGGGATTGCCGTTCGCGTCCACCAGCCCCGGGATGGTGATCGAGCCCTTGATGATGCCGAGGTTGAGGCCCTGGCCGATGTTGGTGAGGGGATTGGCCGCGAGGCCGAGGATGTTCGCGCCGGCGGTGGTGCTGAAGTTGGTGCCGGCGAACAGCGACTGCCCGTTGCCGATGTTGTGGCCCGCGTTCCATTGCACGCCGAACTCCGAGGCGAGGCCCGTGGTGACCTCGACGATGAGCGCCTCGATGTATACCTGGGCGCGCCGCTGGTCGAGCGCGTCGATGACGCTGCGCAGGTTGCGGTACACCGGCTCCGGTGCCGAGATGATGATCGAGTTGGTGGGCGGGTACGCCTGGATCACGGAGGCGGGCGTCGCCGTCGCCGCCCCGGCCGCCGGGGAGGGTGCGCCGCCCGGAGCGCCCTGCATGCCGGCCGGGACGGTGAGGGAAGCCGCGGCGTGGGAGCCTTCGCCGCCCGCGAGCAATCCCCGGAGCGTGTCGGCGATGCGGGTCGCCTCGGCGTTGCGCAGGAAGACCGTATAGATGTTGCCGCTGCCCGCGCCGGGCGTGTCCAGCCCCAGGGCGAGCGCCTTGATGTGGTGCATGAGGGGGCCGTTGTCCGCGCGCACCACGAGGCTGTTGGTGCGCGCGTCCACCGCGATGGCCGCCTTCGGGAGCGAGCCCGGCGCGTTGGGCGACACGTTCGTTTCGGGCACCACGCGCTGGATCATCTGGGCGATGTCGATGGCGGAGGCGTTCTGCAGCCGGATGATCTCCACGTCCGACCCCGAGGGACGGTCGATGGACTCGACGATGCGCTGGATGCGCCGCACGTTGGACGCGTAGTCGGTGATGACGATCGCGTTGTTGTTGGGATAGGCCGCGATGAAATTGTTGGCGGTCACGAGCGGGCGCAGGACCGGGACGAGCTGCACCGCGTTCTCGTTCTGCAGGACGAAGACCTGGGTCACGATGCTGTCGCCCGCCGCGCGGGCCGCCTGCTCGCCCATCGGCACGGCGGAGGACTTGGCCTCGGCCTCGGGGACGATCTTCACGAATCCGTCGCCTTCCACCGCGGCGTATCCCTGCACCCGCAGCGCCGAGAGGAGGATCCGGTAGAGCATGTCCTTCGACACCGGGTGGTCGGAGATGATGTTCACCGTGCCGGTCACGCGCGGGTCGAGGATGAAGTTCTTGCCCGTGTGCTGGCCCACCGTCTTGATGACCGACTGGATGTCGGCGTTCACGAAGTTGACGGTGATCTTTTCCTCGTCGGGCGCGCCCGGCGGGGGAGCGGCCGCGGCCAGCAGCGCCGCGAAGGTCAGCGAGGCCAGGGCGCCGCGCGCCACGGCAGTTAGAAACCTTGTCACGATTGGTTGCTTTTCCGTTGATTTGCCAGCGTTTTCGCGTGAACCAGTCTACACCAGGGAAACGCCGCGCGCACCCCTGGGAAGGCCCCGGCGGACCCGCCCTTTCAATGGATCTGGTAGCTCAGGTGGACCGTCGCGCTCCCGCGCTGGATCTCGGCCTGGACGGTCGAGAGGCTGCCGAACTGCTGGTAGAGCCGCGCGAGATCGCCCGTGGAGGCGACCGGCTGGCCGTTGATCTTGCGGATCACGTCGCCGGAGCGCAGCCCGAGCTTGGCGGCGAGGCTCCCGACGGGGGCCGATTCCATGCGCACGCCGCCCCCGGGCGGCATGACGATCTGGCCCAGGTACTGGAGCTGGCCCGGGTCGCGCAGCGCCTCGTCGAGCTCGTGGCGCGAGAGGCTGTAGCCGTTCTCGCCCGAGCGCGAGACGTCGAGGCGGAAGCCGCGCGCGGCGGCCGCGGCGCGCGGCGCGGCGGCGCCGGGGCCGCGGGTCGCGAGGTCGATGCGGCTCCGCACGCCCCCGCGGGAGACGATCACGTGGTCGGGGTCCACCTCGGCGAGCGTCGTGCCGGGGGTCACCTCGCCCCCGATGAAGACCGAGATGTCCCTGCCCGCGCGCGGGGCGAAGATCGCCGAGGCGGCGACCCCGGGCGTGGGCGCGACCACGCCCTTGAGGACGAGGCCGTCGGCGGTCGACGAGGCGCCGGGCGCGGACGCGCCGAAGAGGCGGGCGATCGCGGCGAGGTCCACCTCGGCGGCGGGCTGCGCACGGGCCGAGGGCGCCGCCCCGGGCAGCGCCAGCTTCCACGTCCAGTGCGCGAGCTGCCAGGCGAGGACGAGGGTGAGCGCCACGACGAGCGCGGTGCCGAAGGCGCCGTCCTTCCCGGGCGGATGGGCGGGGGCGGGAATGGCCATGACGTGATGTTAGCGCCGTTCGGCCGCGCGGCGGGCGGGATCGACGTCGAGGTATTTCCAGGGCTCGATCGCGAAGGGGTGCTTCTTGTAGTTGAGGAGCCAGGGCTGCACGAGCACGGTCTGCGCCTTGTAGGTCTCCACCATCCAGGGAACGTAGACGAGAACCAGCTTCACCATGCGCGTGTAGAGCGCGTCGCGCTCCGGGCCCGGCGGCATGCGGCGCGCCCGCTCGTAGAGCGCGTTGAACTCGGGCAGGTCGAACATCGCGTAGTTGGCCTGGCCGATCGAGCCGCGCCAGAACAGCTGCAGGAAGTCGTCGCCGTCGGGGTAGTCGGCGATCCACCCGTAGCTGAAGGACTGGACCTTGCCCACGCGGGCGTCGTTGCGCAGGTCCGGCAGCTTCTCGACCTTGTTGAAGGTCACGCGGATGCCGATGTCGTCCATGGAGCGCTTCCACAGCTCGTTCCTCTGGCGCTCGCGCTGCGTGGGATACCACGCGTGGTCGAAGCTGAGCGGCGTGCCGTCGGGGTTCTCGCGGTAGCCGTCGCCGTCGCGGTCCACGTAGCCGTAGAGGTCGAGGAGCGCCTTCGCCTTCGCCGGATCGTACTCGAGCGTGGGGCTGCGGAAATGCGGGTCGTAGCCCGCCACCGACGGCGGCAGCGGCGACTGGGCGCGCACCGACTGGTGCTTGTCGAGGATCGAGATCTCGTCGTCGATCCGGAAGCCGAGGCAGATGGCGCGGCGCAGCGCCACGCGCTCCGGGCTGTACCCGCCGAGCGGATTGGGGCGCCCGTCGACCGTGGTCAGCATGTTGAACGTCGTGTACGTGGTGTACGCGATCTCGTCGGGCGTGGCGCGGACGCCCTTCCTCGCCAGGTTGGGCGCGAGCTTCCCGCCCGGCATCGCGACGTCGGCGAACTCCTCGGGCAGGGGGCGCAGGTAGTCGTGCTCCCCGCCCAGGAAGGCGAGCCAGCGCGGCTGGGCCTCGTCCACGATGTCCACCTCGATGCGGCCGACGATCGGCAGGCGCTTGCCGCGCAGGCTCGCGGCGATCTCGCGCGAGCGCGGGTCGTCGTGGCCGACGCTCTCGAACACGTCCTCGCGATAGCCCGGGTTCGCTTCCAGCACCAGGCGCGAGCCGCGCACCCACTGCGCGAGCCGGTACGGCCCGGTGCCCACCGGATGGGAGCGGATGTCGTCGCCGTAGCGCTCGACCACCTCGCGGGCGAGCGCCGCGGTGGCGGGCATGGCGAGCACGTAGCCGAAATCGAAGTCGGTGTCGTCGAGCTCGATGCGCAGCGTGTAGCGGTCGAGCGCCCGCAGGCCCTCGACGGGGCGGTCGTAGTCGAAGTGCCCGGTCTTCAGCGCCTCCTGCCGCAGCGCATCCGCCCCGCGGATCTTGCCCTCCACGAGGAACAGCCACTGGCTCTTGAGCTTCGGGTCGAGGAGGCGCTCGATCGAGTAGACGTAGTCCTGCGCGACGAGCTCGCGCGGCTTGCCGCCGAAGGCCGGGTCGGGCGTGAAGTAGATGCCCGGCTTCACGCGCAGGGTGTACACGCGGCCGTCCGCGCTCACCTCGGGCAGCGCGACCGCGGCGCGCGGCTTGAGCAACGCCGGCCGGGCGAGGTAGTCGTACTCGAGCAGGGCGTCGAAGATGTTGTCGCTGATGCCGTCCGTGGCCTCGTCGCTCTGGGCCTGGGGATCGAACCCGCTCTCTGCGCTCGGATAGGCCACGCGCACCGTCTTGGCCATGTCCGCCGCGCCCGCCGCGGTGGCGAGGGCGAGCGCAAGCACGAGGCCGGCCAGGGACCTCGGGACCGCCGATGGGGGCCGGGGGACGCGATCGCTGTTCGGGAGGGTCATCCAGGCTGCGGGGCTTGCGTCGCCCATGATCGCCGCCGCGCGCGCGATGCGCAACGCCTCCCGGCGTCTCCGGACGCCTCGCCGCGCTCGCGCGGAGGCCGAACGCTAGTGCAGCGTGTGCGCCGGAGCGGGAGGCTCGTCCGGAGCCGCCGCCTCGCCGAGGAGCGAGGCGTGGTGCACCACCATGCGCCAGCCGCCCTCGGTGAGCTCGTACACGTTGGTCGCGTGGACCGATCCCGATGCGCCGCCCCCGGCCGGCGCCAGGCTTTCCACGAGCGAATGCACGGCCACCGTCGGGCCGTCGAAGCGGTGCGTCTCGGAAACCTGGATCCGCACCTGGGAGCCGCCGGCGAAGATCTGGCCCCAGCTCTCGCGCACCGCCTCGAAGCCCACGAGGCGCGGGCCCTGCGGATGCACGCAGACCACGTCGTCGGCCTCGGCCCACACCGCCATCATCGCCGCGAGGTCGCCGCGCTCGAACGCGTCGTAGAAGGCGTTCTCGGCGTCGTCCGGCGTGGGGTAGAGCCTGCTGCGACTGGCGGGGCGCGCGGTCTTCATCGGCGCGAGAGCTTACCGGAATTTTGCTTTATATTCCCCGATTCCTCCCCGCATTCCAACGGGTGCTTCCATGGTCAAGTTCTTCGTGAACGGCGAGCCCGTCGACTTCCGCGCCGACCCCGATACGCCGCTGCTCTGGGCGCTTCGCGACCAGCTCGGCTTCACGGGCGCCAAGTTCGGCTGCGGCGCCGGCCTGTGCGGCGCCTGCACGGTGCACGTGGACGGCGCGGCGACGCGCTCGTGCATCACGCCGGTCGGCTCCCTGCAAGGCAAGCGCGTGGTCACGATCGAGGGCATCGGCAACACCTCGCGCGCCCGCGTGGCGGAGGCGGTGCACGCGGCGTGGATCGACAAGGACGTGGTCCAGTGCGGCTATTGCCAGCCGGGCCAGGTGATGTCGGCGATCGCCCTGCTCTCGAAGAATCCCCATCCCACCGACGCGCAGATCGAGGAGGCGATGAATGGGAACCTGTGCCGCTGCGGCACGTACCAGCGCGTGCGCGAGGCGGTCCGCAGCGCCGCGGCCGCGCTGCGCAAGGCCTGAGGAGGCGCCATGAACAACTCCGTGCATCGCTCCCGCCGCCGCTTCCTCAAGTCCTCGGCCGCGCTCGGCGGCGTGCTCGTGGTGGGCTTTTTCCTGCCGGCGGGCCGCGGGCGCTTCGCCGAGGCCCAGGAGCCGAAGAAGGGCGTGCCGCCCAACGCCTTCGTGCGCATCGAGAAGGACGGCGCCGTCACGGTCGTCGTGAAGCACCTCGAGTTCGGCCAGGGCGTCACCACGTCGCTGCCGATGATCCTCGCCGAGGAGCTCGAGTGCGACTGGTCGCGGGTGCGTGCGGAGCTCGCTCCCGCCGCCCCGGAATACGCCCACACGGCCTTCGGGATCCAGATGACGGGCGGCTCCTCCAGCGTCTGGAACTCGTGGGAGCAGCTGCGCACCGCAGGCGCCCAGGCACGCACCATGCTTGTCGAGGCGGCCGCGCGACAATGGAAGGTGGATCCGGGCCAGTGCCGCGCGGAGAAGGGATTCGTGCACGGGCCCGGGAAGCGCCGGCTGTCCTACGGGCAGCTCACGGCGGCGGCGAGCCGGCTGCCGGTGCCGGAGCACGTGACGCTCAAGCCCGCATCCGAATTCAGGCGCATCGGCCTGAGCACTCGGCGCCTCGATTCGGCCGAGAAGGCCGCGGGCCGTGCGAAGTTCGGGATGGACGTGCAGCGCAAGGGCCTGCACACCGCGCTCGTCGCGCGGCCCCCGGTGTTCGGCGCACGGGTGAAGTCGCTCGACGCGGACAAGGTGAAATCCGTGCCCGGCGTGACCCACGTCGTGGCGCTGCGCAACGGCGTGGCGGTGGTGGGCAACAACTTCTGGGCGGCGAAGAAGGGGCGCGACGCCCTGCAGGTGGAATGGGACCTGGGTCCGAACGCGGCGCTTTCGACCGAGGCGCTCGGCGCGCGGCTGCGGGAGGCGATGAAAGCGCCGGGCGCGATCGCGCGCAAGGCCCCGCCCGCGCCCGCCGCGGCCGCCCCGGTCGAGCGCACGATCTCCGCGGAGTACGAGGTGCCGTTCCTCGCCCACGCGCCGATGGAGCCGCTCAACTGCACGGTGGAGCTCGACGGCGACGGCGCGCAGATCTGGACCGGCACGCAGTTCCAGGGCGTGGACCATCCGGCCGCGGCGAAGGCGCTCGGGCTGCCCCTGGAGAAGGTGCGCCTCAACACCATGCTCGCGGGCGGCGGCTTCGGGCGCCGCGCGAACCCCGCGTCGGACTTCGTGGTCGAGGCCTGCGAGCTCGCCCGGCGCACGAAGGTTCCGGTGAAGGTCGTCTGGACGCGCGAGGACGACATCCGCGGCGGCTACTACAGGCCGATGGTCGTGCACCGCGTGGAGGTGGGCCTCGACGGCCAGGGCGCGATCGCCGGATGGAAGCACGCGATCGCCGGCCCCTCGATCATGGCCGGCACGCCCTTCGAGCCGATGATGGTGAAGAACGGGGTCGATCCGACCTCCGTCGAGGGCGTGGCGGACACGCCCTACGCGCTCGCCGGCATGGAGGTCACGCTGCACACCGTGGACACCGGGGTGCCCGTACTCTGGTGGCGCTCGGTGGGCCACTCGCACGCCGCGTTCGTGATGGAGACGCTGATCGACGAGATCGCCGCGGCCGCGAACAAGGACCCGGTGGCCCTGCGCCGCGAGCTGCTCGCGAACCAGCCGCGGGTGCGCAACGTCCTCGAGGTCGCGGCGGCCAAGGGCGGATGGGGCACGGCGCTCCCGAAGGGACGGGCACGCGGGATCGCCGTGCACGAGTCGTTCGGGAGCGTCTGCGCCCAGGTGGCGGAGGTCTCGCTCCAGGACGGTGCGCCCCGCGTGCACCGGATCGTGGCGGCGTTCGATTGCGGCCTGGTGGTCAATCCCCTCGGCGTGGAGGCGCAGGTGCAGAGCGCCATCGCCTTCGGCCTGGGCGCCGCGCTCTTCAGCGAGATCACGTTCGCCGACGGGCGCGTCGTGCAGTCGAACTTCCACGACTATCGCGTGCTGCGCCTGGAGGAGATGCCGGAAGTGGAAGTGCACCTCACCGGCGGGGGCGACAAGCCCACCGGAGTCGGCGAGCCCGCGACGCCGCCCGTGGCGCCGGCGGTCGCCAACGCGCTTTTCGCGCTCACCGGCAAGAGGGCCCGCAAGCTGCCACTCGCTTCCCAGGCCTGGACGTGAGCGGGCCGGCATTGAACTTGCATCGATTGGGCCGCACGTCGGAAGCCCGCGGAACGGCCGGTTCCGCGCGCAGTCGTATCGGGGAAGGATCCGGGGAGGGCGCATGCCGAGACTCGCCCAGGGTTGGCACAAGATCCTCTGGAGAATCGTCACGAACCCGACGGTCGAGGTGGTCGTCGCGATCGTGGTCGTGCTCATTTCGGCCTGGATCGTGATCCAGACCGAGACCGAGCAGCGCAGCACCCCGTTTCCCGTGATCTTCCACCGCTAGGAGTAAGATCCGATCATGCAAAGCCTCGACCTCGACGTGCTCAAGCGGGCGCTGGAGTGGCGGCGCGCCGGCCGGAAGGTGTGGCTGATCACCGTCGCGCAGACTTTCGGCGCGAGCCCCCGTCCGCCCGGGTCGCTGGCCGCGATCCGCGAGGACGGCATTCTCCTGGGCTCCGTGTCCGGCGGATGCATCGAGGACGACCTCGTGCGCCGGCGCGAGGAGTACCGGGGACGCAAGCCCCAGTTCAAGTCCTATGGCGTGACCGCCGAGGACGCGCGCCGCTTCGGCCTGCCCTGCGGCGGTCAGCTCGAGGTGATCGTCGAGCCCGGCGTGGAGCCGGCCGAGTACGAGGCGATCCTCGAGCGCATCGGCGCCGGGCGCATCGTCGCGCGTCACGTGGACCTCGAGAGCGGCGCCTGGAGCCTCGAGCCGGCGAGCCCCCGCGACGAGTGCGTTCGCACCGCCTCGCGCTTCACCAGCATCCACGGCCCGCGCTGGCGGATGCTCGTGATCGGCGCCTCGGAGATCGCCCACTATCTCGCGGAAATGGCGGCGACGGTGGACTTCCAGGTGTCCGTGTGCGATCCGCGCGAGGAATACCGCGGCGCCTGGCGCGCGACGAGCGCGCAGTGGATCGACGGCATGCCGGACGACGCCGTCGTCGCCTTCCGTCCCGACGGCCACAGCGTGATCCTCACCGTTTCGCACGATCCGAAGCTCGACGACATGGCGCTGCTCGAAGCCCTGAAGAGCGACGCCTTCTACGTGGGCGCCGTGGGATCGGCGCGCACCAACGCGGAGCGGCGCAAGCGCCTCGCGGACTTCGACCTCACCGCCCAGCAGGTCGCGCGCCTGCGCGGGCCCGTGGGACTTTCCATCGGGTCGCGCACGCCGCCGGAGATCGCGGTGGCCATCCTCGCGGACCTGATCGCCTCGCGCAACGGCATCATCCTCGAGAAGAGCGCCGGCGAGGCCGCCCGCCTGCGGGCGTAGCGCGGCCCGAAAGCGGCGCGCGCCGATGGACATCCGCGGCCTGCTGCTGTGCGGCGGGCGCGCGGCCCGATTCGGTTCCGACAAGCTGCTCGCCGTGGTCCCGGGCCAGGAGCCCGCGGGCCCGATCGCCGCGCGCGCGGCGCGCAGTCTTCTCGAAGGCGCGGGCAACGCGCACGCGATCGTGCCCACGGGGGCGTCGTCCCTGCGCTCCGTCCTCGAGGAGGCCGGCTGCGCGGTCCTCGAATCGGACCGCACGTCTGAGGGCATGGGGGCGAGCCTCGCGGCGCTCGTCGCGGCGAACGAGCGCGCCGACGGGTGGATCGTGGCCCTGGGCGACATGCCGCTCGCGAATCCCGCCACCATCGCGGCCGTGCGCCGGGCCCTCGAGGAAGGCGCGCTGCTCGCGGCACCCGTCTCGGCGGAGACGGGCGCGCGCGGACATCCGGTCGGATTCGCGGCGCCGCTTCGTGCGGAGCTCCTCGCGCTCGCGGGCGACGCGGGGGCGCGCTCCGTGGTCGAGCGGCACCGCGGGAGCCTGCAGGCCCTTCCCACGGACGATCCCGGGATCTTCCTCGACCTGGACACGCCCGCGCAGCTCGAGGCGCTGCGCGAGGCGGGATCGCAGCGCATTTCCGGCGCCGCCGCGAAAAGGTAATCTCGGCTTTTCGCTGCGAAGGACGAGCCGATGCGCACCCGCGGTGCCGTGCTGAACGCCATGGGCGTCGAGCCGCCCTACGACCGGACGAAGCCGCTCGCCATCGACGAGGTCGAGCTGCAGCCGCCCGGGCGGGGCGAGGTGCTGGTGCGGATCGCGGCCGCCGGGCTGTGCCATTCGGACCTCTCGGTGATCAACGGCGACCGCCCGCGCCCCACGCCGATGCTGCTCGGGCACGAGGCTGCGGGAGTCGTGGAGGCGCTGGGCGACGGAATCGCGGACCTCGGCGTGGGGGACCACGTCGTGCTGGTCTTCGTTCCGAGCTGCGGCCATTGCCTGCCGTGCGCCGAAGGGCGCCCCGCGCTGTGCGCGCCGGGCGCGGCGGCCAACGGCGCGGGAACGCTCCTCGGCGGACACCGGCGCATCTTCCGCGGCGGCACGGCGATCAATCACCACATGGGCTGCTCGGCCTTCGCGCAGCACGCGGTGGTCTCGCGTCACTCGCTGGTGAAGGTCGATCCGGACCTGCCGCTCGAGGAGGCGGCGCTCTTCGGCTGCGCGGTGCTCACGGGCGTGGGCGCCGTGGCGAACACGGCGAAGGTCCCGATGGGAGCGACGGTCGCGATCGTGGGGCTGGGCGGCGTGGGGCTCGCCGCGCTCATCGGAGCGCTCGCCTGCGGGGCGAGCCGCGTGCTCGCCGTGGACCTCGCCGCCGACAAGCGCGAGCGGGCGAAGTCCCTCGGCGCGACCGACGCCTTCGATGCGGGCGTCCCCGGAGCGGTCGAGGCGATCCGCGAGGCGACCGGGGGCGGCGTCGATTTCGCGCTCGAGTTCGCGGGCTCGGTGAAGGCGATGGACCTCGCCTACCGCATCACGCGCCGCGGCGGCACGACGGTGACGGCGGGCCTGCCGCCCCCGGACGCGACCTTCGCCTTGCCCCAGACGCACCTCGTCGCCGAGGAGCGCACCGTGAAGGGCAGCTACATCGGGACCTGCGTGCCCGCGCGCGACCTTCCGCGCTACGTCGCGCTCTACCGCGAGGGGCGCCTGCCGGTGGACAGGCTGCTCACGCACCGCCTCGCCCTCGACGACATCAACGCGGGCTTCGAGCGGCTGCGCACGGGCCAGGCGGTCCGGCAGGTGGTGGTGTTCTAGGCTTCGGGCACGCAGCGCTCAGCGCGGGATGAATTGCCCGGTGCGCGGATCGACGTAGCCGCCGGGAACCTCGTGGAGCACGGCGCCGGTCTTCGGGTCGATCGCGACCTTGCCCGTGGGCACGATCACTCTTCCGGTCTTCGCGTCCACGACCGGGGCGGGCGGGCGCGCGAGCTCGAGGCGCGCGCGGCCCGGTTCGTTCGCGGCCGGCGCGGGAGGCGGCGGCAGCGGCTTCACGGTGCTCGGGTAGGGCTCGATCGCCGCGCGGGGCGGGTGTGCCGTGGTTTCGCCGGCCGTGGCGCCGCGTGCGAGGGCTTCGGGGCTCATCAGCAGCCGGCCGAGCTCGGTGCGCGCCGCCTCGCGCTGCGCCGGGGTCGCCGTGGCGCTGTCGATCACGGCTTGCAGTGCGTGCATGCGCGTCTCGACGTCGGGCGGCGGGGGCCAGGCTGGCGTGCCCGCCGCCGCGCCGGTCGCCGTCGCGACGGCGAGGAGCACGCCCGGCAGCCGCGCGCCCATGGCCTTCAGCCGCGCTCCCGTGGCGGATACTTCTCGCCCGCCTCGATCCGTGCGTCGAGGACGTTCTGCTTCGGAGGCAGCGGGCAGGTGGTGAACTTGCTGAACGCGCACGGCGGGTTGTAGGCGCGGTTGAGGTCGAGCATGAACGTCGCACCCGGGGCGGGCTTCTTCTCCACGAAGAGGAAGCGCCCCGAACCGTACGTGGTCTTGCCGGCGGTCGCGTCCCGGAAGATGAAGAAGAGCCCCCCGGCGTCGCCCAGCGCGTCGAGGCGGTAGGTCTTGCCGTCGAGCTGGAACTCGGCGTACCCGGGCGAGGGCGCGTCCGAGACCTCGTCGATGATGTTCACGATGGGGATGTGGTGCTGCGGCTCGTAGGCGACGAACTTCGCCGGGACGCGATAGCGCTCCCGCACCGGGTACCAGACGCGCCCTCCGAAATGGGCGCGGTGGGGGCTCTGGTTGTCGGCCAGCCGCAGCACGTAGCGCCCGTCGCGCTCGATCACGTGGAACGACGCGCGGCCCATCGCGACCCAGTCCGGGACGTCGCCGCTCGTGTCCATCACCGTGTCGGTCATCGGGATGCCGTCCTTCGTCATCGCGAGGCCCGGCTCGAGCTTCACGGCGACGCGCCCCGGCTCGACGGTGATGGTGCCCATCCGGCCGGGACCGAGGCCCGCGGGGAACACGACGTCGTTGGCCGCGCCCGTGCCGAAAGTGTTCGCGCCCGGCTTCAGGACGTAGCGGCCGGCGAGCGTGAGCCAGCCGTTGTCGGCGCGCAGGTGCGCCTCGACTCTCGCGCGCCAGGCCTCGACGCTCTTCACGTAGTCGGAATCGGCGGCGAGCGCGGGCGCGGCGAGCGCGGCGGCGAGCGCGAGGAGCGGAGCGATCTTCATCGTGGGTTCGATCTCCGGGACGTCCGGTAGGTTCGGCGCGACGGGGCTTCAGGACGCATTTTCCTCCATCGCCTCGAGGACCGCCCGCGGATCGAGCTTCTCGAGGCAGTCGGTGTGGCCCAGGGGGCAGACGCGGGCGAAGCACGGGCTGCACGCGAGCCGCAGGCTGAGCACCCGGGCGCGGGGCGATAGCGGCGGCGTGAACTCCGGGCTCGAGGAGCCGAAGAGCGCGGCGGTGGGCCGGTCGAGCGCGGCGGCCACGTGCATGAGGCCCGAGTCGTTCGTGACCACCTGCGCGGCGGAGGCGAGAAGGTCGATCGCTTCGTCGAGGGAGGTGCGCCCCGCAAGGTCCACGCAAGCCTCTCCCGCCGCCTCGCGGATCGAGGCCGCGATCGGCGCATCGGCGCCCGATCCCAGCAGCCAGACCTGCCAGCCGCGCCCGCCCAGCGTGCGCGCGAGGGTGGCGAAGTGGCGCGCGGGCCAGCGCTTGGCCGGCCCGTACTCGGCGCCGGGGGCGAAGGCCGCGGCGGGCCGGTCGCTCGCGAGGCCGAGCCGCCGCAGGGTCTGCGCCGCGCTCGCGGCGTCGGCCGCCAGGCGGGGCCGCGGCACGGGGCGGCGCAGCGCCTCGCCCGCGGGTTGCGCGAGCGCCGCGTAGCGCTCGACGATGAGGGGCAGCGCCCGCTCGTCGAGGGCGCGCAGGTCGTTCAGCAGCCCGTAGCGCATCTCGCCGCGGTAGCCCGTGCGCACCGGGATCGCTGCGTGCCATGGGACGAGGGCCGATTTCCAGCTGTTGGGCAGCACCACCGCGCGGTCGTAGGGCGCGAGCGAGCGCGCGAAGGCGCGCCGCTTCCCGAGCTCGAGGTCGCCGTGGCCGAAGGGCAGCGCGATCGCCTGCCGCACCTCGGGCATCCGCCGATAGATGGGCAGCGCCCAGGCGGGCGCGAGGACGTCGACGGATCCGCCGGGGTCGAGCTGCACGAGGCGCTGGATCAGCGAATGGGACAGGACCGCGTCCCCGATCCAAGAAGGCCCGACGACCAGCGTTCGCATGGATGGGGTCCGGGCTTCGACCGCGCCGTCCGCCTCAGGCCGGCGCGGGCCCGGCGCCTAGTGGGCCGCGGGGGCCCCGCCGACGAGCTTGTAGAGCGTGCCGCAATAGGGGCAGCGCACCTCACGCGTCGCCTCGATGGGCAGGTACACGCGCGGGTGCGCGTTCCACAGCTTCTCGGAAGGCAGCGGGCAGTGCAGCGGAAGGTCCGCCGCCGTCACCTCGACCGTGCGCTGGTCAAGCTCGGACGGCAGCGACATTTTCGGACTGCACGGGGGTGAGCCAGTGGTGGTACTTGCGGTTGCGGCCGGCCACGATCTCGAAGAAGGCGGTCTGGATGCGCTCGGTCACGGGCCCGCGCGAGCCGCTTCCGATCACGCGCCGGTCGAGCTCGCGGATGGGCGTGACCTCCGCCGCGGTGCCCGTGAAGAAGGCCTCGTCGGCGATGTAGACGTCGTCGCGCGTGATGCGCGTCTTCTCTACCGCGATGCCGAGATCGGCGCAGATCGACTGCACGCTTCTCCACGTGATGCCGTCGAGCGCGGTGGTGAGCTGCGGCGTGTAGACGCGCCCGTCCTTCACGATGAAGAGGTTCTCGCCGGGGCCCTCGGCGACGAATCCGTCGGTGTCGAGGAGCAGGCCCTCGTCGTAGCCCTCCTGGGTCGCCTCGAGGTTGGCGAGGATCGAGTTGGCGTACGTGGTCGACACCTTGGCGCGCGCCATCGTCACGTTCACGTGGTGGCGCGCGAACGACGACGTCTTCACCCGGATGCCGCGCTTGAGCCCCTCCTCGCCGAGGTAGGCGCCCCACGGCCACGCGGCCACCGCGACGTGCACGCGCGCGCCGACCGGCGACACGCCCATCTTCTCGGACCCGTAGAAGGCGATCGGTCGCAGGTAGCAGCTTTCCAGCTTGTTGGCGCGCACGACTTCGCGCTGCGCGGCCATGATCTCGTCCTTCCCGTAGGGAATCTCCATCATGTAGATCTTGGCCGAGTTGAACAGGCGGTCGGTGTGCTCCTTCATGCGGAAGATGGCCGTGCCGATCTCGGTCTTGTACGCCCGGACGCCCTCGAAGACCGCGAGCCCGTAGTGCAGCGAGTGGGTGAGGACATGGGTGGTGGCCTCGCGCCAGGGCACGAGCTTGCCGTCGTACCAGATGAAGCCGTCGCGGTCTGCCATCGACATGGTGGGGAACTCCGGAATCCGATCCGATCGAGAGGGGAAATTCTAGCCCAAAACCGCGCCGCGAGCCCCGCGCGCCCGCGCCGCCGCCCGAGCGGGCTCTGTGCCATAATCGACCCCGGCGACAGAAGCCCCGCGCGAACGACAAACAAGGGAGAACGACGAGCCGATGCCCGCGGATCCGCTGCGCAATCCGCCGGGCAGCCCCGCAGCCACCGGGGCGCCCGGACTCACGCCCGAGGAGAAGCTCTCGGGCGACATGCTGATGCTCACGACGGGCTTCATGATGTGCGCGGCGCTCTGGCTCGCCGTGTACTGGAGCATGGGCTACCAGTATTCGACCGCGATCCCCCTCATCTTCCAGGGCCTGTCGCTGGTCACCGTCATGCTGTACTGGAAGTTCCGGCGCCTGGAAGCCTTCGCGGTGCTGCAGCTCGCGCTCATCCTCTTCACGCCGTTCGCGATGCAGTGGGCGATCGGCAACTTCGTGAACTCCTCGGGGGTGAGCCTCTGGGGCCTGATGGCGCCCGTGGGGGCCGTGACCGTGCTCGGCACGCGCCAGTCGATGCCGTGGTTCTTCGCGTGGCTGTTCATGACGGTGATGGCGGGCGTCTTCGACTACATGCTCTCGGGCACCGTCCAGCGCTTCGACCTGCAGACGGTCGCGGTGTTCTTCGTGCTCAACTTCGCCGCGATCTCGGTGATGATCTACTCGCTGCTGTGGTACTTCGCGAACGAGAAGCAGAAGCTGCGCGCGCTGGTCGACGCCTCCCACGAGGAGATCCGCCTCGAGCGCGACCGCAGCGAGAAGCTGCTGCTCAACATCCTCCCGCCGGCCATCGCCGAGCGGCTGAAGAGGAACGAGGTCAACATCGCGCAGGGCCACGCGGACGTGACCGTGCTCGTGGCCGATATCGTGGGCTTCACGCGCATGACCGAGGAGCTCTCGCCGGTGGAGACGGTGAAGATGCTGAACGACATCTTCACGAGCTTCGACGACATCGCCGACCGCTACGGCGTCGAGAAGATCAAGACGATCGGCGACGCGTACATGGCCGCCGCCGGGCTCGAGACGGGCGCCCAGGTGCACTACGCCGACGCCGTCGCCCACTTGGCGCTCGAAATGCTGGCGAAGGTCGACGAATACCGGCGCCGCGCGGGCGAGCGCATCGAGGTGCGCATCGGCATCGGCACGGGGCCCGTCGTCGCCGGCGTGATCGGCAAGAAGAAGTTCATCTACGACATGTGGGGCGACACCGTGAACGTCGCCTTTCGCATGGTCGCCGAGGCCCGCGCCGGCACGATCCAGATGGACTTCACCACCCACCGGCGGCTGCAGCACCGCTTCCGCTTCGAGGAGCCGCACGAGGTGGAGATCAAGGGCAAGGGGCGCATGCAGATCTTTCGCCTGCTCGGCCCGCTCGAGGCGCCGGAGGGGCGCCAGGCCGCCTCCCGCGGCTAGCCCGGCCCGAAGAGGGCCTCCCAGAGGCGCTTCACCGCGGCGCGCTCGGCGACGAGATCGCCGGGGCCGACCCACGCGGTCTCTTCGTCGTTGAGCGCCGCCTCGTGCAGGCGCTGGCGCATCGCGAGGTAGGCCTCGGCGGCTGCGGCGGCGAGCGCGGGGTCCAGCAGGTCCAGCGCGGCGGCCCGGTTGAGCAGGGTGTGGTTGCCCTTGTTCTCGCGCAGCCCCGGGTGCCGGGGGCCGTCCGCGAGCACGATCGCCTGCACGCAGAACTCGAGGTCGATCACGCCGCCCTCGGCGTGCTTCAGGTCCTCGACGCGGGCGGCGTGCCGCGCTTCGCGGGTGCGGCGCTCCGCGCGCATCTTGCGGCGCATGGCGACGATCTCCGCGAGGAGCTTCGCGCGGTCGCGCGGCATCGCGAGGATCTCGTCGCGCACCCGCTCGAAGCGTCGCCCGAGCGCGCGGTCGCCGGCGCACGCGCGCGCTCGGGTGAGCGCCTGGTGCTCCCACGTCCACGCGCGGCTCGCCTGGTATTCGCGGAAGGCCTCGAGCGAGCTCACCAGCAGCCCCGAGGCGCCGTCGGGCCGCAGCCGCAGGTCCATCTCGTAGAGCACGCCCGCCGGGGTGAAGCTCGTCATCCAGGCGTTCACGCGCTGCGCCACGCGCGCGAAGCCCTCGGCCTGCGCGGCCCGGGCCTCGTCGTAGACGAAGATCACGTCGAGGTCGGAGCCGTAGCCCAGCTCCTTCGCGCCGAGCTTGCCGTATCCGACGACGGCAAGGCCGGGGACGGGCGCCTCGCGCGTGAGGCCCGCGCTCGCCGCGGCTTCCTCGAGCGTCACGTCGAGGATCGCGTCGGCGAGCGCCGCCAGCTCGTCGGACAGCGCCATCACCGGGAGCTCGCCCTCGAGGTCCGCGATCGTGAAGCGCAGCACGTGGCGCTGCTTGAAGTGGCGCAGGTGGTCGAGGAGGCGCTCCACGTCGCCGCCGAGCGCCGCGCACTCGGCACGCAGGGCCGAGCGCTCCGCCTCCCAGTCCGTGGCGGTGAAGCTCGCCGCCGTGCGCGTGAGCTCGTCGAGCAGGATCGGGTGCCGCGCGAGCAGGCGCGCGGCCCATGCGCTCTTCGCGACCAGGCGCGCCGCGCGCTCGAGGACCCTCGGCTGCTCGACGAGGAGCGAGTAGTACGCCTCGCGCCCGCCGATCGCCTCCAGCAGGTCGAGCAGGCGCGCGGCCGTGGCCTCGTCTCCGCCCTCGCGCGCGAGCGCGGAGACGAGCAGCGGCAGCAGCTGCTCGAGGCGCGCGCGCGATGCGGCCGAGAGCGCCCGGTAGCGGCGCGAGCGCGTGAAATCCACGAGGCGCCGCGCCACGGGCGCGGCCTCCGCGATGCCCGCCTCGGCGAGGTCCTCCGCGAGGCCCTCGGCGTCGCCGCTCGCCTGCGGGTCGTAGAGCCACGCGGCGAGGCTCGCGGCCCGGGCGTGCTCGGGCGGCGCCTCGAAGAGCGCGCCGAAGGCCTCCTGCACGCGCGCGCGATGCTCCGCGAGGCGTTCGGCGAGCTCGTCCCAGCTCCCGAACCCCATGGCCTCGGCGACGAGGGCCCGGTGCTCGGGCGCGCGCGGCAGCGACTGGGTCTGCTGGTCGTCGTAGTACTGGAGGCGGTGCTCGAGGCGCCGCAGGAACTCGTAGGCCCGCTCGAGGGCGGCGGCGCGAGCGCGATCGAGGAGCCCGCGCTCCGCGATCGCCGCGAGCGCGGCGCGGGTGGAGGTCGTGCGCAGGGCCGGGTCGCGGCCGCCGCGCACCATCTGGAAGAGCTGGGCGGCGAACTCGATCTCGCGGATGCCGCCGGCGCCGACCTTGATGTCGTCGGCCTTGCGCCGCCGGGTCGCGGCCTCGAAGATGCGCGCGTGCAGCTCGCGCAGCGCGTCGAGCATGCCGTAGTCGAGGTAGCGCCGGTAGACGAAGGGCTCGACGCGCTCGCGCACGCCCTCGGGCGGGCCCGCGACGACGCGCGCCTTGAGCCAGGCGTAGCGCTCCCAGGGCCGCCCGTGCGCGACGAAGTAGTCCTCGAGGCCGGCGAGCGAGGCGACGAGCGGGCCGCTGTCGCCGAACGGGCGCAGGCGCATGTCGACCCGGAACGCCTGGCCGTCGGCGGTCGCCTCCGAGAGCAGCGCGATGAGCCGCCGCCCCGCCGCGGCGAAGAATTCGGCGTGGCTCACCGTCCGCGGCCCGGCGGTCTCGCCTTCCGCGCCGTAGAGGAAGACGAGGTCCACGTCCGAGGAGACGTTGAGCTCGCCGCCGCCGAGCTTGCCCAGGGCGACGACGGCGAGCGCCGTGCCGTGCGCCGGCTCGCCGTGAGCGGCCGCGGCCTCGCGCTGCGCCTCCCGGGCCGCCGCCGCGATGCACTCCTCGGCGAGCGCGCCCATGGTGGCGAAGACCTCCTCGAGGGGCGCGAGGCCGTTGAGGTCGCGATGCGCGAGGCGCACCATCACCCGCTCGCGCAGGCGCCTCAGGCGCACGTCCAGCTCCGCGGGATCGCCGGCGAGCGCCGAGCGCATCCCCGCGCGCGCGAACGGTTCGCCGTGGCGCGCGGCCAGCTCGTCCACGAGCGCGGGGCGCGCGGCGGCGACGCGCGCGACGTACCGGGAAAGGCGGAGCGTGCGCTCGAAGGCCGCCCGGAACGACGCGGCGGGGTCGTCCATCATTGACGCTACAATAGCGCACAAAGCCCGCCCGCCCGAGGACCGCAGCATCAAGGCCATACCCCGCATCGTTCTCCGCCTCGCAGCGGGCGCCGCGGCATTCCTCTTCGTGGCCTTCGCCGCGCTCGTGCTCTGGCTGCGCTACGACGCGCTGCCCCACGTCGATCGCTACCGCACCCTGATCGTCTCGTCGATCGAGCGCGCCTCGGGCATGGTCGTGAAGGCCCGCGCGATCCAGGGCGGGTGGGAGGGCCTGCGCCCGAGCCTGTCGCTCGAGGGCTTCGAGCTCGCCGATCACGCGGGGCGCACCGCGCTCGATCTCGAGCGCGCCGACGTGACGCTCTCGTGGTGGGCGCTGTTCGGCGGGCGGCTGCGCTTCCACGACGTGGACTTCTTCCGGCCGAGCCTCGAGCTGCGGCGCGGCGCCGACGGGCTCGTCTACCTCGCCGACAAGCCGCTCAACCGCGGCGCCGGCGACGACGGCGCCTTCATCGTGTGGCTCCTCGCGCAGCCGCGGCTCGCGGTGCACGACGCCACGCTCGTGTGGCGCGACGAGCTTACCGGCGCGCCGGAAGTGCGCCTTACGCGCGTGGAGATCGTCCTGCGCCGCCGCCTGGGCCGCAACCGCGCGGCGCTCTCGGCGCTGCCGCCGCCGCAGCTTTCCGGGCGAATCGACGCGCGTGCCGACCTCTCCATCAAGCGCGTGGCCTCGCGCTGGCAGGTGGCCGGGCGGATCTTCGCCGAGGGGCTCGAGACCGACCTGGGAGGGCTGCGCGCGCACCTGCCCGTGCCGGAGTCGCTGCGCGCCGGAGTGGGAAGCCTGCGCGTCTGGGTCACGATCGCGAACGACGCGGTGAAGGAGGTCGTCGCCGACGTGAACATGCGCGACGCCCGGGCGCAGCTCGCCGCCGACGCGCTGCCGCTTGCGCTCGCCTCGATCTCGGGACGCGCCACCTACCGGGCGCGCCGCGACGGCTTCTCCTTCGCGACCGAGGGGCTGCGCTTCCGCCTCGCCACGGGCGAGGAGGCGGTGCCCGGCCGCTTCTCGATCGACCGCACCACGGCGGCGGGCAAGCCTCCCCGCGTCGAGGTGCGCGCCGACGGCATCGACCTCAAGATCGCGTCCACGCTCATCGACTACTTTCCGGTGCCGCGCGACATCAAGGGCGAGGTGCGGCGCTTCGCCCCGCGCGGCCGCCTCGAGGACGCGGCCCTCACGTGGAACGGGGAGGACGCGGCGCGGGCCAAGAGCTATAGCCTGAAGGGGCGGTTCCAGGATCTCGCCGTGAACGCGGTGGACGCCTGGCCGGGCGCCACGGGGATCTCCGGCAGCCTCGAGGGCACCCAGGCCGGCGGAACGGTGCACCTCGATTCGCGCGGGGTCACCTTCACGATGCTGCGCACCTTCCGCGCGCCGATCGCGCTCGACCGCCTCGAGGCCGAGGCGACCTGGCGCCACGAGGGGCGCTCGCTCGAGGTCTCGATCGGGCAGATGCGCTTCGCGAACGCCGACGCGACCGGCTCCCTGAGCGGCACGTGGCGCTCGCTTCCCGACTCGCCCGAGCGCTCGCCGGGCCTCGTCGACCTGAAGGGCACGCTCTCCCACGCCTCGGCGAGCCGCGTGGCCGACTACCTCCCGAACCGCGTGGCGCAGACGCGCGAATGGCTCGAGCAGGCGCTGCGCTCGGGCACGAGCGATTCCGTGGACTTCGAGCTGAAAGGCGACCTGCGGCGCTTCCCCTACGGCGAAGGCGGCGGCCACTTCCTCGTCGAGGGCGACATCCGCGACGGGCGCCTCAAGTACCGCCCGGACTGGCCGTCCGTCGACGCGGTGCAGGGCTCGTTCCGGTTCGAGAACCGGCGCGTGGAGATCCGCGCGCGCGAGGCGCGGATCTTCGCGAGCCGCGCGGCCGGCGTCTCGGCCGTGATCGAGGACCTGGGGGCCCATCCGCCCGTGCTCACGATCGACGGCGACGTGGACACCACGGGCGCCGACGGCATGCGCTTCCTCCGGGAATCGCCCCTCGTGAACGGCCCCGGGGCCTTCACGCGCGCCATCGCCATCGACGGCCCGGGGCACCTGAAGCTCCACCTCGCATTTCCCCTGGGCAGCGCGGAAGGGGTGCACGTCGCCGGAGACTACGAATTCGCGGGGGCGACCGCGACCGTCACCCCCAACCTCGCCCTGCGGAACGTGAACGGCCACCTCTCGTTCACCGAGCAGGGCGTGAGCGCGCCGCGCATCACCGGCACCCTGTTCGGCCAGCCCGCGAGGCTCAGGATGTCCTCGCAGCCCGACGGCCGGGTGCTCACCACGGTCGACTCGCGCATCGAGGCGTCCTCGCTCGGCGCCTTCGTGCCCCGCGCGATCGCCGATCGCATGAGCGGCGGATCGGCCTGGGTGGCCCGCATCCTCTCCGGGCGCGACGATACCTCGCTCACCGTCGTCTCGGACCTCGTGGGCCTCGCGGTGGCGCTTCCCGCGCCGCTCGCGAAGGAGGCGGGCGAGGCCCGTCCCATCGTCTTCTCGGTCGAGCACCTCGGCGCGCCCGGCGAGACCACGAGCGTCGATCTCGCCGGCGGCGTGCAGGGACGCTTCGCGCGTGCGACCGTCGACGGCGTCGAGCGATGGAACGCGGCGCTCGCTTTCGGAACGCCCGTCCAGGCGCCGGAAGGCGAGGGCGTACGGCTTTACGGCCGTCTCGACGACCTCGACGTGGACGCATGGCAGGCGGTGTTCGCGGCGGCGCCCCCCTCCGCGCCGGCTCCGGCGGGCGCGCCCGCGGAGACCGCTCCCCCGCCACCGGCCACGCCCGCGAGCGCGGATTCCGCGGCAGCCGCGCCTGTCGCTTCTCCGGCCGTCGCGGCGGCGAGCGTCTCCAACCCGTCGCCCCCGCCGGCGAGCGTCGTTTCCCCGGCGCCCGCGGCCTTCGAGCTGCGCGCCGTGGACCTCACGCTGGGGCACGTGCGCTACTTCGGCCGGGACTTCGCGGACATGCACGCAAAGCTCGAGCATTCCGCCTCGACGTGGAGCGGCACGCTCGAGAGCCCGAAGGTGGCGGGCGAGGTGCGCTGGGATCCGGCGGGCAGGGGCCACCTCACGGCGCACCTCGCGCGCCTCGCGCTCGCCGAGTCGGGACACCCGGGCGGGCGCGACGCTCTCTCGTCCACCTCGGACCTTCCGGCGCTCGACGTGACCGCGCAGCGCTTCGAGTTCCGCGGCCACTGGCTGGGCGCGCTGGTCCTCAAGGCGGAGCCGGCCGGCGACGAATGGCGCATCGACCAGCTCGACATCTCGAACGGGCACGCGAAGTTCACCTCTTCGGGCGGCTGGCGGCGTGCCGGCGATCGCTCGCTCACCTCGCTCGCCGTGAAGCTCGACACGGACAACCTCAACGCGCTCCTCGGGCAGTTCGGGTACGGCGACTACCTCAAGCGCGGCGAAGGCCGGCTCGAAGGAACCCTCGTCTGGCCCGGGTATCCCTACGAGTTCGCGCTCGCCGCGCTCGCCGGCACCCTGAAGGTCGAGGCGCGGCGCGGGCAGTTCGCCAAGATCGAGCCCGGGGCGGGCAAGCTCCTCGGGCTGCTGTCGCTCCAGTCGCTGCCGCGGCGCGTGACGCTCGACTTCCGCGACGTCTTCAGCGAGGGCTTCGCCTTCGAGCGCATCCAGGGCGACGTGAGGGTCACGCACGGCATCCTCGCCACCGACGCCTTCGAGATCAGCGGCCCCTCGGCGTACGTGAGCATCGCGGGCGAGGTGTCGCTTCCCGACGAGACCCAGGCGCTCACCCTGCGCGTCGTCCCCGAGGTGAGCGAGGGCGCGGCGCTCGCGGCGACGATCATCGGCACGCCGGTGCTGGGGCTTTCCACGCTGCTCGTCTCGAAGCTGCTGCAGAACCCGCTCGGGAAGATCGTGGCCTACCAGTACCGGGTGACCGGCTCGTGGGATAATCCCCAGGTCACGCGCGTCTCCGCCCCCGAGCCGAAGTCCGCCGCGGCCCAGCCCGCGGCCCTGCCATGATCATCACCCGCAACTCGACGACGCCGCAGGCGCTGCGCGAGACGATGAGCACGACGCAGTCGATGTTCCGCGTCGCCGCCATCCAGATGGCCTCCGGCCCCCACGTCCCCGCGAACCTCCAGGAGGCCGGGCGCCTGATCGAGCTCGCCGCGGCCACCGGCGCGCGCATCGTGGGCCTGCCCGAGTACTTCGCCATCATGGGCATGAAGGACACCGACAAGGTCGCCGCCCGCGAGAAGGATGGCGACGGCCCGATCCAGGCGTTCCTCGCCGAGCAGGCGCGCCGCCATCGCCTGTGGATCGTGGGCGGCTCGGTGCCGCTCGAGGCGAGCGTGGCGGACAAGGTGCGCAACGCCTGCCTCGTCTACGACCAGGACGGGCGGCGGGTGGCGCGCTACGACAAGATCCACCTCTTCGGCTTCGAGCTCGGCAACGAGCGCTACAGCGAGGAGCGCACGATCGAGCCGGGCGAGCGCGTGGTCGCGCTCGATTCTCCCTACGGGCGGCTGGGCATCTCGGTCTGCTACGACCTGCGCTTTCCCGAGCTCTACCGCGCCATGGGCGATGTGGACCTCATCTTCGTGCCGTCGGCCTTCACCGAGACCACGGGCAAAGCCCACTGGGACATCCTGGTCCGGGCGCGCGCCATCGAGAACCTCGCCTATGTGGTCGCCCCGGCCCAGGGCGGCTACCACGTGAACGGCCGCGAGACCCACGGCCACACGATGATCGTCGATCCCTGGGGAGTGGTGCTCGACCGGCTTCCCCGGGGGTCGGGGGTTGTCGTGGCGGGCGTGAACCCCACTTATCAGGCTAAGATTCGCCGGAGCCTCCCCGCGTTGAGCCACAAGACGGTGCACCAGCTCTGACGGGTGCCCGGAAGCAGCCGAAATCGCGAAATTCAATGAAGTTGGCCGAAGATAAGAGCACTTACTTGACGAAGCCGGAACCCTCGACCCTGGACATCGCCGGGGCCACGCTCCTTGCCCCCTTCGGGATCGACGAGAGGGCGCGGGAGCGCGTCTTCGGGACGATCCTCGCGCATCGCGCCGACGATGCGGACCTCTTCTTCCAGTACAACCGCTCGGAGAGCTGGTCCCTGGAGGAAGGGGAGGTCAAGTCCGGCAGCTACTCGATCGACCAGGGAGTGGGCGTCCGGGTGGTGGCGGGCGAGAAGACCGCGTTCGCCTACGCCGACGACATCACCCCTGCCGCGCTCGAGGCGGCCGCCGGCGTGACCCGCGCGATCGCGGCCCAAGGGGGCGATCGGAGGGTCGGCACCCCGGTCGTGCGCGCCGGCCACGGCCTCTACGCCCCGATCGACCCGGTGGCCCAGTTCGACGACGCCGCCAAGGTCCGTATCCTCGAGTCGCTCGAGCGCTATGCCCGGGCCGCCGATCCGCGCGTTAAGCAGGTGATCGGGAGATTGTCGGGCGAGTACGACGTGGTGCTGGTGGCGCGGGCCGACGGCGCGCTCGCCGCGGACGTGCGCCCGCTGGTCCACCTGTCGGTGACGGTGATCGTGGAGCAGGACGGCCGCCGCGAGCAGGGCCACCAGGGTGCGGGGGGGCGCTTCGGCTACGGCTTCTACACGCCGGAGGTGCTCGAGCGCCTCGGGCGCGAGGCGGCGCGCCAGGCGCTGGTGAACCTCGAGGCGCGCCCCGCGCCCGCGGGCGTGATGAGCGTGGTGCTCGGTCCGGGCTGGCCGGGGGTCCTGCTGCACGAGGCCGTCGGCCACGGGCTGGAGGGCGACTTCAACCGCAAGGGAACCTCGGCCTTCAGCGGCCGCGTGGGCGAGCGCGTCGCGGCCCCCGGGGTCACGGTGATCGACGACGGGACGCTGCCCGACCGCCGCGGGTCGCTGTCGGTGGACGACGAGGGGCAGCCGACGACCCGCAGCGTGCTGATCGAGGACGGCATCCTGCGCGGCTACCTGCAGGACCGTCTCAACGCGCGCCTGATGGGCATGACCCCGACGGGCAACGGGCGGCGCGAGTCGTACGCGAGCATTCCGATGCCGCGCATGACCAACACCTTCATGCTGGGGGGCCACCGGTCGCCCGACGAGATCATCGCCTCGGTGGGCCGCGGCCTGTACGCAGTCAACTTCGGCGGCGGCGAGGTGGACATCACCAGCGGCAAGTTCGTGTTCTCCGCCTCGGAGGCGTACTGGATCGAGGACGGGCGCATCCGCTATCCCGTGAAGGGCGCCACCCTGATCGGCAACGGCCCCGACGCGCTCACCCAGGTGACGATGATCGGCAACGACATGTGCCTCGACCCCGGCATCGGGATGTGCGGCAAGGACGGGCAGAGCGTGCCCGTGGGCGTGGGGCAGCCCACGATCCGCATCGAGGGGCTCACCGTCGGGGGCACCGCGTAAGCCCGGGGCTTCGCGCCCGACCCATGGCCATCTTCCCATTCCTCACGAGGCCATCATGAACCGCCGTCATTTCGTCGCAATCGTCGCGGGACTGGCCGGGCTCGGGCGGGCCGCCGCCGCCCCGAAGGACGCGCCGACCGTCCAGAAGCTCGTGCTCAGCGAGGCCGAGTGGCGCAAGCGCCTCACCCCCGAGCAGTTCGCGGTCCTGCGCGAGGAGGCCACCGAGCGCGCGGGGTCGAGCCCGCTCGACCACGAGACGCGCAAGGGGACCTACGTGTGCGCCGGCTGCGACCTGCCGCTCTTCGACTCGTCGGCGAAGTACGACAGCGGCACGGGCTGGCCCAGCTTCTTCACCTACATCGCCGGCCACCTCGGGATGAAGAACGACTTCAAGCTGATCTTCCCGCGCACCGAGTACCACTGCGCGCGCTGCGGGGGCCACCAGGGCCACGTGTTCGACGACGGCCCGCCGCCCACGGGCAAGCGCTATTGCAACAACGGCGTCGCGCTCAAGTTCATCCCCGCGTAGGCCGGGTGTGCTAGGATGGCTTCCGTGATCCCGGCTCGGCCCTTCTTCTACTGGTTCGCATATCTCACGCCGGAGGCGGTCGAGAGAGGTTGAGCCGGAAAGAGCCCAGCGAAATCCCGAGAGACCGCCAGCCGAAGACTGGCGGTTTTTTTTTCATGCCCGAAGGACGCGGCGGTGGAACGAAACCGATGACCCATTACCGGACGGACGACGTCCGCATCGAGCAGGGCGACGAGCTGCTCGCGCCGATGCAGGTGATGCGCGAGCTGCCCTCCACCGAGGGCACGCGGCGCGTGACCTTCGAGGGGCGCCGGGACGTGCACGACATCCTGCGCGGGGCCGACGACCGGCTGGTCGCGGTGGTGGGCCCCTGCTCGATCCACGACTACGCGGCGGCGGTCGACTACGCCACGCGGCTGGCCGCCCAGCGCGAGCGCCTCGCCGGCGACCTCGCGATCGTGATGCGCGTGTACTTCGAGAAGCCGCGCACCACGGTCGGCTGGAAGGGCTTCATCAACGACCCGCACCTGAACGAGACCTTCGACATGAACGAGGGGCTGCGGCTCGCGAGGAAGCTCCTGCTGGAGATCAACGAGCTGGGGCTGCCGTGCGCCACCGAGTTCCTCGACCTCATCTCGCCGCAGTACATCGCCGACCTCATCGCCTGGGGGGCGATCGGCGCGCGCACCACGGAGAGCCAGACGCACCGCCAGCTCGCCTCGGGCCTGTCGTGCCCCGTGGGGTTCAAGAACGGCACCGACGGCAA
>Ga0187776_10000083_pt1 | contig 46526 bp, 42 predicted proteins | sample 0216_BV02_MP12_2_FD_132426 | JGI IMG/M metagenome (GOLD analysis project Ga0187776, IMG submission 132426) | Tropical peat soil microbial communities from peatlands in Department of Meta, Colombia - 0216_BV02_MP12_20_MG | ecosystem: Environmental > Terrestrial > Soil > Wetlands > Peat | place...
GACGATCAGTGTGACGTTCACGCCGTCGGCGACGGGAGCGCGGGTGGCGACGCTGACCATCAACACCAACGCTCCGGGTCCGGCGCCTACGGTTGCGCTCACCGGCACCGGCACGACGCCGGGCTTTAGCCCATCGCCCGCGAGCGTTAACTTCCCCACCGGTCAGCTAGTGGGTACAACGAGCTCGCCGATCGTAGTGACGATCACGAACAATGGGACCGGAGCACTGTCGATTTCCAACGTTGCAATGACGGGCGCGAATCCCGGCGACTTTGGGGTGACACCGAATGGCCCACAAAACATCACGGTGCAGCCCGGCCAGAATACCAGCCTCAGCGTTACGTTTACACCGTCGGCAACCGGCGCGCGCAGCGCCACACTCTCGATTACGGACAACGCGAGTGGCAGCCCCCATACGCTGGCGGTGTCGGGAACGGGGATCGCTCCGGTATTCGGCGGATTCTCTCCGAACCCGGTGGTGTTTGCGACAGGTCAGGTGGTCGGGACAACCAGCCAGGCGATCGGGGTGACGGTGAGCAACACTGGAACGTCACCGATGCAGATCAGCAGCGTGACCTTCAGCGGCAACAATGCCACGGAGTTTGCGGCAAATCCGAACTCTTCGATCAATGTGCCTGCCGGGGGTAACGCGCAGATCAATGTGACCTTCACTCCCGCCGGCACGGGCAATCGCGCGGCGACGATGAATGTGGCCGATAACGCGGGCGGTCCGCACAGTGTTTCGGTTTCGGGCACCGGCATTCAGGCGGGCATCAGCGCGACGCCGAACTCGCTGCCGTTCCCGGACACCAACGTCAACTCTACGAGCAGTGCGCTCACGGTTACCGTAACCAATACGGGCACAGCGCCACTGACGATTTCAGGTGTGCCGATCACCGGAGCCAATGCGGGCGATTTCGCGGCCACGCCCGCCTCGAACAACATTGCTCCCGGCGCCAACACAACCATCAGTGTGACCTTCAAACCTACAGCTACGGGAGCGCGTTCCGCGACGCTGACTATCAACAGCAATGCTCCGGGCGCAGCGCCAACCGTGACCCTTTCCGGGACCGGAGTCGGCGTGCCGGTCATCGGAATCAGCCCGACAACGGTGAATTTCCCCAGTACTGTGGTGAACACCACCAGCAGCCCGCAGAACGTAACCATCAGCAACACGGGCACGGGTCCGCTGACGATTTCGGCAATGTCGATAACGGGGACTAACGCTTCCGAATTTGCGGTCAATCCTTCGGCGCCAATCACCGTGAATCCCGGAAACAGTACGAATCTCAGTATCACGTTTACGCCGGCGAATTCCGGCGGCCGGGTCGCGACTTTGAACATTACGGACAACGCCAGTGGCAGCCCACACACGGTTGCGTTGACTGGGACCGGCGGTCCGCCCATCGGGAACGTGCTTATTCCGCCTAACTTCGCCAATTTCAGCCTGGGTGGAAATCTGGAGGTGCTGGCCACCGCGTCGCTGAGCGTGAACGCGCCTAGCAACATTACAGTGACGATTACCAGCAGTGATCCAACGAAGCTGGTGGTTTCCAATGATCCCACTGGCACCACAGCGGGTGGGGGTAGCACGACCCTGCAAGTTGGTCAGGGAAGCGGGCAGCAAGGGATTGGCGGCTTCTGGGTGCAGGCGCTCACATCCCCAGCGAACGTAACGGTCACAGTGAGTGCTCCGGGTTACGTCTCGGGGACAGCAACGATTACTCTTACCCCATCGGGGTTTGTGCTGAACAGCCCGGCCGGACAAGGCCAGAATTTTTCTACAGCGACCGGCGCTCCTGGCAGCCCATTGACGGTCTCAGCCGCTCGCCTCGACTTCACGAATAACTTCGTGGCATTGGGCAGGATTCGCGGAGGCTTGAATCCCAGTGTGCCGATCGTAAGTGGCAGCCCAGGGGTGGGGACGATATCGGGTGTGCCGGTAGTAAATGCGGGAACTATAGCAAGCACGAACACTGTGACCTTCAACCCGGTGACCCAAGGGAGCAGCGTACTCACGGTCAGCCAGCCCGCTGGTTTCTTCGCGCCAGTTTCGGGCGCAAGCGTGACAGCGACGGTTACACAACCGCAGATGTCGATGAACCCGACAGTCGTGGGCACGAATCTGCAAACGCGCGGTCACGGCAACCTGGTGACGTCGTCAACGAGTAATGTGAATGTGAGGATCACGAGTTCCGATAGCAGCAAGGTGATACTGTCGCAAGACGCCACCGGGCTAACGGCTGGATCCGGGTCTATTACGCTGACGGTTCCGGCGGGAACGACGGCCTTCCCGACCTTCTGGGTGCAAGGAGTAGCCGGGACCGGGGCTTCATCGGTTACGTTGAACGTGGTTGATCTGGCAGGGGTTTATGCGCCAACGTCAGCGCAAGTGGCGGTGATGCCGTCCGGCTTCGTGATCACGGGTCCAGGTGGCACCAATTCCATTGCGACCACAACGATTTCCCAGCCCACCAAGGTGACGCTCACTCCATGGCGTTTGGATCCGTCGCAGAACCCGCAGACCGCAGGTCAAATTCGCGGCGGAGTCAGCGTGAACGTACCGTTGTTGAGTTCGAATGCGACGGCAGGGGTGATTGCTGGCGGATCAGGGAGGAACAGCAACATCGCCACGCTGGCAGGAGGCGACACCTCGAACAGTGTCCTCACGTTTGTTCCTAAGGGCCAGGGTAACAGCACGCTCAGCGTGGACGTGGGCAGTATCACCTGCGCACCTGCGTGCTCGCCCGCGTTTAGCACTCCCACGACGGGCGGGCAGATAGTTGCAACGGTGTCGCAGCCCGCTATCAGTCTGAACATGGCGAATCAAGTGATCGGCGCCAATCTGGAAGTGAGCGCTTCGGGCGCGCTCAATGTGAATGCGCCGAACACGATGACAATCAAGATCTCCAGTTCCGATGGCAATGTGGTGCTGTCGAACGCCAACAACACGGCAGGATCGAGTTCGATCACAATTACGATTCAGCCAAATAATGGCCTGAATGGCTCTGGATTCCCCACCTTCTTTGTGCAGGCGCTGGCGGCCGCACCAACTTCCGGCTCGTCAGTGACGTTGACCGCGCACGACCAGGCAAATCAATTTGCGGACGGCACGATCCAGGTTACGCTGGCACCCTCGGGGTTAGTTCTGGCCAGTCAGAATGGAATCGGGCAGGACTTCTCGACTTCTCTGGGACAGATCGGGGGAGGCGATAAGCCGCTAACGGTTGAGGCGTTCCAGTTGGATCCGGTGACACTGGCGCCGGTAGCAGAGGAGGCCGTCAAGGGTGGGCTGACGCTCGCGTTCACGATTCAGCAGGGGACAAATGGAGTAGCAACTATAGTTGGCACACAGGCTATTTCGCCCGGCAGTCTGACTCAGAGCCTCACATTCCACCCCGTGGCAACCGGGTCTACCACGCTGACGGTTCCTGCGCCCCCAGGATTCGTGCTTCCTGCCAGCGGGAACGCTCTTAATGCCACGGTAAACCCCTAAGGCGATGGACACAGGGCGTAGGAGTGATTCCGAGCCAGCGGGCAATCAGGTTCAGCAAGCGAACGCCAGTCCCATACAAAAAAGCGATCCGGGATTGGGCTCCTCGTTTTCTTTTTTGGACTTCTCGGGAAGAGCTCCGAAAAAAGTATCTCCCGCCAGCAGGCAATCGATAGCTCGAATCAGATCTCGAGCGGCCTGAGATTTGTGAACGTAGCCATGCGCACCAGAGGCACGAACGTCAGTGGGCAGGCGCTCGGACTCGTGCATGGTGAAAATCAGCGTCCGAGTGGGTAAGCCCAAACTGGTGATTTGACCTGCTGCTTCCAAACCACTCATCACCGGCATGGTGATGTCGAGGACAGCGATATCGGGCTTGAGGGTCTTGACCATCTCCACGGCGTCTCTGCCATTTCTTGCTTCACCGCAGATTGCCCAGTCTCGCCCAGCCCGGGCGATGAGCGTACGGATGCCTTCGAGAACGATTTCGTGATCGTCGGCGATTACGATTCTTGCAGCCATACCCTTCCTCTCGGAATCAGAGATGTGATCAATCGACCTACGCTGACTGGGTTAAGCTTGAGACCGGCTCCTTCGCAGGAGCGGCGGCAACTACGGTTGTGCCCTCTTCAGTTGAGATAATTTCCAAGTTCCCGCCAAGCTGTTGCATGCGCTCCTTCATGCCGCGCAATCCAAGACCTAAGTTGGTTTCGTCGGAACCCTGCAGAAGGCCAGCCGGGATTCCCCTGCCTTTGTCCAGGATTTCCAAAACTGCCATTCCTTGGGCCATCGACAGGCGGACACTGGCTGTCGAACTTCCGGAATGGCGGTGCACGTTACTGAGGCTCTCCTGAAGTATCCGGAACAAAGCCAGCTCGACTTCCCGGGGGAGGCGAACGAAATCGGGATCGGCTTCAAATGTGACCTGAATCTTGCTGCGCTTGGAAAAGCCTTCCAGGTACCAGGGAATCGCCGACTTCAGGCCCAATTCTTCCAGCATGGGAGGATATAAGAGATAGGAGATGGTCCGCACTTCGCGAATTGACTCTTCGGCCAGGCGGATGCAATGGGCGATTTGCTGGTGGACTCCGCTGCCAGGATCGGAAGCCAGCACGCCTTCCAGGGAATCCAGATTCATTTTCAGCATCGCCAGGTACTGTCCGAGGCTGTCATGGAGTTCTCTGCCGATGCGTTTGCGTTCCTCATCCTGGCTGAGCAAAAGGTGATGGGAGAGTCGACGGAGGGAATTTTCCGAAATGGCCAGCTTGCTTTGGGCCAACTTTCTCTCCTTGACTTCAGTGGCCAGATCGTCATTGGCGCGTTGGAGCGCTTCTTGAGCATGCATTCTCTCGGTGAAGTCACGTGTGACTTTCGAAAATCCAATCACCTCGCCATTGGCATCTCGAATAGCGGTGATGACCACATTGGCCCAAAACCGAGAACCATCCTTGCGAACGCGCCATCCTTCATCTTCCGCACGGCCTTCTCTGCTTGCAATTTCCAGCTCGCGTTGTGGTTTCTGGCTTTGCAAGTCTTCTTCGGGATGAAAGATGGAGAAGTGCTTTCCAATGATGCCTGCAGCGGGATAGCCTTTCAGTCGTTCTGCTCCTTCATTCCAACTGCTAACTCGGCCTTCGCGATCCAGGGTAAAAATGGCGTAGTCCTTGACTGACTGGATGAACAGGCGGAATCGTTCTTCCTGCTGGCGAAGCGCGGCTTCACGGCTGTACGCCTCCAGTGCGGCCTGCTCAGCTCGCTCCCGGGCCTGCAGTTCACCCCTCAGTAACTGGTAGTGAAGATAGAGCAACGAGACGGCCACGATGAAGCTGGTGATCACAATGGCGCCGGCAATTAGAAACAAGCGACGAGCAGTTTGTTTCCTAATCGTCAGAAGACGAGCTTCCTCGTTCCTGATAGCCGAGCTGATATCAGCGTTGCGTGTGGCAAACTCAATGTTCTGACGGAGCACCTCCGAGAGATTCATCGGCGCGCCCTTTTGTTTTTGTGCCAGGGAATCATCCCAAATGCGGAGCCGCTCGCTGGTCAGAGCCTGATATTGGTTGCAGTTCGCAACCTGAACAGGATTATCTTTTGTGAGCTCCTGCAAGCGCTGTAGTGCGCCGGGGACCTGGGCGGCGGCGGTCCTGTATTCGGCGAATTGTGAATCGTCGCCACTCATCAAATAAGCCATTCGCGCCCGTCCCGCAGTGTTGATGTCATTCTGCAGATCGCTTAAGGCATCACGCACGTTGTAGGTGTGAATTACTAGACTCGCGCTCTCGCGGAAGTAGGAGAAGGCAAAATACGAGGCAAGCCCGCACAAACAAAGGAGTGCCAGCGCCACAACGAACACAACGCGGGCTTTTGCGCGCGGAACCATCTGCAATCGTTGGAAATCAGGGGTTGAGGGTCAAGAAGGCGAATGTTATGCCTGAGCTGGTTGAGGCGGCATACCATGTTTACCTGATAACGAGTTGGTTAATGTTTCGGGGTATCGGGCAGAATCAGGTTTCGAAAAGCGGGAGACCTGGGGCTCCCGCCACCGCGAGGGCAAACCCGCCCAAGCTGCGCTTGACCCGGCAGGCTCAGGATTTTTCACGACACAGCGGTTCTTCGACTGTCCGAAAGAACAGTGTCCTACGCTGTTAAGGGTCATAGCTGAAATGCCGATGATGGGGGCATGGCGAGCCTTCTCATCAGCGCTGGAATACGGCGGGTCCGAGCTGCCGTCTTTCTATGTTTTCTCGGCACCGGGGTGCTCGGTCTGGCGCAAGAGCCGGCGGACGGCGATCTCACTAACCTTTCCATCGAAGAGCTGGCGCACGTAAAAATCTCCAGCGCGTCGCGGTATCTGGAGGATGCGCGAAAAGCTCCTTCCGCCGTGACCGTAATCACGGCGGATGAAATTGCGCGCTATGGCTGGCGCACGCTGGCGGAGGTGCTGCGCAGCGCGCGCGGATTCTATACCGCCTACGATCGCCACTATACGTACCTTGGCCTCCAAGGGTTCCTGCAAACCGGCGACTACAATGCGCGCATTCTATTGCTCATCAATGGTCACCGAGTTAACGAGAATCTTTACGACAGCGCGCTGCTGGGCACGGAGTTTCCGCTGGATCTCGACCTCATCGACCGGATCGAAATCGTGCGTGGACCCGGTTCTTCACTCTACGGAACGAATGCAGTCCTGGGAGTGGTGAACGTGATTACGCGCCAGGCGAGCGGACCAGCGACGGTGGAGGTGAGCGGCGAGACGCTGTCGTACCTGGGACGGGCGGGGCGCCTTACGGGGACTTTGCAGAAGGGACGGCTGTCGGGCGTGATGTCGGGCAGCCTTTTTGAAAGCGCGGGTCATTCCAAGCTCTTCTACCCTGAGTTTGCAGCGCCGGAAACCAACAATGGCTGGGCAGAAGATGTGGATGGCGATCGCTACGCTCAGGGCTTTGCCGATATCCAATACGGGAACCTCCGCGTGCAGGGTCTGTACTCGAGTCGTCTCAAAGTTATTCCGACGGGTTCTTACGGGTCGAACTTTAATGATCCCGACGATCGCACCACCAACACGCGGGGCTATGTCGATGCGACCTACAGCTGGAAACTTGCTGCAAACACGGACCTCCATCTGCGTGGCTACTACGACACATACCGACTCTGGGGGACCTTTGCCTATGGAGGAGCGGATCCAGCGACCCGAAGCCTACTAATCAGTGAGGCCGCGGCGGATTGGGGCGGGCTGGAAATTGTGCTGGAGCACAGGCTGGGGAGGCATCGGCTGGTGGCAGGTGCCAGCTCAGAGTACAACTTTCGGATTGACCAAAAATACTATTATCCGGGACAACCGACCTTCCTCAGTGACCATGCGAATCCCTGGCTGATGGCCCCCTTTGGAGAAATGGAGCTGAATCTTACGCCGAAGCTGACGGTGAATGCCGGCGGGCGAATGGATTGGTACAGCACATTCGGGACAGCGTTGAGTCCGCGCTTCGCGCTGATGTATTTTCCGAATTCGCGGACTTCCCTGAAGTACATCTACAGCCAAGCGTTTCGCGCTCCCGATGCCTACGACATTTACTTTTCCAATAATCTCGATCCAACGAAGCCCAGCCAGACCCTAACACCGGAAGACATCCACTCCCACATGGTGGTGTTCGAGCGGGGCCTCACCTCATGGCTGGGCGTCACGGTGGATGGTTTTCACAACCGGCTCGATCAGGTGATCGAGAATCAGCCTGATGCAAGTGGAAACCCTGATTACGTCAACGCAGGCATTGATCGCGGCAAGGGGGTGGAGCTTGAAGTAGACGCCAAGCGCGCCTCGGGATGGGCAGCGCGCGCCAGTTATACGTTAGCCGACACCCAGGACGGTGTCAGCAAGACTGTGAGCGAAAATTCGCCGCGGCAGCTGGCGAAACTGCATGCGGCCATTCCTGTTTACGGGCGAGCCTTTGCAGGTCTGGAATTGTTGTACACCGATGCCCAGCAGAACTATCAAGGCGTGCGCATTGCATCGTCGCTGCTGACCAACGTCACGGTATCAACGAAGCCCCTGTGGGGCGGCTGGAAATTTTCGGCCAGTTGTTACAACGCCTTCGATCGCCGCTGGGCAACGCCCACGGGCCCGGAAGTGATTCAATCTGCGGTCCCGCAGGACGGGCGAAGCTATCGATTCAAGGTCACCTACACACGCCGGATTGAGCGCGAGCGGAGCAAACATTGATAAGGCATTTTTCCAGTGCTGACAGTGGCATGCGGAAAGGTCTGCCAGGCCGGGGAGCGTGCGCCTTGATCTGGATCTTGCTACTGGCGCCGCAGGCTTTTGCGCAATTGCAGGATGAAAGCGCGGTTCGTGCTGCCTTCGTATTCAATCTCACCAAGTATGTCGAATGGCCACGTTCCTCGGGTGAGTTGGTTATCGGATTTGTGGGCGAAAGTAGCATGGGCGAGATTCTTAAGAAGATGCTAGACGGAAAGGCCAGCGAATCGCGCAGCATTCGCGTTCTGGCGTCGCCTTCCGAGGAGCAACTGCCGCAGTGCAACATTGTGTACATAGCTTACTCATCACCCAAGAAATTCCGGCCTGTTCTGGAAAAGCTGCGCGAAAAGGGTGTTCTCACGGTGGGAGACGACTATAGCTTCGCTCTCAATGGCGGAATGGTGGGTCTGGTGAGGGCTGGAGACCATATCCAGATCATGATCAATCTTGAGGTGGTGCAGGAGTCCGGGTTGAAGATCAGCTCACGTGTCTTGAGTCTGGCGGCCATCGTGCGTACCAGCGGAGGAGGGTGAAGTGAGATTGGTGCGTCCCAACAGCTTAGCTGCCAATATCACGATCGTGGTATTGCTTGCGAGCAGCATTGCGTTATGTACCCTGCTGGCCGCCCTTCTCGTGTTTGACAACACGAGTTCCCACTCTTTGCTCCGCAGCCGCCTTTCCACCCTGGCCGAGATCGTCGGTCAGAACTCGAGCGCCGCACTGAACTTCACGGACAAGGACGCAGCCGGAGAAATTCTGGAAGCCCTAAGAGCGGAACCGCCGGTGGTATCGGGCTGTCTCTACAACGTGAATAACCAATTGTTTGCTCAATACCAGCGGCAGGTCGGAAGTCCGCCCTGTCCCAAATCCCCGGCGCAGTTATCGATACCTGGTCCCAAGTACACCAGCGTGGTGCATCGAGTGCGCGGACCTTACATGGAACTCGTGGGCACCCTCTCGCTGACCTCTGATATGCATGACCTGGACAGCAGAAGGAACCAGTTGCTAGAAATAGGCGGTTGCCTGATTGTGCTGGCGCTGGCGGTGGGTGGGGTTTCAGGGTCATTTCTGCAACGGCGGATATCGCGGCCGATTTTTGATCTGGCGCGAGCGATGAAGGAGGTCACGAAGGATGACAGTTTTGGCGCGCGTGTAGCTGTCTCAGGTAGCGATGAAATCGCACAACTGGGACAGGGGTTTAACCACATGCTGGCGGAGCTCGAACGCCGTGAAAGCGCGAAACGGGAAGCCGAAGCGAAGCTGCAGTACCAAGCTTGCAATGACGCGCTTACGGGCCTACCCAATCGAAGGCTGTTCCTCGGCCGGCTGACACAGACGCTGGCTTTGGCGCGCCGGGAATCCCACACTATGGCTCTGCTCTATATCGATCTGGATGGCTTCAAGGTGGTTAACGATAGCCTTGGACATTCCATTGGCGACCTGCTGCTGACGGAAGTGGCATTGCGGCTGCAGGCCAGGGTGCGGCAGTCAGACACTCTGGCCCGAGTCGGCGGCGACGAATTTACGGTGATACTTGCTTCTATTCACCACAAAGACGACGCCGCGCTGGTAGCCGGCAAGCTGCTCGAATCACTGGCCAATCCGTTCCAGATCGAAGGTCACGAGATCACCATTGGCGCCAGCATTGGGATCAGCGTTTTTCCGGACCACGCGACGGAAGGCGGCGACCTTATGCGGCAGGCCGACAGCGCTATGTACGCGGCCAAGCGCAATGGCAAGAATCAGGCGATGTATTTCACCCCCGAACTTGCGTCGCTGGTGCGTGAGCGTTTGAATCTGGAGAACCAGTTGCGCGGGGCGGTTGCGCGGGGTGAGATCCAGGTTCATTACCAGCCGGAATTTGAAGTCGCAACTGGCAGGCTGGTTCGCTTCGAAGCCCTGGCTCGCTGGTTCCATCCCAACCTGGGGCTGATCCCGCCCAACAAGTTCATTCCCATTGCGGAAGAGAGCGGATTGATTATTCCCCTGGGAGCCTACGTTCTGGAGCAGGCCTGCATGCAGGCGGTCAAGTGGCAATCGCTGTGTGCCCATCCTACTCAAGTGGCAGTGAACGTATCCAGTATCCAGTTCAGCCGTAACAGCTACGTAGAGGAAGTCGTAGACACGCTGAACCGCACCGGTCTGAAGCCTGAGCTTCTTCAGATCGAGCTGACAGAAACGGTGATGTTGGGCGCAGTGGAACGCTGCGCGCAAAAAATGAGGCAATTGCGGGCGCTAGGGATTAGCTTAGCCATCGATGATTTCGGAACTGGTTATTCCTGCCTGAGTTATCTTCCGACACTGCCTTTTGACGCGCTGAAGATCGATCGTTCGTTTGTGCGGGAGATCAGTTCGAAGCCGGAGACGGTGGCAATGGTGCATTCCCTGATTGGGTTGGCGCACAACATCGGCATGAGAGTGATTGTGGAAGGCATCGAGGAACTGCAGCAGCTGAATTTGATTCGCAAGATCGGTGGCAACGAGATCCAGGGATTTCTTCTCGGACGGCCGACACCTGATCCGATCTCCCAGTTGGCCCTCACAGTTCCCAACACCTATAACAGTGCTGAAGCGGATTCACTGGTGGTGCAATCGGCATCGACGTCATGAAGGGTGACGAAGGTCAGCGCGGGGGAAATTGAACGAGATTTTCATTTACGGATCGCTACCTTGCCGGCGTGGGCCGGGTGAAGTCCGGTCTTGGCGGCGAGCATACCGAGTCAAACCATCGGCTGATGTACACCTGAGCGTGCGCCTCTCCACAGAAATGCCGCGCTCCCGCAGCATTTGCCGTGGCCAAGTCCCAGCGGAGCACGGTAAGCTGCGAGTCGCCACACTGAATCACAAACCAATGAATGGGATTGCTGGTTACTGTCCCACAGACTTCACAGCGGAATTCCTGAAGAGAAGTCATGGCCCTCCAGCCGAGTAAGGTTACGGGTAAAGACCGAAAGAAGTATTTGACATGTCTGAAGCCGTCCTTGCCAAGTCCGATTTGAGGGCGAGACAGACGGTTCTGCAGGGGATCGCACCATGCATGCGCTCTCCGCAGCCTTTGGGGCCAAGCCGTATTGATGACGTTCTAGCGCTTTTACTACTTAGGCTTCTTCTTTCCGAATGCTCCCAGGAAATCCTGAAGTGGGTTTTGAGGCTGCGACTGCTGTGGCTGCTGTTGCCCTTGACCGGGATTCCGCGGGCCGCCAAGAAAATTCTGCAGCGTATTGGTTACGGAAGCTGGATTATTGATGTCGGGAACCAGTCCCTTCAGCCTCATCTGTGCGAGTTGCTGCACATCGGGCTCGAATCTGGGTTTGGAGAATGTGCCGCTGATCAGGGCGGGAATGACTAATTCACCCTGATTGTTGGCCAAGGCGGTCTTCATGTAGCCGCCGATGTTCTGTCCGCCGACTCTCTGGCTAACGGCTTGCGAGAGGACTGCGGTTGCGCGCATGTTCAGCGCCTCAGTAGCTAAGTTGGCTGTGCCCGCGAGGCCGACATTACCGATGTCAAGTTGAGCCTTAAGGTCGTTGGTCTGCGCGATTCCGCTCTTGATAAGAATATTTCCGGTCAGCTTCAGAATGTTGGTGATGCCCTGCGCCGCCTGGCCAGTCGGATTTCCACCCAGGAATCCTGCGATGGCTCCGAGTTCGTGGCCGATATCGGCGCCTGAATACTTCACATTATTCAGGTTCAAGTTTACCGTCCCATTCAGGGCTTTGAGGATTTCCGAACTAGAGATCTGCTTGACCGGGCCGGAGGCACGCAAGTCCACGTTAAGAACGCCTGCACCGCTAACCTTGTCCAGCGCGGTTACGCCATACGCCTTCGCCATTGCCAGGATTGCGGGAAGCTGGGCATTTGGCGCGCGCACGCTGGCGTCAACTACCGGAGATGGGGACGTGTAGTTATGCATGTTGAATTGCGCCGTTACCGCTGTTCCAGCCGAGACTACGTTGAACGGATTGGAGCGCACATCGGAGGGCGTCAGATTCAGGCTTACAGATTGGACCTGTACCGGCTGCGGGAGGTCTTTTCCGCTCATTTGAAGGTTGGCTGCTGTCACCGTACCGTTCAACGCGGGTTTATCAGCAGCGCCCGTGGCTCGAAGGTTTGCGTTCACACTGCCGGTGACCGTTACGCCGGGTGAAAGAGCCATTCCCGATGCGGCCGCCAGTTTCGCAGCTTCAGCCACAGAGACGTTGTTTGCTTTTATATTTAGATCGATCTGAGCGGGAGTAGGCTTAGCGTTCACCGTACCACTCATGTCGATCGGTGTTGATCCCAGCTTGGCCGTAAACTTGCGAATGGTGATCTTGTCAACCGGCAACTCGTCGGTCAGGTCATACTGCGCCGAGATCGGGTAGCCGAGATCCATCCCATGTACTTTGGCATTCTGGATGTTGGTTTCGCCATTTGCCGTCAGCTTGCCTGATTCGGAGGTGATACTGGTTTGGCCGGTCAGAATTCCGTTGGTTCCATTGAGAGCCGGGGAATTCAGGAATTTTGCCAGATCCGCAATGCCGACCTGCTTGAGATTCAAGATGCCACGGAAGGGGATCTGGACAGGATCCTGCTGCCCCAGCGGCCCACCTTTTCCCTGTAATCTTACTTCCTGCCCTCCTGCGCCTGCCATGTGCGCTGCCGCATCAATCGTGAAGGGCTGATTGGGCGCGAAATTCTTTAGCGTGACCTGGATGTGGTCATACAAAGACGGCGTCCTGCTTTTCGCCTGATCGAGTATGGAGACCTGTGCGTCCCGGATTACCAATTCTCCCAGGGAAAACTGCTGCTCTGGGGATGCTGCTGGCTTCTGGGTGGTCTGCGCGTGGCCTAAGGAGGCAAAATTCCAAACCCCCGCCTGGTTCTTGATCAAGCTGAAGCTGGGTCGCTCGAGATCCAGAGAATTGATTTCGACCTGTTTGTGGAGCAGCGGTAGAAGCTGAACTGAAACATCCAGTTCCTTCGCTTTGACAAAAGGGCCAGAGCTGAAATGTGGATCGTCGGCGATCGTAAGATTCTGCACGCGAAAGCGCGGCGGGAACAGAGTCAAGTGCATGTCGCCGAGAGTTACTGGCCGGCCTAGCCGTTTCTGGAGTTGTGTCTGGATCGTTCCACGATATTTGTTGACGTCGAAGGTAGCGGCGAAGATCAAAGCTGCTCCCACGATTACAAGCAAGACAACGATGATCGCAATTCCAATTTTCCGCATGGCCTTCCTCCTGGGTCGCCTTAAGTTGTTCGATGAGACATATGAGTCTCGGTGTTTGCCGATTTAACTGTTGAGAAAGGAAGGTTTTACCTGATCGCTTGGATGAGGCCATTCAGGATTAGTTGCAGTATTGCATAAGGCGAGGATGGAGGCCCTGGGCAGAGTCGAACTGCCGACCAACGGTTTAGGAAACCGCTGCTCTATCCATCTGAGCTACAGGGCCGTGCGGCGATGTGATGCAATTATCTCACGCGAATTTACAGACCGGCAGCGAGCCTAAACTGACCATCGCTGGCCGTCTGATGATCGTAGCGGTTATCCATTGTGCGGCTTTAGATCCGGCTATATCGGGCTGGGCGTGATATTCAGGAGCCAATCTGAATGCCCCCCTGTTATGCCGCCCGCTTGCGTTCCGGTGGACGCTTCTCATTTTTGGGCTTGGGACGCCGCTGACGCCGGTCGGCCATCTTCTTTACTCTCACTTCTTTGACACCCAGGACCTCGATCATCTGCTTTTCCAGGTGCTCTGAGGGTACGATGTCACCGCAAACAATCTTGTCGAGCATAATCGGGTTGATTTTCAATGCTTGCGCGAGTTGATTTTTTTCGAGCTTTTTCCTCTTCATGGCAGCTCGAATCGCAGCGGCGAGTTCTTTTTCCGTTCGCATGAAAACTCCTTATTGATCAGCCTGCTGCTCTGCTGGTGGCCATTGTCAGTCGAATTTTGGACGTAGGGCGCAATGTGGTGGTTGTCCGAGAGAAGGAGAGCTTATATCCGAAGCGGAGAATACGCGGGAACCAGGTTAGAGGCTCGGAGTCATGAGAACGCTTTGGCGTCGTAAGTCAGCACGACAAACGATCCAACTGGACGGAATTCTTATCCAATCAGCTTATGGGGTTCATGGTCGATTGGCGGGACGTCCAACCCTTGCAATGTCCTGAACGCGGCGCTGAAGGCAAGAGCTCCCAGGGGCAGACCGACGGTCAACCCATAGAGCATTGCGTAAAGCCCCAGGGCTTTGTCATTGTGCGGATAAGTGAGTGAGACGAGGGCGCTCACCGTGAGCACCACCACCGCAAATCCCGTCAGGCCGGCTGCTGCCGACAGCAATACCCGCGCCAGAAACCGCAGCGTTCGAACCTTATTCATGCGCTGGGCCGCCCCTTTCTTACCGCAACCCGATGCTGTTCCTTTGTTGTTTCGAGGGTTTGTGGAGTTGCTAACGTGAAAACTGTAGTCCCGGCTAAGAGGTGCGAAAAGTAACCGCGGTAATCAATCATCACCTTAAAATGAAGGCCAAAAAGTAATTTGATTTCATTAACTTAGGCGAAAAGAGCAATGTTTTACCTCATCTGGATTCTGGGCCGATCCTGGGCAGTCTAGGAATCTGTCTGCTCCTTGCTGAGCTGAATAGCGGTGAGTACAGAGACCACTTCCAACCCGACGACGGATAGGCCGCCCACAATCAAACCGTAGATGGTAGCGACATTCTGCGGCCCCCAGACCCAACCGCCAACCAAAATCAGAAATGCAAAGAAGGCAACCAGGATCGCCAAGGGAATCGCTGCCAGAACCGTGATCCAGCGATTATTGAAAATCAGACCCATGGCAGCGATCAGGAACAGCACGGCCAAGACAAGCAGGAATCCCGATTCTTCGGCAGGTTCTACCCTGAGCACGAACCAAACCCCGGCTATGGCCGTGGCTGCGAGAACGAGGTTTAAGGCGATGCACAGGGATCGCATGAGACCCCAAGAGAGTAGCACTGAGTGCAAGTTTCGCTTGGACGCTTCTTCACTACGTCGCACCGGACCGCCGACCTGAGCGGCCAAGAGAAAACTACCTCGGCATTTGGCGCAAGAACGAACCCCGGCAAGGTGTTGCCTGTTATCCAAGTTAGGATGGAGTGCGAGGTCGGTCACTGCAAGACGAGGCCAAGCCAAGTGGGAAATGATCGAATTGAGAAGGCAGAGAAATGGGTATTGCCGGCTTATAGCGTAATACTGACGATGTCGCTCGTATGCTGTACAGCGGCAGCCCAGCAGATCGCCCCGGTTACGTCTCAGAATTCCCCCAGTGTTACTGTGGCTAAATCTCAGGGGGAAAAAGAGACAGAGCGGGAAATTCAAAAACAGGAGCAGTCGCAGAGAATCCTCGGCGTCGTGCCCATGTTCGGGACGACCAGCCGCCAAGATCCTCCGCCTCTTACAGCTAGCCAAAAATTTCATCTTTTCGCCAAGAGTTCGTTCGATCCTTTCGTGTTTGTCTCCGCGGGAATACAGGCCGGAATCAGCCAGTCACAGAACGAATTCCCCGCGTACGGGCAAGGCATGGCAGGATATGCCAAACGCTACGCAGCCACGCTTGGCGATAGTACCTCCGGCAGCTTCTTTGGGGGTTTCCTGTACCCCGTTCTGCTGAAGCAGGACCCGCGATATTTCCGTCTCGGCCAGGGCAGCGCTAAACACCGCATAGGATATGCGCTGGCGCAGGCATTCGTGTGTCGCACGGATAAGGGCGGCCGGGCATTCAACTATTCCAGCGTCCTAGGGGCGTTTTCTTCAGGTGCCTTGTCGAATGCGTACTATCCACCCAGCGATCGCGGTTTCGGGCTGACTATGAGCCGAACAGGAATATCGATGATCTACGGTAGCGCGGGAGGACTGGTCGATGAGTTCTGGCCCGACATCCATCACAAGTTTTTCGAGAAACACAAGAAGAAGCAACCAACGCCTTGAAGGGCGAGCGTCCGCGCCTCTCGGCCGAGCAGTCGCTACATTTTCAATTGACCTTAGGACTTCAAGGGCAGCGATACCATGCCTCGTCGGCTGACTAGCCCTATTGCGTAAGTAGTCCGGAGAATTGCAAAACCGGAAATTGCGACGCACCCTATCAGAAAGGCTATCTTCCCGCTCACCTCTGGCCGGAAAAGATGGGCTCCCCCTAAAAAACCTACAACTGGACATTTTGCTCATGGGAGCGAAATGAAGTCCACGCGCGCATCTAGTCCGGGCTCCGGATACTGCGTATCGAACTCCGGCGACTTGTTCGCGCCTGGTATGCAGGGACGCTCCAGCGGTTTGCGGGTGCCGTTTCCCCAGTAGCGGGCTGTGGCAGCGGCGCCCCAGGAGAGGCTGGGTTACGGGCGATATCCGGCTATTGCGCCGAATTACCCGGCCTCTCTCCCCTTTGCTGAAAACGGCTTTGCGCGGGCTTGAAGAGCATCACCAGCGCACGAGAACCAGTTCGGAGCAGAATCCCGGACCCATGGCGGCGAGCACACTATAGGTTCCAGGTTCACCGCGACGATTGGCCAGGAAATCCTCCAGTACAAACAGGACGGAAGCGGAAGAAAGATTCCCCACGGTCCGCAAAGACTGCCAGGAGGCTTCCAACTCGCCATCGCGCAATTCCAAGGCGCCGGCCACGGCCTCCAGCACTCGTGGACCGCCGGTATGAATAATCCAGCTTCGGATATCTTTGCGGGTCATTTGATGCTCGGCGAGGAAGGCATCCACGTCATTGCGCAAGTGGCGCTCGACCATCACAGGGACGTCGGGTGAGAGGACAATCTGGAAGCCCTTCTCCGAGATATCCCAACCCATGACCTCCTCAGTGTTGGGATAAAAGACCGAGCGAGTGGCGATGATCTCGGGCCCCTGGAAATCGGTATCCGAACCAGCCACCACCACGGCGGCTGCGCCGTCGCCAAAGAGTCCGGTGGAAATCAGATTGGCTACGGAAAAGTCTTCGCGTTGCCAGGTAAGCGAACAGATTTCCACAGACAACAGTACTGCTACCTGGTCGGGAAAGCCGCGCACGTAATCGGCGGCACGCGCTATACCTGCCGCCCCTGCCACGCATCCCAGGCCAAAGATGGGGATACGTTTCACGTTAGGTGACAGTCCCATATGGTTTACCAATTTGGCGTCGATCGAAGGACTCGCGATGCCCGTTACAGAGACAAAAAACAGCGCCTGAAAGGCGGAAGGCACCATGCCTAAGGGCATAATGGCTTTGCAAATGGCTTGGGAACCTAGCTGCACCGCGGCATCGATCCACTTGCGGTTTGCCTTCCCCCAGGTGTTCACGCGCAAGTAACCTTCCAGGGGCAGCACCAGATAGCGCTTGTCCACTCCTGCACGGGCGTGCAGGCGTTCCAACATGTCGGCTCGTGGTAGGCGGTCTCCCCAGAAGCGGCTCAAGGCAGAAACAATAGTGGTCTGATCGTACTCATGTCTGGGAAGAGCGCTGGCTGCGTTGACGATTCTCATGTGTTAGTCCGTTCCAGTTGTGGGGCTGTCCTTATCTGACCCCAGGGTTAGCTTCGGGATGATGATCCGAAGCATCACTTTGCGAGAAAAGGCAAAGGATAGCGATGCATTCTACGCTAGCTGTCCAGAAATCGGATGCCCTAATGCTTAAAGCGGAAGAGGCGAATGCAGGAATCAGGAATTTCGGACGGCAAATGCACGGGATATGGCAGCATAGGGGTATTCTCTCATGAACAAAATAAGGAAGCGCTGAAGCTTCGGGCACGAAGGAGGTGCAATGAAAGATCCCGTCAATAACGCACCTCCGCATCCAGGGCACTGCGTGGTTTAGCTATGGCAGCTTTGCGATCAATCCGAGAAGACGTTGCTGCAGTTCTCGATCGAGATCCGGCGGCCAAATCAAGATTGGAAGTTTTGCTCTGCTACTCCGGGCTGCACGCTTTGTGGGTATACAGACTGAGCCACTGGTTCTGGGAACATAATTTTCGTCTCGGCGGGCGATGGCTGAGTCAGGTGGGCAGATTCCTAACTGGAATCGAGATCCACCCGGGCGCACGGGTAGGACGACGCCTGTTTATTGATCACGGAATGGGAGTGGTGATTGGAGAGACGACCATTCTGGGCGATGACGTTACGCTTTATCAGGGCGTGACCCTGGGCGGCACCGGCAAGGAGCAGGGCAAGAGGCATCCTACTATCGGAAATAGTGTGGTCATAGGCGCGGGAGCGAGGATTCTCGGCAATATTACGATCGGCGACAATTGCCGCATTGGGGCGGGCTCCGTAGTGTTGCGCGATGTGCCAGCAGACTCGACCATCGTGGGTGTGCCGGGGCATGTGGTGCTGCGCAACGGCAAACGTGTGGTGATCACCGATCCCAAACAGATCAACGATCCGCTATCCGAGGCCCTGGTGGCAGTAGCTACACAGGTCAAAGAACTAAAGGCGCGAGTCCACAAGCTGGAGGGACCAGAATCTCCGGTTGACGACTCCGCGGATGCCTTGCAGCAAGTGATCGAGATCGATTTTCAGATTTGAATGCCGACTACGGGACCCGGCTACGGCGGAAATCCGGGGCATGAGGAGGAGAACGCAAGATTTGACGCGGACGGGGCGGACAGGCGAGATCGCCTGTCCTACACAGACCACCCGTCCTGGCTCAAAATGACCACAGAGTCCCTTGGGCTCGAAGAAGCTGTCAGCCTACTTACCTACCCCGAGCAGCTCCACATCAAAAACCAGAGTTGCGTTTGGCGGGATGACACCGCCGGCACCACGAGCCCCGTAGCCTAAGTCGGGAGGAATCTGCAGTTGACGCTTACCGCCTACCTTCATGCCGGCGACGCCCTCATCCCAGCCCTTGATAACGTTTCCCTGGCCGAGAACAAACTCGAACGGCTTGCCGCGATCTACGGAGCTATCGAATTTTTTGCCGTTCGTCAGCCATCCGGTGTAGTGGACCTTCACGCGCTGACCTGCGGTGGCTGTCGGCCCAGTGCCTTCTTTGATGTCCCAGTACTTGAGTCCGTCAGAAGTGGTTACGGGTTTCCCGGTCACCTTGGTTGGCGCACTGGTATCGGACTGCGACCAACCCGATAAAGCTAAAGCCAGCAAGACTAAGAGCAATGCGGCAAGTCTTCCGATGATCACCAGCAGTTCTCCTGAAGATTGATTTGGGTACAGCGAATATCGCTGCAGACGGTATGCTTTCACACCTGGCGGCTCAATGGCCACAACAATCGCGTCTGTCTGGTTTGACGCTGGCTTGCATGATTTCGCCGCGGGAATGTATCCTGCCACGACTGAATGCCGGCATGGCTGCTGGTTTTGGAATCTCGCAATTCCCTGATCTCAGGTTGAGGTGAACGATGAAGGCGTTGAACCGGTTGCTGACGGTACTAATTCTGTTGATTTCCGTGAATCTCGCGGCAGGGGCTCAGGGGAACGGCGGTATTCAACTGCTGCCCGAGGAGAAGGTATCGAAGCTGCTCCCCGCAACTGTTTTCCTGGACGGTGAGAATCCGCCCACCCAAGCCCGCAACACGTTTCTGGCGCAGATGCCGAATGGAAAGCTGTTGCTGTTCACAATGATTGATACCACCGGGTATAGCGCGGCCTATCAGGAAAAGTACATTGGAGCATTTCTCGCGCAATCGGCGTTCAAGCTGGGAAGCGCAACTCTACAGCCCGGCGCCTACGGCTTTGGAAGAAAGAAGTCCAGCGCGGACTCTGTAACGTTCTTCCTGTACGACATCGGAGGCAACAAGGTGGCTGAGGTTCCGACACAGAAGCAGGAGGACCTGCGCCCGTTGAAGGTAGTGCAACTCACGGTTGAGAAAGACGGTTCTGCTCGTTTCTACCTGGGTCCGTACTACGCCTCAATTTCAGCCGCACCCTGAGGCTCACTCTCCGTGTGCTAGCCGGCAGACTGTGCGGCCGGCGCTTGCTGGAGCACGAAGCGCTCCATCGCGTTCGCAAATCCTTCTTCTTCGTTAGACGTAGTCACGAAAGTTGCCGAGCGCTGAACTTCGGGGCTGGCATTCCCCATGGCGATGCTGATGCCACTTTTGCGGAACATCAGTACGTCGTTGGGCATATCGCCGATGGTGGCGATCTGTGCTGTAGGAATTTTCAAAAGCTCGGACAGCATGAGCACGACCTGCCCTTTGTTGGCGTTGGGATGGGTCACGTCCAGGTAGTAAGGCTGAGAACGGGCGGCCGACAGACGATCGCCACCCGCCTGCTGCACGTCCTTCTCACATCGCGCAACCGCGTCGTAGTCGTCGCTCACGCCGACGATCTTGGCGACGCGGTCCAGAAGGTTGTCGAAGCTTTTGACCACTACGGGCGGGAACTTCACGGTCCACTGTTCACGGGCAACGTGTGGACCTTGAGGATCCCGGACGAACCAATCCTGCTCGCTATACAGCCAAACGTCGAGCTTGTGGTCGGAGACGATGGGAATTACCTGGCCAGCGACATCAGGCGCGAGGAAGTTTTCGCGAAGCAGCTTCAGGTCGGGTTGGACAAGGATGCCGCCATTGAAAGCGGCGATGGGCTCGTTCAGATGCAGTTCATCAATAAGCATCTTCATGCCCTTGGGCGGTCTGCCGCTGGTGATGGTGAAGGCGATTCCTGCGCTGCGTAGTTTGTGTACTGCGTCGCAAGCCCGCTGGGTCAGGACTTTCTCCTGGGTCACCAGGGTTCCATCGACATCAGCGATTACCAGCCGAACCGGTGGATGAGATTCTGAACTTAGCTTTGGCATCTCTACCTCAAATATTCTGAAATTCGAGTTACCGGGCTACCACAGTCGTGGGCAATCGATGCCTCGGACGACAGATGATTAGAGTACGAACCTGCCCGCGAGCATTCGAATTTTTTTGGCCCTGCCTGGGTGCTACCATGCTGACCTCCGGGCTGGGCGCTGCCGGGAAAAAAGAGCATTCTGGGGAGACCAATGCCTGCATCACAACCGTCCCAATTGCTGGATTTTCGCGGCAAGGCAGCGGTGGTAACCGGCGCCGGCAAAGGAATCGGCGCCGCGATTGCGCTGCGCTTTGCACAGGCAGGTGCAAAACTGGTGGTGAGCTATCGCTCGAGCGAAGCAGGAGCTGGGGCAGTGCGAAATCAGGTTCGATCTTTTGGTGGTGAGGCAGTGATCGTGCGGGGCAACGTGACGCAAGAGGATGACGTGAATCTTCTAGTCGAGGAGACACTCAGGGCTTATGGCCAGATCGACGTCTGGATCAACAATGCCGGCAGTTACCCGGCATCTGGAATATTGGAAATGCGGCCGCAGGAGTGGCATTCGGTGATCGCAGACAATTTGACGGCAGTCCATCTTTGTACCCGTGCCGCTGCGCGCCAGATGCAAGGCCAGGGTACAGGAGGGGCAATTGTGAATATCGCATCGATTGAGGCGGAAAATCCTGCACCCGGTCATAGCCACTACAATGCGGCGAAAGCGGGTGTACTGATGTACACGCGCACGGCCGCCCAGGAATTAGGGAAGTACAACATCCGAGTCAATGCCGTTTCTCCCGGCCTGATCTGGAGGGAGGGGTTAGAAAAAGCATGGCCGGAGGGTGTGGAAGCGTACCTGCAGGCTGTCCCTATGGGACGTCTTGGTCAACCGGAAGACGTTGCTGATTGCTGTTTGTTCCTGGCATCGCCTGCAGCGCGCTGGATTACCGGCGCCAATCTGGTGGTTGACGGCGGTGTTCTGACCTGCCGGGCTTACTGATCAGGGGTGAGTCGTGCTCACGGCCGAACAGATTATTCGCCTGCTGGGGCTAGCGCCGCTGCCGGTAGAGGGCGGGCATTTCCGGCAAACATATCGCTCGGAGGAAATGATCGAAGCTTCAGCTCTGCCAGCTCGGTATCCTTCTGACAAGTCTTTCTGCACGGCAATCTACTATCTGCTGACATCGGAGCCGGATTCTTTCTCCGCCATGCATCGCCTGCCAACGGAAGAGATTTACCACTTCTATCTGGGAGATCCGGTGGAAATGCTTCTGCTCCACCCCGAGGGCAAGCAAGAGACCCTGCTGCTCGGCCCCGATATTGCGAACGGACAGAGATTGCAACATGTGGTGCGACGCGAAACCTGGCAGGGTTCGCGTCTGCGGCCGGGGGGGCGATTCGCGCTGCTGGGCACTACCATGGCTCCTGGTTTCGATGCAGAAGACTTTTTTCTCGGAGATCGCGAAGACCTGATGCGAACGTATCCGCAGAGCTCCGACTTGATCCGCAAACTGACGCGAAATCCCTGAGCATCTGGCCGGCGATTGTGGGCTGCCCTGGCTCTGCACTACTTCTGGAGAGCCGGGTTGTCCTGGAGTGCCGGCGTAAAGAAACGGAGAAACACATATCCCGCGATGCCAGCGATTAGTGAAGCCAGCAGAATCCCAATCTTGGCATCGGCGACGAGCGCATCATCATTGAAGGCGAGTTCGGTAATGAATAGAGATACCGTGAAGCCGATACCGGCCAAGAGTCCAACGCCGATGATATGGCGCCATGTGGTCTGTTCGGGAAGCGACGCTATTCTGCTGGCGACTGCCAGCTTGCAGAAACCCACGATGCCTACCAGTTTTCCGAGCACCAGTCCGAGCACGACGCCGAACATCGCAGTACTAGTAAAGGCCGCGGACGCAGTTTCGCGTGACAACTCTACCCCCGCATTCGACAAGGCAAAAATCGGCAGGACGACATAGCCGATCCATGGATGTAAACGATGCTCCTGCCGGTCCAGGGGAGCCTGAGCGTGATAGCAGACGTCCTCCATTTGTCCCAGCACGGATTCCGTGGCTTTGACATCTCCATTGGCGCCAGCGATTTTCAATTCTTCCAGCAGAGACTGAATGGAGCGGGAGGCTTGCCCGGGATCAATACCGGGCTTGCTCGGGGTGAGCAGGCCCAGAATTACTCCAGCGATGGTGGCGTGGACTCCCGATTTGAGCACGGCGATCCAGAGCATGATTCCGACTATGCCGAAGACGAGGCGGCTGCGCACCCCCAGGGCGCGAAATACGAGCAGCAGAACGAGGAGGAATACTGCTGCCTCTAGCGCTCTGGTGGACAGGGAAGCAGTGTAAAAAATGGCGATGACGAGAATGGCGCCGATGTCATCAACGGTGGCCAGTGCCAGCATGAAAACGCGCAGGCTGGAAGGAATGCGCCGTCCAAGCAGAGCCATCACCCCGATTGCAAACGCAATGTCGGTGGCCATGGGAATTCCCCAGCCACGCACCGCCTCGCCGGACCGATTCAGCAAGGCATAAGTCCCGGCGGGGACGATCATGCCGCCAAAGGCTGCGACGAAAGGGAAGATCGCCTTGCGGAATGAGGCAAGCTCCCCCCGCACCATCTCGCGCTTCATCTCCAGGCCAACGAGGAAGAAAAACAGCGCCATCAGGCCATCGTTCACCCAATGCTTCAAGTCCTCGCTGATATTCAGGTAACGCGTATCAATACTGATCACGCGCTCCCAAAGATGGCGATAGCTGTCGCTCCATTGAGAATTTGCCCAAAGCAGCGCAATCACGGCAGCAGCAACCAGCAGAACTCCTCCGGCAATTTCGCTGCCGATAAAGCGCTCTATCGGGGACACTACAATGTTGTTTAGCAGTGAGCGGAGAGCCTGAATCGATCCTCGCTTGGGTGGCGGAGGGGTAGTCTTGGTAATGGTCATGGTGAAGTCAGCCGCGACCGAAATCTCATGTCAGAGTCGAGATCAGCATTCTACCGAAGAAAGAGAAATCCAGAGCTTCTGCAGGAACCGGAGTTCTCTATAATTTGTGTTCTCGATGGAGTCGCAATCCAGCCGCCGAAGAGTACTGATCGTCGATGATGAGCGCGTGATCGCTGACACGCTCTCTCTAATTCTTCAGCAGAATGGATTCGAAGCAAGCGCGGTTTATTGCGGCACAAGCGCCATCGAAGAGGCGAAAAGGTGGGGCCCGGATCTGATTATCAGCGATGTGATTATGCCCGACCTGAATGGAATTGAGGCTGCCATTCGTATTCGTGAGTTTCTGCCGTCGTGCCGCATCATTCTCTTTTCCGGGCAGGCAGAAACCGCGGACCTGTTGGAGACGGCGCGAGCCCAGGGACATGAGTTTGAGATCCTGGCAAAGCCGCTGCATCCTGACGATCTGCTGCGGTGCCTCAATGGCCATGGGAACTGAAGCACTCGGCGATTCTGGTGAGTGGCAGGTGCGCTGAAACAAGGAGCAGTCATGGACTGGGAAGCATTTGCGCTGACGGCGCGGCTGGCGCTGGTGGTTTCCACTGTGCTGTTGGGAATTGGGCTGCCGCTGGCCTACTGGATCACGTTTTCGAACTGGCGCTGGAAACCCATCGCTGAGGCGGTTTTCGGTCTGCCACTCGTGCTTCCCCCAACTGTACTTGGCTTTTATTTACTGACCGCGTTCGGCAATGCCACTGTCTTTGGGCGTTGGTGGCAGAACGTGACAGGACATCCTCTAGCTTTCACTTTTTCTGGGTTGGTCGTGGGATCGATCATCTACAGCCTGCCGTTCGCAGTGCAGCCTTTCGCGGCCTCGTTTGCTGCCGTGGATCGCGGGTTGATTGCCGCTTCCTCCATACTGGGAGCATCTCGCTGGAGGACCTTCTGGCGGGTGGTGCTGCCGCTGTCTACTCCCGGCGTGGTTACAGGCGTGGTTCTGAGCTTTGCCCATACTGTGGGGGAATTTGGGGTGGTGCTGATGATCGGCGGAAACATCCCAGGAGTTACGCGCACGGTGTCGATTGATGTCTATGACCGGGTACAAGCGGCCGACTACACCGGCGCGGGCCAGACTTCCCTGGTGCTGCTGATCTTCTCATTTGTGGTACTTTCGCTGGTGTATGCAGTGAATCGAAGAGTGTGGTCTCCCTACTCATTCGAATGAAACTGGAAACTGTGGAGAGTCCGTCCAAGAAAATCGCGTCTGAGTTGGCGGACCTCGATGTTGACATCGCCAAGAGCTTCGGCAAGCGCGGCCGTGAGTCCAGTTCGTATCCTCCCTTTGTGCTCCAGGTACAGTTCTCGTTGCCTCGCGGGATTACTGTGCTGCTTGGGCACTCAGGGGCGGGGAAGACGGCCATTCTCAACTGCATTTCTGGTCTGCTCAAACCCGATCGCGGCAGCATTGTGCTGCACGGTGACACTCTCTTCAACTCCGAGAGTGGTATTGAGGTGCCGGTAGCGCGACGTCTGATTGGCTACGTCTTTCAGCATCTGGCGCTGTTTCCCCATCTCACAGTTGCTGGGAACATCGCATACGGAATCAGTGGCCTGGATCGCGGGGAACAGAGATCGCGGGTGGACGCAATTGCTGACGCCTTTCGGATTGGCCATCTGCTGGAGCAGAAGCCGGATCAGGTTTCCGGGGGAGAAAAGCAACGCGTCGCCTTGGCTCGAGCTCTGGTGACGGAGCCACGACTGCTGCTGCTGGATGAACCCCTGGCCGCGCTCGATCCGGGCACAAAGATACGGATGATCGATGATCTCCGCACCTGGAATGCCGCTCACCTGATTCCCATCCTGTACGTTACCCATAATCGCGAGGAGGTGTTTGCGCTGGGCGAGCGGGTGATCGCGCTGGCGAACGGCAGCATCCTTGCGCAAGGGACTCCGGCGGACGTGCTCAAGGCACCGCGGCACGCCAGCATCGCGGAGTGGAGTGGTCTCGAGAATGCGCTCGACGCTCAAGTCGTGACATTACACGAGCAGCACGGAACAATGACGTGCCGCACTGTGACGTCGGCGGCGGAGCGACAGGTCGATCTGGAAGTGCCGTTGGGCCACAACCGCATAGGTGACTTCGTACGGGTCGGGATCAGTGCCGGGGACATCATGGTTGGCACGAGATACCCGGAGGGTTTGAGCGCGCGAAATGTGCTTCCCGGCAGAATTGAGGCACTCAGGCAAAGGGATGTGACGATAACTGCGGTCGTGGACTGCGGCGCACGGTTTGAAGTGCATCTGACGCCCGGTGCTGTCGAGTCACTGCAACTCGCCCCGGGCCAGGAGGTCTGGCTCGTGATCAAGACGCATTCCTGCCATCTGCTGAACACGTCGAGCAATAGCTCTAAATGAATGTGAAGCCGTGAGCGGTGTAGCTGCAGGTTCAGCCAAGAGATGGCGAGGAGTGAATGTCCTCACGGGTTTCCGCAAATCCGAGAAAGACCGGTTCCGGGCGCAACTCAATCCCGAACTGGTTGGCGACTGCAGTCTGAATTTCATTCTTGAGCGCAAGGATGTCGGAGGCCTTGGCCCCGCCACGATTGACGATCGCTAGCGCGTGCTTGCGCGAAATGCCTACCGGTCCGCGGGCATAACCGCGTGTATAGCCCGAGTGTTCGACCAGCCAGGCAGCCGGGATTTTCACTGTCCCACCGTTAGAGGGAAAGCTGGGAATAGGCTCTCCGCGGCTGTGTGCGAGGTCCTCGAGTTCGAGGAATTTCTCACGGCTCAAAATCGGGTTCTTGAAGAACGATCCGGCACTTCGGCAATCCTCGTCGCCAGGAACGATCAGCATGGCCTTGCTGAGGCGAATCTGGCGCACCGCTTCGCGTGTTTCGGCGAGGCTGGGTGGCGGGTTTTGGCGGGCCAAGAGAGTTTTCAAGTCACGATAGGAAATCCGCGGTTGACCGCCAGGTTCTAAAGCGTACTTCACGCGCAGAATGATGAAACGCTCACGCTCGTTAGTGTTGAAAATGCTGGTGCGATAAGCGAATCCGCAGGAAGGATTGCAGAGTTCACGGATCTGGTTGGTTCTTAGATCCAAAGCCCGCACTTCTTCGATGGTCTCGGAGACTTCCTGTCCATAAGCGCCCACATTTTGTACCGGGGTGCCTCCCACGGTGCCTGGAATACCACTGAGGCATTCGATACCGGCGCAGTTCTCGGCCACAGCACGAGCTACGAAATGGTCCCAGTCCTCACCGGCTCCGACATCGAATATTCGTTTGCCTGATTCGAGCGACTCCTCAATTCCGCGGATAGCGATCTTCAGGACCAGCCCAGGCAAACCCTCATCGGCGACCAGCAGGTTGCTGCCACCGCCCAGCACGAACAGAGGCAGAGACCGCGAGCGGGCGAATTCGACGGCATCCCGGACATCTGCCTCGGTCCGTGCCTCCGCGAAGTAGCGGGCCGGGCCTCCGACGCCCAAGGTGGTAAGGGGCGCGAGCGGGACGTTTTCATGAATCTGCATGGGCGATGGTTTTCATATTACACGCGAGCAGAAGAGCAAGGTGGTCACTGTGCCTATCGATATGCGCCCAGTTGTGCGATATTTTTTCCGCCTCTAAGAAGAGCGAGAACAAAGCCGTCGAGACTGCGCCTCGACCTCACCCTTGCCAAAGGATGGCTAGGATGGGCCCAGCGAGTCGGCTTCAATCTGATGAGCGCTGCACGCTACGCCACTTTTCGACCACCGGGCAAATAGTGTATGAAAGAGTGCATCCGATTTCGAGTCGCTTGGCCGTGGGGCGAGCCTAGGCAGAGTCTCCCGCGCCGAAAGAGACTGAAAGCTGGATAGAGCACAGGAGAGCGAATGTATCCCGAATTGATGGTGGTGCCCATGCGCGAGGAATTGACGCGGCTGGGGATTGAGGAATTGAGAGATCCGGAAGCCGTGGACGAATTCGTGAAGCGTCGCGGGACAGCAATGGTGATCGTGAATTCCATCTGCGGATGCGCGGCCGGGCGCATGCGCCCTGCAGTGCGCCTGGCGCTGGAACATGGAGTCAAGCCGGACCACATCGGGTCGGTTTTTGCAGGCCAGGATGCGGAGGCAACCGAACAGGCGCGATCCTATTTTGAGGGCTATCCTCCGTCCTCCCCATCCATCGCGGTCATGAGAGAGGGGATGCTGCTGCACATGATGCAGCGCAGCGACATCGAGCACCGCGAGGCCGAAGATCTGGCTATGGAATTGAGCGGAATCTTCGAGAAATTCTGCGGAAAGAAAGAAGCAGTTTCGAAGTAGAAAAGGTTTTTCCTCTGGAACCGCGCGTGGAGTTCCTACTTCAGGCTGCAGGACCTCGAGGAGCGGACAGAGGATCGTAGGAAAGCAGGAATTCGGATTCCTGGTGGCCTCAGGGCGGATCGAGCGAACGACCTCGCTGGCTCCGTCCTAGCCCGTCGCCGTCTTGCGGCTGCGCTTCTTGGGTGCGCGTTCCTCCTCTTGTGCTGCCTCGGCCCGCCCCGGTTCCTTTACGCCGCGCACCGGTTTCTTCACCTTGTCGAGGCTCATGCGCAAAGCGTCCATGATGTCGACAACCGGAGCGAGACGTTCGGCGTGGGGAGGTTCCACGATCTCGCGGCCTTCAACCTTGGCCGCAATCAGCGCCTTGAGGTTTTCGCGGTAAGTGTCCTTATATTTTTCCGGCTCGAAGGGACCTGAGAGCGACTCGATCAACGTCTGAGCCAGTTGCAGTTCTTTGTCTTTGACCAAGCTGGTGTCAGTGCGGAACTCGTCTACTTTCCGAACCTCATCGGCGTAGTACATGGTGTGGATGAGAATGCCGCGGTCGGCAGGGCGCAAAATGACCACATACTCGCGATTGTGCATGGCGACCTTGGCAATGCCCATATAGCCCGTGCGGCGCATGCCTTCGAACAGCAAAGCATAGGGCTTCTCGCCGGCTTCGTCGGGGACCATGTAGTAGGAGGTCTCGAAATAGACAGGGTCAATCTCTTCTGACTTGACGAACTCCTGGATCTCCATATTGCGGGCGGAGGGGGGAGCAGCCTTCTTGATGTCCTCTTCGTCAATGACGACATACTGACCCTTTTCGTACTCGAAGCCTTTGACGATTTCGTCGCGAGAAATGGGCTTGTCTTCGAGCTGGCAGTAGACGACGTTCTTGACGCGAGAATTGTCTTTTTCGTGGAGCTGGTTGAAGCTGATGGTCTCGCCACGAGCGGCGCTGTAGAGTTTGACCGGGAGAGAGACGAGACCAAAGGTCAGATGTCCTCTCCAAACAGTGCTTGCCATCCGATCACCTCGGTGATTAAAGGCCCGCCAAAAGTCCTTTACCAATAGCACACAAAACAAAGGCTTTCAATGATGGCATCTCTGTAGTCACGGTTACCGAGGGGCTACCGGCGGGTATCCAGCAATGGCAACTCAGTGGCCATGCTCGGCGTCGCCTGGAGCCTGTACCCAAGTGTTTCCAAAAGGGCAATTATTTGTTGACGAAAAAGGCAGCTTGGTGCATATTTATGCATCGATTTGCATTAATATGCATCTCTATGCAAGTGAGAGTATGAGCAAATTAGTTCGGCACCGGCAGATTCTGGAGTTGATTGACGAGTACCCCATTTATACGCAGGAAGAGCTGAGAAAGAAGCTGGCGCACAACCGTATAGAGGTGAATCAGGCGACGTTGTCGCGCGACTTGCGGGAGTTGGGGTTGATCAAGACAGCGGAGGGCTACAGGCCGCCGCCAGCGGAAGAGACCGCAAATCCGTCGCGTCCGCCGGTGGCGCATTTGATTCGGGAGTTTGTGCGGGAAGTTAAACAGGCGGGAAATCTGCTGGTGCTGAAAACGACCATTGGCAGCGCCCAGCCGGTGGCGGTGGCGCTGGACAATGCGGGCTGGGAGGAGAACGTGGGCACGATCGGCGGCGACGACACGATCCTGCTGATCGCCAGCACGCCGTCAGCATGCCACCGGGTAGCCGATCGCATAAGGGAGATTATCGAGACGTGACAGGGAAGTTACAGACAGCGGTCTTGGGACCGACCGGCTATACCGGTTTTGAATTACTGAAAATTCTTTTCCGCCATCCCCGCGTGAAGACGCCGCTGCTGTTTGTGCGTGAAGGATCAGAGGCAGCAGGACCACTGAGCGATGTGTTTCCGCATCTTTCAGGGAACGGGACGCATCAATTGGAGCCGTTTGCATGGTCGCGGCTGAGAAGCGCGGGCGTGGAGCTGTTGTTTCTGGCGACGCCGCACGAATATTCGCGCGAGTTCGTGCCCGAAGCGCTTGACCACGGTTTGCGGATCATCGATTTGAGCGGAGCCTGGCGGCTGCGGTCCCCGCAGAACCTGGCGGTTTACAAGTTTAAGGATGCTGATCCGGCTCGCGCCGCGAAGATAGCGGAGTCGGCAGTTTACGGCCTTTCAGAATGGAAGCGGAAGGAATTGAAAGAGGCAAGGCTGGTGGCGAATCCGGGCTGTTATCCGACATCGATCATTTTGGCTTTGGCGCCTCTGATCAACGCGAACGTGATTGACTCGGGCCAGGGAGTTATCTGCGATTCGAAGTCGGGAGTGTCGGGAGCCGGGAAGAAGCCAACGCCGACTACGCACTTCGTGGAAGTGGCTGACAATTTCCGCGCGTACAACCCGGTTGGCCACCGGCACACGGGAGAAATGCTCGAACAGTTGAAGCTGAGCAGCAAAGATCTGGTGTTTACGCCGCACCTGTTGCCGATTCCGCGGGGAATGTTCTCGACCATTTACGTTCATCTGAAAACGCCGATGAAGGCGTCGGAAGTAGAACAGGTATGGCGTGACGCGTACGCCGCGAGACCGTTTGTGCGCATGTTTGCGCCGCCGCGGATTCCGGAGATCGCGTTCTCGGTGAATACGAACTATTGCGATCTGGGATTCGCGCTGTCGGCGGGAGGGGAGCGGCTGACGCTGTTCTCGTCTATCGACAACCTGGTGAAGGGCGCGGCGGGGCAGGCAGTGCAGAACATGAACCTGATGTATGGGTGGGACGAGAAGGAGGGCTTGCCATGAGGCTAGTTCTGAAGATCGGAGGAGTGGCGCTGGAACAGCCTGATACCTTGCAGAGCTGCGTCCGCGCGATTAAGGCGCTGGCATCCGATGGCCATCAACTCGTGGTGGTGCACGGCGGTGGCACAGTGCTCACGCGCACGCTGAAGAAATTAGGAAAAGAATCCGAGTTCATTAACGGGCTGCGGGTCACGGACGCAGAAACCCGCGATGTGGCTTTGATGGTACTGGCGGGGTTGATGAACAAGGCCATGGTGGGCGCGCTCACCAAAGCTGGGATCAGCGCGATGGGCCTGTCCGGCGGGGATGGGCAGGTTTTCCTGGCGCGCAAGCGCACCGGCAACGGACCGGATCTTGGCTTCGTGGGCGATATCTGCTCCGTGGAGACTGAGTGGCTGGAGACGATCTGGAGAGCGGGCGGCGTCCCGGTGGTGTCGAGCATTGCCCTGGGTACGGATGGCGAGTACTACAACGTCAATGCGGACCAAATGGCGTCGGCATGTGCCGTCGCCTGTCAGGCGCATGCGCTGATCTTCCTGACCGAAGTTCCCGGCGTGCTGGATGCGAGTGGGGCTCCGATTCGGCAGCTCGAGCTGAAAGACGTACCGACGCTGGTGAACTCGTCCGTGATCAAGGGTGGAATGCTGCCAAAGCTGGAAGCGTGCAAGAAAGCTTTGACCGGCGGTGTCGGGCGCGTGCGGATTTTTCCCGCGGATAAAGCGGATGCACTCTCGGAGTTTTATTTGAAGAAAATCGAGTTTGGAACGGAAGTGGTGGCGGCATGAGCGTAATGGAAGCTTTGGAACTCGGGACCGTGCAGCAGTTGGAATCGGAACGGCTGCTGCAGACATATGAGCGGAATCCAATTCTGCTGACACATGGACGCGGGTGCTACTTGTACGACGCGACGGGCAAGGAGTATCTGGACCTGCTGAGCGGTATTGGCGTGACGGCGCTGGGGCATGCCCATGCGGCGGTTACGGAGACGATTGCGCAGCAGGCAGAACGGTTGCTGCACACTTCGAATTTGTTCTATCACGAGTTTCAGTCAGAGCTGGCGCAGAAGCTGACGAAAATTTCGGGACTGAGCCGCGCCTTCTTCTGCAACAGCGGTACCGAGGCGGTGGAAGGTTCGCTGAAGCTGGCTCGCGCATACGCCCGCTCGCAGCAGCCGGACAGTAAACGTCCCAAGTGGCGGATTTTGGCTTTTGATAATTCGTTTCACGGCCGCACGTATGGCTCGGTTTCAATTACCTCGACCAAGAAATATCGGGCGCCGTTTGCTCCGCTGATGCCGGGCGTTCGCTTCGTGAAATCGAACAATGCAGCGGATTTTGACAAGAAGCTCGATGCCAGCGTTTGCGCGGTCGTGTTGGAAGTGATTCAGGGAGAAGGCGGCATTCGCCTGATGGATCCTGGGTTCGTGCAGCACGTACGCGAGGCAACAAAGAACAGCGGAGCTTTGCTGATTGCGGATGAGATTCAGAGCGGACTGGGGCGCACCGGAAATTGGTTCGCTTACCAGATGTACGACATCGTTCCAGACATAGCGACCGTAGCGAAGCCGCTGGGCAACGGTCTGCCCCTGGGCGCGATTCTGGTGAGCGAGCAGGTTGCATCGGCGATTCATCCGGGAATGCATGGCACCACGTTCGGCGGCGGGCCGCTGACTTGTGCAGTCGCGCTCAAGGTCCTGGAGACGATCGAAAAAGAGAGTCTGCTGGCGCACAACTCTGAGGTGGGGACGTATTTCCGAAGCCGTCTTGAAGAATTGAAGGCCAAGCACAAGTTTGTGCGTCAGGTTCGTGGCGCCGGATTGATGATCGGTGTCGAAGTGGACAAGGTCGACCGTGCCAAGGCGATTGTGAAGCAAGCGATGTCGCACGGAGTGATTCTCAACCGCACTAACGACAAAGTCTTGCGCTTCCTGCCGCCGTTCATCATTACCAGGCAGCAGATCGATCACGCTGTAGAAGTATTGGAGGCAGTTTTCGGCCAGGTGGAGAAAAAGAATGCTAAGTAAAACGGCTTATGCCAAGCCAGCGCTGGCGAAGGCAACGCTAAAAAAGGCCCAGGCTTCGTTCGGGCTTTCGACGCCCGATTTGATATCGATCCGGGATCTTGCGCCTTCGGAGATCGAAGGAATCCTGGAGTTGACCGGGATGGTGAAGAAGCATCGGCGTGAATTTTCGCGGACGCTGGAGGGCAAGCACATCGTGCTGATGTTCGAGAAGCCGTCGCTGCGCACGCGCATTACGTTTGAGGTCGCGATGAAAGCGTTGGGCGGCGATGCGACATTTGTTGACCAGCAGGAAGCGCGTATTGATGCGCGCGAATCGCTGGCGGACATCGCGCACAATCTGGAGCGCTGGGTGGATGGCATCGTGCTGCGGACATTCGAACACAAGACCGTTTGCGAGATGGCTGAGCATGCATCGGTGCCGGTGGTCAACGCACTGAGTGATTGGGAGCATCCCTGCCAGGCGCTCGCCGACTTTTTCACGCTGAAAGATCATTTTGGTGATCTGCGAAAAGTTAAGCTTGCTTACGTCGGCGATGGCAACAACGTGGCGCATTCACTTCTGTTGACGGCCGCCGCCACCGGAAGCGCAATCACAGTTGCCTGCCCGGCTGGTTACGAGCCGGCAGCGGAGGTGATTCAAGCCGCCTACGATTTAGCCAACGAAACCGGAGCGCGGATCGAGATCGTAGACGATCCGACTGCTGCCGTGGCGGAAGCGGAGGCGGTTTACACCGACGTCTGGACAAGCATGGGGCAGGAGTCGGAAGGGGAAGAAAGGCGCGGCGTGTTCCTCCCGTATCAGGTGAACTCGAAGCTGATGAGCTGCGCAAAGCCCGGTGCGCTGTTCATGCACTGTCTGCCAGCGCACCGAGGAGAAGAAGTAGTGGACCAGGTGATCGACTCGGAACAGTCGATTGTCTTTGACCAGGCGGAAAACCGCCTGCATGTACAGAAATCTATTCTCATGCTGTTGCTTGGAAATTCATGGAGTGCGAATGCCTGAAAAAGTAGTGCTTGCTTATTCCGGAGGTCTCGATACTTCGATCATCATTCCCTGGCTGATCGAGAACTACGGGTGCGAAGTGATCGCCATGGTAGGAGACGTAGGCCAGGGCGAGGACATGAACGCCATCGCCGAGAAGGCTCTGAAGACCGGCGCCAGCAAGGTCACGATAGAAGACCTGCGTCAAGAGTTCATCTCCGACTACGTGTTTCCTACGCTGCGCGCTGGCGCGATATACGAGCACAAGTATCTCTTAGGTACTTCGCTGGCGCGGCCGCCGATTGCCAAGCGGCAGGTGGAGGTCGCCCTGCGCGAAGGCGCAACCGCGGTAGCCCACGGATGCACGGGTAAAGGCAACGATCAGGTTCGGTTTGAGCTCACGTTCCAGGCGCTGGCGCCGCAGCTGAAGATCATTGCCCCCTGGCGGGAATGGACCATCAAGTCGCGGGAAGACGCCATTGATTACGCAGAGCAGCGCAATATTCCGATCTCCGTCAGCCGGGAAAAAATCCACAGCCGCGACCGGAATCTTTGGCACCTCAGCCACGAGGGTGGGGAGTTGGAGGATCCGGCGAACGCGCCGCTGGAGAGCACGTGGCAGATGACAGTATCTCCGAAACAGGCGCCGGAGCAGGAGGAGACAGTCACACTGGAGTTCGAGGCCGGCACGCCGGTGGCAGTGAATGGGGTTCGTCTGGATCCTGTGGCTCTGGTGGAGAAGCTGAATGAAATCGGCGGGCGCAACGCCATCGGGCGTGTGGATCTGGTAGAGAACCGCTTCGTCGGGATCAAATCTCGAGGATGCTACGAAACTCCTGGCGGGACTCTGCTGGTGAGCGCACAGCGCGAACTGGAAGCTCTGTGCCTGGACCGCGACTTGCTGCATTTCAAGCAGCAGAGCGCGTTGAAATATGCGGAACTGGTGTACTACGGGCTGTGGTTTACGCCTTTGCGCGAAGCCTTGGACGCTTTCATTTCGACCACGCAAAAGAACCTCACGGGCACGGTGAAGCTGTCGTTGTACAAGGGCAACGTTCAGGTCGTGTCCCGGACTTCGCCATTTTCGCTGTATCGGACAGACATCGCTTCGTTCACCATGGGCGATGGATATGACCAGAAGGATGCGGAGGGCTTCATTCGCATTCTCGGCCTGCCGGCGCGTTCGCAAGCCTGGCTGCGCCAGCAACTGGAGGGCACGGAGAAGAAGCCGGAAACCGTTCTGGAGGCAAGACGATGAAGATGTGGTCGGGGCGGTTCCGGGAACCGCTCGACCCGGAGTTCGATCAGTGGCAGCGGTCGTTCGCTTTTGACCGGCGGCTGCTGCCGCAGGAACTGGCGGCGAGCGGAGCCTATGCCAAGGCGTTGGTGAAGGCGCGGGTGCTGAACGATCAAGAGCTTGGTCAGATTCTGCATGCCTTGGAGCAGATCGGCTTCAATTGCAATGCCGATCCGTCGGTTTTAGACGATGCGGATGCAGAGGACATCCACCATTTTGTGGAGCAGCGACTGACGGAGCTGATCGGGGAAACCGCATATAAGCTGCACAGCGGACGAAGCCGAAATGAGCAGATTGCCACCGATCTGAGACTTTACGCACGAGAGCAGATCGATAGCATGCGGTCGGAATTGTTGGAACTGGTGGAGACTCTTCTGTCGCGGGCTGAGCCACTGGGCACTGCGGCCATGCCGGCATACACGCATCTGCAAAAAGCAGAGCCCGTCTTGGCGGCGCATTGGCTGCTTGCGTACGTGGAAATGTTCTTCCGCGATGTTGAGCGGTTGGCGGACTGCCGTAGGCGAGTGAACGTGCTGCCTCTGGGCTCAGGAGCGGTGGCAGGAACGGGTCTGAATCTCGATCGGCGACACATCGCCCGCGAACTGGGATTTGATGGTGTATCCGCCAACAGCATGGATGCCACCAGCGATCGCGATTTTGAGATCGAGTATCTCAACGCGCTGGTGATCCTGGCTGTGCACTTGAGCCGGCTGGCAGAGGAGATCACGATATTCTCAACCGCAGAGTTCGGGTTTGTGATTCTGCCGGAGAGTCTGTCGACGGGCAGCAGCGCCATGCCGCAGAAGAAGAATCCGGACGCGACCGAATTGCTGCGCGCCAAGGCGGGGCGAGTCATGGGCGCCGGGCTGGCCGCAGCCGTGGGAATGAAAGGATTGCCGCTGGCTTATAACAAAGACATGCAGGAGCTGCAGTTGCCGTTGTTTGACGCGAGCGAGGCCACCAGTTCATCACTCACAATGGCAAAGAAGCTGATGACAGCGGTTTCATTTGATACTACGAAGATGCAGAAAGCAGCTGCATCCGGGTTTATGAATGCGATGGAAGCGGCAAATTACCTTGTCCGTCAGGGCGTGCCATTCCGGCGTGCACATGAAGCTATTGGCCAGGCAGTGCGGCGTTGTCTGGATCTGGGGTGCGAACTGGATAGCCTGAGTCTGGAAGAACTCAAGCGCATTCGGCCCGAGTTCGATCAGGATTTTTTCAGCTGCCTGGACACAGAAAGCGTATTGCGAAATCACCAGTCCGAAGGGGGAACCGCGCCTGCGCGCGTGCAGGAAGCGATCGCCGCTGCGTGGACCCGCTTGCGGACAATGAGGGAGGAACAGGTTGTACACGCGTAAGGCACTGCTGCCGGATGCGGTAGTGATCCACGATCTGATCGCGCAGTACTCCGGCGACGGCACGTTATTGCCGCGCACGCTGCCGGAGATTTGCGAGAACGTGCGCGACTTCACTGTCGTCGAGGACGATGACGGCCGCATTATCGGCTGTGCCGCTCTCCATATTTACGGACTCCATCTGGCGGAGGTGCGGTCGGTGGCGGTAGATCGCGAGTCTCAAGGCCGCTCAGCAGGTAAGGCGCTGGTCGCCTCGCTGATAGAAGAAGCCAAGCTGCATAGCGTAGGCCGGGTTTTTTGTTTGACGCGATCTCCTGGATTTTTCGACCGCTTGGGTTTTACTCAGGTGGACGTCAATACGTTGCCTGAAAAAGTGATGAAGGACTGCGTGGGCTGCCCGCGACTCAACTGTTGCGACGAAATCGCCATGGTATATGCGGGAGAGGGGATGCCGGACATTGCGCGCGAACCTGCCTATCGGAGCCCGCTCCGGGTTCTCTAGGAAATGACCGAGTCTCTCGCCAGCCAGATTGAGGTTCCAGCGGGTTTCGAGTTCAACGCGATAACGTGCGGCATTAAGGCCAGCGGCAATCCGGACCTGGCGCTGGCGTTGGCGCGCGACGGGGCCTCTGCAGCGGCGCTGTTCACCAGGAACCTGGTGGTTGCTGCTCCCGTCATAGTGGGAAGAAAACATCTGCAGGCAAGCCGCGGCAGGCTGCGGGCGGTATTGGTGAACTCCGGGAACGCGAATTGCGCGACGGGGCGCCCCGGTCTTGAAGCCTGTCGTCAGAGCTGCACGCAGTTGGCGAAAGCGCTAGCAATTCCAACTGCAGAGGTTCTTCCATCCTCGACTGGGGTAATTGGGGTCCCATTTCCGCTCGATAAAGTCACCTCTGGCTTGCCTGCGCTTCTGCAGTCGAGTTCCTCGACTCCGGAGGCGGCTTGTCGTTTCGTGCGCGCGATTATGACGACCGATACGCGGCCAAAAATAGCATGCGCCACAGTGGTGGCGGGATCGAAGCGCGCGACGATCTTTGGCTGTGCCAAGGGAGCCGGCATGATCCACCCGAATATGGCGACGATGCTGGCGTATCTATTTACAGACGCGGAAGGGACGCCACTCCAGTTGAAATCAATGCTGAAGACAGTGGCAGACCGTACGTTGAACCGCATCAGCATCGATGGAGACACGTCCACGAACGACACCACACTGCTGATGGCGAGCGGCAAGAGCGGGCTCAGACTGAGCAGTCCACCCGTAAGGAAGCGGTTCGCAGATGCTCTTGGGCGCGTTTGTGCGTCGCTTGCCGAACAGATCGTCAAAGACGGTGAGGGTGTGCAGCACCTCGTTCGTCTGCATATAGAAGGAGCGCGAAATGAGCCGGAAGCGGACCAAGTGGCGCGGGTGATCGCGACGTCGCCGCTGGTGAAGACCGCATGGGCAGGCGCCGATCCTAATTGGGGGCGCATTCTGGCCGCGGTGGGGCGCAGCGGCATCTCCATCGATCCTGGCAGGGTTTCTATCGCATTCGGCAAGCAGTTCGTTTGTAAACACGGAGTCGTAGCTGAGTTTGACGAAAATGCTGTCCATGAGTATCTTTCGCGTCCCGAGGTCGAAATTCGGGTTCACCTGGGGCGAGGAAGGGCTTCAGTAAGCTTCCTGACCTGCGATTTGACTGCGGAGTACGTGAGAATCAACGCCGACTACCGGACGTAATCAAAATGACATCAGCGGTTGAAATGGCTGCTAGCTCGCGATACCCTGTATTTCCAACATCTTCCGAAGTCTGCCCTACAGATGAGGGAGTAAGCCGCGTGCGATAGTCAGCGGCTAACCACGAGGACCAGTATGTCTTTCGGCGGTGCAGGAACCGGAGGCGAGACGATCGCGGGATCGTCCGTGTTCCCCTCCCTGATCTTTGTCCAGGGCACCGAAGAACGACGCATTGCTCTGCAGCACTGCCCATTTTCGATTGGACGCAAAACGGAAAACGATCTGGTCATCCCGGACCCGCGAGTTTCGCGGGAGCATGCTCTGATTCAGTGGGACAGTGACGGGTTCTACGTAGTCGATCAAAACAGCAAGCACGGCACTTACGTAAATGGCCTGAAGATCGACCGCCATCGCCTCCAGCGAAATGACCGCGTGGAGTTTGGAGTGCGCGGCGAGGCGTTTCTGTTGTTCGATCCCGACCGCGCCAACCAGAGCCAGGCCCGCCAGTTCCTCAGCCAGCTTTCCGTTTGGAAACCCTCCACGACCGGCACCTCCGATCTGGAGACCCTGACGCTGTTCCTGGAAGCGGCGCGCAAGCTGAACACCACGTCCGTTCTGGACGAAATCCTCGTGACCTTGATTGATGCGACGTTGCGCCTGACCAAAGCTGAGCGCGGATATGTTTTTCTACGGGATCCCGAGGGCAGCTTGAAGCTGGCGGTGGGGCGGAACTCCAAAGGCGAGCCGCTGATGGATGACAGCACGATTTCACGCTCTGTACTGAACGAAGCGGCCAGCACGAACAAAGAATTTCTGCTCACGGATACGGAAGCGTTTGGCAAAATCTCAGCGCGCGAGAGCATCGTGGCGCACAACCTGCGGACCATCATCTGTATTCCCCTGCGCAAAACCCAGGTACAAGAAAAGGGGGGCGCCACCGGTGGAGATGAGGCTGAGCTTCGCGGAGTCCTGTATTTAGACAGCAAGTTCCTGGCAGGCAAGCTCTCGGCAGTGAGCAATGACATCCTGCGCACGATTGCCAGTGAGGCAGCGGGCCTGCTGGAAAACGCCTATCTGGTGCAGGCGGAAGAATCAGCGAAGCGTTACCAGCAGGAGTTGGGGATTGCCGCATCCATCCAGCAGCGGCTGATGCGCGTGACCATTCCCGAAGTTTCGTATGCGCGCGTTGAGGCCAAGAACATTCCTTCGAAGGACGTGGGAGGAGATTTCTTCGATGTGATCAAGACGGATGAAGCGCTTTCGGTCGTAGTGGCCGACGTTAGCGGGAAGGGAATCTCTGCCGCGCTCCTGGCATCCATTCTGCAGGGCATGTTGTACGCACAGCTGATGCAGGATATTCCTCTCCAGGATCTGGTAAGCGCGGCCAATCGTTTCATCTGCGACAAGATCATGGGCGAGAAATACGCCACGTTATTTATTGCACGCCTGACCAGCGCCGGCCAGATGGAATACATCAACTGCGGGCATGTGCGTCCGCTGCTGATGTCGGGAGGCGAGGTGATCGAGTTGCCAAACTCGAATCTGCCAGTGGGACTGGTGGAGTTCGCCACGTTCGAAGGCGCGAATGCGCAACTCCATTCCGAAGACCGGCTGGTGGTGGTAACCGATGGGGTGACGGAAGCGGAAAACCCTGCGGGTGAGTTCTTCACCAGCGATCGCCTCCTGAGCCTTTTTCCGAAATCACGAGGTGTGGAGGATGTGTTGGGCTCGCTGACAGAGTTCTGCGCCGGAGTGCCACTGAACGACGATTGCACGGTTTTACAGCTTTGTTATTCAGGCGAGTGCCGCGCAGAAGGCGACGAAACCCTGTCCCGCACGATGTGATCGATTTCAGCGGAAGCGACCAGCGCTCAGGAATCCAATCGGCAATGAGGTTCCACCGTTCATGGCCAAATCCGCCATGATCTCCCCCACCACTGAAGAAAACTTGAATCCGTGCCCGGAAAATCCTGCCGCGATGGCCACGTCTTTCTCGAACTGCGGAAGGTAGTCGAGGATGAAATTCTGATCCGGCGTGTTCGTATACATGCACACTTTCATGACGTGGGTTTCCCCATAGGCATCTGGGACGAACGTGTTCATTGCCTCGACCAGTTCCTTTTCGTCGGCAGCGTTCGGCACGCGATTGAGCTGATCGGGATCGGAGATGTCACCGAGATGATGTCTCGCGACCTTCAGCCCGATAGGTGCTCCAAAGGCGCCCACCGGCAACACAGGAAATCCATAGTACTCGTCCACCATCCAGCAGGGAAACTGCCCTAGCACGAACGGCTCCCATTTCTTTGGCTTCATCCAGGCCAGTACCTGCCGAGTGACTCGCAGTTTGGATGACATCCCGGGAATCATTTTTCCCGCCCAGGGTCCGGCCGTGATCACCAGCTTCTTCGATGAGAACTCGCCTCGGTCTGTGCGGACAAGGACTCCGCTGGAATCGCGCGACCAGTCGAGAACCTTCGTCTTCGTAAGAATAGTTGCCCGGTGACGAAGGGCCTGTTCGGTGAAGAGAAGAATCGATCGCTCGGGAGTCACGAATCCTGCGTCTGGCTCCTCTAGGCGCTCATACGCCGGAGGCAACCTGAATTGAGGATACTTTCGGGCAGTTTCGCCTGCAGAGAGTGTTCTGACTTCGATGTTGTATTTGTTGGCCGATTCATGAATGCCCTTCATGACGGCGTCGCTAGGCTTGCCGAAGTAGACAAGACCGGTTTTGAAGTAGACCTGAAACCCGGTCGTTTCCTCCAGAACCTTCCAGTTCCGGTAAGCGCGGTCAAGCAGGGGGACGTAATCGGGATGTTCGAAGTAGGCTTTTCGGATGATACGGCTTTGACCGAGATGAGATCCCAGCTCGTGCGGGATGTCGAATTGCTCCAGCCCCAGTACACGGTGTCCTCGCTGGGCGAGGAAACAGCAGGTAGCTGACCCCATCGAGCCGGCGCCGAGAACGATGACGTCGAAGGTTCTGCCGGCGCTCGCCTGCCTTAGCTGGTTTTGAACAGAAGCATGCAAACGATTCCAGTCCAGGAGAGAGCTCGTCGCGGAGAGGCTGGCAGAGAGCGTCAGGAAGTCGCGTCTGTTCATGTAGCGGGCGGAGTCTATATCAAAATGCCCGTCGCGAGAGTCGGCAATGATCTGAAGATTCAGCTGTTGTAAAAGAGCATCTGACCTACCTGGTTTCTCCCGCCTTGAATTCGGTCCACGGGCCGGACTTCATATCGATAAGTATGGATTTCTGCCAGGAGAATTCTGGATGCTCTTTCAAAAATTCTGCCGCCAGGAAGTCCTTTCCGCAGGGGTGCCCGCGGCGGGCGGTGAAACTCATTTTGCCGGCCATCTCAGAATCCATGGCTTTGCCCTGAACCGCTCCACCCGGGTGATAGGCTTCCCACTCCCATTCAGGAACGCCGCGCGGAGAACTCTCGCTGTGTCCGCAGAGCGTGCGCTCGTTGGCTTCCTCTTTCTTCTCGAATGTGTCTTGATGATCAGCGAGAAATTGCTGCGCCAGGGGGACGTCGATTTTTCCCTTGTTCTGCGCGATGAGTTCCTCCCAGCGCGCCCTTCTGGCATTGGGCGAACTGGCCGGATTGTCGGGATCGAAGTTGGTTTCCTCCTTGATGACTTCGGGATCACGCGCCCAATTCGATCCGGCAAAGTACCCGTCCCTGGTACGCCACAGCTTCCAGTGCTTCAACCCCAGCTCCAGTTGAGCGATTTCGCCGGTCTTGCGATCCGCGATCAGCCAATCATTAGCATAGCCGCCGTTGTTTCCCTCCACCATGATCTTGGTGTAGTCATCGATCGAGGTGGCGTATTGCAGGGCTTTGCGCGCGCGCATGAACTCGGGCTTGCCATCGGGATTCCAGCCGTTGAATTGGGTGATGGTGGTCTCGGTGATCATGATTCCGCCGGAGTTCACGCCAAAGTCATCATCGCTGGTGATTACTCCTGGGAAACCGTCCATCAGGATGCGGTAGCCCTTTGCAGGAACAATGTCGAAGACGACGCGCCAGCGTGCGCCTGTAACCATTCCGGTCCAGTTGTTATGCGCCATCACGATTTTTCCGCCGCGCGTGTAGCTGCCCGTGGCGACGAATGCGCTGCAATTTCCGGGACTCACCAGGCGAGGAGCGTTGGCCAGCTTCTCTTGGCGATTGAGCCAGGGAATGTAATAGTCGGGGACCTCTTCGAAGGCATTAAGAGCAACCACATCCCACACATCCATGGGAATACTTCGCGCCTTCAGTCCGGCGGCGATACCGGTCAGTTCCTCCTGATATTCCGCATCAATGTGGGGCCATAACATCTCCTCCGCAGTGCGGCGAAAGAATTTCCAGTCGCGCTTGGTGCGATAAGTGTCCTCATATTTCACGGCTTCAAAGGCATCCTGAATTTCCGGGGCGAGCAAGAAGCCGTGCTGAAAGCCGATCTGCCCGGATGTGCCTTCGAGGTGCAGGTAGATCCAGCCATCACGCTCAAACCGGTAGGCTTTATCCAGACGAGGATCTGGCGCAGGCCTGGCATGTGAGGCGGCAAATAGATCACCCGAAGCAAACAGTAGGCAAAAGGCAATTCCAAGCATCAACGTCGGCGCCAAAATAGAGGTGAAGCGCATGGTCGAAGAGGTCAAGTGGAGTTTCCCCCGAGCGAAATGAGAGTGTAGCTGAAGGTACGCTCGGGGATCAAAGCCCGAACCCGCCTGGTAATTGCTGCGGCGATTTCTTGAGGAGAGTTCGAGACAGGCTGCGAAATTCATCCCGCGACTGAAAAATCCACGAGCTGCCGAGCTGCGACAACAGAGCATTCATCTCTTCCAGGGACATGGTTTGGACCGCGTTCTCAAAACGCTTGAGCTCATCCTGAAGAGCGCGGAGCTGAGAGGCATCGGCATCACGGCGAAAGGCTGTGGCAGCTGCTGTCGGACTGCCATATTCAAGCAACACATCCTGGTTCAGGTAGCCGCGAAGAAACTCGCTGAGATGTGGATAGTCGGCTGGATTCAGTGGTCGTGAAGTCTGGGCGGGACCTCGGCGCTTCATGATCGGCACTCCGGATAGCTGGTCAGAACATAGTAGTCATCAGGTCCCGCCCACCTCAGTACCACCACGGCGTGCGAGCAAGGAACTGACGTGGCCGCGCCTCGGTTCAACACGCTTCCGATAGGATGCTGGGGGTCACCGTCATAATCAAGCACCAGATTTGGATGACCACCCGAGCGCCGCAGCCAGCGTTCAACGCGGTCGCGATCAGCCGCCAGAGCCTCGCCCACCGATGATTCTGCAGCAGCGCGATCAGTGTAAGTGGAAGCGGCAGTGATCGGCTCGCGGGCCAGGCGGTCTCGAAGTTCGTCGTCGGTGCGGCCGACATGGCGTTTGAGGGTATGGCCACCGCGCGCCTCGTCAATGCTCAGATCGTGACGATTGCGGGAGACCGAGGGCTTGGCAGTGCCGGATGGCATCCACGTCGAGTGATCGCCTGTAAGACTCGAGGGCGGTTTATTGCAGCCCAGGCCAATTAGCACAACCAGCACAAGGGCATGAAGGCGCTGGCGATCCGGCATGGGAATAATTTACAGGAGAGTCGGCGATGTGAAATCCGAAATAGCCGGGTGAGAAGTTGAGAGGATTCGCGCCGCACAACCTGGTTTCGTGATGGCCGCTCAGGAGCCTGCTAACGGACCCTGAGCGCATCGAGGCTCACCACTGTTTCCAGTCCCACCACCTCGGCGGAGTGCTCTGCGCCCCGGGCTACAAAAATCCACTCGCCGCTCTGTAGCACCGCTGAGTCTTTGCCCGTGCTGATGCGGAATCGCCCCTTCACCACAGCGTCGATTTTGTCGAGATCGTGTGTGTGCGGGCCAAAGTAGGTGCCGGGGGGATAGACATAGGTGGTGACTCGATAGCCCATGGCCTCGAGCTTGGCCTGCAGAGCCTGTTCACTGAAGGGCCCATCCACCGCTTCATTCCAGCGTTCAACTTTCAACATGTCACTAGTCTAGATCACAAACGGCGATCCATTACCATGCAGGAGTGGATCTTGGGAGACAGCCTGCACGGCTGTTCGAAATATTAGTGCTCAGGTTGCGCGAGGATGCCGCCCGCAATGGATGGCTGCGGGCCGGGCGCCATCTGTGGATGGATATTTCAGAGTTCCTGCGCGAGTCCTTGCCCGAACGCAGGCGGCTGCGTTACGGCGATATCGAGTACGACTGGGACCATCGGGTGGACACAACCTCGGCCACAGTGAACTGGAAGGCTCGGCTGACGGGCGCTTTCAGCGGAATAGAATATCAGCCTTGCGATCCCAATCTGTTTCGTCAGACTGTGGGCAAGTTGCCAGTGAATTTCAGCGATTTCGTTTTTGTCGACATCGGCTCAGGCAAGGGAAGAGCGCTGCTGATGGCAGCGGATTATCCGTTTCGACAGATTCTGGGCGTTGAGCTATTGCCTTCGTTGAATGAAATCGCGCGAGCCAACCTAAGCCAGTACAAGAGTCCCACGCAAAGATGCTTTGCCATCGATCCGATATGCGGGGACGCGCGCGAGTTACAGTTTCCCCTGGAGCCCATCGTGCTTTTCCTGTTTAACCCACTGCCGGAGCCGGCGCTGAATGCGGTTGTCCGAAATTTTGTGAAATCACTTGAGACCAAGCCACGGCCGGCATGGATCGTTTATCACAACCCGGTGTTGGAGCACTTATTGCAGAAGTATTCCCGGTTCAGGCGGGTGGAAGGCGACCAGCAGTATGCGATTTATCGGAGTCAGGTCTAAGCACAATACAAATGCAGCCTCTACTCGAAATACAAATGGCTTGCCTTGCGCAAGATTTTATGATTTGAATGAATGTGCCGACGAAGTTGGAGACAGGGCGAAGGCCATGCGGAAATGATCCTCCCCCCTGATTCAACTCATTGGTTCGCGCTGGAGGACCCAACCACGTCGCGATTCCAAAAGTCGAGCGTGGTTAGCCCTTCAGCGCGGTTTGCTATCCATCCTCGCCCGAACAGCATGCAGGATCTCAGAGGCGATCAGCTAAGAACTGAGCGCGCAGTGACAATCCCCAGCGGGCAGACCGCTTCTGGCGCTAGCCTTTTGCCTCCCAGGGCGCCGAACGTGACACCAGTTCCGTCATATTCTTAAGCTTTTGGGGTAGTCCATCCGGCTAAGTGATTCCCGGTTAGTCCCCGTGGCTAGCTCCTCGGGAGAATTATCAAAGTGCGAACCCGGTTGTAGGCTTGCGAGCAATTAGCCTTTCAGGCCGATCGCATGGCTAGAAAGCAACGAGGAGGATCCCCAATGCGAAAAGCAATTTCCGCCGCGATGCTGGTTCTGCTGCTTGCCTGTTCGTCGTTCGTAATGGCGCAGATCAGCGACGTGTACTGGGTTAACTACTACTCCAACCGTGCTCATACTCAAGGAGCAATGGATCAAACCGTCCGCATCATCAACCCCGGTGAGCAAGGATCTCCGCTCAGCGGAACCCACGGAAATGTGTGCGCCGACATCTACGTTTTCGATGCCAACCAGGAAATGATTGAATGCTGCGCCTGCAAGTTCTCGGCGAATGCTCTGCTGACCCTGTCGGTCAACAATGATCTGACCAGCAACCCGCTGCAGGGCTGGCCTCCGCCAACCGATGGCGTCATCAAAATCGTTTCCGACAATCAGGCGAATTGTGATCCTACGAGCCCGGTGCCGGTACCCGATATCCGCGCCTGGGCAACGCACTTGCAGTGGCCCGGCGGCCCTGCTCTGGTGACCACCGAGGATGAGTTCCTCAATGCGCCCCTGCAGCAGGATGAACTCTCCTTCCTGGGCCAGGCTTGCTCATTTGTGCTGTTCCTGGGAAGTGGGAAAGGCTCCTGCAGTTGCGGAGAGAAGGTACTCTAGTATTTGAACTTGCTTGATTTCGAACCGCTGAAGCCACCCTCCCTGAGGATGGCTTCAGTTTTCTGGAGCGGAGTGTTAACCTTACTTGCGCTGCTGTGTGGGCGGGAGTAGTTCAGCGGTAGAACGCCAGCTTCCCAAGCTGGATGTCGCCGGTTCGATCCCGGTCTCCCGCTCCATTCCTTGCATGGCTATCATTGAGACTTTTCGGAACCTTATGGAAGTTGACCAGCGCTTCTTCTTTAACTGC
>Ga0187776_10000085_pt1 | contig 45813 bp, 40 predicted proteins | sample 0216_BV02_MP12_2_FD_132426 | JGI IMG/M metagenome (GOLD analysis project Ga0187776, IMG submission 132426) | Tropical peat soil microbial communities from peatlands in Department of Meta, Colombia - 0216_BV02_MP12_20_MG | ecosystem: Environmental > Terrestrial > Soil > Wetlands > Peat | place...
CGAGGGCTTCTACGCCGATCGCAACCTGCACGAAGGGTTGGGCGAGTTCATGCCGACCCCGGACATGGCGATGTCGGTGCGCCGCGTGACGGCCGCGTGCTCCGAGCGGATCGCGCGGCGCGCGTTCGAGGCCGCGGTCCGGCGCCGCGGCAAGGTCACCGCCGTGCACAAGGCCAACGTCTTCCGGGTCTCCGACGGCCTGTGGCTGCGCGAGATCCGCAAGGTGGCGCAGCAGTTCCCGAATGTCCGGCTCGAGGAAGTCATCGTCGACGCGATGGCCGCCCTGCTGCTGCGCGACCCCATGCGCTTCGACGTCATCGTCGCCGAGAACATGTACGGCGACATCCTGTCGGACGAGGCTTCGGAGCTATCGGGCGGACTCGGCCTGGGCGGCTCGATCAACGCAGGCGACACCTGGTGCCTCGCCCAGGCGCAGCACGGCTCGGCGCCCGACATCGCGGGACAGGACCGCGCCAATCCCACTTCCCTCATCCTTTCGGCGGCGATGCTCCTCGAATGGATCGCCGCCCGGACCGGCGCCCATGCTCTCGCGGCCGCCGCCGGGAAGATCGACGCGGCCATCGACGCGGCCCTCAAGGACCCGACGACCCGCACTGCAGACCTCGGCGGGACGCTCGGGACGAAGGAATTTGCAAAAACAGTCGCGGCAGGATTATCGTAGTCGGCCTCCCGTCCTCAACCAGGAGACGCTCATGAAACGCCTCATTCCCCTGATCGTCGCCGCCGCCCTCTCCGCCTGCGGTGCGGATGTCGCCAGCAGCGCCGCCACGGCGGCGGCGCTCAAGAAGCAGGAGCTCGAGCAAGGCAAGAAGACCCAGGACATGGCCCAGCAGAAGATCAACCAGGCCGTGGAGCAGATGAACCAGTCCGCGCAGAACCGCGAGAACGCTGCCGACAAGTAAGCGGAGGTCACCATGGAACGACTCGAGACGGTAGCCGGCAACGGCCTGCTCGATCGCCGCGCTTTCCTGCGCGGAGGGCTCGCGGCGACCGCGCTCACCGGCTATGCCCTGAGCCGGCCGGCGTCCGCCGACACCCTCGCCGACGGCCCCTGGAGCAGGGCGCCCGGCGAGGCGGTGCCCGCGTACAACCTGCCGTCGCGCTACGAGAAGAACGCGGTGCGCACGCTCAGCAACCCCAAGAACGAGCCGCGCACCTCGCACGCGCGCACGCCGCATCAGCTCCTGAGCGGCACCTTCACTCCAAACGGCCTGCACTTCACGATCTCGCACGCAGGCAACCCGGACATCGATCCGGAGCAGCATCGCCTCGCCATCCACGGCCTGGTGAAGCGGCCGCTCGTCTTCACGCTCGACTCGCTGTCGCGCTATCCGCTGGTGTCGCGCATGACTTTCATCGAATGCGGCGGCAACAGCGCGCCCATGTTCTCGAACGAGCCGATCCAGGCGAGCGTCCAGGCGCTGCACGGCCTGGCGTCCTGCGCGGAGTGGACCGGCGTGCCGCTGTCGGCACTGCTCGAGGAAACCGGCGTCGATCCCAGGGCGAAGTGGCTGGTCGCCGAGGGCGCCGACGCGCCCGCCCTCTCGCGCAGCGTGCCGCTCAAGAAGGCGCTGGACGACGCCATGGTCGCGCTCTATCAGAACGGAGAGCGCCTCATGCCGGGCAACGGCTATCCGATGCGGCTGCTGCTTCCCGGCTACGAGGGCAACATGAACGTGAAGTACCTGCGGCGCTTGAAGCTCGTCGAGGAGCCGGCGATGAGCTACTACGAGACGCGGACTTACTCGCAGATCCTGCCGGGCGGCAAGGCCTACCGCTTCTACTTCCTCCAGGAAGTGAAGTCCTTCATCACCCAGCCCTCCCCCGGGCTCGCGCTGAAAGGCCCGGGCCTGTACGAGATCTCGGGCATCGCCTACTCGGGAACGGGGCCGATCGCGAAAGTCATGGTCTCGGCCGACGGGGGAACGAGCTGGGCGCAGGCGGCGCTGCAGGAGCCGGTGCAGAGCAAGGCCTTCACGCGGTTCCGCGCGCTGTGGCGCTGGGACGGCGGCCCCGCAGTGCTCCAGAGCCGCGCGTGGGACGCGGCCGGCACCGTGCAGCCCACGCGCGCCCAGTTCGTCGCCGAGCGCGGCGAGACGAAGAAGCCGCCCAGCGTCCTTGGCTTCCCGAACCAGCACTTCAACGCCATCACCAGCTGGGCGGTCGACGCGAAAGGCGAGGTGAAGCATGTCTACGCCTAGACTCGCCGCCCTTCTCCTCGGCTTCGCGGCGGGCCCGGCGCTCGCGGCCGGCCCGAACCTCGGCAAGCCGGTCACCCAGGCCGAGCTCGCCACCTGGGACATCAGCATCCTGCCTGACGGGAAAGGCCTGCCGCCGGGCAGCGGCACGCCGGCGCAGGGAGCGAAGGTCTACGCGCAGAAGTGCACGTTGTGCCACGGCGAGAACGGCAGGGGGGCGACGAGCTCGGCGCTGGTGGGCGGCGCCCCGCTCACGAGCGGCATCGAGACCGTGAAGACCATTTCGAACTTCTGGGGCTACTCGACGACCCTGTTCGACTTCATCCGCCGCGCCATGCCGTGGCAGCAGCCGCGCTCGCTCTCGAACGACGAGGTGTACGCGCTGTGCGCCTACATCCTCTCGCTCAACAAGCTGATCGGCGAGAACGACGCAATGAACGCCGAGACGCTGCCCAGGGTGAAGATGCCCAACCGCGACGGGTTCATCATCCGCTTCCCGGACCGGATCTAGGCCGCAGCTCCGCTCAGGTTCGAGCGGGCACCGGCGCGTCTTCCACGGAGGGCTCGGGCTGAGGTTCGATGTCATCGCGCGGCCGCTCCTCGGGCGGCTCGGTCTCGGTCTCCGTCGCGACGACGTCGTGCGCGAGAAATCCGCCCGACTGGTGGCGCCACAGCCTCGCGTAGTGGCCCCCGAGGCGCAGCAGCTGCTCGTGGCTTCCCTCCTCGACGATGCGCCCCGCGTCGAGCACGATCAGGCGGTCCATGCGCGCGATCGTCGACAGCCGGTGGGCGATGGCGATCACGGTCTTGCCTTCCATGAGGCCGAGGAGCTGCTCCTGGATGGCGAGCTCGACCTCGCTGTCGAGCGCCGAGGTGGCCTCGTCGAGGATCAGGATGGGCGCGTCCTTGAGCACCACGCGCGCTATGGCGACGCGCTGGCGCTGGCCGCCGGAGAGCTTCACGCCCCGCTCGCCGACGTGGGCCTCGTAGCCTTCCCGCCCCTTCCAGTCCTTGAGGCCGGCGATGAAGTCGTGCGCCTGCGCCTTGCGCGCCGCGGCGCGCACCTGCTCGTCGCTCGCCTCGGGCCGGCCGTAGCGGATGTTCGCGGCGATGGAGCGGTGCAGCAGCGAGGTGTCCTGCGTCACCATCCCGATGGCGGCGCGCAGGCTCTCCTGAGTCACCTCGCGAATGTCCTGCCCGTCGATCCGGATGCTGCCCCGCTCGAGCTCGTAGAAGCGCAGGAGCAGGTTCACCAGAGTGGACTTGCCCGAGCCCGAGCGCCCCACCAGGCCGACGCGCTCGCCGGGGCGGATGGTGAAGTCGAGCCGGTCGAGCACCGGCTCCCCGTCCGTCCGGCCGTAGTCGAAGCTCACGCGCTCGAAGCTGATCTCGCCGCGGCTCACCTCGAGCTTGCGCGCCCCGGGGCGGTCGACGCCGGTCAGGGGGACTGCGATGGTCTGCATGCCTTCCTGCACCACGCCGATGTTCTCGAAGATGCTCGTCACCTCCCAGCTCACCCAGCCGGCCACGTTGGCGATCTGCCAGGCGAGCGGCAGCGCCGTCGCGACCACGCCCGCGCTCACGGCCCCCTGTCCCCACAGGACGATGCCGATCGCCGCGGTGCCGACGAGCAGCACGGCGTTCATGCACGAGAGCGTGAAGATGAACTGCGAGATCAGCCGCATGTGGGCGCCGATCGCTCCCTGGTGCTCGTCGATCACCTCGCGCACGTAGGCGTCCTCGTCGGCAAGCCTGGCGAAGAGCTTCACGGTGAGGATATTGGTGTAGCTGTCGACGACGCGCGCCATGACGTGCGAGCGCACTTCCGAGCTCGCGCGGGCGAGGTCGCGCATGCGCGGAACGAAATGGCGCAGGAACACGAGGTACCCGAGAAACCACGCGAGCGTCGGCACCCCGAGCCGCCAGTCCGACATCGCCATGAGCACGAACGCGCTCACGCCGTAGACGACGATGTACCAGATCCCGCGGATGCTCGACATGACGCTCTCTCGCAGCGCATTCGCGGTCTGCATCACGCGGTTCGCGATGCGGCCGGCGAAGTCGCCCTGGAAGAAGGGCCAGCTCTGCCGGACGACGTGCCAGTGGCTTTGCCAGCGGATGAGGCTGGTCGCGCCCGGGATGATCGCGTTCTGCCGCAGCGCGACGTCGCAGAGTATCACCAGAGGGCGCACGAGCAGCACCAGCCCGACCATGCCCGCGAGCAAGGGCCACTGCAGGGCGAGCTCCGCCTTCCGGTCCGCCGCCCCCATGAGGGACACAAGCTTGCCGATGAACACCGGGATCGCCGTGTCGATCAGCGCGACGGCGAGGCTGGTGACGAACATCAGGCCGTACCAGAGCTTCGTCTGCCGCACGAAGTGCCAGTAAAACGCGAGCAGGCCCGACGGGGGCTCGCCGGGACCGGGGCTCGCAGTGCCGCGGATGCGCGATTGGAGATAGGTGAACATGGCTATACTCAACGTTCCGCGGACCGGTACGGTTGTCATTCTAGCGCCGGGAAAAGGCCGCTTGCGCCCGGTTTTATCCCGTGGTCGTTTTCCAAGTCACAGGAGAAATGAAATGAAGCCAATCGTCAGCATTGCCCTCGCGGCCTCGGCCGTGCTCGCGGTGAGCGCCTGCGAGATGTTCAAGCCGGAGAACAGGATGACTTTCTTCGTGACCAGCACGGGCTCGGGCAAAGGCGCCGACCTCGGCGGTCTCGCGGGCGCGGACAGGCACTGCCAGGCGCTCGCCGAGTCGGTGGGCGCGGGCGGCAACACCTGGCACGCCTACCTGAGCGCGGCGGGCGTGAACGCGCGCGACCGCATCGGCAGCGGGCCGTGGCAGAACGCGAAGGGCGTGGTCGTCGCGACGAGCGTCGACAACCTGCACGGCGCCAACAACCTCAACAAGCAGACCGCGCTCAACGAGAAGGGCGAGGTCGTCAACGGGCGCGGCGACAAGCCCAACATGCACGACATGCTCACCGGTTCGACGCCCGACGGCCGCGCGATCGCGGGCGGCGGCGATTCGACCTGCAGCAACTGGACGACGAGCGGCGCCGGCGCGGCCATGCTCGGCCACCACGACCGCCTCGGCCTGCGCGACGACGAGCCTTCCCGCTCCTGGAACTCCTCGCACCTGTCGCGTCCGTCGAAGGACGGCGCGCCCGGCTGCAGCCAGGTCGCGCTGCAGGGCACCGGCGGAAACGGCCTGTTCTATTGCTTCGCGGTCGTCGGCGGCGGCAGCAGAGGCAGCAGCGGCGGCGGCATCTACTGAGCGCCTTCGCAAGTTCTCCCCTTCTCGTTGTTGCTATAGTCCGCTGCTGTCAGCGAAGGAGGCGCCCATGGCCGACGGTTCCAGGTCCCAGCACGAGTCCGACTACGACGTCCTCCACCGCATCATGACCACGCGCATGAGCGTGCGCCGCCTCAAGCCCGATCCCATCCCCGACGAATACGTCGAGAAGATCCTGGAAGCCGGCCGCTGGGCGATGTCCGGGGCGAACGGCCAGCCCTGGGAATACCTCGTCGTCAGGGACCCGGGCAAGAAGAAGGAGCTCTACGACGCCTTCCAGGACACCAACCAGGAATTCTGCTTCTGGATGGAGCAGATGCGTCCCTTCGAGCTGCGCCACCCGGCGTTCCAGGTCAAGGGCGACGATCTCAAGGACGAGTGGCTGAAGATCCGCAACTCGACCGGCGGGCAGCAGCGCCGCCCCTGGCACGAGGCGCCGGTGGTGATCGTCGTGCTCGGCGACGGCCGCCGCCAGTGGGCGACGGTGAACGCGGCGTTCACCTTCGGGCGCCACGCGAGCCATTTCACCGACGGCCTGGCGAACACCTGCACCCACATGCAGCTCGCGATCGCCTCGCTCGGCCTGGGCTCGCACTGGGGCACGGTGCACGTCCAGGAGCCGCTGAAGCGCGTCCTCGGCGTTCCGGACCTCATCGACGTCTACCTCATCATCTCGGTCGGCTACGCCGACCTCGAGCGAAAGCCAGGCGTGCGGCGCGAGCTGTCCGAGATCGTCCACCGCGAGCGCTACGACATGTCGAAGTACATGTCGAACGAGGACATCATCGACTACCTGTACAAGCTGCGCGGGAAGACGATGTTCCGCTACCACCTCAAGGACAGCCTCCTGCCGGGCCCGGGCGAGAAGAAGACCTGATGCGGCGGGCGACCTTCACCGCGGCTCTTCTGCTCCTCGCGAAGGCCGCCTGCGCGCAGACCTGGCCCGCCAAGCCCATACTGGTGGTGAGCACGGCGTCGCCGGCGTCGAGCGGGGACGCGGCACTGCGGCTGATGGCGGCCAAGATGACGGCGAGCCTCGGCCAGCCGGTGGTCGTCGAGCTGAAGACCGCCGCCCGCGGCGCGCAGGCGGCGCAGGCGCTCGCGAAGGCCGGCCCCGACGGCTACACCCTCACCTACGGGACCTCGGGCACCTTCGTCAACGCGCGGTTCCTCTACAAGAACCTCGCCTTCGACGTGCTGAAGGACTTCGCTCCCATCAGCCTCGCGGTCAGCTCGCCGAGCTACGTCGTCGTCAACGCGGCCGTGCCGGTGAATTCGCTCGAAGAGCTGATCGATTACGCCAAGCGCAACCCGGGCAGGCTCGAATACGCCTCGACCGGGCCGGGCTCGGTGTTCCACCTCACGGGAGAGTCCCTCAAGCTGTACGCGGGCATCGACCTCCTGCACGTGCCCTACGCGCAGGCGAACTTCTCGCAGATGATCAACGACTGGCTGACCGGCCGCGTCGCCCTGTGGTTCCCGACCTGGGCCTTCCTCGCGCCCAACATGTCCCGGGTTAGGCCGCTCGCGATCGTCGACTCCAAGCGCAGCGCGCGCCTGCCCGACATCCCGACAGTCGCCGAGATCCTCCCCGGCTTCCAGGGCTTCCCCGCGTGGTGGGCGTTCTTCGGGCCGGCCGGGCTTCCCACCACCGTCGCTGAGCGCCTGAGCATCGAGGTGCGCGCCGCGCTCAACGCGCCGGACGTGCAGTCCAAGCTCGGCGACCTCGGCCTTTCGACGATCGCCAGCACTCCGGAGGAGCTCGACGCCCGCCTGCGCCGCGAGATCGACGCGGTGGGCAAGCTGGTGAAGTCGATCGGCCTGGAGCCCGAGTAGCGGCTACAACGGATTGTCGGGGTAGATCAGCGAGCGCCACATGTGCGCGACCGGGCTGCCGTCGAAGCCCAGCCCTTCCTTCGGCTGCCTGAAGCCGCGCCCGATGACATCGACGAAGGGGTCGAGGCTGACCTTCATGTCTTTGTCGAAGGCGTACAGGTCGTGCACGGTGATCATGCGAGCTTCCCTGTACCACTTGTGCCGGCGCGCTTCCTCGTACGCCGCCCTGATGTAGGGCTCGGGCTGGTAGCCCTCGCCGAAGATCTCGACGTAGCGCTGCGGGTACTCGTAGCCGTTCGCGGGATCGGCGTAGAAGCGCAGCGCCTGGTGGTGGCGGATCGCCCAGCTGACCTTCTCTGACACGTACGGCTCGAGCATCTGCGCCGCCCAGTAGCCGTGGTCGACCTTGAGCAGGTTGATGGCGATGTCGTGCAGCAGGCACGCGAGCACGACGTCCTCGGGCTCGCCTTTCTTCTGCGCGTCGGTCGCGCTCTGCAGCATGTGCGTCACCGTGTGCGGCATGAAGCGCAGCCTGAAGAAGTCGACGAGCGCCGGCTTCGGCGGCATGGGCGCCAGCGGCCTGATCTCGACCGGCGCGCCGCTCGGCGTGATCCCGCCGAACAGCAGCCCCACGCCGCGGCGCGTCGAGGCCCGGTGCGCTTCCTTCATCAGCTTTTCCTCGAGCGCGTCGGCGCGCTCGTCGGATCGTTGCGGTCGCGAGCTCATGGGGTTTCCTATTGGGGCTCGATCTTCGCCATCTCGACGTAGCGCTTCCAGCGCACCGCGTCGCTCTTCAGCAGCGATTGCATCTGCTCGGGCGAGCCCGGGAAGGGATCGAACGCCGCGTTCGCCAGAAACTGCTTCGTGTCCTCGGCGGCGGTGATCTGGTTGAACCACTCGGCGAGCTTGTCGACGATCGGCTTGGGCGTGCCTGCGGCGACGACGACGCCCCACCACGGCGACACGTCGTTCCCGCCGTAGCCGAGCTCGGCGAGCGTGGGCACGTCGGGCAGCGCCACCGAGCGCTTGGTCGCCGTGGCCGCGAGGATGCGGATCTTGCCGCCCTTCACCTGGGTCGAGGCCCAGGTGGCGTCGAAGGTGAGGAAATCGAGCTGCCCGAGGAGCAGATCGGTCAGCGCCTGCGCGTTCTGCTTGTACGGAACGTACGTCGTCTTGAGGCCTACGCGGGTCTTGAGCAGCTCCGCGGCGATCACGCCGGTGTTGTTGGTCGTGCCGTAGAAGCCGTTGTTCGGCTTCGCCTTCAGCTCGGCGATCAGCTCGTCGACGGACCGGATCGGCCTGGCCGCGTCCACCATGATCACGAAAGAGAGCGAGGCGATGGTCGTCACCGCGGCGAAGTCCTTCTCCGTGTCGAACGGCAGGCTCTTGAACAGGTACGGCGCCGAGGCGATGGTCGAGCTCGCCGGCGTGATCAGGAGGGTGTAGCCGTCGGGCTTCGACTTGGCGAGCGCGTCGGTCGCGAGCGCCCCCTGGGCGCCCACCTTGTTCTCGACGATGACCGGCTTGCCCGCGAGCTTCGCCAGCCGGTCGCTGTAGAAGCGCACGATGATGTCGGCGCCCGATCCGGGCGCGTAGTTGCAGAGCGAGCGGATCTCGCGCGACGGATAGTCCTGTGCCTGCGCGAGCGGCGTGACGAGCCAGGCGAGGAGAACGAGTATCGGGCGGAGCGCCATGGGACGATTCTAGGCTATTCGACCCGGGCGCCGGAAGCCTTGACGACGCGCGCCATCCGGTTGAAATCAGCGCGCAGCAGCGCGTCGAACGCCTCGGGGGTGAGCGCCTGCGGCTCGATCCCCTGCTTGGCCAAGCGCTCGAGTATCACCGGCTGGCGCAGCAGCGACCCGACCGCGAGGTTCAGCCGGTCGACCGTCGCCCTCGGGATGCCGGCCGGCCCGAGCAGCCCCAGCCAGGAATCGAACTCGTACCCGGGCACCCCGGAGCCGGCGATGGTGGGCAGGTCGGGCAGGAACTTCGATCGCTTCGCCGAGGTCACCCCGAGCATGCGGATGCGCGCGTCGAGCAGGTAGGGCAGCGCGCCGATATTGGCCGCGATCACCGCGTCGGCGCGCCCCGCGAGCACCTCGTTCACCGCCTCGTTCGTTCCCTTGTAGGGGACGTGCACCATGTCGATCCCGGCAAGGCTCGCGAAGTAGGCCATCGAAAGGTGCGTGGCCGTGCCGACGCCGGCGGTGCTGTAGTTGAGCTTGCCCGGGTTCGCCTTCGCGTAGTCGACGAATTCCTTCACGGTCTTCGCCGGGATCCTGGGATTGATCATGAGCACGTATTCGACGGTGCCGATGTGCGCTACGCCGCTGAAGTCGCGGATCGGGTCGTAGGGGAGCTTTGCGTACAGCGATCCGTTGATGGTGTGGCTCGCCGCGGCGAGGACGAGCGTGTGCCCGTCGGGAGGCGCCTTGGCGACGAACGCGGTGCCGATGGTGCCGCCGGCGCCGGTGCGGTTCTCGACGACGACCGTGCCGCCGATCGCGGCTCCCAGCTCGGAGCTGATCGCGCGTGCGAGGATGTCCTGCACGCCGCCCGCGGCGAAGGGGACGACGATGCGCGTGACGCCTTGTGCGAGCGCCGCGTCGGCGGCGACGGCGAGGACCAGCGCCGCGAGCGCGCGCCTCACAGGCCGCACCAGTCGCGGATGATCGCCTCGTAGATCGCGACCGCCTCGCGCAGCCGCGCCGTGCTGCAGTATTCGTCGGTCTGGTGGGCGAGCTGCGGCTCGCCCGGCCCCAGCACGACCGTCGGCGCTCCCGCATAGGCCTTCAGCAGGTTGCCGGCGTCGGTGTTGTAGGCCGCGGTCTTCGCCTGCGGGCGCCGGTCCAGGTGCCGCGCGCAGATGTCGAACACCCGCTGCACCCATTCCTGTCCGGGCTCGGTCCACACCGGGCTCATGTCGGAGAACACCTCCAGCTCGGCCTCCGCTCCGAGAAGCTCGCGCAGCCGCGCGAGCAGCGCCGCGTGGTCCATCCCGGCGACGGTGCGGATATCCACGCCGATGCTCGCCTCGTCGGGCACCATGTTCACTCCCTGCCCGCCCTCGAAAGTGCCGACGTTGACCGTCGGCGCCCCCATCACCGGGTGCGGCTTCATCTCGAAATCGAAGCCCTCGAGCTTCGAGACGGCGCCCGCCGCCTTGTAGATGGCGTTGACGCCGAGCTCGGGCATCGACCCATGCGCCGACACCCCTCGAAACCTCGCGTGGAACTTGAGCGAGCCCTTGTGGCCCACGAGCGGGTAGTTCGCGGTCGGCTCGCCGACGACCATCGCTCCCGCGCGGCCCAGGAGCCGCGTGCGCGCGAGATGCTGCGAGCCGATGCAGCCGCCCTCTTCCGCCGCGGTGAGAACGATCACGGCGCCGGCCGTCCCGGACAGCTCCTTCGCGGTGCCGCGCGCCGCGAGCAGGATCGCCGCGACGCCCGCCTTCATGTCGGAGGATCCGCGCCCGTAAAGCCGGTCGCCGTCGGTCTCGCCGGCGAAGGGATCGCGCGTCCAGGGCGCCGCGCCGAGCGCCACGGTGTCGATGTGCCCGGTGAGGCACAGCGGCGCCTTCGAATCCGAGCCTCCCGCGCGCGCGACGACGCTGGTGCGGCCCTCGGCATACTCGTGGTAGTCGACCCGGAATCCCCAGCCTTCGAGCAGCGCGCCGGCATGGCGCGCGCAGGCCCGCTCCTGGCCCGGCGGATTAACGGTGTCGAAGCGCAGCAGCTCCCGCGTCAGCGCGACGGCGTCCTGATCGCTCCTCATGCGAGCGGAGGAAGCGGCTCGGGCGCTCCGCCCGGGATGGGCACGCGATCGACGTTGAGGACCATCGAGACCAGGGTGTAGTAGCCGACGACGCCGATGAGGTCCACCAAGCCGCGCTCGCCGAAGCGCTTCAGCACGCGCGCGTAGTTCTCGTCGCTCACCGCCTTCTTCTCGTGCAGCTCCCTGCAGAAGTCGTGGACCGCGGCCTCTTCCTCGCTCATACCCGAGGGGCGCAGCCCGCGCGCGAGCTCGGCCGCGAGCCGCGGGTCCAGCCCCGCCTTGAGCGCGTGCGCGTGGTGCGCGTGCCATTCGTACTGCGCGCTCCAGTAGCGCGCGGTGACCAGGATCGCGAACTCCTTGAGTGCCTCCGGGAGCGAGCTGTTGAAGCGCACCCATTCGCCGAGCTTCTGGGCGCGGTCGGCGAGCTCGGGGCTGCGGAGCAGCGCGTTGAAAGGCCCGCGCACGGCGCCGCGCGGGCCCGCGGCGATGTCACCGTAGACCCTGCGCTGCGCTTCGCTCATCTCGCTCTCGGCGAGCGGCCCGAACCGGCGTTCCCGCGATGCCATGTCTCCTCCGTCTGCTGTTCCCATTATCGTATAAGCTTGCGGGCGAGTTCACGCGACTTCGGGAGGCCGGCATGCGTCCGACGCGGATCACCCTTGTTCTCACCCTTCTCGCACTCTCGGCGCCGGGCCTCGCCCAGGTGCCGCCGACAATGATCGCCTCCCTCGGCAAGCAGATCCTGCAGAACATCGTGTTCGGCTCGCTCAAGGGCGAGCTGTTCGGAGCGCTTGCCGACATGGGCTGCAAGGGCTCGACGATCGCGGGGCTCGCCGCGGCCGCGAGCACGGGCCGCGGGGGCGCGACGCGGATGCTGACTTCCCAGGCGCGCACCTCCGCGGGCGGCGGACCGGTGGCGATGCGCTCCGCCGGGGGCGGCGCCGGCATGCCCGCCGGGATGCCGCCGGGCATGGGAGGGGCGGGAGCGATGGACCCGGCGACGATCCAAAAGATGATGGAGATGATGCAGCAGCAGTCGGGCGGCCGGGCGCCCCAGATGAGCCCGCAGCAGCTGGCGATGATGCAGCAGGTGATGGGTCAGATGCAGGGCGCGATGGCCCAGCCGCTGTCGCGCACGGAGACCGCGGCGGTGTTCGACGACCTCGCCGAGCTGGGCCTGCTGAACGACAAGATGCGCGCCGAAGCCAAGGATTGCATCGCGCTCGCCCCGCCCGGCGCGGGCGACCAGATCGGCGCGACCGGCGCGATGCTCAAGAGCACGGTCATCCCCGCGGCGCAGGACGCGAAGGAGCGCATGGCGGCCACCACGCCGGAGGAGCAGAAGGAGCTCGCCGACGCGATGGTCGACGCGCTCAATTCCGCGTCCGCGTCCGATCGGAAGGCGTTTTTTGACGGCCTGGGGCTGGGGTTCTTCCCGCCGGCGGTGGTGGACCAGGTGCGCGCGCAGGTCAAGCCGTGAGGCGCGAGTGAACCAACGACACATTCGTAAGGTTTTCTTGATCTAAGCTTCACGCCGGCTTCACCTCGGCTTCACACACCCTCGCTATCGTCGTCGGCTTCGCGGCGCCACGCCGCGAACGGATGGTCAACGATCGTCAACAATACATGCGAGGAATCATGAAGAACTCAGAGAAGCCGTTCAGCCTCAGCCGCGTGCTGCTGCCGGCCGCGGCCGTCGCATCGCTCGCTCCTGTGCTCGCCCTCGCGAGCACACACGGATGCCAGCTCGATTCGGCGCGCGGAGACATCAAGCACGTGATCTACATCCAGTTCGACAACACGCATTTCCGGCGCGACATTCCGAACGTGCCTTCCGACCTCGAGCAGATGCCGCATTTGCTGAATTTCATGAAGCAGAACGGCACGCTGCTCACGAACGACCACACCATCCTGATCTCGCACACAGCAGGCGGATTCCTGTCCTCGTTCTCGGGACTCTATCCGGACCGCCATGGCCAGACCGTATCGAACAGCTATGTGCGCACCTCCAGCACCGGCGCGTTCTCTTTCCCGAGCTCATTCGGCTACTGGACCGCCAGCGTCTCTGCCGCGGGCACACCGACCGTTCTCAACATGATCGGTCCCGACGGCTCGAACATTCCTGCGCCCTGGGTTCCGTTCACGCGCGCGGGCTGCGACTTCGGCGCGGTCGGCGGCGCGAACATCGTGCTGGAGAACACCAGCACCACTCCGACCGGCGACGTGACCAAGGTCTTCGGCAATCCCTCCCCCCAGCAGGCCGAAGTTGACGCGGCTCGCGCCCTCCCCAGCACGCCGGCGAACGCGGCAGCGAGGGCCAAGCCGCAGGCCGATCTGGTCGGCCTCGCGGTGCACTGCGCGCAAGGCTCACCGGTGTGCGCGAGCGGCCAGGCCGACCTGCTCCCGGCCGAGCCCGGCGGCTACACCGGCTTCAAGGGCTTGTTCGGCGCGCAGTCGATCAATCCTTTCCTGACCGGCGGACCGGTATTGAATGACCTCTCCGGCAACCCGATCGTCGACGCGACCGGCAATCCCGGCTTTCCCGGTTTCGACGGCATGTTCGCGACAGTGTCGCTCGCGTACGGCGCCGCGATGCAGGAGAAGGGCATTCCGATCACGTACATCTACATCTCCGACGCGCACGACTTCCACGGCGTCGCGGGCAGCCAGCACGTCGCCTTCGGACCCGGCGACGCGGGCTACGTGGCCCAGCTCGCCGCCTACGACCAGGCGTTCGAGCGGTTCTTCGAGCGGCTCGCCGCGGGCGGTATCACCAGGGACAACACGCTGTTCATCTTCACCGTCGACGAGGGCGATCACTTCGTCGGCGTGAAGAAGACAGACTGCGACGGCGTGAACACGCCCTGCGTCTACGGGCCGAACGAGGTCGGCGAGATCCAGGCCAACATCGACACGCTGGTCGCGGACCAGTTCCCGACGCTCGCTCCGCAGTTCCTCGGTTCGGCTGCGCCGAACGCCTTCACCGTCCACGGTGACGATGCGCCGACGTTCTACCTGGCGAAGAAGGGCACCGGCGGCGGCGCGCTCGCGCAGACCGATCCGCTGACCCGCGAGTTCGAACGCAGCATGGCGAACCTCACCGCGGCCAACCCCTACACCGGCGCGACCGACAGGCTCATGGTGCGCATGGCCGACCAGACGGGCATGAGAGCGCTGCACATGATGGTTGACGGCGACCCCGCGAGAAATCCGGTGTTCGTGTTCTTCGGCGACGCGGACTACTTCATCACCGATTTTCCCGCCTCGACCTGCGAGACCTGCATCGGACCGGCGTTCGCCTGGAACCACGGCGACATCCAGAAGGAGATCGCGACCACCTGGCTGGGCTTCGTCGGGCCGGGCGTGCGCCGCGAGGGCGTGGTGAAGCGCGTGTGGACCGACCACACCGATGTGCGTCCGACGGTTCTGACGCTCCTGGGCCTGAAGGATTCGTACGGCCACGACGGCCGCGCCATCACCGAGCCGCTGCACGACTGGGCGCTGCCGAAGTCGCTGCGCCAGCACCAGGAGCAGTTCGAGCGCCTGGCGGCGGTGTACAAGCAGGTGAACGCGCCGTTCGGCCGCTTCGCCAAGCATCTGCTCTCGGCCTCGACGGACGCGCTCGCAAGCGGCTCATCCTCGGATGACAGCGCCTACGCCTCCATCCAGGCGCGCATCGCCGCCCTGACCGGCCGGCGCGACGCGCTCGCCTCGCAGATGAAGTCGATGCTCAACGCGGCCGCCTTCGCCGGCCAGCCCGTCGACGGGCGCAACGCCGAGAAGCTGATCGACCAGGGCGAGGAGCTGCTCGAGCAGGCGCGCCACCTCGCGCGCGGCGAGGGCGACCACGACCGCGACTGATTCCACGACGCTTCGAGACGACGGCCGCTTTCGGGCGGCCGTTTTTCTTTGGCCCCTGCGGGGAGTAGCATGTCCGCGAGACGCCATGGATACGACCTCGCGAATTCAGCCTTCGTACGCCCGCATCGCCGGCGCCGACGCCTGGGAAACCTACCTCGCGCAGATCGAGCGGGTCGCACCGCTGCTGCCCAAGGGCCTGACCCGCTACATCGACACGCTGCGCCAGCCCAAGCGCTGCCTCGTGGTCGACGTACCGATACGCCTGGACTCCGGCGAGTACGCGCATTTCGAGGGCTATCGCGTGCAGCACAATCTGTCGCGCGGCCCCGGCAAGGGCGGCCTGCGCTATCACCCCGACGTATCGCTCCCCGAGGTCATGGCGCTCGCGGGGTGGATGACGGTGAAGAACGCGGTGGTCAACCTTCCCTACGGCGGCGCGAAGGGCGGCGTGCGCGTCGCGCCCGATTCGCTGTCGCGCGCCGAGCTCGAGCGCCTTACCCGCCGCTACGCGAGCGAGATCGCGGTCCTGCTCGGGCCCGACCGCGACGTGCCCGCGCCCGACGTCGGGACCGACGAGCAGGTGATGGCGTGGATCATGGACACCTATTCCATAGGCGCGGGAAGCACCGTGCTGGGCGTAGTCACCGGAAAGCCCGTGTCGATGGGAGGAAGCCTCGGCCGGCACGACGCGACCGGCCGCGGCGTCGTGAGGATCGCAAGCGAGGCGCTCGCCCGGCTCGGAGGCTCGATCGCCGGCGCGAGAATCGCCATCCAGGGTTTCGGCAACGTCGGCGAAGCGGCGGCGCGGCTGTTCGTGCGCGGCGGAGCGAGGATAGTGGCGCTTCAGGACCACACGGGCTCGATCGCTTCCGACGCGGGCCTGGACGTGACCGCGGCGAAGCAGCGGCGCGACGCGGGGGCGGCGCTCGCCGATACGCCGGGCGCGCAGAGGATCGACGCGGAATCGTTCTGGCGCACGCCCTGCGACATCCTCGTGCCCGCAGCGCTCGAGGGCCAGCTCACGGCTGCGCGCGCCGAAGCCCTCGCCTGCCGCCTCGTCGTCGAAGGCGCGAACGGACCGACCACTCCCGCGGCAGACGACGTGCTGCGCCGCCGCGGCATCCCGGTAGTGCCGGACGTCGTCGCCAACGCCGGAGGCGTGACCGTGAGCTACTTCGAATGGGTCCAGGACTTCTCGAGCTTCTTCTGGAGCGAGTCCGACGTCAACGCGAACCTGGAACGCATCCTCGGCGAGGCTTTCCGCGCGGTGTGGGACTTGCATCTGGAGCGCAAGGTGCCGCTGCGCACCGCGGCGTACGTGATCGGCTGCACGCGCGTGCTCGAAGCGCACGCGGTGCGCGGGCTGTACCCCTAGTCAGGGCGCCAGCCGGAAATCCGCGCTCCAGCCGAGCAGGCGCCTTGCGCGCTCGCTCGAAACCAGGCCCTTTTCCTCGGCGACGTTGAAGATCCCGCCATGCGGCGCGTCCAGCGCGAGCAGCGCCGCATGTGCGGCGGCGTCGACGTGGACCGGGACGCGCCCGCCCTGCGCCGTGTTCCAGGTTCCCGGTCCGTAGAGCTGGCCGTAGCGCAGCACCACGCCTTCCAGCGGCCGCGAATCGAGCGTGAGCCGCTCGAGCGCGAGCACGCCGGCGAGGCTGATCGCGGCGGCGCCTTTCGCGTCGCGATCGAGCGGGTCGTCCTCGCCGTGGGGCTCGCGCCCCGGCGCGTACATCCACGCAATGCTCTGCGCGATGAAGCGGCGCGCGCCTGAGGCGACCGCCGCGTCCACAAGGTTGCGCGTGCCCTCCTCCCGCAACCTGGCGTTCGCCCTGAGCACATCCTCGGGTACGGGCCCCGAGGCGACCTTGCCCAGATCGGTCAGCTGGTGGATGACGGCTTCGGGGCGCGCCTCGCGCATCGCGCGGGCGACCGCATCGCGGTCGAATGCATCGAGCACCACCGGCGTCGCGCCGGCCGAGCGCAGCGCTCCCGCCCTCGATCCGGAACGCGTCGTTCCCCAGACGGAGTGCCCCGCGCGGACGAGCAGCGGCACAAGGCGCGCGCCCACGGCGCCGCCCGCGCCGGCAAGGAATACGCGGGACATGACCCTAGGCGCGGCTGAGGTGCGCCTTGCGCCCGTTGCGCGGCAGCGCGAGCTTGCGCCCCTCGCGCAGCATGCGGCCGCACTCCTCGGCGTCGGTGGGGTTGGCGAAGAGGTAGCCCTGCATCTCGTCGCAGCCGTTGGCCTTCAGGAACGACAGCTGGTCCTCGGTCTCGACACCCTCGGCGACGACCTTGAGCCTCAGGTTCTGCGCGAGGAGGATGATGGCCCGCGTCAGCGTCGCGTCGTCCGCGTCGGTCGAGATGTCGCGTATGAAGCTGCGGTCGATCTTCAGCGTGTCGATCGGGAAGCGCTTCAGGAACCCGAGCGACGAGTAGCCGATCCCGAAGTCGTCCATAGAGAGCCTGACCCCGGACTGCTTGAGGCTCGCGAGCGTGCGCGCCGCCCCTTCCGGATCGTGCATCAGCAGCGACTCGGTGATCTCGAACTCGATGAGGCTCGGGTCCACCTTGGCCTCGCGCAGCACCCGGTGCACCGAGTCCCTGAGGTTCTTCTGCTCGAACTGCCGCGGCGACAGGTTCACCGAGACCGGCGGCACCTTCAGCCCGGCCTTCTCCCACGCCTTGATCTGCGCGCACGCCGAGCGCAGCACCCACTCGCCGACGGGGACGATGAGCCCCGTCTCCTCGAGCACCGGGATGAATTCGGCCGGCGGGATCGTGCCCTTGTGCGGGTGCTGCCAGCGCAGCAGCGCCTCGAAGCCGCAGATCTTCCCCGTCGCGAGGTGCGCCTTGGGCTGGAAGACAAGGCGGAATTCCATGCGGTCGAGCGCGCGGCGTAGCGACGCCTCCATCTGCACGCGCTGGAGCGCGCGCTGGTTCATGTCGCGGGTGAAGAACTGGTAGTTGTTCCGGCCCTGCTCCTTGGCCCGGTACATGGCCGCGTCGGCGTTCATGACGAGCGCCTCGGCGCTGTCGCTGTCCGTCGGATACAGCGTGATGCCGATGCTCGCCGAGACGTAGGTCTCCTTGCCGTCGAGGTCGAACGGCTGCCTCAGCACGTCGATGATCTTCTGCGCCACCACGCCGGCATCGGACGGTATCGAGAGCTCGGTGAGGATCGCGGCGAACTCGTCGCCCCCGAGGCGCCCCACCGTGTCGCTGCTGCGCACGCAGCTCCGCAGACGGCTCGCGGCATCCTTCAGCAGCCTGTCCCCGGCGCTGTGCCCCAGCGTGTCGTTCACCAGCTTGAAGCGGTCGAGGTCGATGAACAGCACGGCCATCGGCCACTCGTTGCGCCGGGCGAGCGCCATCGCGTGGACCAGCCGGTCCTGGAACAGGTTGCGGTTCGGCAGCCCGGTGAGCGCGTCGAACTGCGCGAGGTAGGCGACCTTCTCCTCGATCGCAAGGCGCGCCCGGATGTCGCGCGAGATCGCCGCGATGATGGTGGAGTCGCCGGAGCGCAGCACGTGGCGCGTGGACTCGAACGGCAGCTTGCTCCCGTCCTTGCAGGTGTACTCGCTCTTCATGCCGCTCGCGACGATCTCCACCTCTCCGGCGGGCTTGGCGATCAGCGCGTCGTAGTCCCGCTCGAGCTCCTCGCGCGAGATCGGGAGCACATCCTGCGGGCCCATGGCGAGCAGCTCCTCGCGCGAGTAGCCGAGCTGCCGGCACGCGGTCCGGTTCACGTCGATGAAGCGCATGGTCGCGCGGTCGATCAGGACGATCATGTCCGCGGAGTTGTCCATCGCCAGCCGGAAGCGCCGCAGCTCCTCCTCGGCCGCGCGGCGCTCGGTGACGTCGCGCACCACCGCGATGATCAGGTAGTTTCCGTGGGACTGGATGGCGCGCCGGAACGCCTCGATGGGAAAGCGCGATCCGTCCTTGCGCTCGTACCATCCCTCGACCGTGTCCCCCTCGCCTGCGGCAACCAGGCGGCGGTACATCGACGCGAGCTCCTCGCGCTGGACGCCGATGATCTCGTGCGGGGTCTTGGCGAGCAGCTCCCCGCGCGAGTAGCCGAGCTTGCGGCAGGCGGTATCGTTCAGGTCGATGATGGTCATGCGCACCGGGTCGATCAGCCAGATCATGTCCTCGGACGCGTTCATCGCCGCACGGAAGCGCCGCAGCTCGTCCTCGCCCTCCTGGCGGCTGAGGAACTGGCCCAGGGTGTTGCCGATCACGCGCATCGCCTGGAGCAGGCGCGCGTCGGGCTCGCGCACCTCGCCGCTGTTGAATGCCATGATACCGAGCGTCTTCCCATGGAACGCGACCGGGAAGAAGAACGCGCCGTGCATCCCGGAAGCGGCGCCGAAGCGCTTGTGCGCCACGCGCGGGTCGGTATCGGTGTCCGCCGACCACAGCGGCTGCTGATGCCCGAAGGTCCAGCCGACCAGCCCGACTCCGGGCAAGTAGGTCAGCTCGCGCGAGCGCGCGATGAAGCCGTCGATGCGCTCGCCCGGCTTGCTCCAGAAGTCGTGAAAGTGCAGCAGGCCCTGCGTGACGTCCCAGCGGAAATAGCGGGCGCAGTCCCAGTCCTCGGTCTCGCAGATCGCGCGCATCACCGCGCGGAGGCCCTCGGAGGAGCTCTCGGCCTCGGCGAGCGTGCGCGCGACCGCGTGCTCGAGCTTGAGCAGGCTTTCATCGCGCTTGCGCGCGGTGATGTCCTTGCCGACCCCGCGGTAGCCCGTGAAGGTGCCGGACTCGTCGAACACCGGCTCGCCGGCGACGCTGATCCAGACCTTGCGTCCCGACTCGTCGAGGCGGCACAGCTCCAGGTCCTGGAACGGCTTGCGCGCGTCGAGCACGGCGCGGTGCGCCGCCCAGTCGGCCTCGGGCATGTTGGCGTAGTCGAAGTCCCACAGGCGCTTGCCGACCGCCTCGCCGCGCCGCGTCGCCATCCAGCTGGGGCCCCCGCCCGAGACGGACACGAAGCGGTAGTCGGTGTCCTGCTCCCAGTACATGTCCGAGGCGAGGCCGGTCAGGCTGCGAAAGCGCGCCTCGCTGCGGCTGAGCGCGGATTCGGCGCGCTCCTCGCTCCGCAGCTTGCCGAGCAGCGCGGCGCCGAACCACAGGACCACGATCGACAGGAAGCCCGCGGCCGCGAAGTAGAGGTGACGCTCTCCGCGGTAGTCGGCGAGCACCGTGTCGACCGACTGACCGATCACGGAGTAGAAAGGATATCCGGCGACGCGCTCGAAGCTGAAGATGCGCTCGACGCCATCCACGCCGCCCATCCGGATCTCGCTCGCCGCGCCCGGCGGGAGGGCCGGCAGCCGGGTTCCCGGCGGGCGGCCGCCGGGGTCGGGCCAGCTCAGGAGCAGCGTGTCGTCGAGCCGCCTCAGGCCCACCAGGCCACCCGGCCCGAACCGCAGGCCCTCGTACGCGCGGGTGAGGCTGTCGACCGAGACCGCGAGCAGGAGCACGCCGACAAACCGTCCGCGGACGTCGAGGATCGGCCGGCTGAACGGTATCAGGTGGGTTGCGGACAGATCGTCCTTGGCCGGGTTTCCGATGCGCAGCTCGTCCTCGGGATGGTCGCGGTGAGCCGTGAAGTAGTCCTGCGCGCCGTGGTCGGTGCGCGTCTGCTCCAGGCTTGAGTAGGCGAGCCGCCCCTGGGCGTCGATCACCGCGATCCGCACCGGAAACGCGTCCCGGCGCAGCTCCTTCTCGAGCCTGACTGCGTCCGCCAGGCTGCGGGGGTCCCTGAGCCAATGCGCGCGCAGGCGCCGCAGCAGCAGATCGGTCGCCTCGGCATAAGTGGAGAAGTGTCCGGCGACGACGCCTGCGAGATTTTCTCCCTGCTGGACCGCCGCCTCGAGCGTGCTCGCGCGCTCGCGGGCGAGCTGATACGCCACCGCGGCCCAGATCAGGACCACGATGACGCCGACCGCCACCATGAGCTGGACGCGCAGCTTGCGGATCGGTATCGAGCTCATGGAGCCGCGGCGGATTTTCTCCCTGTCAGAACGCGCCCACGGTATGCCTCGCTGGGAGGCCAGTCAACCGAATACTCCCGCCCCGGAAGGCCGCCGCTCACTCGGCCTTCGCCCCCGAGGAGATGACCACCTTCTCCCACTTCGCCGTCTCGGCCACGATGACCTTGCCGAAATCCTCCGGCGTGCCGCCCATCGGCTTGCCGCCGAGGTCGGTGAGGCGCTTCAGCATCACCGGATCCGCGAGCGCGGCGTTCACCGAGGCGTTGATCTTGTCGATCGCTTCGCGCGGCGAGCCCTTGGGCATGCCCAGGCCGAACCACGCCGTCGCCTCGTAGCCGGGCACCGTCTCGCCGACCGTCGGCACGTCGGGCAGCTCGGGCGAGCGCTCGGCCGAGGTCACGGCGAGCGCGCGCAGCTTCCCGCCCTTGATGTGCCCGATCGAGGCCGGCAGATTGTCGAACATCACGTGCACGACGCCCGGTATCAGGTCGACGAAGGCCGGCCCGGAGCCCTTGTAGGGCACGTGCACCATGTTGCAGCCGGTCATCGACTTGAACAGCTCGCCCGAGAGATGCACCGAGGTGCCGCTGCCCGAGGAGGCCATGTTGATCTTTCCCGGATTCGCCTTGCAGTAGGCGATGAATTCCGCGACCGTCTTCGCGGGGAACGACACGGTCACCTCCATCACGTTCGGCACCCGGATCAGGCCCGCTACCGGCGCGAGGTCGCGGATCAGGTTGAACGGCAGGTTCTTGTAGAGCGTCGCGTTGATGCCGTTCGCCGGATTCACGAGCAGCATCGTGTACCCGTCGGGCGCGGACTTGATCACGTACTCCGTGCCGATGTTGTTGCCGCCGCCCGCCTTGTTCTCCACCACGAACGGCTGTCCCAGCTTCTCCTGCAGCCATCCCGAGATGATGCGCGAGAGGATGTCGACCGTGCCCCCGGGCGGATAGGGAGAAACCACCTTGACCGCGTGGGTCGGATAGTCGGCCGCCGCGAGGGCCGGAAAGGCAAGCGACAGCGCAAGTGCGGCAAGACGGGCCAGGCAACGCATGGGTCTCTCCTCCAAAGTGACCGATTGCGTATCCTAACCAATCCGGGCGGGAAAAGAAGCGGCGGCTGTCCGACTTGACCTGCACCTCGCCGGCCTGTATAAGACGGCGTGCAGGTCCTCAAGTACTGAACCACGTGCGTCTCCGCAGCGCTTCACTCCGTACTGCCCAGATCTCCGTTCGCTCTCTTCTTGAAGTGCCCGCACCGGGTGAAAGCCCATTTTTTCATTTCTATTAGGTAGAAACATGGCTACAGGTAAAGTCAAGTGGTTCAACGATGCCAAGGGCTTCGGATTCATCACGCCGGATGACGGCGGCAAGGATCTGTTCGTCCACTTCTCCGCCGTCCAGGGATCGGGCTTCAAGAGCCTGAAGGAGAACGACAAGGTGTCCTACGATGCCGCCCAGGGCCCGAAGGGTCCTCAGGCGACCAACGTAAAGCCGATCGCGTAGTACCCTTCATGTGAAAGCCCGCTTCGGCGGGCTTTTTTACGGCAGCGGCGTCTTCACGACCTGGCCGCCCGCCGTGACGAACCATTTCTCGCTCGGGAAGGTCTTGCCGGCGAGGCTCGCCGCCATCCAGTCGGCGACGTGCGTGGGCGGAAACGGGCCGAGGTTCGTCGAGGGCACGCCGCCGACCGAGTGGCGCGAGTCCTGGTAGACGACCCAGCGCTTCGGCCCCTTTAGCGCCTTCATCAGCCGCTCAGTGTGCTCGAGCGGCGAAAGCTCGTCGTGCTCGCCCGCCATGCACAGGTACGGCACGCGCACGCGCTCCGCGTGCCCTTCCCAGGTCATGCCCTTCCGGAATTCGTCGAATTTCGCCTCGTCGGTGAACCCGGACATGAACATGAAGCGCATCTTGAACGTGGGCGAGGCTTCCTCGAAGATCGTATGGAAGCCAGGCTCGTGGCAGACCGCGCTCACCGCGACCGCGCGCACGCGCGGTTCGTAGGCTGCCGCGATGGTCGAGAAGAACGAGCCGAAGCTGTTACCGCTTATCCCGATCTTCCCGGCGTCGATCTCGGGCCGCGCCGCGAGCCAGTCGCAGCAGGCCTTGCCGGCCGCCTGCCACGCCGGCATCGAGAAGAAGAGCCCGAGGAGCGGCGCTTCGTACTGGCCGGGCCCGTCGACGGCGAGCACGGCGATGCCGCGCTCGAGCCAGCGGTCGCCGTACATCGATACGCCCATCTCTTTGAAGCTGTCCATTCCTGGCACGGAGATGACAACGGGAATCTTCCCGCCCGAATAGCGCGGCGGCAGGTGGAACCAGGCCGGCACGCGCTTGCCGTCGGCCATGGGGATCCAGGCTTCCTCGACGCGGTGCTCGGCGAGCCTGGCGTAGGCGCCAAAGCACTCACGCTTGCGCGCGTTGTACGCCTGGTTCTGCGCGTTGTCCTCGTCGATCGGCCACTGCGCGGCTCCCCAGTGCACCGCGGCCATGAAGTAGTTCTCGCGAGCGGTCACCTTGTCGCCCGCGTCCGCGGCTGCCTTCGCCACGGCCTCCCGCCGCTTCGCCACCGCCTCGAACGCCGGCGCCGCGTCCGTGTACTTCTGGATGCGCGAGCGGACCAGCGCGAAATCGGCGCCCGACTGCGGTCCGCAGGGCGCGGACAGATAGACGGAGCGCGGCTGGTCCCAGTCCATGCCGACCGACCGTATGGTGTTGTCGAGCAGCCAGCGCTGCCCGGTCCAGCGCTTCGTGAGGGGCCCGGAGTGCTGGCCCGTATTCGGCACCTTGGACTCGGCAGCGGTCGCGCCGGTGACCGCGGTCGCGGCAGTCGCCGCAAGCGCGGCCGATTGGAGAAACTGGCGTCGGTCGACTGGGTTTGACATGGGTCCTCCTCGAAACCGGTCCGCCTAATCCTACCCTAGCCGCTGCTGCGCAGTGCCTGCCCGCCGCCACGCCGCCGGCGGGACGTCAAACTCGCGCTTGAATGCGCGGTTGAACGCCGACTCGGACTCGTAGCCGAAATCGTCGGCGATCTGAGCGATGGCGCGCCCGCTCGAGCGCAGCGCCGCGGCGGCGAGCGTCAGGCGCCAGCGCGTCAGGTACTGCATCGGCGGCTCGCCGACCAGCGACACGAAGCGCTCGGCGAGCGCCGAGCGCGACAACCCCGCCTCGCGCGCGAGGTCCTCCACGGTCCACTCCCGCTTCGGCTGCGCGTGCAGCAGCGCGAGCGCGCGCCCGACGTGCGCGTCGCGCACGCCGGCGAGCCAGCCCCGGCCTCCTGGAGGCAGGCTCTCGACGTAGACGCGCATCGCCTCGACGAACATCAGCTCGGAGAGCTTCGCGAGCAGCGACTCGGCACCGGGGCGCGACGCCGAGGACTCGCTCACGCCCACGCGCAGCAGCTCCTGCAGCATCGCCGACGCCGGTCCCTCGCGCATGGGGATCACCAGCACGCGCGGCAGCGCGTCGAACAGCAGCCGGCACATGCTGCGGTCGCAGGCGAGATAGCCGCACACGATGCGCGTGGGCTCGCCGCCTCCGCCGTGGCGCAGCTGGACCACGTCGGTGCCGCGCGCCGCGGCCTTCGCGTCGAGCAGGCTCGCCGTCTCCACGGGCGCGAGCTGCAGGTCGCTGCCCATCACGTGGAGCACGTCCTGCGGAAAGATCACCAGATCCCGCGCGGTCGCTTCGTGCATCTGCCCGTCGCCGAGGCGCACCTTGCAGCCGCCTTCGGCGAGGTAGTGGAAGTAGAGCATGTGCTCGGCGCCGGCGAGCTTCGCCCTCGCGGTTGCGAGGCCGAATTTCGCCGACACGCACCAGGGAGCGGTGAACTCCGCGTTCAGGTAGACCGCGCCTTCTAGGCGCACCGACTTGAGGACATCGGACAAGGCGTCCATGGACCCTCGGACAATAAACGCGGCGTTTGGGTCAACCCCCCTGGGGGACCGGTGGGGATACTAGCATCGCTGGAACTTTCCCATTTACACGAGGAGTTCATCATGTCCGCGGTCCTGTCCGCCCCGCCGTCCCCCGCCGCTTCGCCCAATCCGAACAAGGCCCTTTGGGAAAAGGGTGACTTCACCCGCATCGCCGCGACCATGCGCGAGAGCGGCGAGTCGCTGGCCCGCTCCATCGGCGTCACAAGAGGAATGAGAGTGCTGGACCTCGGCGGAGGCGATGGGACGACGGCGCTGCCCGCGGCGAAACTCGGGGCCGACGTATTGGTCGTCGACATCGCGAGAAACCTCGTCGCGGCCGGGAACAAGCGCGCGAGCGAGGCCGGGCTCACGAACATCCGGTTTCAGGAAGGCGACGCGAGCAACCTTTCTAGTCTGAATGATCACTCGTTCGACCTCGCCGTCACGATCTTCGGCGCCATGTTCGCGCCCAAGCCCTTCGACGTGGCGAAGGAGATGGTGCGGGTGACCAAGCCTGGCGGCAGGATCGTGATGGGCAACTGGATTCCCAACGACCCGACGCTGGTCGCTCAGATACTGAAGATCAGCTCCTCGTACTCGCCGCCGCCCCCGGAGGGATTCGTCAGCCCCATGACCTGGGGCGTCGAGAGCCACGTGATCGAGCGGTTCGCAGCCGCCGGTATCCCGAAAGACCGTATCTCGTTTGTGAAGGACACCTACACCTTCAACTATCCGGGTGCGCCGTCGGGGTTCGTCTCGGACTTCCGGAAATACTACGGGCCGACGATGAACGCCTTCGAAGCCGCGGAGAAGAACGGCAAGGCCGCCGATCTGGAGAAGGAGCTCGTGGCCCTGTTCAACAGCCAGAACAGGCACGCGAACGGGAAAACGTCGATCGACGCGAGCTTCCTGCGCGTTACCGCGACGGCCTAGTCCCGGGTCTCCTGCGCCGCGATCTCGGCGACGACGCGGCGCACGTCCCCGGGGACGAAGGGCTTCTCGATCACGGGGCGCCCGCACTCGCTGGCGAACTCGTGCAGCGTGGACGCGAGGCTGTCCCCGGTGACGAACACCACCCGCGCGGCCCGGTCGGGCCAGCGCCGCTCGATCTCCCGGTACAGCGTGCGCCCGTCGAGGTCGGGCATGCGGATGTCGGTGAGGATGACGTCGTAGCGCTCCGCGGCCATGCGCTCGAGCGCCTCGCGCCCCGAGGCGACGGCGGCGACCCGGTGCTGCGCGCCCTTCAGGATGTCCGCGAGGATCTCGCGGATCTCGGCCTCGTCGTCGACGATGAGGATGCTGCGCCGGGCCGCAGCCAGCTCGCGCGACGGGCCGTCGGCGTCGTCAGCGTCCTCCGCGGGACACGCCGGCAGCGTGATGGTGAACACCGCTCCACCCATCTCGGGGCAGTCGAGCGCGAGCGTGCCTCCGTGCGCCTCGACGATGCCGTGGCTCACCGCGAGGCCCACGCCGGTTCCCATTCCCGTGGGTTTGGTGGTGAAGTACGGCTCGAAGACGCGCGCGCGCAGGTGCCCGGGGATGCCCGGGCCGTTGTCGGCGACCGCGATGCGGATCACGCCGGCCTCGGCGTCGAAGCGGCTCGCGACGCGGATGCGCCGGGGGCCCGGCCGGTCCTGCAGCACCTGCTGCGCGTTGACGACGAGATTGATCACCACCTGATGCAGCTGGTCGGGGTCGGCGAGGATCGTCGGGATGTCCTCGCCCAGATCCACCGCCACCTCGATATTGCTGGTGCGCACCGCGTACGCCGTCATGTCGAGCGCCGCGCCGATCACCTCGTTGACCGACACCGGCCCGCGCTCGGGCGGCTGCTGCCGCGCCATGGCGAGGAAGGTGCGCACGATGCGCGCGCAGCGCTCCGCCGCCGTGCGGATCTTGAGCGCCGCCGTCTTCGTCGCCGGGTGCCCCTGCTCCTCCAGCATGATCGCCCGCGCGACCACGACCGATAGCGGGTTGTTCAGCTCGTGCGCCACGCCGGCGAGGAGCGACCCCAGCGCCGCGAGCTTCTCGCGCTGATGCAGCGCCTCGCGCTGCTCGGCGAGCACCTGCGCCGAGCGCTTCTTCTCGGCGACGTCGCGCTGGACGGCGAGCGCCACCGAATCGAATGCGCGCGAAAGGCGCCCGAGCTCGTCGTTTCCTTTCAGGCCGCTGCGCGCCTCCAGGTTGCCGGCGGCGACCTCCTCGGCGGCGCGCACCAGCCGCGCGGTCCGGCGCGTCAGCAGGAAGTGGAACACCAGCCACATCGCTAGCGCGAGCGCGGTCACCCACCCCGCCCAGTAGAAGGACTGTTGCAGCACCTGCGTCCGCGCCTCGGACTTCGCGCGGCTGAGATCGTAGGCGAGAAACAGCCCACCCGTACGCGACGGGCGCAACTCGTCGCCCTCGCCGCCCATCAGGACCCCAGCGGAGGCAAGCAGGGCGTTGCGGTTCTCGTCGGTCTCGATCTGCGCTGGCCGCCCGCGCACGGTCCTTACTCCCTCGTCCTTGTCGAACTGCGGCAGGACGTCGGCGATCTGCCGCCCCAGCCAGGCACGCCGCGTCGAGGCGATGACCGCGTTGCGGTCGTCGGTCAGGGCGGCAAAGACATAGTCGTGGTTGTGCGCGAGCACGGCGATCTCGTGCGCCGCGCCGGCGTCGTCGCCCTTCAGCAGCTGGTACTCGAGCGTGCTCTGCAGGCGCGACATCTCCTGAGTGAGCCGCTTGCGGATCGCGTCCTCCGCCGCCCGCTCCGCCTGCGGGACATGAACGAGCAGATTGACCGTGCAAAGCGTCGCGGCAAAGCCCAGCAGGATCAGCGGAACCGTCAGCTTGAGCGACGCGGGTATGCGCAGGATCACGGCTTGATGCTCGCGAGCGGCCCCGGCGCAAGCACGGATTCGATGTCGAGCGGCGCGCGCAGCAGCTTCGCCTCGAGCATCAGGTCCATCAGCCGGCGCCCGCTCACGGCGAGCTCGGGGCTGGGCCCCCCCAGCATCCGCAGGTTCTCCTCGCGCGAGGGAATGTGCAGCCCATGCAGCGCCGCGAGGAACTGCTCCCCGGTGGTCTGCTGGCGTATGCCCATGCGACGCGCCGCGTCGCTCGGCTCGCGCCCGAGATAGTCGACCGCGGCGAACCATCCCGTCAGCAGCGCCCGCACCGACCTGGGCTGCGTCGCGAGCGCGCTCGCCCGCACCGCCACCAGGTCGACGATCTCTCCGGGGATCTGCGTGCTGTCGAACAGCGATCTTGCGCCCGCGCGCAGCAGCTCGCCACGGTAGGGATCGAAGGTGACGGCGGCATCCACCTGCCCCTTCTCGAAGGCGCTGGGCTGCTCGTTCGACTCGAGCCGCACCACCTTGACGTCGCTCGCCTGCATCCCGTTCAGCGCGAGGGCGCGCGAGAGCACGAACGCCCCCAGCGCGCCGCTTTCGACGGCCACGCGCCTGTCTTTCAGGTCCTTCATCGACCGCATGCCGGCGCGCCCCACGACGGCGTCGGCGCCGTGCGACACGTCAACCACCAGGATGGCGCGCGGCTGCAGGCCCTCGCTGACGAGCCCGAACAGCTCGTCGAGGCTGATCACCATGCCGTCTATCGCCTCGTTGCGGAACGCGCGCAGCACCTCGCTCGCCGAAGGGTACTCGACGAGCTGGACCATCTTCGGATTCATCGTGCCGAGCTCGCGCGCGAGGTACAGCGGCTCGCACCCGATCCACACGTTGGTGCCGATGCGCAGCGCCGGCTCCTGCTCGCGCACGCACCCGCCCGCCGCCAGCAGCAGGAGCGCGCACGCGAGCGCGCGCAAGGCGCGGGTCACGCTCCGCCGGGCACGAAGAGGTAGCCCTCGTTGCGCACCGTCCTGATGTAGCGCGGATGCTCGGGATCGGGCTCGATCTTCTTCCGCAGACGCATAATGCGCAGGTCGACGCTGCGGTCGAACGGGCTCCAGTCGCGCCGCTGCGAAAGATTCATGATCGATTCGCGCGACAGAGCCCGGTTCGGGTGCTCGGCGAGCGCCTTCAGCAGGTCAAACTCGAGGGGCGACATCGGTACGTCCGTGCCGTTCTCGTCGGTGAGCCGGTGCGCCGCGAGGTCGAGCACGCAGCGCCCGATGCGCACGCGCTCGGCGCCGAGGTCGGCGCGCCTCGCCGACGAAGTGCGGCGCAGGACGCTCTTCACGCGGGCGAGCAGCTCGCGCGGATCGAAAGGCTTGGACACGTAGTCGTCGGCGCCCATCTCCAGGCCGACGACGCGGTCGACGACCGCGTCGTCGGAGGTGAGCATGACGATCGCGATGCCCGTGTGGCGCTCGCGCAGGTGCCGCGCGAGCGAGAGGCCGTCCTCCCCGGGCATGTTGATGTCGACCAGCGCAAGGTCGACCGTCTGCCTGGACGCGATTGCGCGCGCGGCGCTCGCACTCTCGGCGCCGACGGCAACGTAGTCGTGCGCCGCGAAGTACTCCTCGAGCACGTCGCGCACGCCCGGCTCGTCGTCGACGATCAGGATGGTTGCTTCCCGCGTGCCGGTCGACTGCATGCTTTCCCCTAGAAGGGCGCAATGATACGCCCATTGCAGGGGGACATCCCCCGGCATGAAACAAACGAAACAAAAACACCCGCCCCGAGAAATTTCCCTGATGCATCCCCTCCGTAGACTGCGCGCCTTGTCGCGACTACGGAGTGCGCAATGAGACGGTCCGATTTTCCAAGGCAGGCGGTTCTGCCTCACATCGAATACATCGAGTACGCGCGCCGCGCGCCGCTGCGCGCGGCCGGCCTGTTCACGGCGATCGGCCTCGCCTCCGCGCTCGGCTACGCGCTGGGGCTCGCCGCCGCCGTCGGGCTCGGTGCCATGATCTCGGCCACGTTCGCCCAGCCGGCCAAGGCGCCCGCGGCGGCCGCCGCCTTCGATCCTTCGCGCTACATGCTGAACGCTTTCCTCGTGCCGGCGCTCGACCCCGACGCGGTGCCGCTGCGCTGGGTCGATCCGCGGCCCGCGATGAGCTGCGACCGGAACACGGCGGTGCGGGTGAACGGCGAGCGGCTGAAGCCGGGCGAGCTGGTGCCGGACGCGCCCTTCGAGCTCGAGTGGCTGACGCAGGGCTGTCGTCCCTTCGGGCCGGCGGGCCCGCGCTTCGACGGCGGGCTCACGCTCACCGTGTTCCGCGAGGACTGGGGATTCAGCGCCATGGTCAGGCCGCTCAATCTGCGCGCGGTGTCCGGCGGCACCACGATTCCGATCCGGCGCGCGGCCGCGTCATATCCGCAGTGCATCGAAAACGACGGCCGTAGGTGTCTCTGAAGTGAGTCTGAATTAAGTCTGAAATGAGTCCCCTCAACCCCGAAAAGGAGCATGAAGTGTCGAAGAAGTCCTCAGCAGCGGCTTTCCTCGCGGTCGCCATCTCGGCAGGCTGCGCAGGCCAGCAGGTCCAGACGCAGGCCGGCGTTCCCGTGCCCTACAAGCTCGTTCCCGACGCGAACGAGACGCTCGCGATGGTCCTTCCCGCCGGAGGCGTGCAGATCTACGAGTGCCGCGAGAAGAAGGCAGGCGCCGGAGAATACGAGTGGCAGTTCGTCGCTCCCGAGGCCGACCTCTACGACGCGCACGGAACGAAGGTCGGGCACCACTACGCCGGCCCGCACTGGGAGTCGGCCGACGGCAGCCGCATCGTCGGCGCGCTGAAGGAGCGCGTCGACGCGCCCTCGGCCGGAGCGATTCCCTGGCTGCTTCTCACCGCGAAGTCGGTCGGCCCGCGGGGCTCCTTCAGCGACGTGACGAGCGTGCAGCGCGTGCACACCGCCGGAGGCATCGCGCCCGGGTCGGGATGCTCCCGCGCCACCGCGGGGGCGCAGGCGCGCGTCAACTACACGGCCGACTACTACTTCTATACGCACCAGGCGCCGGCGAGCCGCGACTCCGACGTCAGCCCCGGCTACTGATGATGACGCTCATGAACGGTTCAGTCCCTTTTGTCCGCGAAGCCGGCGAAGGTCCGGCCGTCATCTGCCTGCACGCGAGCGCCAGCACCTCGCGCCAGTGGCAGCCGCTGACGGAGGCGATCGCGCCGCGCTTCCGCGTGCTCGCCGTCGACTCCTACGGATCCGGCCGGAGCCCCGTGTGGACCGCGAAACGCCCGCTCACGCTGCGCGACGAGGTGGCGCTGCTCGAGCCCGTGTTCGCGCGCGCCGGCGGCCCCGTCACCCTGGTTGCGCATTCCTACGGCGCCGCGATCGCGCTGATTGCCGCGCTCGAGCATCCGGAGCTCGTCCACGCGCTCGCCCTCTACGAGCCGACGCTGTTCTCGGTGGTAAACGCCCAGTCGCCCGCGCCGAACGACGTCGACGGCTTCCGCGCCGCCTTCGCCGGCGCGGCCGGGCACTGGGACGCCGGCGACCCGGGGGGCGCAGGCCGCTGCTTCGTCGACTACTGGGCCGGCGAAGGAGCCTGGGACGCGATGCCCGAGCCACGCCAGGGCCAGGTCGCGATATCCATGGGCAACCTGCGCAACTGGTACCGGGCGTGTATGTCCGACCTCACGCCGCTGCGCGCCTTCTCGTGGCTCGGCGCCCCGGTCCTCCTCATGACCGGCCGGAGCTCGCCCGCCTCCTCGCGCGCCGTGGCGAGGCTGCTCGCGCAGGCGCTGCCGCGGGTCGAGGTCTACGAGTTCGACGGCGTCGGCCACATGGGACCGGTCACGCATCCGGGTCCCGTCAACCGCGTGATCTCGCGCTTCCTCGAGCGGCACCGTCCCTTCCACCGCGCCGACGTCCTGCACGCCGCGAACGTCGCGCGCGCCGACAGCCGCGATTCGGCTCCGATGTGACCCCGACTCCGAGGCCGGCGCCTCACCGCTTGCGCTCCTGCTCGTCGTTCCGCAGTGTCGTGCCTGCCCTGCCGGGCGGCCCGTACCCTCCTCCTAGCTGCGGACCGGTTTGCAGGAGCGCATCCCCTCACTGTCGTACCTAAGCCTTCTCGCGCAAGGTCACGAACTCCTCCGCCGCCGTCGGGTGGATCCCCACGGTGGCGTCGAACTGCCGCTTGGTGAGGCCGGCCTTCACGGCGAGCGCGAGCCCCTGGATGATCTCCGGCGCGTCCGTCCCCACCATGTGAGCGCCGGCGACGCGCTGGCTCGCCGCGTCGACGACCAGCTTTACCAGCGTGCGCTCGTCGCGCCCCGAGAGGGTGTGCCTGAGCGGGCGGAAGCTCGCCTTGTAGACGTCCACGCGTCCGAACTTCTCCCTGGCCTTGGCCTCGGTGAGGCCCACCGTGCCCACGGGCGGCTGGCTGAAGACGGCGCTGGGCACATCGTCGTGGTCCACCGGCGTCTCGGTCCCGCCGAACAGGGTCGTCGCCACCGCCGCGCCCTCGCGGATCGCCACGGGCGTGAGCGCGAGGCGGTGGGTGACGTCGCCGACCGCGAAGACATGCGGGACGCTCGAGCGGCAGAAGCGGTCGACGACCACCGCGCCCTGCGCGTCGAGCCTGACGCCGGCCTCGGCGAGTCCCAGGCCGGCGGTATTGGGAGCGCGCCCGGTCGCGAGCAGGACCGCGTCGCATTCGACGCCGGCAGCCTCGAGCGCGCCGTCCGCGCGACGCGTGATGCGCGCCACGGTGCTCCCGAGGAGGAGCCTCACGCCCTTCTTCCGCATCTCGTCGTGGAGATGCCGGCGCACGTCGTCGTCGAACCCGCGGAGGATCTGCTCGCCGCGGTATGACAGCGTGACCTCGGCGCCGAGCCCGCGGAAGATGCCGGCGAACTCCGCGGCGACGTAGCCGCCGCCCACGATCAGCACTCGGCGCGGCAGCGACGGAAGCTCGAAGGCCTCGTTCGAGGTGATGGCGTGCTCGGCGCCCGGGATCGCAGGCCGCACCGGCCGGCCGCCGGTGGCGACGAGGATGTGCCTCGCCGTCACCCGCCTGCCGGCGATGTCGACCGTGTGCGGGTCGGCCAGCTTCGCGGTGCCTCTGAGCACCGCGACGCCGGCCTTCTTCAGCGTCTCGGCGTACACGCCTTCGAGCCGCGCGATCTCCCGGTTCTTGCTCGAGACGAGCGCGGGCCAGGAGAACGACGCGCCTTCGACCGTCCAGCCGAAGCCGCGCGCGTCCTCCAGGTCCTCCGCGTAGTGCGCGGCATAAGACAGCAGCTTCTTCGGGATGCAGCCGCGTATCACGCAGGTGCCGCCGATGCGGTCGTTCTCCGCGATCGCCACCCTGGCGCCGAGCTGACCCGCCATGCGGCTCGCGCGCACGCCCCCCGAGCCGGCGCCGATGGTGAAAAGGTCGTAGTCGAATCGGGTCACGGGGACCCGATGATCTCACCTGCTTCCGTTCCTGGTCTACCCTCCGCGCAGCTGGACCGGAGGGCACTTGACCGTTCCGTACGAGCAGAACACGCAGCACTCCTCGGCCTTGGGGCGCAGCATCGCCCGGCAGCGGGCGCACTCGTGGAAATACAGGCAGGCGTCGACCGGCATGGTTTCGGACCGGGAAAAGCCGCAAAACGGGCAGGTCAGGGTCGATTCCAGCTGAGGTTTGGTCGTTTTCAATGCGGTTCCCTGCCTTTGGCTTATGATCTTCAGCGTTAACACCCGGGGAGGAACCGCCATGTCATTCCGGATCCGCGCCGCGTCCGCAGCCGTGCCGCTGCTGGCGTGCGCCCTCGCCTGCGGCCAGTCCGGCGGCCCGCGGACCCTGGCGGAGCTGAAGGCCGACGTGCAGGACCGGGCCGACCGCCGCGCCTATCCGGTGTCCGAGCTCGAGCCCGCGGAGGTAAAGGCGGCGCTCGCGGGCCTGAAGACCCTGGAGCGCGACGAGTGGGCGGCCGCCTGGAGCGCCGTCGGCGACCGCCACATGGCGCAGGCGGAGAAGGCAGGCTCGTCCAACCCGGCCGAGGCCTCCAGGCAGTACAAGTACGCGTTCGAGTACTACCTCTTCGCGCGCTTTCCGCTGGAGAACTCCCCCGGCAAGGAGAAGGCGTACCAGAAGGCGCTCGAGGCCTTCGCCGCCTACGCGAAGATCCCCTACCCGCCCATCGAGACCGTGCGCATCCCCTTCGAGGGCAAGGAGATCGTCGGCTATCTGCGCCTGCCCATCAACGTCCGCCCCGCCCCGCTCGTCATCACCATCGGCGGCCTCGACGGCCGCAAGGAAAACGCCTCGTTCCGCAACGACGCCTACCTCAAGCAGGGCATCGCGTACTTCGCCTTCGACATGCCGGGCACCGGCCAGTCGACCCTCCGCCAGGTCGCGCCGGGCGCCGAGCGCGAGTTCTCGCGCGTGCTCGACTACGTCGCGACCCGCAAGAACGAGCTCGACGCGAAGCGCGTCGTCGTCTACGGCGGCTCCTGGGGCGGGCACTGGGCGGCGCGGCTCGCCTACACCGAGCGCGAGCGCCTGAGGGGCGCCGTCGTGCAGGGCGGCCCCGTGCACGAGTACTTCCAGCCGGAGTGGCAGAGAAAGGCGATCGGCACCCGCGAGTACCTGTTCGAGCTGTTCGAGGCGCGGGCGGCGATCTACGGCGCCAAGACCCTGGACGAGTTCCTCGCGTACGGGCCGAAGATGTCGCTGAAGGAAGGGGGCTTCCTCGACAGGCCCTCCGCGCCCATGCTGCTCATCAACGGCATGCGCGACACCCAGGTGCCGGTCGAGGACGTGTTCCTGCTCATGCGCTCGGGCTCTCCCAAGGAGGCCTGGATCAACCCGCTGGGCGGCCACATGGGCAGGAGCAAGGAGATTTCGGACCAGAAGATCTTCGAGACGGTGACGCTGCCGTGGGTGGTACAGGCCCTTCGGTGAGCACGGCGCGGCCGTTCTACGCCAAGCTCCGGCTCGCCCTCATCGGCAGCTATGCTCTGATCGCGGCGAGCCTGTGCGGCGCCGCCGTCGCCTACGTGCTCCAGGACCGCCTGGACCGCCTCGACGAGGCGACGCGCGCTTCGAGCACCCTGGCGCGCGCGCTCGACGAGCACGTGCGCCGCACCTTCGACGCCGTCGACGTGCTGCTCGCCGACGTCGCCTACAGCATCGCCGAGGACGGCGGGATCCCCCGGGTCAGCGAGGAGCGCGTGCACCGGATGCTTCGCGCGAAGCAGGCCCTCATGCCGCAGATCAACGGGATGTTCGTGTACGGCCCGGACTCGATCCTGTACGCGGGCAGCTCCCGTGTTCCCGCGCCGCGCCTGAACGGCAGGGAGACCGAATACGTGAAGGCGCACCGCCTCGATCCGGCTCCTTCTCTCCTCTTCGTCGGCCTGCCTCAGCCCTCTCCCGTGACGGGCCTGCCGACCATCCCGACGACGCGGCGCATCCCGGGCCCGCGCGGCGGCTTCGGCGGCTTCGGCGGCGTCGTCGGCGCTTCGCTCGATCCGAGCCGGCTCGAGGCCTTCTACCGGGACCTCGGCCTCGCTCCGGGGCAGAGCCTGGTGCTGTTTCGCGCCGATGGCCTGCTGCTCATCCGCTTCCCGAACTCGCCCCACCTTCCGCCCGGGTTCGATCTCAAGAGCACGCCGCTGATGACCGAGGGCCTGAGCCGCGCGCCGATCGGCTCGGTCCACTTCAAGAGCGCGCTCGACGGCATCGAGCACATCATGGCCTACCGCTCCATCCCCGATCTGCACCTGGCGGTCGCGGTCTCGAACGACGTCGACGAGATCCTCGCGCGCTGGCGCCGCGACACGGCTAGGATCGCCGGAGGCGTGGCCGGGGCGCTCGCCGCGCTGCTCGCGCTACTGTGGGTCGCGCTGCGCGAGATCCGCGGGCGCGCCGCCGACGAGGCGCGGCTGAACGAGTCCGAGCGGCGCTTCGCGCGCACCATGCAGGCGAGCCCCGAGTCGATCACCGTGGCCGGCCTGGACGACGGGATCTTCGTCGAGGTCAACCCGGCCTGCGAGGCGCTCTACGGCTTCCCGCGGGCCGAGATGCTCGGCCGCACCGGCATAGAGCTCGGGATCTGGACGAACCCCGACGACCGGCAGCGCTTCGTCGACGAGGTGCGGCGCGACGGCGTGGTGAACGGGCGCGAGCTGCGCCTGCGCTGCAAGGACGGCAAGGTGAGGGACGTGCTCGCCTCGGCCGCGCTGGTCGAGTTCGAGGGCGAGCCGCTGCTCATGGTCCAGTCGATCGACATCAGCGACCGCAAGCGCGCGGAGGCGCGCGCCCAGTACCTGGCGACGCGCGACCCGCTCACCGACCTGCCCAACCGCACGCTGCTCTCCGAGCGGCTGTCGCACTCCATCGTCACCGCGCGGCGCCTCGGGACGAGCATCGCAGTGATGTTCATCGACGTCGACCGGTTCAAGGCCGTCAACGACTCGCTCGGGCACCACGTCGGCGACAAGCTGCTCATCGCCGTCGCGGCCCGCATCCGCCGGGCCATCCGCGAGGAGGACACGCTGGCGCGCTTCGGCGGCGACGAGTTCGTCGTGGTCGTCGAGGGGCTGCGCTCCCGCGAAGCGGCCGAGGGCGTCGCGCGCAAGATCCCCGCCGCGCTCGCCGCCCCATTCGACGTCGACGGGCACACGCTCAACGTGTCCGCGAGCATCGGCGTCACCTGCTGGCCGGGCGACGGCGACGACGCGCACGACCTCATCCGCGCCGCCGACATCGCCATGTACCGCGCCAAGGAGCGCCGCCGCGGCGGCGTCCAGCTCTTCAGCGCCGACATGAACGCGCTCACGCTGCACCGGCAGAAGCTGGAGACGCGGCTGTGGCAGGCGATCGAGCGCGGCACGCTGGAGATCGCCTACCAGCCCAAGGTCGACATCGCGACGGGCCGGGTGTCCGGCGCCGAGGCCCTGCTGCGCTGGAACGACGAGGAGCTGGGCGAGGTGCCGCCGTCGCGCTTCATCCCGCTTGCGGAGGAGACCGGGCTGATCGTCAACCTGGGGCGGCTCGTGCTTCGGCGCGCCGCGGCGCAGCTGCGCGTGTGGCAGGACCGCGGCCTGCCCCTGAGCGTGGCGGTGAACCTCTCGGCCCGCCAGTTCAACGACCAGCTGGTGGCCGAGCTCGCCTCGATCCTGAAGGGCGCGAACGTCGACCCGCACCGTCTCGAGCTGGAGGTCACCGAGAGCATCTTCCTCGGCGGCCTGGAGGAGAGCGAGCGCATCGTGCGCCAGCTTACTGACCTCGGCCTGCTCTTCACCATCGACGACTTCGGCACCGGGTACTCGTCGCTCGGGTATCTCAAGCGCTTCCCCTTCCACAGCATCAAGATCGACCGCTCCTTCATCCACGGCATCGTCGCCGACGCCCAGGACGCAGCCATCGTGCGCGCCGTCGTGGCGCTCGCCCACAGCTTCGGGGTCAAGATCGTCGCCGAAGGCGTCGAGTCCAGGGACCAGCTCGAGCGCCTGCGCGAGCTCGGCTGCGACGAGTACCAGGGGTTCCTGTTCAGCGCGGCGGTGCCGCCGGCCGAGCTGGAGAAGCTCGCGACCCGCTGATCGGCTTTGCCTTATCATTCCGGCTCGTTCGCAGGAGGCGCAGATAAGGAGCCGCTAATGTTCGTGCTGTCCGTGGATCTTCGCATCAAGCCCGAGAACGTCGAGAGCTTCACCGCGAAGGCGATCGCGAACGCCGCCGCTTCGCGCAAGGAGCCGGGGTGCCGTCAGTTCGACGTGCTGGTCGACCCCAAGGACCGCACCAGGGTGCTGCTGTACGAGGTATACGTGGACGAGAAGGCTTTCGACGCTCACCAGCAGACCGCGCACTTCAAGCAGTACGTCGCCGAGGCAGTGCCGCTGCTCGCATCGCGCGAGCGCCACGTGTGGAAGCGCGTCGCGCCCTGAAGCGCGCCCCGGTGGACGGCGAAGCGATCTACCGCAAGACCGAGAAGGGCAAGCTCGAGGTCGCCGAGCGCACGGCCGGCCTCGAGGGCCACGCGCGGCGCCTCCTGATCATGATCGACGGCCAGCGCGGCCACGAGGAGCTGTCGGTGTACGTGCGCGCCGGCGAGTTCGAGAGCACCCTCGCGCGCCTTCTCACCGAGCGCTTCGTCGAGCAGGTGGGCACGGAGGAGATCGACCCCAACCGCATCGCGCGCGCCCCTGCGGCCAACGACCCGGTGGTATTCGCGGGCATCAAGATCCAGGCGATGGCCGAGATCCGCACCCACATGCGCGGGCGCCTGGCCTCGCTCGGGGAGATGCTGGTCGAGGAGATCAACGCCTGCCCGGACGCGCTCGCGCTGCGCGAGAAGCTGCGCACGCTCGAGGAGCAGCTCGCCAAGCTGCTGGGGGCGGAGCAGGCCGTCGCGCTCGCGCGCCGCATCGGCGCCGAGCTGACACGCCTCTTTCCCTAGCTCGCCTTCTTGTCCTGCCAGCCAGCGCGGCGGAAGCGCGACCGGCGCGCCGCGCCCTCCGCGCGCTGCAGCGCGAACTCGCGCAGCCGCGCCTCGAGCGCGATCCGCAGGTCGCGCGGCAGCCCGCCCGCCGACAGCGTGAAGCGCGCGATCACCGGATCGTCCTCGAGCGCTCCGCCGGGAGCGAGCTTCGCGCCGATGAAGTCGGGCGAGGCGCCGCCGTCATGGAAGTAGCCCTTGTCCTGCATCCACACCAGGGCCCGCTCGTTCGAGCGGATGCCGTAGCACAGCTCGAACGCGGCGAGGCCCCGGGCGGTCTCGCGCACGAAAAGATCGAAGTCGTCGTCGTGGAACCAGCGCCGCTTGCTCGCCGGGTCGTCCTGCGTCACATCGAGAATCTCTCTCAACACCGCCCTGCTCCCGTCGATTTCCAAGCGCATAGCTTACCTCAGTCGCGCGGGTTTGCCCGGGTGTCGACCGCGACGCCCGATCGCAGCGTCTGCAGGACAACGCAGCTGTGCTCCGCCGCCGCGAGCAGCTTCTCGAGCGTCCGCGGATCCGTTCCGGGGGCGGCCTGGAAATCGACGCGGCAATGCATCTTCTGGAAGCCGACGGGCACCTGCCGGTCGACGGCGAGCGTGCCGCGGACGTCCACTTCGCCCGTCACGTCGACTTCGAGCGACGTGAGCTTCACCTGCAGGCGGTCGGCGATGATCCGCAGGGTCGAATCGAAGCACGCCGCGAGCGCCGCGCAGAGCAGGTCGCCGGGATTCGGCCCGTCGTGATAGCCGCCGACGGCCGCGTGAACGCCGAAGGGCCAGACGATGCCGTAGTCCTGGCTACCTGCAGCCACGCGTCCGTGAAACGGATCGGTCTCCACGCCGCCCGACGTCCTGCCGCGATCGACGATCCGGGCTTCCTGTGCCGCTTCCCTGTAGCGCGCGCGCAGCGGGTCCTGCCGCGTGCGCACGTCGTTGCCGTTGCTCGGGTTCATCGGTTCCTCCTTTGCCGTCAGTGACGGCCCGATGATATAAACTGCCTTTCCCCGGCGGCCTCACCCGTTCACCGGGAATGTTGATCCGCCTACCGGAACGAAGTGCATGGATGCGCTGTCCGAGCTGCTCCGCGTGATCCGCCTCACGGGCACGGCGTTCATCGACGCCGAGCTGTCGGCCCCCTGGGCCGTGCGCACGCCGCCGCCGTCGGCGATCGCCGCGCGGCTCGCGCCCGGCGCGGGGAGGATCATCCCCTATCACGTCATCAGCGAAGGCGCGTGCCACGTGGAGGTCCAGGGGCTCGCGCCGCTCAACATGAAGGCGGGCGAGGTGATCCTATTTCCTCACGGCGACCAGCACGTCCTCATGAGCTCGCCGGGCCTCTCCCCCATGCAGATCACCACGGAGCTGGTGACGAAGCTCACCCGGCGCGACGCGATCGCGAACGTGCGCTACGGCGGCGACGGGGCGCGCACCCGGCTCATCTGCGGGTTCTTCGCGAGCGACGCGGCGCTGTCTTCGCACCTCATGGCGCGCTTTCCCAAGGTCATGCATTCGCGCCTGGACGCGGACGGCGCCGTGGCGCTGCTGCCGAAATCCGTGCGCCCCTCCGGGAACGGGCCGCGGCCCGGCGCGGGCGCCGTGCTCGGCAAGCTGTGCGAGCTCCTGTTCGTCGACGCGATCCGCGCCTACCTCGAATCCGCTCCCGACCTGGAGGGCTGGCTCGCCGGGCTGAAGGACCGCTACGTGGGAGAAGCCCTCGCGCTGATCTACGGCCGGCCCGAGCGCTCCTGGACGCTCGAATCGCTCGCCAAAGCCGTCGGCGTCTCGCGGACAGCGCTCGCGGACCACTTCGTGCGCTGCACCGGCCTGGCGCCGATGCAGTACCTGTCGCAATGGCGGCTGCAGCTCGCCGCCGACGCGCTCGCGCAGAGCGACGAGGCGCCGAAGACCATCGCCGGGAAAGCGGGATTCGCCTCGGCCTCGGCCTTCAACCGCGCCTTCAAGCGCGAGTTCGGCGTGCCGCCGGTCGAGTGGCGGCGGAAGAGGCGGCCGAAGCGCTAGGCGAGCGCCGCTTCGCTGCGCTCCCAGAGTTCGGCAGCGAGCGCCGTATTCCGGCCGGCGGCGTTCGGCGCAACCGGCCTCGATTCGCTGTAGTAGAGGCCCGTCTCCCTCCCCGCCGGCTCCGAGGTCGCGCAGTAGAGCGTCGTCCTCGCGCCCTCCTCGTTCGAGATGAGCCTCAGGCGGTTGAGCTGCCGCAGCGGCCAGGGCAGCCTCCTCCAGATGTCGGAATCGACCACGCCCGGGTGGAGCGAATAGGCCCTCACGCCGCTCCCGACCAGGCGCCGTCCCAGCTCGGCGCTGAAGAGCACGTTGGCGAGCTTGGAGGCGCAGTATTCGGGCACGCCGGTGAGCGAGGCGGTGGGCCGGCGCACGGCGTCCCAGTCGATGGCGTCGGCGTGCGTGTGCGCCTTGCTCGCGACGGTGACGACGCGCGCCGGGGCCGAGCGCCTGATGCGCTCGAGGAGCAGCTGCGTCAACAGGAAATGACCCATGTGGTTGACGCCGAACATCCACTCGAAGCCCGAGGGCGTGAGGCCGCGCGCGCCCGCGACGCCCGCGTTGTTGACGAGGAGGTGCAGCGGGAGGTCGCGCTCGAGGAACATCTGCGCGCACTGGCGCACCGAGCCGAAGTCCGAAAGCTCGAGCGGCAGCCATTCCGCCGCCGCGCCGATTGCGTCGAGCACGGGCTTCGTGCGCTCGCGCGAGCGGCACGCGAGAAAAACGCGGAAGCCCGAGCGCGCCAGCTCGAGCGCCGTCACCCGGCCGATGCCGGTGTTGGCGCCGGTGACCAGGGCGACGCGGCCTGAGGGCATGCCTATCCCCTCTTCGCCGCCGGGCGCGTGGCGACGATCACGCCAATCAGAATGGTGGCGATGCCCACGGTGTGGAACAGCCGGAACGATTCGCCGAGAAACACGATGGCGAGCAGCGTGCCGAATGCCGGCAGGAGGTGGATCGTGAACCCGGCTGCGTTCGCGCCGACGATAGCCACGCCGCGGTTCCAGCAGATGAAGGCCCCCACCGACGCCGCGAGGCCCACGTAGAAAGCTGCCGCAATACCTTCGGCGCCGGGCCAGCGCGGCGGCGCAAAGACCGCCTCGACCGCAAAGGCGGGAACGAGCAGCAACACGCCGATCACCGAGATCACGAACAGGAACGACAGGCCGTCGAGCTCGGCCGGCCGGCGCTTGAGGAGCACGGAGTACACGCCCCACACCGGCATCGCGAGCAGGATGAGCGCGTCGCCGGAGTGGAATTCCAGCCTCGCGAGGTTCCCAAGCTCGCCGCGCGACAGGATCACGAGGATCCCGGCAAGAGAGATCAGCATCCCGACGATCTGCCTCCGGGTCGCGTGCTCGCGCTCGATCGCGAACGAGCACAGCAGCATGAAGGCGGGAAACGAGGAATTGAGCAGCACGGCGTTCACCGCGGTCGTCGTCTTCAGGCCGTAGTAGACGAGCGACTGGAACATCGCCACGCCGAGGAGCGAAAGCAGGACCAGCAGACCGATCGAGCGCCGGATCACCGGCCCCTTCCCGCGCAGCCGCGGCAGCGCGAACGGCGCGAGCGCGAGCGCGGCGATCACCCAGCGGCACAGATTGAGCGCGTTCGGCTCGAAGGTCTCGCGCAGCGCGCGCCCTAGCACCCAGTTCCCCGCCCAGAAGAGCGTGGCGAGCGCGAGCAGCAGGAAGGCGGTCCCGCGCGAGGCGGGGGGAGTCGCGTTCAGCCGGCGACCCGCCTCTCCGCGCCCGCGACGAGCCTGGGCCGGTTGAGGGCCGGGTGCTGGCCGGTCTCCTCGGCCACGTCCCTGCCCTGCAGAAAGGCGGTCATCTCTCCGGCGGAGAGCGGTTTGCTCAGGTAGAAGCCCTGCATTTCGTCGCAGCCGTGGCGCTCGAGGAATTGTAGCTGGTCCGGGTTCTCCACGCCCTCGGCGACGACCTTGAGCCCCAGGCTTCCCGCCATGGCGAGGATGGTGTCGGTGATCGCGATGTCGCTCGCGTCCACCGGGATGCCCCGGACGAAGGAGGCGTCGATCTTCACGCAGTCGATGGGGAGGCGTTTGAGGTAGGCGAGCGAGGAATAGCCCGTTCCGAAGTCGTCGATGGTGACGCGCACGCCGATCTCCTTCAGGTCGCGCAGCAGCTTCACCGCCTGCTCCGGGTCCGGCATCATCACGCTCTCGGTGACTTCGAACTCGACCCGGCGCGCGTCCATGCGGGTCTCGGAGAGGATGCCGAGCACGTCCTCAAGCAGCGCCGGGCTCATGAATTGCCGCGCCGAGAGGTTCACCGCGATCCGCAGCGACGGCAGCCCCTGCTTGATCCACTGCTGCGCCTGCAGGCAGGCGGTGCGCAGCGCCCATTTCCCGATGGGGACGATGAGGCCGGTCTCCTCGGCGAGCGGCACCAGCTCGTCGGGCGCGACCGGACCCAGGGTCGGGTGGTCCCAGCGCAGCAGGCATTCGATCCCCGTGACCCGCCGCGTGCGCGCCTGGAACTTCGGCTGGTAGTTGAGCGTCAGCTCGCCGCGCTCGAGCGCCTGGCGCAGCGCCGCCTCGAGCTCGAGCCGCTCGACCGAATGCGCGCTCATCTGGTCGGCGTAGAACTGGTAGGCGTTGCCCTGCTGCTTGGCGCGGTACATGGCGAGGTCCGCGTTCTTGAGCAGCGTCCGGAGGTCCTCGCCGTCGGCCGGCCAGGCGCTGATGCCGATGCTCGCCGTGATCTGGAATTCCTTGCCGTACACCGTCATCGGTGCCGCCACCTCGAGGAGGATCTTCTCGGCCACCTGGGCGAGGTCGGCTGGCGACCGGAACCCCTCGATCACCACGACGAACTCGTCGCCGCCCTGGCGCGCGACCGTGTCGGACCTGCGCACGCAGCGCGCGATCCGGCCGGCGACGTTCTGCAGCAGCCGGTCGCCGGCCTCGTGGCCGAGCGCGTCGTTGATGTTCTTGAAGCGGTCCAGGTCGATGAACAGCAAGGCGCAGCTTCGCCCCTCGCTCCGCGTCCCGGCGAGGAGACGCCCGGCGCGCTCCGCGAGGAGCAGCCGGTTCGGGAGGCCGGTGAGCGGGTCGTGCAGCGCCGCAAACCTGACCATCTCCTCCGCGTGCCGCCGCTCCCTGATCTCGCGCCGCGCGAGCAGGACGACGGCGCCGAGCAGGCCGAGGTTGAGGAGGGTCGCGACCCCGGCGGTGAGGATGGTCAGGTCCGAGGTGCGCTTGGACTGCTCGCTGCGCAGGCCGAGCCGCGCGTCGCCCGCGGCCGCGAGATCGGCCGTGAGGCGCTCGATGCGCGGAACCGTTTCCGCGCCCGCCGTCGCCCGGATGCTCCGGATGACCGCGGGCACGCCCTTGTGGTCGTGGGTGTCGATGAGCTCGACATAGCGGTCGGCTTCCTCGCCGATCAAGGTCCCGAGCGATTCGACCTGCTGCGCCTGCTCGGGGATCGCGCCGGGCAGCGACTGGATGGCCCGGACGAGCGTCGCGGCGTCGCCGAGATAGGCGAGGCCGCGCGTGAGGCGCACGCGCTCGCCGCTGATGATGTAGCCGCGCAGCTCGACGCGCGCGTTGGAGACGCTGTCCTGGACGTCCTTGAGAGAGCCGACGACCTTGAGCGTGTCCTCGAAGACGCGCGAAGCGTCGATCAGGTTGACGACCGTCCGGTACGACACGAGCGCGTTCGCGACGAGGATCGCGAACGCGACGAGCGAGCCGATGACGAACCGCCGCGACAGGAAGGGCGAGCGCTTCCAGGCATCGGCGTCGCCGTGCTCGGCGCTCGCGCCGCTGCGGCTATCTTCGATCCGCGCCACCGGTCGCGAATCAGACGATGCCATGCCGCCATCTCCCTTCTGAGGGTAAGGTGCTTACCGACGTATATCCCCGTGACAGGCGCCCGGCGAGGAATGCCGGACGTCAGGAAGGCACCGTCGAGTGTAGCAGCATGCGGGAGCGCCCCGGCCCGCCGCAGAGCGTGGGAGTGTGCCTTTTGGCACGTTGCCGCTACTTCTTCGGCGGGAAGCGCTCGAGCATTTGCCCGACCACGTCGTCGATCCGCTTCTGCTGCTCCTCGGGCGAATACGCGGGCTCTACGGCGCCCGAAGCCGTCGCCCGCCAGACCAGCGACTTCGACTTCGCATCGAGGAAGTCCAGCACCAGCGTCCCCTGCGTCAACTCGATCGGTTTGCTCCGGGCACCGCCCACCGAGACGTGCCCCGCCCTGCCCACCGGAATGCCCACCGACATGCCCACCGCCGTGGACCCGCCGTAGGTGGTGCGGCCCGAGAGCTGCATCGCGATCAGAAAATCGGGACTGGACGAAGACTGAGTCCGCCCCTTCTTCTCCAGCCCGGCGTCCACCGTGCTCCGGACGCGCTTCACCAGCAGCTCATCCTTCACCGCGTTGCCGGTCGGCGGCTGCCAGTCGTAAGTCTTCAGCGCGGCGAAATTCGCACCCGTGTCGTAGTCGTAATCCACGTCGAAGCGCGTGGCGCAACCCGCCAGCGCGAGGAGAATGGCGAACAAAAGGAATCTCATGATTCTCTCCATGAGGACATCGCCTCCCGGTGATCCTACACCCGGGACGTCCGCCGGAGGGGGTATCCTTGCCCGATGCCCGGAAACGCCGATCCCGACCTCTCCGAGCGCCTCAACCGGGAGTGCCGCTGCGTCACGCTCGACCCCGAGGCGCTGCGCTCGGCCCTCGAGCGCGAGTCGGGCGATCCGGATTTCTTCGCCGCGCAGCTCGCCGCGCATCCTCACCTCTTCTCGAACGCGCCGGTGTTCCTCTCGCAGGCGCACTTGGCCGCGATGTCGCGCACGGTCCGCGCGATCGAGTCGGTCGCGCGCCTGCCCGCCTACCGCGAGGCGGCGCTTTCCCGTTCGCCCGGGATCGCGCGCCCCGACTTCGGCCCGCGCGGCGCCTTCATGGGCTACGACTTCCACCTCGCGCACGAGGGCCCGCGCCTGATCGAGATCAACACCAACGCCGGCGGCGCCTTCCTGAACGCCCTCCTCGCCCGTGCGCAGCACGCCTGCTGCGCCGAGATGACGGCCGGCCTGCGCCGCTCCGAGGCGCACGACTTCGACGCCGCGGTCGCGCGCATGTTCGAGCGCGAGTGGCGGCTGCAGCGCCGCGAAGGCGCACCGCGGCTCGTCGCGGTCGCCGACGACGCGCCGCAGGAGCAGCATTTCTATCCGGAGTTCGTGCTGGCGCAGCGCGCCCTCGGACGGCAAGGCATGAAGACCGTCATCGCCGACGCGCGCGGGCTGCGCTTCGAGGGCGGCGCGCTGAGCTTCGAGGGAAGGAAGATCGACCTCGTCTACAACCGCCTGGTGGATTTCTCGCTCGAAGCCCCGGAGCACGCGGCCCTGCGCGCCGCCTACCTCGCCGGGGCCGCGGTGCTGACGCCGAACCCGCACGTGTACGCCCTCTTCGCCGACAAGCGCAACCTCGCGCTCCTCTCCGACCCGGCGCTGATGCGCTCCTTCGGCGTCCCGGACGAGACCCTTGCCGCCCTCGCGGGCGTGCCGCGCACCGTGCCCGTGAC
>Ga0187776_10000086_pt1 | contig 45582 bp, 40 predicted proteins | sample 0216_BV02_MP12_2_FD_132426 | JGI IMG/M metagenome (GOLD analysis project Ga0187776, IMG submission 132426) | Tropical peat soil microbial communities from peatlands in Department of Meta, Colombia - 0216_BV02_MP12_20_MG | ecosystem: Environmental > Terrestrial > Soil > Wetlands > Peat | place...
ATAGAGGATGAGATTCTCCCGTATGCGGAGAGGAACAATATCGGAGTGATCGTTTATTCGCCCATGTATTCCGGCCTGTTGAGTGGCGCCATGACGCGAGAGCGGGTGTCGCGATTTGCGGCAGATGACTGGCGCCGCCGCGACCCGAATTTTCAGGAACCTCTCCTGACCCGCAATCTACGTTTGGCGTGCTTGTTGCGCGATATTGGCGGTCGTTACGGCCGCACCGCCGGTGAGGTAGCGATTGCCTGGACATTGCGAAACCGCGCCGTTACGGCTGCGATCGTAGGGGTGCGGAATCCAAAGCAAGTGTCAGGAATTGTGGGAGCAGCAGATTTCCGCCTGACCAGGAAAGAGGTCGAGGAAATTGACGAGGCATTGCAACTGGAATTCGCGGAAGCCAAGTCGGGCTGCGAGTGAGAACGAAAATTTTTCTGCAGCGAACTGTCGATGGGCAGCTGGTTGTGACAACGGGCCGTCGAAGCCTGTCGATTTTTCGACACATGATCGGCAGTGACTGTGCACTGTCTCTGATTAAGGCGTCATATCTGGTTGATTTTCAAGCATCAGTCCAGCGCTCTGATTCACCGCTCTCATTGGCCGTCGGCTTGCAGGGATGAGTGGTGTGGGGTTGTTCCTTCATCAGACAAGCCCCAATTGGGATGGCCAAGGGCATCTAACGAAGTGGAGATCAATGAAAATAGGAGATGGCATGAAAACAAAATTTGCTCAGATAACTGTGCTGCTGACACTGGTCTTTGCGCTGACTGCAGTTTCGATGGCGGCGGGTAAGAATAGCGCGAGCGTGAACATTCCCAACACTGCGAAGGTTGGTGACACACAGCTCAAGCCGGGCGACTACAAAGTAGAGTGGGATGGCACGGGGCCGGACGTTCAGGTCAGCTTCCTGCAAGGCAAGAACACGGTTGCCACGGCACCGGCAAAGCTGGTGCAGCAATCCAACCCGTATTACGGTGCAATTGAAACCACAGGAAACGATGACTCTTCCCGCGTCATCAATGCGATCGATTTAAAGAATCGCTCACTGGTGTTTACCCAGGCAGCGGCACCCAGCGGCGGCCAATGAGCATGTTTTTTGCGTGCGGGGAAGCGTCCGTGGCGCTTCCTCCCGCACCTGATTTTGCCGCGGCATTTTGTTGAAAGGAGATTTCCATGGGCTACCTGGCTCTGCTTAGGATGGTGGGTGTGATAGGGGCTTTGACGGTTCTTTTGAATGTTCGATCGCTCAGCAATGACCGTACTCGCGATGCCATGCGCGAGTCAGCCAGGAACGTTACCGGGCTAGGCGATGAACAGTCACTACTCTGATCTCTCCAGGTTACAGTTGCCAACTCCCCTCCCAGAAATCTGAGAATTCCAAGCTGATCTCAGCCAGCGGCGACCGCAGATTGCGGCGCAGAGGCAAACGTATGCTAGAGTGCGCACTCCGCCATGCCCGCCGGAGGGGGTGACGCCAATGTCTTCACCATTGTTTGGGGAGTTCATGGGAACGCTCGTGCTGATCGTGTTGGGCGACGGAGTCGTGGCCAATGTGCTGTTGAAGCGTTCCAAGGCGGAGGGCTCGGGCTGGATGGTGATCACCAGCGGTTGGGCGTTTGCGGTGATGGCCGGGATCTTCACGGCAGTGGCCTGCGGCAGCAGCGACGCATATCTGAATCCGGCAGTTGCTCTGGGTTTCGCCATCAACTCGGGGAATTTCGGCAAGGTCGTGCCTTACGCGGGAGCGGAGATTCTCGGCGCTTTTGTTGGCGCCACCCTGGTGTGGCTGCATTTTTTTCCGCATTGGCAAGAAACTGCCGATCCAGAATTGAAGCGCGCCTGCTTTTGTACAAGTCCAGCTATCAGGAATCCGGCAACTAATCTCGCCAGTGAAATCATAGGGACGTTTGTGCTGGTCCTGGTGGCAGGAGCGATCTTCTCGAAAGGCGTGGCAGAAACTGGACCTGTCGCTGGTTTGGGACCGTACCTGGTGGCGAGCCTAGTGTGGGGCATCGGTCTGTCGCTGGGTGGCACGACGGGATACGCGATCAATCCCGCGCGAGACCTGGGCCCGAGAATCGCGCATGCTGTCTGGCCCATTGCGAACAAAGGTGATTCCGATTGGGGCTATGCGCTCATTCCTGTTGCAGGACCGCTTATGGGAGGGGTGATCGCGGGAGTCATAATTCGCATGGTTCATTTCTTGTGAAGCGTGCGCTCGACTTTGACATTCCTGGATCACACCTCCCGGCTAGATCACTGGCCCGGCGGCTTGGGCTGGTCCTGAGGCTGAGCCTGCGGTGGCGGCTGCAAGGGAGGGTAGGTCTGCGGCAAGGGTTGAGTCTGCGGAACCTGGGGCGGTGCGGGAGCGGGCATCGGCGCCGGCGCGATCGGCTTGATGGTCGCGTTCTCTGAGGGTACAACGTTGGGCACGTGCGGCAGATGCGTGACTTTACCGCTCTCCGATTCCCCCATATCGATGCCGAGGTGCTCCAGTGTAAGTCCAGTGACCACGTCGAGCTGAACTTTGGACTCTTCGTAAGCAGTCATGGCGTTGACCAGATTGGATTCCGCCGTAGCCAGATTGGTCATGGTCTGCAGCACGTTATAGGTCGTGCTGGTGCCGAACTGCAGCTTCTTTTCTTCCGCCACCAGACTCTGGTACGCGTACTCGCGTCCGCTGATGGCAGCTTCCACCTGCGCCCGGTTTTGTTGCACAGCGAATTGGGCATTGCGAACGTCAATGCCAATCGCATTCTGCAGTTGCTGCAAACGAGCCTGAGCCTGGCGATATTCCAGTTCCGAGCGCACCTGGTCGGCTTGCGCGGCGCGGTTGCGAATGGGAATGTTGACATTGAATCCCACAAAGTAGGTGGGATGATCCGCGACCGAGCTGACTGCGTCCCAAAAGCCGCTGTTGGAGACAGATGCCGGCGGAGTTGTCGCAGAGATAAAGTTGGGATTCTGAAGTCCGCCCAGGCCTGTGCCCCCATAGTTGGCGACGAAATCCACGGCGGGAAACATTGCGTTGCGCGCGGAATTCTTACTGATGGCGCGATTGGTCAAATCGACCCGTGACTGCGCCAGTTCCGGCCGCCGCTGGAGGGCTTCGTTGATCAGATCCTGAATGGGTACTACTTCTTCGCTGGGCGGGAGTTCCATGCGATCGGTAGGGATGACCGGGGCTGCCGCCAGTACCGGATCCGCCGCGTTCCTGGTGATGGCGTTCTTCATCAGGAGTTGCTGCAACTGCAGATTAGTTTGCGAAGCAATCAGCGCCTGCCGGCTGCTCGCTACCTGTGCCTGCGCATTGACGATCTCAATCGCTGCCAACGTCCCCGCCTTCACCTGGCGGCGATTGTTGGTCTCCAGTTCACTTGCCAGCTTCAAAGCGCGCTCTTTGGCTTGCAGGTCCTCGTACGCACTTACCAGGTTCCAGTAGAGGTTCTCGATCTGGGTGACGGTGAAGATCACCTGCTGACGAAAAGCGATGTCGGAGATTTCGCGGTTGTTGCGGGCGATCACGATGAAACGCTTATTAGGGGCCATGCCGAAACCCTGCAGCAAGTGCTGGCGGAACTGAACCAGGAAGTTGGAATTCAACTGCGGTACCAGGAAGGTACGGGTGCTGTTGGTAGTGACGCGTGAATTGTTGAAATTGACGGTTAACAGTGTCCCGCTGGCGAAGCCCTGGGTATAGGTGAAGTTACCGGACCCGGTATTCTGCTGAAAAGAAGGCACGCCAGTGAACACCGTGTTGGACTCTGGGGTATCTGTGTGTTGGATGCCCAGCGCAGCGCTGACCAGGGGATCGAACGAGTCGATGGGCGGTCCCACGCCCAGGGTGGAGGACACGATTCCCGCGGTTCCGGTGCCTGCGCCGCCGGCAGCGGCGGCAGTTCCGCCAGCGCCACCGCCGGTTGCTCCGGCATTGCCGATCGAGCCGACACCTCCGCCAGGAGTGCCGGAAACAATCCCGGTGTTCACACCGCGAACGTTGGCGCCGGAGTGTGCGCGCAGAATATCAGTGTCGGCGATCGGCAGGTTGTAACGGGCGATGACCAAGTCGAGGTTATTCTCCAGAGCGAGGGCAATGGCATCGTTGAGAGAGAGCATCATCTTGCCGTCTTTGAGCACCTGATCGATGCGCGCCGTGTTGGCAAAATTGGGTTCCGGTACGTGCCGTGGCGAGTAGGGCTTGAGCACGTTGGGGAAAATTGGGACTGACTTCGAATAGTCCTGTTGCTGAGCCCAGGCGGGTAAGAAGCATTGAATGGCTAGAGCGATGATCAGCCAATGCCCAGTCATAGAGCGGCGGAAAACATCCATTGCGGTCCTCCGAAAGATTGCCAGTTGTGCCTGCTGTGATGCCGAATGCCAAAGAAGCTGGAGCATGCAGGGAACACTTTTTGCGTCTTAGTTGTCAAAAGCTATATCGAGCTAGTTTCTGGCGACGAACTGGAAGATGACTCCAGCGGGTTCCAGAAAGCGGAATTTTACAAACTTGCAATCAATATGAGTGTTCAGCACTCGTAAAATCGAGGAACTGTCCAACATTTTTCCCTCGCTTCGTGTTTTTGGAGGCCACACTTGCCAGCCGGAAGGGCTTCGAATGGCATTGCACCGCCAGGGAGGGATAGCCTGCGGAGCCGCCCTTCTGGGCTGACTAAAACGGCGCTAATGCTGTTTCTTTTCGTCGCGATGCTGCCGCGTGCTTCCGGGCAAGTGTATTTGGCGGGGGGCCCGGGCGGTCCGCCTGCGGCCAGCTACACGCTCAGCGGGACGGTGATTAACTCCGTCACGGGAGACGGCGTTCCGTATGCATTGGTGCAGGTGATGGATCGAGCGCAGTTGACGGGACCGGAGGGGGAGTTTCGATTTGAGGGGCTTCCGGCAGCCGAGGTAACGCCATACGCCCGCAAACCGGGGTTTTTCAATGCACAAGAACGAGCCGACCGGAGCGGTGGGTCGTGGCGTCAAGACAAGACCGTAAAGTTAGGACCCGACACGCAACCAGTCATTCTCAAGCTGCTCCCCGAGGGGGTCGTTTCCGGGGTTGTTACCGGAACCGACGGGGAGCCAGTGGAAGGCGTGACGCTGGTGCCACATTTTCAGCAAATCATGAATGGGCGGCGGCAGTGGGAGTTCGGGCAGGCGACCACCAGCAATGAAGATGGCGAGTTCCGTATAGCTAACCTTCTGCCGGGAACTTATTTTCTTTCAGCACGGCCACAGCCAAAGCGCGTTGTGCGGGGAAGACAGCCTCGCCAGTCGGATGAGGGTTACGCGCCGGTGTTTTATTCGGCCGCTCCGGATCTGGCATCGGCGACGCCTATTGTGATTCAGCCGGGCGCAAGGGCTGACGTCAGCCTGTCGCTTCAAATCGAACGGACCTTTCGCGTCTCAGGAAGAATTTCCGGTTACGATTTGGGGCAGGGAGTAAGCCTGCAGTTGAAAACTCCGTCGGGAGATGAGGTTCCAATGGACATCAACTTAGATCCCCCTAGCGGCGCGTTCGAAGCCAGCATGGTCCCGGCAGGCAGTTATATCCTTCGGGCGTTCGCCTCGCGTCCTTCCGGCCGGTGGTCTCACGACCCTGGGCAGTCGCTTCTGGCGGAGTTGCCGCTGCAGATCCGAGGAGACGTCAGTAATGTCCACCTGGTGCTTCAGCCTGCCCCGATGATTCCGGTTGTAGTGCGGCAGGAATTCACTAACTCCCAGGAGCGTCCGGAGGGGGTTTCGGCCAAGTTGAGACAAGCTCAGCTGGTGTCGGTCCGGCTCTTGTCTCTGGACCGCCGGAATTCCGACGTGTTCGCGCGTTTTAATGGTCCTCCGGAAACCTCCCCGTTTGTCTTGGCGGATGCTGAGCCGGGGAAATACCGGGTGGAAATCACGCCCAATGGTCCCTGGTATGTGGCCTCGGCGCAGTTTGGAGGAACCGATCTCGCGCATGAAGATTTGGTGATTTATCCGGGGGCATCGCAGCCGCTGGAGGTCGTCGTGCGCGACGATGCCGCATCACTGGATGTGAGTCTGCAGTCTGACGAATCAGAAACCCAGGGGACGGTGCTGATCGTTCCCGACCGTCGTTTAGCTCCTCCGCAGCTCCGTAACGCCCGAATGGGTGATGTTGGCCGATTTGGCGGACTTGCGCCGGGTGATTACCGCGTCTTCGCGTTCGATGACATCAGCGGACTGGAGTACATGAACGCGGACGTCATGCGCGAGTATTTTCCGAAATCTGCGCGGATCACGCTGCAGGCGAACGACCGCGCCAGTGTCCACCTGGAACTGATCCACCGAGGTGAGCCGTGAAGCGGTTCGGTTGTGCCGTCTCTCTGGTCGTTTTTGCCGTCGGAATCTGCGCGGGCCAGCAGAAGCCGGTTCCGGCGCGCCAGTCATTTCAGATCGGCGGCAGAGTCGTGAACGCGATAGGTGGCGATCCGCTGGGGCAGACAGAAGTAACAATCGCGCCGGCTTCGTCTCCCAATGTTTCCCAGAGCGTGCTCAGCGGGAGAGATGGAGGATTCCTGTTTGAGAATCTGGCGCCGGGCAAGTATTCGCTGATGGCGGAACGGCGAGGATTCCGGCGTCAATTTTATGAAGAACATGAAGGCGCATTTTCGACGGCAATCGCGGTTGGGCCTGACCTTGAATCGACAGGCTTGATCTTTCGCCTGCGCCCCGATGGTTCAATTTCAGGTGTCGTGACGGATGAACATGGTGACCCGGTGCGCAACGCTCAGGTGATGCTGTTTCACTCCGGATCAGAGAATGGACATCAGAGCACGCACATCTCCATGCAGAACAACACGGACGACCGAGGCTATTACCATTTCGGCCATCTCACGCCGGGAAAGTTCTTTATCGCGGTTTCGGGTCGTCCCTGGTATGCGCAATTTATCCCACAGCGAGGGATCAGGCGTTGGCGGGACGCTACCGGGGCGATACAAACAAGTGGGGGTGAAGAGCCTGACCCGAACTCCAGTCTCAACGTTGCCTATCCCATCACGTACTACAACAACACGACCGATTCCTCGGCGGCGACGCCAATCGTCCTCAGCCCCGGAGCACGGGTATCAGCAGATATAGCTCTCACGCCAGTGCCGGGCCTTTCTCTGCGAGTACACCAAAGCGCCTCTGATCCTTCGCAGCCTGTTTCGCCCGGCCTCAAACAGATTCTCTTTGATGGGTTCGAAGTTCAGGTGATGACGAACGGAACGAGAGGACTGGGAAATGGCGAGACTGAGATTTCCGGCATTCCTCCTGGGCACTTCGTGATGTCGCTGCAGTCTTTCAATCCGAATGCTCCGCCCACTGTGCGCCAGCGCGAGGTCGATATCTCAAGCAATGCTGAAGTGGATGCGGCGGAGAGTTCGCCATCGGTGAGCGTCAGCGGGACGGTGTCTTTTGAAGGTGATTCACCGCCACAGTTAGTTGTTGGCCTGACAAATCCCAAGCTGACGCAGGGACGGTTTGGCAGCCCGATTTCGCCAAACGGACAAGTGGAATTTCAACCCTTGCCGCCGGGGGTATATGAGATTTTCCTTCCCAACCCTCAGGGATGGTTCTTGAAGAGCTTGACTGCAACTGGCGCCAAGGTGCGGGGCAGGGCCATCGAGATTGGCAGCTCGGAGAATGTCCAGTTGGCATTGGTGTTATCAAAGGGCGTGGGCCGCATCGATGGCGTCGTTATGCGTGACGATAAGCCGCAGGGAGGCGTCATGGTGGTGCTGATTCCCCACGATCCGGAGAATCATGGCCCGCTTTTTCGCCGCGATCAGAGCGACAGCGACGGCACCTTTACCCTGGGCTCGGTTGTCCCGGGCAAGTACACCGTATTGGCGATTGAGAACGGTTGGGATCTGGAATGGACCAAGCTTGATGTGGTTCGTCCTTACCTGGACCAGGGAGAGAGCATCCGGGTGGAGGCGAACGGAAAATACAACGTCAAGGTCAAAGTGCAACCACTCCGCGGGGACCGAAGGCAGTAACTCCAGTCCGGGGGAAGGATAGTTTCATGTCGCCCTACGCTGAACGTGAAAAGGCGTTCACATCGGCAGCCTTTGAAGGGAAAGATTTTGAAGAAAAAAGAAAAGACCCGAACGCTAGGTTCGGGTCTTTGATGTCCGGTGCGTCTGGGTTGGGTCCGGTTACCGGATCGCAGACAGGGCCACCGTCATCACTGCATAGCTCGAGCCTTTGCCATTCTTCGCCAGCAGTCCCTTTTCCTCGCGGCTCATGGGGAGCTGGGTTCCGCCATTGTCCATCCAGACCTGGGACAGGAAATAGCGCTCGCCAACCTTGTGGAACACCAGCTTCGATTGCCCAGTAGCGTCATCGTAGAGGGCATGGGTGGTGATTCCGGCGCGGTCATTTTCTTGAGTGTTGGCAACCCACAGGATACCCTGCGACGGCGCGCTTACCACGTAAGGACCAGCCGACAGGTTCTTGTCACCAACGGTGAAATCGAACGGGATATTGGCCTTGGCAGAGTGAGTGATCTGCGCAAACCCGGTCGAAACACTCAACAGGGTCACCAGGCCACAGGCCAGCAGCGTCAGCAGAGTGTGCTTTTTCATAACTCCTCCTCATCCTTTCGGTGGCCGTCGTAGCAGCGGAGGAAGCTCATTCCCGTCTTCCGTCGCTCTCGATCCGGCCCAGGGCCTTCTACCCTGAACGCCCTGAGATAGAGCAGGTGGGTAGCCAAACCCTGAACGCCTGCGCGCCGGCGTTTGGGGGAAAGGCGAAGATCAATCAACAGAATGTCTTAAGGAGTGGGAGACCAATTTTTGACGCGCGGATTGGCTCGGCATTCAAGCCTGAAAAGGCTCGCGAAACGGATAGTGCACTATCTGAGAAGATAGGGAGGGGCCGGTCTGATAGAACTGATTGCGCCCGCGTGGCTGGTTCCCGGTACCATATACAGGCGATCATGAGTGTGCTAAAGGTAGTGCCGCTATGCCGTTGCAGGCCAAATTAATCGGGATTGCCGGACCGGTGTGGAACCAGACATTCACAGTCGATACTGAAGCCAGTCTGGGGCGCGACGCGGAAAACACCATTGCTATTGCCGATCCTCAGATATCCCGCCGGCATTGCAAGATACAGCGCGATAACCAGGATTTCGTTCTTCTCGATCTCAACAGCCATAACGGGACTCTGGTGAATGGGGCGCGGACTCAACGTTGCATTTTGCAGAATGGCGATCAGATCTCAGTCGGGCCTTGTGTGTTTGTCGCTGCCATAGGGGAAGTGGACTCTACGCACAGCCTGCCGGAGGAGTTTGGTCCCAAGCTCCGCGTGCCCAGCGCGGAAGTTGAGATGGACGAGACGTCTGCATTGCAACCGAGCACGATAGCTGCGGTCCGTACATCGCGTGAATTAGGCGCTCTGGTCAAAATCGCGAGCCGCATCAATGCCATCCGCGATCTTGAATCTCTCGAGTGGCAACTGCTGGGAATGATTTTCGACCTGGTACCGGCGGACCGGGGCGCGATCTTGCTGCTTTCCGGCATAGAAGGCGAGTACGAGTCTGTCGTAGCCTGGAACAAAATGCTGGGACCTGCTGAACCGGTCCATGTCAGCCGCACGATCGCGCAGCAGGTGATCCGAAATCATGCCCCGGTGCTCGCCAACAAGATTCTGAACGGCGAATATTCGAAGGTCACCAGCCTCGCGGAAAGGCAAGTGGTTTCAGTCATGTGCGTTCCGCTCATGGTTGGGGAGCGGGTGATGGGGCTGATCTATCTGGACTCCTCCCATCCGGCCGCCGGCTTCGATGACGGTCACCTGGAGCTGCTGAGCGCGATAGCGGGCGTGGCCGCTTTAGCGATCGAGAGTCTGCGGCGAATCGAAACTCTGGAAACTGAAAATCAGCAATTGCGGGAATTGGCGGATCTCGAGCACAACATGATCGGGGACAGCCCGCGCATGCAGGAGGTGTATCGCGCGATCTCAAAGGTCGCCGGCACTGACTCATCGGTGCTGATTTCCGGCGAGAGTGGGACCGGAAAAGAGCTGGCGGCCCGCGCCATCCATCGCAACAGCCCGCGCGCGGATGAGCCCTTTGTGGCCATCAACTGCGCCGCATTGACTGAGACATTGCTGGAGAGCGAATTATTTGGATATGAGAAGGGCGCTTTCACCGGGGCAGTCGCGCAAAAGAAAGGATTGATGGAGGCCGCTCACGACGGCACGGTGTTTCTGGATGAAATTTCCGAGATGGCCCTCGGTCTTCAGGCCAAGCTGTTGCGGGTGTTGCAGGAGCGCGAACTCACAAGAGTCGGAGGAACCAAGCCCATCAAGGTTAATGTACGCCTGATCGCTGCCAGCAATTGCGATCTCGCCGTCGCTGTGGCTGCGGGGAAGTTTCGGCAAGATCTCTTCTATCGCATCAAGGTGATCACCATCAACATGCCGGCTTTGAGGCAGCGCCAGGAAGACCTGCCGCTGTTGGCGGATCACTTCCGCAAGTTGTATGCCGAGAGATGCAAGCGTCAGGTACAGGGAATTTCACGTGAGGCAATAGAAGCGCTGGCGCGGTATTCCTGGCCGGGGAATGTGCGGGAGTTGCAAAACGTGATCGAGCGCGCCGTCGTGCTCGGCTCCACACCGATGATCCTGGCGGAAGACCTTCCGGAGGAGTTGCTGGAGAATGCTCCGGCTACCAGCGGCACTCCTTGCGGCCTTGGTTATCACGAATCCGTCACCCGGCTGAAGAAGGATTTGATCCTTAAAGCGGTAGACAAGGCTGGAGGTAACTTCACAGAAGCTGCGCGGCTGCTAGGCCTGCATCCCAACTATCTCCACCGCCTGATTCGCAATCTGGAACTGAGGCCGCTCCTGGAAAAGATGGAAGAGCGGGAAGCAGGAGCGATGCCGAGACCGGGAGACCAGCTGAGAACCGGCGGAGCACAGCAATGAAGCAAGCGGGGAACACTGCTCCGGTTGGCAGTTCTCGGGTAGAAAGCAAAACGCGAGGTGCTTCGACTCGGACTGGGGCCGGTGTGCCCCGTCCTAGCTCAGGATGACAGGTGAAAATGGGCGTGCGCAATCTCACTGCGCGGGGCCAAGAAAGATCGCAAGAGCCGCTAAGACAAAAGCTGCCACAACAACGAGCACGAAGAGTGGCGCCAGCCAGGCGGAAATCAGTGTCTTAAGTTCCACCATATGCAGCCTCCGGCAGGCAGGATGACGAGGAGACCAGGTGACGATCTTAGCGCGCGTGAATGATTGTAGTGCTTCCAGGCAAATCTGCGCTTCCAAATTCCAAAACTTCACCGCCGCTGAGGTGGAGCAGTATACTTTCTGCCCGCCTGGGGTGGGGAAGCTCGCGCCGCACAGCCCTGGGAGCGGTGCACGGTGTTTCCCAGCGACATTTCGCTATCTCAAGTAACGGAGGACGACGGAAGATGCGATACAGACTGCTTATCGCCGCGGCGCTGCTGGTGATTATTCTTCCTGCTCTGGCACAACAACGCGACGTTTCGCCGAAGGCAGAGGCGCGCATTACGAAAGAGGTCCGACACGAGATCCTGATGCTGCCGTATTTCGGTGTCTTCGATAACATCGCTTACAAAGTTCAAGGTTACAACGTGACGCTCTATGGGCAGGTGAGCCGCCCTACGCTCAAAAGCGACGCGGAAAAGGTAGTAAAGGGGATAGAAGGGGTGGAGAACGTTGATAACCAGATTGAGGTTCTGCCCACATCGCCGAACGATGACAGGTTACGCCGCCAGCTGTTTCGCGCTATCTACTTCTACCCGTCCTTGCAGAAATACGATATGGGGACCATCAAGCCCATCCGTATCATCGTCAAGAATGGCCACGTCAGCCTGGAAGGGGTGGTGGACAACCAGGCGGACAAAAACACTGCCGGAATCCGTGCTAACGGCGTTTCCGGGGTTTTCTCCGTCAAGAACAACCTGGTAGTGGCGCCCTCCTAAAATTTATCCATCTGAGGAGGCCCGTATGATCACGGCATCGCAACTTCGGCCGGGCATGGCAGTGCGCATCGAAGGACAGATCTACGAAGTGCTGGAAAGCGCGGCCAAGGCCGGCGGTGGCCAACTGGGCGGAGTAGTTAAGACGAAGTTGCGCAACCTGATCAGCGGGCGCTTTTGGGATTCTCACTTTCGTCCCGAGGAGCGTTTGGAAGAACTCGAAGTTGATCGCCAGAATATGGAGTTCCTGTACAGCGACGACGAGAACTGCATCTTCATGCATCCCCAATCGTTCGAGCAGGTGGAGGTTCCGCGGCGTGCGCTGGGCGAGGCGCAGAGCTTTCTGCAGGCCGGCACGACCGTCCCTGTGGAGTTCTTCGAGGGACGTCCGATTCGCGTGGTTTTACCCGAGGTGGTGGAAATCCGTATTGCGGATACTGCCGACCCTGTTCACACCGGCCAGGACAATACCTGGAAGGAGGCGAGGCTGGAGAATGGAGTGCAGATTCACGTTCCGCTGTTCATCGCGCGCGGTGAGCTGGTGCGAGTGGATGTGAAGAGCGGGCGATATCTGGAGCGGGTGCGTTTGGAGCGGAAGAAGGGTGCCTGAGCTGCAGTACGAAGTACGAAGTGTGAAGTTTGAAGTAGCAAGAGGTGATCAACGTGTGGACCACCTGGTGATCACACGATGGCGGAGCCAAAACCTTGCAGGGCGGCGCGAATCTGCTCGACTTTCATGCAATCGTCTGGATTTTCCCGCAGAAACTCCACGCCGTAGTTATAGCCACTGCGGTCGCGAATCTCGCAACGTACACGGACCGGTCCGGAATAAGGCGGCGTGAACTCTACCTCCACCACATGGCCATCTTTGAGTTCGACACCGGCAAACATTGCCATCCCACCCTCATTCAGTTCTGTGCCGCGTCCCTCAACGATACGCACTTTCTCATCCGTCTGTACGATCACCCGCAAAGGCACATTGAGTTTGTAACGCGGCCAACGACGTGTGTTGGTAAAACCCGTATGCGCTCCTACCACTTCGGTTGCCATTGCTACGACCTGTTCCTCATCGAAGGCTGAGGGTGGAGCGAGACCGGCGGAGACCGCCGGTCTCTGATTTCCAGCACCAGCTAATTTCCGCCGCCCGACTGCACCGGGCTGGAACCCTGGTACTTGTCGGCGACGTTCACAGAAACAACGCCGTCAAACGAGGTTGCCGCCAGCAAGTGGCCGTTGGACAGGGTTACAGTGCGAATCGGCAAGCCGATCTGCTGGACTTTCTGCCACTTGGTTCCATCGGCAGAGGCGTACACTGCATGAGCCGTGTTGGTTATCGCCAGCACACTGTTGGCATGAGAATCGAAAACCAATGAGGCAATCTTCCCATCAGGGGTTGATGGCACCAAGGCCCAGTCATGCCCAGCTTCTTGGCGGTACACACCTTGCGGGCTGTTGAGCCAGATGGCGCCCTTGGCATCCATGGTCATGCCGCTGACAAACGCCACCAACGGAATGCGCGCCTGCTGCCATTTCGTTCCGTTGTCCTCGGAGACGAACAGCTTGGTGTGGGTGATGGCCGCGATCCTCTCGCCGCTGCGGTGAACCGCAATGAAATCCTCGTGCGGCACACCGGTCTGCAGCATCCAGGTGGCTCCAGAGTTCTGGCTGCGGAAGAGACCCAGTGAGGTCGCCGCGAACCAGTGGTTGCCCTCAAGCGAGACATCCGGGACATGCAGGTTGCCATGCACCAGCGGCACCTTCATCCAGATGTGGCTCTTTTCGCTGAAGTGGAACAAGCCGCCGTTGGTCGCGGCGAACAGGTTGCCTTTGCTGTCCTGACGTACGACGAACACATCGTGGCCGCCCAGGCCGGCGCTCATCTGCGCCCAGTGCGCACCCTCATCCCGTGAAACGAAGATGCCACCGGAATCCTGGCCGTTCAGCAGGCCGGCGTAGATGACGCTGGGATTGTGGTTATCCACCAGAATCGAATTCACCTGGCGATGGGTGAAGCCGTGATTCGCCGGGGTGAAGGTGGCGCCTCCATTGGTGCTGTAGAGCACGCCCAAGCGGTCCGTCGCCAGCAGAACGATTTTCGAATCCGTCGGGCTGACCAGCACGTCGTTGATCACCAGGTTGGCGGAAGAAGAGACCCGCTTCCAGGAGCGGCCGGCATCTACGGTCTTGTAGAGACCTTCGGTAGTGCCGGCATAGACGATCGAAGGATCACTGGGATCCTGTTTCAGCACGCGTGTGCGGCGCGCGGAGAAAGGAATGCCCTGAATCTTCTGAAACTGTTCACCCTCGGCCTCGCTGCGGTAGATACCGGAACAGGCGCTGGCGTAAACCAGGCTGGGCCGTTTCTTGTCGACGACGATCGAGAACACGTCGGAGTCGTCGATCATGCCGCGATTAATCTTGTGCCAGTTGGCTCCGCCATCGTTGGTCTTCCAAGCCAGGTGCCAGGTGCCGGCATAAATGACATCCGGGTTCTTGGGGTCGATGGCAACCGACTGGATGGTCTTGATGTCGGGATGGTTCTCGGGTGAAATTCGCTTCCAGGAATCGCCGCCATTATCGCTGCGGAAAACGTTTTCCAGGGTTCCCGCCACCAGCGTGTTGGGGTCCGATTCGGAGATGGTCAGCGACCGGATGGACTTGCCCTGCATTCCGGGCAGCGAGGTCCAGGTCTTGCCGCCATCCTTGGTGCGGAACAATTCTCCGCTGTTGCGCTCGATGCTCCAGCCCGCCACGTACATGATGCGGGAATCGGCAGGGCTGATCACGATGCTGTCCAAAACGTAGTCGAAGCCGCTGCCCAGATGGGCGAAGTGAGACCAGTTGTGCCCACCGTCTTCGGATACGTAGAGGCGTCCGGAACTGGTGCTGAGAAAGATGCGGTTAGGGTTTTCGGGAACATACGCCAGCCGGCGGACGTCACCACCATCCGGACCCAGAATCCTGGGCTCGGGGTTTTGCCCGGCAGTTACCACGGCAACTGCAAGCAAAACAAACAACAAAAGTTGACTCAGTTTGCACAAACGAAAAGACATGTACCCTCCAGCGGAAAAGTGCTCGGGGGAGGTACCCTGCTAAAGTGCCAGTGGTTGAAGAATTGGGCCAGATTACCTAAGCGGCGGGGGTCATGTCCGTGGGGGCACGTCCGCAGGGATTTGGAGGAGAATTCCCACCGTTAATTGGCAGCATTGGGAAGAACAGGCTATTGCAACGCCTTTCCGCCGAGGCGTGGGCTTCGCTGGTTTGCGGGGAGGCCGTTCCCGAAATCGATCCAAGAGTATTGAAACGCGGAATAAGTGGTTGTTTAAGAATTATGTGCTCAGGCGTCTTCTAGAATAGAGGCAGCGACTCACAGAACAAATTTCGTTCAAAATCCGTAACTAGTTAGCAATGCGAATGCTGGTGGACATCTTCGGGCAGACCCTGCGCACGCTATGGGCGCACAAAATGCGCTCTTTTTTGACGATGTTCGGGATTGCCTGGGGAGTTGGATCGCTGCTGCTGCTGGTCGGCTTAGGAGAGGGTTTTCGCGCCGGACAACGCAAGCAGCTCTCGACCATGGGCCAGAACATCATGTTCATTTTCCCCGGCAGGGTCCCGGCAGCGCCCGGCAGTCACACCGGGATGAGGCCTTACATGTTGACGTTCGATGACTACGTGGCCATCCGCAACGAGGCCAAATACATCCGGGATGTAGCTCCCGTCCTGATGCGGTCGGATATTCGGGTGGTAAGCGATTTCAACAACACCAACGGGCAGGTCACTGGAACCACACCGAACTTTGCCGATATTCGTTATCTGCCGATGGATACGGGACGGTGGTTGAACGAGCTCGACGATCAGCAGAAGAACACGGTTGCGGTCATCGGGGATGAAATGAATCGCAATCTTTTTCCTGGCCGTCCGGCTGTGGGCAGTACCATTCTGCTGAATGGAATCCGTTTTCAGGTTGTGGGCGTGCTGAGTAGTGTCGGAAAAAATGAAAACAACACCACAAACTTCCGAGTGTTCGTTCCCTACCACACCATGCACCAGTATTTTCCGCTGAAGGGAGAGAACAAGGAGAACTCGGTTTCATTCATCAATTTTCGACCACGCACCCGGGATGAGCACGAGTTGGCGAAGATGGAGGTGCGCAAAATCATCGCTCGCCAGCATGGGTTCGACTGGCGTGACGAGCAGGCCTTCGAGGACTGGGACACCATCATGATGGAGCAGATGGTGGGCAAGATCTTCGACGCCATGAACATGTTTCTCGGGGGTGTCGGCCTGGTGACGCTGGCGCTGGGCGCGATCGGAATCATCAACATCATGCTGGTCTCGGTCAGCGAGCGCACCAAAGAGATCGGATTGCGCAAGGCTTTGGGCGCTACCAATCGCGTGATCCTGACCCAGTTCTTTCTGGAAGGAGCTTTTCTGACGTTGCTGAGTGGCGGCATCGGTATTGGTGCCGCGGCAGGAATTATGGGCGCGCTGGGATTGTTACCCGCGCCCGAAGGTTTCGACACCCCCAAACTGGTGGCTTCGTCGGCCATGCTTGCCGTGACGTCGCTTTCTCTGGCCGGCATTGTTGCCGGCCTCTATCCGGCGCGCAAGGCAGCGCTGCTGGAGCCGGTGGAAGCTCTCAGGAAGGATTGACGTGATCAAAGATCTGCTCGGCCAAGCCTACGCTGCGATGCGCTTCAACGCTCGTCGCACCGCTCTTACCATGCTGGGCATGGCCTGGGGGATCGCCACGGTGGTTCTGCTGCTGGCCTACGGGGATGGCTTCGGGCGAGCCATCGACAGTATCTTCAGCAACTGGGGCGCAAAGATCGTCGGCTTCTTCCCCGGCCGAACCTCGCTGCAGGCCGGAGGGTCCAAGGCAGGGGTGCAGGTGCGTCTGACGCTCGACGATGTCGATCGTATTCAGAACAACGTTCCGGTCGTAAAGCACATTTCTCCCATCATGTTCAAGACCTGCACGGTGCAGAACGACACCCGTTCATTCCAGTTCGAGGTGCAGGGAATCTATCCCTCATTGCATCGCATTCTGAACCTCCCGGTGGACGAGGGGCGGCAGATCAATGACGAAGACATTTCGAATCGCGCCCGGGTGGTGGTGATTGGTTCAGAGGCCAAGACTAAGCTGTTCTCCGGTCGATATGCCCTGGGCGAGAAAATTCGTATCGACGGCATCAGTTATCAGATCGTTGGCATTGCGGCGCCGAAAATGCAGGAGGGAAACGACGACGTCAACCGCAAGCTTTATGTCCCCTTCACCACGTTCAGCGACCTGAAGGATATCCGTTATCTCGACGGAATCTGGCTGGACTATGAGGTGATGGACTATGAGAACGTGGAACGCGCGGTGCGCGAAACCCTCTCCTTTTATCACGGCTTCCGCGCCGATGACCGGCGCGCGGTGATGGCTTTCAACGCCATGAAGCAAGTGACGCAATTCCACATCATCACGATGGGTTTGAAGATCCTGCTGGCATTTATTGGTACGATCACTCTGGGAATCGGTGGCATCGGCCTGATGAATATCATGCTGGTTTCGGTGACTCAGCGCACAACCGAAATTGGAGTCGAAAAAGCGCTGGGCGCACGCCGCGGCCACATTCTGTTTCAATTTCTGGCGGAGGCTTTGATCATCACCTTCGCTGGAGGGGTGTTAGGGGTGATCCTTTCCTACGGCGTTTCGTTTGGCATCGGCAGGATCACGCTTTATAGCGCCCTGGCGAAGAACGCCGAGGCAGGCGATATCCGCCTCATCATTAACAGCAGCACGCTGGTGATCGCAACGATAATTCTTGCCCTGGTGGGATTGATCAGCGGAATGTTGCCGGCCATCAAAGCTTCCAATCTGGATCCGATCGAAGCCTTGCGCTACGAGTAGGCGGGAAGCACGTGCACACAGAATGTCCCTCAGCGGCTGAAGCCGGAATCCTCGCTGCCGCATAAATGCAGGGCTGAAGCCCTGCTCCACCCTTCGGAAAGTCAGGCGGGGGATCGGACGGAGTTATTCCCCGGTGCTGGAACTCGCAGATCCTTTGTGATCCGCCTGCGAGGTCTCTTCCAAAGCGGCGCGAGATCGTGAATAGCGCTTGTGGGCGAGCGTTCCCTCGGCATTGCGTTTAGCCGCAATTATCTCAGCTACGATTGAGATGGCGATTTCTTCCGGAGTTACCGCCCCGATCTCCAGCCCAATGGGGGCCATCACGCGTTGGAACTGTTCTGGGGTGAACCCTTCCTTCTCGAGTTCCTTGTAGATGGAAAGCACTTTGCGCTTGGAGCCAATCATTCCGATGTAGTGAGCCGAGGTGCCGATGGCCCAGCGCAGAACCCGCATATCGTCGCGATGCCCGCGGGTGACGATTACGAGATAGGTCGATTCGTTGGGCGTAATCCGCGCCATGGCCTGTTCGAAATCTTCCGCAATGATTTCGCGCGCGTCGGGAAAACGCTCACGATTGGCGTAAGCCTCGCGATCGTCGACGACGCTGACATCGAATCCGGCGAGCCGTGCCATTTTGTAGACGCTGGCCGCCACATGGCCCGCGCCAAACACATAGACATGAGAGATCGGCATCACCGGCTCGACATACACTTCAAGTGTGCCCCCGCAGACCAGGCCGGTGTCGTAACGGGGATTCTGATTGAGATTGAAGGTAAGCGTGCGCGGCTTTTCTTGCTCCATGACCTCGCGCGCGGCTTGCCACACCTCAGCCTCCACGCAGCCGCCGCCGATGGTGCCCACGATGGAGCCGTCATCGCGCACCAGCATTTTTGCGGTGTTGAACGACGGGATCGATCCGCGCACATTGATAATGGTGGCCAGAGCGCCGCGGCGTCCCTGGCGGCGAAGCTCGACGAGCTGCTCGTAGAGGTCCATCGCAGTCAAGTATGTTGGATGATGATGGGCAAGTCAAAGAAGCGCCCGGATGACAATCACGATTTTGATGTAATCTGGATGCCGACCTTTGTTGGGGTGAGATGGCGGCATGAGCCATTGCTCGCAATCGGTCCGAATACGACGAGAGAATCCGGTCTCTGCCTGGGATAATGGTGGCCCATCCGTTCAGGACCTGCTGGCTGAGGTCGTGGCGGGTGCTCCACCCTCGAAAGCAGCCGCGTTGAGGCTGTTGGAGTGCAGGCCCGACGAGTTGCCTGCTCTTTTGACAACCGCCGTAGCCCTTCGCCGGAAGTTCAAGTCCGAGGTTGTCACCTACTCCCGCAAGGTCTTCCTTCCCCTGACCAATTTGTGCCGCGATTACTGCGGATACTGCATTTTTCGGCGCGATCCCGGCCAGGCTGGCGCTCATACGATGACTCCGGAGGAAGTTCTCCAGGTAGCTCATGAAGGGGAAAAGCTCGGCTGCACGGAAGCGTTGTTCAGTCTCGGCGACAAGCCGGAATTGACGTTTCCTGAGATGCGCGAGACTCTGCGGCATCTCGGTTACAAGTCCACCCTGCATTACTTGGAAGCGATGTGCGAACTGGTGCTCCGCGAGACGCAGCTGATCCCACATGCGAACCCGGGGCTCATGAGCGCAGAATGGCTGGCGCGGCTACGAGCAGTTTCTCCAAGCCTGGGGCTCATGCTGGAGACTACCAGCGGGGCTTTGATGAAGTCCGGCGCCGCACATGATGGCGCTCCCGACAAAGTGCCATCGCGGCGGACGAAAGTTATTGAAGAGGCGGGAGAGCAGGGAATTCCTTTCACTACGGGAATTCTGATCGGTATTGGGGAAACCCTGGAAGACCGAGTCGATTCGCTGTTCCGCTTGCGGGAGATGCATGATCGCTACGGGCACATCCAGGAAGTTATCATTCAGAACTTTCGCGTGAAGCCTGGCATCCCCATGCAACGCCGGCCGGAGCCGAGCCTAACGGATATGCTGCGCACCGTCGCCACAGCGCGATTGATTTTGGGGGATATGAACGTGCAGGCGCCGCCGAATCTCTCCGCGCCGAATTACGAGAACCTTCTCGGCGCGGGCATTAACGATTGGGGCGGAATCTCGCCGCTGACGCCTGATTTCATTAATCCCGAGGCTCCCTGGCCGCACCTAAGAGAACTGGAGCGCCAGACGGCAGATGCTGGGTTCGTTCTTGAGCAGCGGCTACCGGTGTACCCGGAATTTGTCGCGGCTGCGCAACGGGGCGGCGGGCTGGGGGCGGAGCGGTTGCGCAGCGCGGCAGACCCCCACGGCTACGCTGCTCCGCGTTATGTGGAACCGTCCGTCCCCGAGGGGGATTCGCGACCCGCAGCTGGAGTACCGGCATGATTGTCGTCCTCAGCGGTGGAACCGGCGGCGCGAAGTTTGTGGCCGGGCTCAAGCAGGTCGTGCGCGCCGAAGATCTGACAGTCATAGTCAACACCGGCGATGACCTGCGCTGGTGGGGCCTGCATGTCTCGCCCGACGTTGATTCGATCACCTACGCGTTGGCGGGTGTTCTGAGTAAAGAGCGAGGCTGGGGATTCGAAGGAGATTCCTTCCGTTGCCTCGAACGGATGCGCGAGTTGGGCGTGCCTGGGTGGTTTCAGCTGGGAGATTGCGACCTGGCAACTCATCTTCGCCGAACACAGCTGCTTGCGGACGGCAAAACGCTTAGCCAAGCTACGGCTGAATTGGCGTCAACGATGGGCGTGCGATCAATTGTGCTGCCCATGACCGATGATCCGGTGGAGACGCGTGTGTTGACTGACAGTGGCGAACTCAGCTTTCAGGAATATTTCGTGCGTGAGCGCTACCGGGTTCCAGTGCGTGGGGTTCGCTTTGCAGGGGCAGAGGGCGCGAAACCTGCTCCCGGGGTGATCGCGGCGATCCGCGAGGCCGATGCGGTTTTTATTGCGCCGAGTAATCCGATCACCAGCATCGGCCCTATCCTCGCAGTGCCAGGAATTCGCGCGGCCTTGCGAGAGACTCGTGCTCCGGTAGCTGCGATCAGCCCGATTGTCGGAGGAGCAGCGGTCAGCGGTCCGGCGGGCGAGATGATGAGACTTAAGGGTTTTTCCGTTTCGGTTGCAGGGATTGCGGAAATCTACAACGACTTTCTTGCTGTGCTGATTGCTGACCAAATGGATCGCGTTTCAGTGCAGGCTGAGATTTCTGCCGTTCCGGTTCGGTTCACGCAAACCATCATGCGCTCGGACGAAGATAAAGCTGCGCTGGCGCGATTCGCGCTTGAAGTGATCGCTCCGCTTCGCGAGCGTGTTTCTATTCCACGAGCTGGTTAACCGCATGATCCTGGTTCCGGTGAAGAATTTCGCAAATGCCAAGCAGCGGCTGTCCCCGGTGCTGGAGGCTAGGGAACGCACCGCGCTCGCGAAGGCGATGTTCGAGGATGTACTGGCGACTTTAGCGCAATGCCAGAGCAGGCCTGAGGTGTCGGTGGTGACTGGTGATTCGCATGCGCGCAGAGTGGCCGAAGCCCACGGTTTCTCGATCATCGAGGAACGCGAAAATCGCAGCGAGACCGACGCCATCGCCATGGCCAGCGCGGTTTGTGAATCCCAGGGAGTGAAATTCGTGATGGTGGTTCCTGCTGACATCCCCCTGATGACGGCAGCCGAAGTTGATACTGTGCTGGCGCGAGCACCGCAGGAGGGAAGCGTGCTGGTGCCGGCTGCCGACCGCCGTGGCACGAATGCGATCGTGAAGAGTCCCCTAAATCTTTTCTCTCTGCGGTTCGGCAACGACAGCTTTCAACCCCATCTTGCTTCGGCGCAAGCCAGCGGTAAACCAGTAGTGGTGCTGGAGCTTCCAGGCATCGCACTGGATATCGATCGTGCGGACGATCTGGCGCAGCTAATTACCGCTCCCATCAGGACTCGGACCCAGCGGCTGCTTGCAGCCTGGAATCTGTCGGAGCGCCTGCAGCAGGCATGGCAAGCTCGTCCGGCACATGCCTGAAATCCGCGCCATCCCACTCGAGGGCGTCGGTGAAGTGCGTCCCGGTGTGGATATATCTGAACTGGTGCTACAGGCAACGCGAAAGAAGCGTCAAAAGCTCCAGCCGGGCGACATTCTGATCATCACCCATAAAGTCGTCTCCAAGGCGGAAGGCCAGATCATCCCGCTGAGCAGCGTGAAGCCCAGTCCCGCGACACAGCGCTGGGCCAAGAAGTTCAAGCTGGATGCGCGCGTGGTGCAGTTGGGTTTAAATGAGAGTCGGCGAATCGTTCGACGCCGCAATGGCATTACGATCGCCGAAACCCGCCACGGCTTTGTCTGCGCGAATGCCGGTGTGGATGCTTCTAACGTCGATGGCGGACAAAGCGCGGTCCTGCTTCCGCGAGATCCCGATGGTTCGGCACGCCAGATTCATCGGCGAATAAAAAGCCGCGTCGGTTTTTCGGTCCCGGTCATCCTAACCGACAGCTTCGGGCGGCCATGGCGGGAGGGTCTGACCGAAGTTGCCATCGGTGTGGCGGGAATGAAGCCGCTTCGCGATTACCGCGGGCAGCGTGACGCGCACGGTTATCGCTTACGTGTTACGGTGGATGCCATCGCCGACGAACTCGCCTGTATGGCGGGTCTGGCTTGTGGAAAGCTGTCGCGTGCCCCAGCGTGTATCATTCGCGGATATCCTTACCAGCGGGGACGGGGAAGTGGGCGCGATCTGATCCGTCCTGCTAAGCGGGATCTGTTTCGCTGAGGAGATATGGAAAGCCTGGATTTCGGCCGATTCGCCAGCTTCATTGATCACAGCTGGGATGAAATTGCATACCGCGTTTCTCCGTCCGTTCGGGAAGCATTGGAGCGGGTCCTTGCTACCGAAGATGGCGGCTGCCTCAGCAACGAAGAATGTCTACGCCTGGCAATGGCGGAAGGCGAGGATCTGCTCGGGTTAATCGCAGCCGCGGATCAGCTTCGGCGGCAAGTTGTGGGCGACATCGTTACCTACGTCGTGAATCGCAACATCAATTTCACCAATATCTGTTTCGTCGGGTGCAAGTTTTGCGCGTTCAGCCGTGGGCCGCTCGATCCCGATGCCAATTTCGATTCCCTCGACCGGGTTGCGGAAAAAGCGCGCGAGGCATGGCAGCTAGGGGCTACTGAAGTCTGCATACAGGGCGGCTTGCCCCGCGATCTTCCTCCTTCTTTCTACCGCGACATCCTGCGCGCGGTGAAGAGGGCGGTGCCGGAAATGCACATCCATGCCTTTTCTCCCATGGAAGTTGCTTATGGGGTAGAACTCACGGGGATGTCGATCGCCGACTATCTCACCATGCTGAAGGAGAATGGACTGGGCACGCTGCCCGGAACCGCAGCCGAGATTCTCGACGATGAGGTGCGGGCGGTGATCTCGCGCTATAAGCTCAATACCGCTCTCTGGGACGAGATTATCCGTTCCGCGCACCGCTGCGGCATTCGCACCACCTCGACACTGATGTACGGGCACGTGGAGAAGCCACAGCACTGGGTGAATCAGTTGCTGCTCTTCCGGCGCATTCAGGCTGACACCGGGGGCTTCACGGAATTTGTTCCGCTAGGCTTTGTGCATCAGAACACGCGGCTTTATCACGAAGGCCATGCCCGTCCCGGGCCCACATTGGAAGAACACCTCAAGATCCATGCGCTGGCGCGGATTATGCTCGCGGGAGCAATTTCCAATATTCAGGTGTCGTGGGTGAAGCTGAGCCGTCCGGTGGCGCAGTTATGCATGAAGGCGGGGGCCAATGACTATGGCGGCACGCTGATGGAAGAAAACATTTCGCGGCTGGCGGGCGCGACCTCGGGCCAGTACTTAAGTCCGGATCAATTGGACGAGCGCATCTGCGAGCTGGGCCGCATCCCGGCGCAGCGCAGCACGACCTACAGCTCCATCCGCCTGCGCGTGTTCCCGGAAATGCTCAGCGAGGCCGAACCGATGGAGGCCTGGCAGTGAAGATCGCCGTGGTCGGCGGTACGGGCGCGGAGGGTTCGGGGCTGGCGCGGCGCTGGTTTCTGGCAGGTCTGGACGTCATTATCGGCTCGCGTGATGAGAAGCGAGGCCAAGCTGCAGCCGAAAAGATTGCTGCCACGGTGCCAGGGAAGGGCACGATCAGCGGCGCCGAGAACCAGGAAGCCGTGCAGCAGGCCGACGTCGTGGTTTTGACCGTGCCCTTTGAAAGCCAGGTGGGGATGCTCAAGCAGATCAAGGCGTCGCTGAAGCCGGGTACGGTCTTGATCGATAACACCGTGCCGCTGGCGGCGGCGGTCGGCGGCCGCCTCACACGAACTTTGCTGGTGTGGCAGGGATCGGCTGCGCAGCAAACCGCCGAGCTAGTGCCGGAGGGTGTAGCGGTGGCGGCAGCATTCCAGAATGTTTCACACGAGCTACTCGCTCACGAGGGGCCAATCGATTGTGATGTGATCGTGTGCAGCGACGATGACCGCGCGCGATCGGTGGCCTTTGAACTGGTTCACGCAATTCCGGGATTGCGAGCAGTTGACGGGGGAAAACTGGAGAATGCGCGTATCGTCGAGCAGATCACGGCGCTGCTGATCACCATCAATGTGCGGCGGAAAGGGCACGGAGCGGGGATACGCATCACTGGGATATAGAAACGGGAAATCCGCGGACAAAAGTGTTCGCGCCAGAAATGCCGCGGCGGTTTGGTGTTCGCAGGCCTGCTTAACCGAGAAACTCCAGCCTGCTGCTGGTTCGCCTGCAGGGTCTAACTTTCCGCTGAAAGACCCCATAAAAAGGCTCCGTAAAGTGAGCCCCATTTTCTGCCGATCATTAAATGTGATGTGAGGAGTGAAGATGACCGAGCCGGTTAGAAGCATCGCTACCCCCACGGACCCCCGCTTCTACAAGGAACTGCTCGACCACATGAGTGATGGGGTTTACTTCGTGGACCGGGACCGGCAAATCCTCTATTGGAACGAAGGGGCGTTCAGGCTGACGGGCTACAAATCCGAGGAAATAGTGGGGAAGTACTGTCAGAATGATACGTTGTGTGACGTGGATTCGCAGGGACGGGAGTTGTGCAAAGAAGGTTGCCCTCTGGCGGCCACGGTAATCGATGGGATACCACGCGAGGCGCAGATTTTTCTCCGCCATAAGCGAGGGCGGCGGCTGCCGGTGCGCATACGGGTGCAACCGATTTACGGTCCCGAGGGGACCATCGTCGGGGCAGTGGAAGTCTTCAGCGACTGGACGGCAGAGTACAGGGCGCAGCGAAAGGGTGAGGAATTGGAGCGGCTGGCGTTTCTCGACCAGCTAACGCAGCTGCCCAATCGACGTTATCTGGAGATGTCGCTGCAGACAGCATCTTGCGAATACGAGGTACACAAAGATCCGTTTGGATTGATCGTCGTCGACATCGACGAGTTGAAGAAGATCAACGACACATACGGTCACCCCGCCGGCGACCGCGCTCTCCGTGAAGTTGCAAAGACCTTGGCAGGAGCATTACGACCAACGGATATCGTGGGCCGCTGGGGCGGCGACGAGTTTTTGGCGATCGTGTGGCATGCCGACAGTGCAATATTAAGCAGCATCTGCGAGAGATGTCGTGTGCTCATCACACGAACCTCTTTTGCGCTGAATGATGAAAAGCGCGGATCCGTCTCCGTCTCGATTGGCGGGACGCTGGCGAGTCCCGATGATACGCCCGAGACCCTTATAAAACGGGCTGATGAGCACATGTATACGTGTAAAGCCAGTGGCCAGACCGCGCTTCGGTAAGCGGAAGGTATCTGGGAACAGCAGTCCTAGCGATTTTGCGCTACGTAGGCTTAGAGGAAGCGAAAGACCGCGGATAAGAGTGTCCGCATCCCACCGTAGTTTATAATCCAGCTATTCGCCTCATAAATTCTGGAGTTTCAAGCACATGATCAGGTTTCTTCAGACGCCCGGCAAAGCCAAGAAGATCGTTCTGGGAGGCTTGCTGGTGATTATTTGTGGCGCCATGGTGATCACTCTCGTTCCGGGAGGAATTCTAGGCGACGCGTTCGGATTCAGCGCGGTCCCCAAGGGCGTATTGGCCAAAGTCGGCGACCGCGAGATCGGCATGCAGGAAGTAGAACAGCAGGCCCGGCAAGTTGCCCGGCGCAATTTTCAGGGAAATGTCCCTGCCGGATTGATGCCATTTTTGCGGCAGAGGGCGGCCGAGAGCCTGATCCAGCAGAAGGCGCTGCTCAGCCTGGCCGACCGCATGGGGCTGAGAGCTACTGATGCCGACCTGCAGGATGAGCTGCAGCATGGCAGCTTCGCTCCGTATTTCTTCCCCAATGGCAACTTTATCGGAGCTGATGCCTATGAGAGCTTCGTGAACCAGCGCATCAACATGAGCGTGCCCCAGTTCGAGCAGGCGATGAAGGACGATCTGACGCTGCACAAACTGATGGCCGCAGTGCAGGGTCCCATCGTGGTTTCGCCGCAAGAGGTGGAAGCCGAAGCCCGACAGCAGAACACCAAGGTCAAGATCCTTTATGCCGTAATTTCACCCGACGAACTGATGAAGCAGATCAAGGCGACGGAGACGGAGCTGAAGGCTTTCTACGAGCAGAACAAGGCTCGCTACGTGAACTCAATTCCTGAAAAGCGGCAAGTGCGTTACGTGGTCATCGATCCCAGTAAGCTGGAGAGCCAGGTGCAGGTGACGCCGCAGGATCTGCAACGCTACTATCACGACCACGAAGGCGAGTTCCGCGTCCCCGAGCAGATTCTTCTGCGCCAGATCGTGGTGCGAGTGCCACTAGCGGGTCCGGACGGCAAGGTTGATCCCAAGGCGGTGCAGGAAGCCAGAGCCAAGGCCGAGGACATTGCCAAGAAGCTGCAGGGAGGAGCCAATTTCGCCGATCTGGCCAAGAAGTACTCCGATGACGGTGAATCGGCCAAGGAGGGTGGCCTGGTCGGTTGGGTAGCCCGTGGCCGACTGCCGGAGATCGAGAATCAGGCGTTTTCGCTGGCCAAGGGACAGAGCAGCGGAGTGGTGCAGAGCAGCATCGGGTTTCATATCCTGCATGTCGATGACAAGCAGCAGGCGCATCTGAAGACGCCCGAGGAAGTGAAGTCGCAAATCGAACCCATCATTCGGCGGGATAAAGCGCAGCGGCTCGCGGAAAATGTGGCGAATGCGATCGAATCGCAGGGGCACAGCGGCGACCTGGAAAAGGCAGCCAAGGCGAAGGGGCAGGAAGTGCTGACCAGCGCATTCGTCACGCGCAACGACACACTGCCGGGAATCGGGACCGCCCCGGAGGTGATGTCGGCGATTTTTAGCTCGCCGGCGAAAGCTCCGCCGGAAGTTGCGCATACTCCGCAAAGCAATGTGATCTACCAGGTTACCGAGATCAAGCCCCCTGCCACGCCTTCGTTCGAGGACATCAAGACGCGCGTGGAACAGGACTTCAAAAGCGAGCGAGCTAATGCAATGCTAGGGCAAAGGACCCAGGAAGTCGCGGATCGCGCCAAGGCTGATCACGACCTGAAGAAGGCCGCACAGCAACTTGGCGCCGAACTTAGGACCAGCGAATTGGTCACCGAGAGCAGCCAGGTTCCAGAGATTGGAGTCATGAGCGGGCCCGCGTCGGTGGTGTTCACGATGAAACCTGGAGAAATCAGCGGTCCGCTGAATACCGGACGAAATGGAGTAGTGCTCAGCGTGTTGGAGAAGCAGGAGGCTTCGGGGGAAGAATTGGCCAAGGCCTCGGCCCAGGTGCGCGAGTCCTTGCTGCAGCGAAAGCGGGAAGAGGCCATGGGGCTGTTTGTCTCTGACTTGCGGCAGCGAATGGAGAAGGAAGGCAAGATTAAGATCAACAAGCAGGAGTGGGAGCGGATCACGCAGGGGGCGCGCTCGGAACCGGGCAGCTAGTGATCGGCGCGAGTCGGGAATTAATCTTCAGCCACGCGATGCAACCTGATTAAAGTGGTTTTACTCCAAGCCCTTCGCGATCTGACACGAGCATGCAACAGCGCGCCTCCGGAATTCTTTTGCATATCACGTCGCTGCCATCGCGTGGCGGCATCGGTGACCTGGGTCCTGCCGCATATTCCTTTCTCGATTTTCTGACCGCCGCGGGACAGTCGATCTGGCAGGTGCTGCCTCTGGGTCCCACGGGTCTCGGGAACTCTCCCTACTCCACGGTTTCTGCATTTGCGGGAAATCCGCTACTAATCAGCCTGGATGACCTGGCGGAGCGCGGGTGGATCGAAAAACGGCGTCTGGAGTCGCTCCCGCCGGAGACGGGTCCAGTAGATTTCGATCAGGTGGTTGCTGCCAAAATACCGCTGTTGCGCGAAGCCGCTTTGAATTTTGCGCGATTGGCTCCTGAGTCGATGCGTGCGGGTTATGGCGCATTTTGTACGAAGAATAGCTGGTGGCTTGACGACTACGCCCTGTTCGCTGTTTTGCGGCCGCATTACCACCTGGAAGCGTGGAACCAGTGGCCAAAAGGGCTTGCGCAACGGCGGCCCGATGCTGTGGCTGGGGCGCGCAAGCAATTTGCGCAGCAGATCGAGATGGAGCGCGTGATCCAGTTTGCTTTTTTCGAGCAATGGAAGGCGCTGCACAAGGAGTGTGCCCGCCGCGGCGTGCGCATCATGGGTGATGTGGCGATCTTCCTGAACTTCGACAGTGCCGACGTGTGGACGCATCCGGACATCTTCTACCTGAACGAAGAGCTTGAGCCCGAGGTGGTGTCTGGCGTTCCCCCGGATGCTTTCAGCGAAACCGGACAGCGTTGGGGTAATCCTCTCTATCGCTGGGATGTTCTGAAGCAGCGCGGATATGACTGGTGGGTGAATCGTCTGCGCTGGACGCTCGGAAACTGCGATCTGGCGCGGATCGATCACTTTCGCGGGTTCGAAGCCTGTTGGGAAATTCCTGCCGATGAGCCCACTGCAGTGAACGGACGCTGGGTGAAAGGGCCGGGAGGAGACCTGTTCAACACGCTTCGCCGCGAACTCGGCGACGTGCCGCTGATTGCCGAGGATCTGGGACTTATTACGCCGGAAGTGGAAGCCCTCCGCGAACAACAGCAGCTTCCGGGGATGAAGGTATTGCAGTTCGGTTTTGGTGATACTGGTGCTCGCATTTATTTGCCACACCGTTTTGTGGAAGACACGGTGGTTTACACCGGCACCCATGACAATGACACCACAGTGGGCTGGTGGGATCACGCCAGTGAGGCCGAGCGGCATGCCGCGGGAACCTATTTTGGTCCGGAAATGGATGGCATCCACTGGGCAATGATTCGTGCTGCACTGACTTCTGTGGCGCGTATGGCGCTGGTCCCGCTGCAAGATGTGCTTGGGCTGGGAAGTGATTGCCGCATGAACATGCCCAGCGTTCCGGAGGGCAACTGGACCTGGCGCTATGCGCCTGATGCGCTGACGGCGGAGCTGGCCGCCAAGCTGGCAGCTATCACTGAGGTTTCTGATCGGTTGGCCGAGCGAGCTGAGAAGGAGCCCGAAAGTCCAGAAAAGCAGGAAAAGCGGGAAGAGCCTGTCGCCTGAATTTTATTCGGCAGCAGCGGGACGATTGGGAATATCACAGGTGGCTCCAGGCATTCCGCTGGTTTGGAAGTATTCGTTGATTCGAGTGCCAAGCAGCTGCAAATCTTCTTCGCTTAGCTTCTGCTGGAGCGCTTCGAAGAGTTGCCGCTCCTCTTTGCGGATGTGCTCGCTAAGCGCCACCACGAATCTCTGCAGGTCCGGCGAGTCCATCGTGCGTGCCTTTGCGCGCTCGAATGCGCGGCGAAGCGAAGCATGGTCACGCAGCAATTCCTCGACCAGATCTGACAGATCAGGGAACAACTGTGCTTTTGGAAACAGGTATTTCTCTTCTACCTCAAAGTGGTAGCGGATCTCGTCGTGAAAATGGCGCTCGACTTCGGATTGCCAGTGCTCCAGGTCGTGGGATTCATTGTTGAGAGCGCGGTCGATGCGAACGCACAAAGCGAGCGCGTGTTGGTGCTGGTGCGAGAGTGGAACCAGATTTTTGTTGCGAAGCATCGACTCATTATCGCTCCGCTTTACTAATCCTGCCCAACCTAAGACAATGATGAGTTTGCTTCAGCCTTCTCATTCTTACTTATCTCGCAAGGCCGGCTCTGACCTGATGTCGGAGTAGGGCAGGCACAACTAAGGAGATTTCATGGTGGTTACCGGCGAATTGATCCGCCTGATGAATTATGTTGACGAGATTTCTGCTACCCTGCGCCGCATCAATGCTCAGATTCCAACCATGACCGACGAAGAGAAGCGCCGCCTGGCCGAATACATCCGCAAAGCCCAGCCCGGCGTACAGGACATTCTGCAACGTCTGGACTCGAGCAAGTAGATGGAGGTTCGCACCATCGCGGTGATTGGCGCGGGCATCATGGGCCGGGGCATCGCTCATGTGGCGGCGCTTGGCGGGTATCGCACCATATTGGAGGATATTCTGCCGGCGGCATTGCGCCGCGCCTCCGACGAGATCCGTTCCAACCTGGATCAGGGCGTCGAATTGGGCAAGCTATCGCCCGATGAAGCCGAGGGCGCTTACCGTCGGATCGAGTTCGCCAGCGGAGTTGAGGACGCCGCCCGCAACGCTGACCTCGTCATCGAGGCGGTGCCCGAGGAAATGGAATCCAAAATCGAGATTTTCACCCAACTCGACAAGTTCAGCCGCCCTCAGACCATTCTGGCCTCCAATACTTCTTCCCTCAGCGTCACGGAGATTGCCTCGGTTACGTATCGCGCTCCCCGGTGCGTGGGCATGCACTTCTTTAACCCGGTGCACAAGATGAAGCTGCTGGAAGTCGTGCGCGCACTGGAGACCGACGACGACACTATCCAGACCGCGGCGGAAGTCGGCCGGCGCATGCGGAAAGAAGTGGTGGTGATCAAGGAGTCTCCGGGCTTTATCACCAGCCGGATTAACGCGCTGATCGGCAACGAAGCGTTTTACATGCTGCAGGAGGGCATTGCTTCAGCCGAAGACATCGACAAGGCCGTGAAGCTGGGATTGAACCATCCCATGGGGCCCTTTGAGCTGGTAGATCTGGTAGGGCTGGATACGCGGCTGCACATCCTGGAATACCTACACAAAACGCTCGGCGAGAAATACCGCCCCGCCCCACTGCTGACGCAATACGTGAAAGCAGGGCGTCTGGGACGAAAGGCGGGAAGAGGCGTATATGAGTATCCGGCTGCCGGCAATTCGTCTCAGGCCGTCCCGTCCCAAGCCGCTGTGATTACCTCAGATTCCCCAAAATCACGATAACCAAAGCATACTGCCGCAGTCTAACCACCACGCGCGAGGGAGGGCTGGAGTACGCCTGAGAGAGCGCCTCCTCCCCGGGTGACAGCTGACCGCAGGGCGTCCGTATGCACAGGATTTTCGACATCGTGCGGCAATCGCTCAGCACCCTGTGGGCGCACAAGCTTCGCTCTTTCCTGACCATGTTCGGCATTGCGTGGGGAGTGGGGTCGCTGCTGCTGCTGGTTGGACTGGGCGAGGGCTTCCGGTCCGGAAATCGCAAGCAGCTCGACAGTCTCGGGCCGGACATCATGTTTCTCTTTGGCGGACGCCTGCCCGCGGTGGAAGGCAGCCTCAACTCCATGCGGCCGTACAAGCTCACGTATGCCGACTACGTAGCTGTGAAAAACGAGGCCACCCTGGTACGCCACGTCTCCCCGGTTGTAAACCGCGAGGACATTCGTGCCGTCAGCGAGTACAACAGCACCAACGGCCAGGTCTTTGGAGTAGCCGCCTCCTACAACCTGATCCGCACCCTGCCCATCATGACCGGCCGCTGGATCAGTGAAGGCGACGAATTGAACAGCCGGCGCGTGGCAGTGTTGGGAAAAGAAATGATGACAAACCTCTACTCCGGCCGTGCCGCCGTGGGCACGCACATCCTGCTCAATGGCGTTCCCTTTGACGTGATCGGGGTGCTGCCGAAAATTGGTAAGGAAAACTTCAACGGCACGAACATCCGGATTTTTGTTCCCATCAGCACCATGCGCGAACTCTTTCCGCTCAAAGAAGCCAACTCCGAGGAGAAAATTTCCTTTCTCAACTACCAGCCGCTGACCCGCGACGAACACGACGCAGCGAAACAGCAAGTGCACAGCATTATTGCGCGGCTTCATGGGTTCGATCCCAACGCCCAGGACGTTTTCGACGAATGGGACACGGTTGAAAGTGAGCGGCGAGTCGGACTGATCTTCGACGCCATGGATATATTCCTCGGCGCGGTTGGCCTGGTTACGCTGGCGCTGGGGGCCATCGGCATCATCAACATCATGCTGGTATCGGTGAGCGAGCGCACGCGTGAGATCGGGCTGCGCAAGGCGCTGGGCGCGACGAATCGCAACATCCTGGCGCAATTCTTCCTGGAAGGCGCTTTTCTAACCCTGCTCAGCGGGGCAATCGGTGTAGCCGTGATCAGCGGTTTCATGAGCCTGCTGAAGCGTGTGCCGATTCCCGAGGGATTCGATCCTCCTCGCATCGTGCCGCAATCGGCGGTGGTTGCGATTGTCTGTCTTTCGTTGGCGGGAATCATTTCCGGCCTGTATCCGGCACGCAAGGCGGCAATGCTCGAGCCGGTCGAGGCGCTGCGCCAGGAATGACGAATAACGAGTAACTCAGGAGCGAATATGATCCGCGACGTCTTCGGCCAGGCCGTCAGCGCTCTCAAACACAATCGCCGCCGCGCGGCGCTTACCATGCTGGGCATGGCCTGGGGCATCGCCACCGTGGTGCTTTTGCTGGCGTACGGCACCGGGTTTGAGCGCGCCATCATGACCATGTTCAGCTCCTTTGGTTCGCGCATGATTGGCGTGTTTCCCGGCCGGACATCGCACCAGGCTGGTGGGGTCAAGGCAGGAACGCAGGTGCGCTTTACGCTTCAGGATCTGGAGTACATCAACAACGAAGTTCCTCTGCTTAAGCGCACTTCTCCCATGGTGGATAAGCAAGTTGGCGCTCGCCACGACGACCGTGCCTTTACCTTCCGCGCAGTTGGCGTCTATCCAGGCTGGCAGGACATTCGCCGCATTGAGGTCGAGGAAGGCCGCCTCATGAACGACGAAGACGAGTCCACCAAGGCGCGGGTAGTCGTGATCGGCGATGAGGCCAAGCGCAAATTATTTTCCGGGCAAAACGCTGTGGGCGATGCCATCCATCTGGACGGAATCAGCTTCCGCGTGATTGGCGTGATGAAGCACAAAGTTCAGGATGGCGACGACAACGACAATCGCATGCTCATCATCCCCTTCACCACCATGGGCGATTTGAAAGATATCCGTTACCTGCAAGGCCTGTTTATAGAGTACGAAGGCAACGAGCACTTGAAGATCGCCAAGGCGGTTCGAACTACGCTCGGCAATCACCACAGTTTTCAGCCCGACGACAAACAGGCAGTGTATGTCTGGAACCTGATGGAGGACATTGCCGAATTCCGCATCATCACCACCGGCATCAAGATTCTCCTGACCTTCATCGGCTTCCTCACGCTTGGCATTGGTGGAATAGGCCTGATGAACATCATGCTGGTGGCGGTCACGCAACGCACCCGTGAGATCGGTGTCGAAAAGGCACTGGGAGCGTGCAAACGCCATATCCTCGCGCAGTTTCTTTCCGAAGCGTTGGCTATCACCGCCATCGGGGGAGTGGCCGGAGTGGTGATCGCGTATCTCGTCTCCTGGACAGTCGGCTCACTCACCCTGTTCAGTGCTTTGGCGCAGAATGCCCAGGAAGGAGACATTCGCCTGCGCATCGATCCGGCAATTCTCGTTACGGCGACGGTGATTCTGGCCGTGGTTGGAATCGTCAGCGGCATGCTGCCCGCGATTAAGGCTGCGGGTCTGGACCCGGTGGAAGCGCTGCGCTACGAATAGCGGCGAGGCTCCTAAGACTCGCGAACACAATCCCATCCAACCCCCACTCCGGTTCCAAAACGCAGGAAAAACCCCGCCAAGCTGCGCTTGAACGGGGCACCCTCAGGAGTGTCGGGTTTGGCCCAACGTGTTTTGGCCCGTTTGTTGCCCACCTGTGTGCCGCAATAGAATCGAGCAATGGAGACGCAGTCAGGAAACTCTCGTCTGGAGCGAGTACGGGAAATGCTGGCCAAATTCGAGCATCCGCTGCTCGACTTCGATGCCCGCCCGAACGGCGATGCTGTGCAAGTCATCATTCAGATAAAGAATGTGACTGTGCCTGTTCACACTTACTACTTCGATCTGCATCCGCGCGATCTCGATCACCCTCAGTTCGCCTGGACATTTGAGCGCCAGCTTTACGATTGCCTGCATGATTATCTGATCGAAATGTTTACGCGGGCTCCGCACACGAAGAGCTAGCGGTTAGAATTGCGCGTGACCCTGCGCGAATACATCGAACAAGAAATTCGCGAACGCGGCCCCATCCCGTTTTCACGCTACATGAAGCTTTGCCTGTATGGGCCAGATTCTGCGGCGGAGGGCCAGCCTCAGGGCTACTACGCGCAGGCACGCGAGCAGTTTGGGAAGTCCGGTGACTTCTACACTTCGAGCGACGTACATGCTGTCTTCGGACGTCTGCTGGCCCGCCAGTTCGATGAGATGTGGCGGATTCTCGGTTCGCCGCGCCCCCTCACTCTGATCGAACTGGGACCGGGACGAGGACTGTTCGCGCAGGACATCCTCGACTGGGCACAGCAGACATTTCCGGAATTTATCTCGGTTTTGCGTTATGTGCTGGTCGAGACGTCGTTGGCACTGCGCGTGCGATTAGAGGAGCGCCTGCGAGAGCACATCGTCGAGCGACGCGTCGCAGTCTATCGCTCCCTTAGCGAACTGGAACGCGAAGACCTCAGCAACTTCATCGTATTTGCCAACGAGTTCTTCGACGCATTGCCGGTGGAAGTCCTGGACAATCGCGGCGAACTGCGCGTGGGGGTAGAAGACGGCAGGTTTGTCGAGCAGTTCACGCGTCCCTCAGCAGAAGTTTTGGATTTCGTGGAGCGCTATGCTGTCCATCCCGAGGAAAACGAGCGGGTGGAGGCCCCTCTGGCCGCCCAGGACTCCATTCAGGAAATCGTCCGGACGCTGAAGAGAAGCGGGAGGTCTCAGCCGCGCGGATTCCTGGTTTTCATCGATTACGGGTATACCCGCGAGGAAATGCTTGCGGGAAGGCATCGCGGTACGGTGACCAGTTTCCGCCGCCACTCCATCGTGAACACACCCTACGATGCTCCCGGCGAGCAGGACATCACTGCGCACGTGAATTTCACCGCGCTGGCAGATGTAGCACGCGGGAGTGGACTCGATGCACTGGCGCTGGTCACGCAATCGCAATTTCTGATGGGCATAGGCGAGCAGACGCAGTTCGCTGACGTGTTTGAGTGTTGCCGATCACCGCAGGAGCAGACCAAAGTGGCTTTACAGCTCAAGCACCTGATTACGCCGGAGGGTATGGGAGAAAGCTTTCAGGTTCTGGTGCTGTCTACTGGAATAGAAAAGGAAAAGGCCGCTCGATTGAGCGGCCTGGCATTTGTTCGTCCTGGAGATCTGCAGATTTGAGTCATCGCGGGCTGAGATCAGTCGCGAAGCAGCGCTTGTCATCCCGAGCTTGGTCGGGATGGCAGGTTGGATGGTCGAGATGACAGGTTGCAACAACCGCAGGCGAACGCGTGATTACCAAGGTGCTCTTCAGTTCCCCTCACCCGTTTTTCTCCTTCTCTCCGGAGAAGGGCTGTTGCAGGTATTTGCGGGCTTCTTCCAAGGCTCCCTGGGTATCGTCGTTGGTCTGAATTGCCTGCCGGTACTCGTTGGTAGCGCGCTCCCGCTGCCCCGTGATATCGAAAATGTTGCCCAGGCGGATGTGGCTCCAGACTTCGGTCCAGCGCGGCTCCCCATCCCCATTGAGAGCGTCGCGATAGGCGTTGGCTGCCGCCTGATAATTGTGCTGCAGGAAGAAAACCTCGGCCACGCGATAGTGCGCCAGGGAACTGTTCTTGTTTAACTCCAGCGCCTTCTGGAATTGATCCAAAGCGCCGGCAAGATCGTTTTGCTGCACCAACCCCTGTCCGCGCAAAATCGCCGCCCGAATCTTCACGTCGGAAGCATTCTTCAGGACGCGGTTTTCAGGATCGACCACGATGCGCCGCGGCCGCCCGAAGGTTTCGATGGTGAAAGCAGAGTTCGTCCCGACGACGTCGATCTTGGATTCTTCGCTCTTCCCGTCGGTATCTACGCGGACGTCCACTGGCATGCGGAACAGGTCCAGATCCTGCGAGATTTCTCCCACGATGCGGAAGCCTTTGCACTTGGCAGGGTCGTTACAAGACTTTCCCAGCCGATACACGGTGTACTTGGTTTTGAACTCAGGCGCGCCCGTGGAATCCAGCCACTGCGAGAAAAACCAGGTCAGCTTCTGACCGGAATTCTGTTCAGCCACAGCGCGGAAATCATCCAGGCTGGCGGGTTTGCTACGAAACTGAGCGGCGAAGGCGCGCATGGTCTTATCAAATGCCTGGTCGCCGATGACCCAGTTCAGCATGTTCAAGATAATTGCGCCCTTGTCGGTCACCAAGGACTGGAATTCCGGGGAGAATGGATCCATGCGCCCGATATTTGAGAGCGGGACGGTGTCGTAGGCGAGGGCGCCGACCTCCATGTCCTTAGTGACCTCTTCGTAGGCCGCCGGACCGGCGACATTTCCTACATAGCGTGCTTCGGCATAACGGGCGAAGCCATCACTGATCCACCAGTCGCTCTTGCTTGCCGGGCTTATGCTCACTCCCCACCACTGATGGGCGATGGTGTTTGCCAACAGGCGGTAGTTGATTTTCCCGGCAATCGAGCGGCCGCCAAGCGCCGCGATTTCCGGCGCCCAGGCTGCGGCCAGAGTGTCGTCGGGCAGTTGCACCAGCGTGAGCTTGTTGCTCAGCGGTGGACCCCATAGAGTGGTGAAGAAGGTAAATTCTTTGACCGCAGTTTCGACGTAATTCCCGATGTATTGCTGTTTGTCAGGCTTGTAGTAAGCCTTCAGATCGATTCCCGCTTCGTTGCTGGTGCTCTGCTGAAAAACGCCGGCGATGATGGTCCCTGGAAAGCTGGGCTGGTCCCACACGAAGGTATAAGTCTTCAGATTTTTGTCAGTGGTTCTGGGCACAGAGGTAGTCGGTTTGGTGGGCTTCGGGGCGGGCCGCGTAGCTGCACGCGGCGGTGTTACAGCACCAGGGGTTCGTTTCAGCGGCGGAGGTTCGTTGCTGCTTTCGGCTCGCTGCGGAGGTTCGGCTGCCGAGGCCATGGCCACGCCTACACCCGTGCTTTCGCGGCCAGAGCCGATCACGATCCAGTTAGCGGGAACCGTGATATTCATAGTCGCCGTGAAGCGGTTGGTTCCGTACCCTACCATCGGGAACCAACGTCCCGCATACAGCAGGTAGGCTTCATCCTCGCCGATGGAAGCCAGCTTTAGTCCCTGTACTGGGCTGTCGTCAGCCGATTGCAGGGTGCCGTCATAGTCGATCGTCAAAGTCATGCTAGCGCCTTTGGAAAGGCCATTCGGCAGTACTACGCGGACACTGGAATCCTGGGTTACGCGCTCGGCGGAGAGCGCGCGCCCACTGTCATCGACGACCTTGGTTGGACGCAACCCGTTGTGCAGTTCGAATGACACCAGGCTGACGTCTTCCAGGGCTGTGAATTTGATTCGCGCTTTGCCGATCAGCCGGTGCCAGCGGGGAACAATTTCAGCTTCGATCTGGTAATCGTCCACATGAATGCGGGTCTTTTCGGCCGCCAGTGCGGGAAGGGCCAGGAGGAGACAGAATATCGCCGCAGCCTGCCGCAGCGGACGTCGTACAGATCGCATCACCGATCTCCAGAGAGGCAATACTTGTTTGGATGTCAGATTGACATCAATGGATGCGTACCTTCAATAGCTTACACTCTTTTGCCTGGGCTCTGGTCTATCTCGACGTTCACTGCCGATGGTCCCCAGAACTGCGGCGGCTGCACGCTCGGCGGCGGTTCCCGCAGTGCCGGGTTCGCACGCCAGTATGCGCCTCACTTGCGCCAGCCCGGCCAACATCTTGTCTCGAATGGGGCCTTCGGCAATGATTTCGCGGAGCTTGGCGGCAACGTTTTCCGCAGTGAAGTCTGCCTGCACCAACTCGGGGACAATCTGTTGGGCGGCGATCAGGTTCGGCATGGCGTAATGTTTCACCCTGACCAAAGGCTTGCCCAGAATCCAGGTGAGCGCGGCCACCCGGTACACCATGACGAAAGGTGTTCCAATCAGGGCTGCCTCCAGGGTGGCAGTACCGCTTGCCACCACTGCAGCGCGACTATGGACTAGCGTAGCGCGAGCATCGGGGGTCAGGACTACATTTAAGCCATAGCGTGAAACCTCTGCTTCCAGCCATTGGGACGACAGGCTGGAGGCTACTGGCAGCAGGAACTGATATGAGCCTGCGGCTGCGGCAGAATCCAGGACTTCCAGCAGATCGCGTTTTCCGATTTCCCGACTGATAGCTGCTTCGGCCGCAACGGCCGTCTCGAGGGTTGCGAGCGAGTCGCCCGGAAGAGGGCGAACTCGCGGCGACGCTGCTCCGAGGTGCGGCAGCGTGAGACGCTTAGCGGCACCCAACATCGCCCGCAGATTCAGCTCGACTTCCTTCTTGCGGCTGCCAGGCAGCAGAGCAATCCACGTCTTTGACGGGTCAAGTCCGTGAGCTTTTGCAAAGTCTGCCCGTGAGATCTCGGGAGTGGACATCTCCGCCAGAGGATGCCCGACATACTCCACTTCAACTTCCTGGCTGCGATAAAACGCCTCTTCGAACGGGAAGATGACCAACATCTTGCGTACGTGCTTTCGGACTTGCTTCACCCGGCCGGACCGCCATGCCCAGAGCTGCGGACTCACGTAGTAGATCACCGGAATTCCGCGCTGGTGGAGCTGTTTCGCAAGTCGGAGGTTGAAGTCGGGAAAGTCGATGAGGATGGCCGCGTCCGGCTGCCGCGCATCCACAACTCGCAGCAGCTTTTGGAACTCGCCGTAGATTCTCGGCAGATGACGGACCACCTCGGCCAGTCCCACCACCGCGATCTCATGCGCGTCGACTACGGTGTCGCATCCGGCGGCGCGCATCTTGTCTCCGCCCACGCCGAAGAATTCCGCCCCAGGCATGCGGCGGCGGAGCGCCTCAATGAGTTGCGCGCCGTAGAACTCGCCGGACGCTTCGCCGGAGGAGATCAGGAATTTGAGGGGCACGGAGACATTGTAGCCGCGAAAGACGAGGGTCTCTCGGAACTGGTTTTGACAACCAGGATGAGCTGGATGGCCCCGGCTTATCAACAGAGTTAAGATCGGCAGCGACATTTTTCGGGTATTGGGTAGTTAAGTCTGCAGGTTTCGCTAAGCAACTGAACGGGAAGGCTCATGTCAGTCTCATTCGATTTTGCTGGCCAAACAGCCATCGTCACAGGTGGTTCCCGCGGCATTGGCAGGGCCATCGCAGCACAGTTCGCGCGATCTGGCGCTCAGGTCTGGATTTGGGATGTGGATCCGATCAAGCTCAGCGGTGCGCAATCACTGAAGGTCGATGTCACTAAGGCCGACCAGATCACAAAAGCCCTCGAGAATGTCGTCAGTCAGTCACCGCGTATCAACATCCTTGTCAACAATGCCGGGTATCTCGGCAGCTACCTCCCTTTCGAGCAATTTGACAGAGAGGAATGGGAACGCATCCTTCGTGTAAACCTGATTGGTGTGTTCGAGGTCACCCGCCAAGTTCTCCCCATGATGCGTCGTGCTGGACGTGGAAGGATAGTCAACATGGGGTCACTCGCAGGCAAGGAAGGTTTACCAAACCTCGCAGCATACTCGGCTGCAAGCGCAGGCGTAATCGCGTTTACAAAAGCCCTCTCTCGCGAGGTCTGTGATGCCGACATTCGGGTAAACTGCGTTGCACCCGGTCCTATCGATACCGAGCTAATTCGAAGATTAGGAGCCGAGGTGGTGAATGGAATGATCGCAGCGAGCCCGCTGAAGCGTCTGGGAAACGTGGATGAGGTCGCAGGAATGGTGTTATGGCTTTGCTCCGCTGCGAGCACCTTCAACACTGGGGCTGTGTTCGACATGTCAGGCGGCCGAGCGCGATACTAATGGCCGAGCCATGAGTGCCGAAAAAATGTGCCGGCTGCGCGGCTGAGGGAAGCTTGTGTGTCCGGAGAAGCGACTTTCTTACCAACCTGTTAGTCGTCACCCGCGGCTGGGACCTGGGAGGAAGCCGAGATCGAAGAGGGGGCAGGGACTTCCTGATCTTTGTATTGCAACTGGTACAGCTTGTAGTAAATCCCTCGTTGCGCCAGCAGTTGCTGGTGCGTCCCCATTTCGCGCACCCGGCCTTTATGCATAACTACGATCTTGTCCGCGCGTTGAATGGTGGACAGCCGGTGCGCGATCACCAGCGAGGTTCTGCCCTCGACGAGCTTGGTGAGTGCCTGGCGCACTCGCAATTCTGTTTCCGTGTCCACGCTGGAGGTGGCTTCGTCGAGAATCAGGATTTTCGGGTCATGTGCCAAGGCGCGCGCGAATGAGATAAGTTGCTTCTGCCCGGTCGAGAGCGTGCTGCCGCGTTCATGAACAGCCTCTTTGAATTGGTTCGGCAGGCTGCGGATGAAATCGGCGATATTCACGTCTTCGGCAGCCTGCTCTACCGCCTCGTCGCTGATCCAATCGGATCCCAGCCGTATGTTGTGATCCACGGTTCCAGTGAACAGAAATGGATCCTGCATCACTACGCCGAAGCGGCGTCGCAGGTGGTTGAGATTCATGGCGCGAATGTCCACGCCATCAAGCATGATGGCCCCTTTTTGAACATCGTAAAAGCGCATGAGCAGTGACATCAGCGTAGTCTTGCCCGCCCCAGTGTGACCGACGATGGCCACGGTCTCGCCAGGATCGACGGTGAAGGAAACATCGCGCAACACCCAATCCGGCTCAGCGGGACCTCCGCCATCTCGACCAGGGCTAGCCTTTCCAGGGTGAGCGGTTTTCTCTTCACCATCGACGGGAACAGTCCGATAGGCAAACCAGACGTGGTCGAATTCGATGCGCCCCGGCCCTTCGGCTCTCACCGGTTGCTGTGGTGAAGTGATTTCCGCCGGGGTATCCAGCAGCTTGAAAATGCGCTCGCTGGCGGCCATCGCCGACTGCAGGATGTTGTACTTCTCGCTCAAATCCTGGATAGGGCGGAAAAAGCGCTGGGCATATTGCATGAACGCGACCAGCACGCCCAGGGTGGTTATGCTGGCCAACACGTGGTGGCCACCGAACCAGATTACGCAAGCGATCGCCGCTGCCGACAGAATTTCCACTACTGGGTAGTAGAGTGCGTAGGCCAGGATGGCGTCTTTGAAGGCGCGCATGTGCGTGGCATTGATTTCCTTGAAACGCTCGTAAGCGCGCTTCTCGCGGTTGAAGAGCTGCAGCACCACCATGCCGCTGACGTGTTCCTGCAGGTAGGCGTTGATACGGGCGATCGCCACCCGGATCCGCCGGTAGGAATCGCGAACCCGTTTGCGGAAGACCATGGTGGCGACGAAGATCAGTGGCAGGACCGCGAAGGTGATCAGCGCCAGCCGCCAATCCATGCGCAGCATGATGGCCACGATTCCAGCCAGGACGAAGACATCTTCAAAGATCGAGACCACGCCTGCGGTGAACATCTCGTTCAGCGCATCCACGTCGGTGGTCACGCGCGTAACCAGCCGACCGACAGGATTCTTGTCGAAGAATCCCACGTGCATGTGCTGCAGGTGGCGGAAGATCTGACTGCGCAGGTCGAACATCACCTTCTGCCCAGTCCATTGCATGAAGTAGGTCTGCAGGAATTCCAGAAAGAAACTGAAGCCGAGCAGGGCCACGTATAGCGAGGCGATTTGCGCGATACCGGTAAGCGGCTGCGGGCTCAACCAGCGATCGAGCAGGCCAAGGGATCGGGCCTGCGGCGAACGGACCAGGTATTTATCGATGGCCACCTTCGTGAGGTAGGGGCCGAGGACATCAGCAACAGATTTCAAGACGATGGCGCCCAGGGCGATCACTACCTGCCACTTGTAGGGTGACAGGTAGCCCAGCAGGCGCTTCATCAGCCGGCTGTCATATGCCTTACCTAGTACCTCTTCCTCTTGGGCGGCCATGGTTTGCTTCAGATTATCAGACGATTTGTACCGGCGGCGGGATTGAAAATCTCTATTTGTCGCGGCTTTTGACGCTGCCTGGGAATGGGCGCGGATGGTACATAATGAATCCAAATGCCTCTGGGGATTTACATCTCGGTTCCGTTCTGCCGCAGCAAGTGCAGCTACTGCAATTTTTCATCGGGGGTGTTTTCGAAAGCTCTATTCGGCCGCTATGTGGACCGGCTGTGCGCCGATATCGAGGGCGCGGTTGAAATTGCAGCCGGGATGGGTGGCGTGCTGGAGGCGGAAGTTGATTCGATTTATCTGGGTGGCGGAACACCCACGCTGCTCGGGGGCGAGCAACTGGAGCGAATCTTCCAGAGCCTGCGAAACAGTTTCCGGGTCTGGGCGGGGGCGGAGGTCACTGTGGAGTGCGCCCCGGGAACGCTCAAGTCCGCCACGCTGGAGACGCTGGTTGATTGCGGAGTAAACCGCGTCAGTCTCGGGGTGCAATCGTTTGTGGATGAAGAGGCGGCCAGCGTCGCCCGCCTGCACAACCGGCAGACGGTTCTGGGCGACATCAAGCAGCTGCGTGCGGCGGGGATCGACAACATCAATATTGATTTGATCGCCGGCCTTCCTCACCAGACGGAATCGACTTGGGAGGAGTCGCTTCAGCAGGCGATCGACAGCGGCGTGCCTCACGTCAGCGTTTATATGCTGGAAGTGGACGAGGATTCGCGCCTGGGGCGGGAATTGATCGCAGGCGGCACCCGCTACCATGCCCACTTTGTTCCTGACGAAGACCTGACTGCCGATCTCTATCTGCACGCTGGCGAACGCCTCGAGGCTGCCGGAATCTCGCAATACGAGATATCCAACTTGGCGCGGCCCGGCTACGCCTCCCGGCATAATTTAAAGTACTGGACGCGCCAGCCGTATATTGGGTTCGGTGTGGATGCGCATTCCATGTTGCCGGCTCCCATCGGATCTGAACTGGAATCCGTCCGCTTTTCAACGCCGGACTCGCTGGAGCAGTATTCGTGGGGCGCGGCACTCTCCCGCACACCCGTGAGTTGGTCGTCCGCATTGGAAGAAGCATTCTTTCTGGGACTGCGTTTGACGGCGGGGATTGACCTGGCCGAACTAGCAGAGCGCTACGGCACCGGCGCCACTTCGGTGTTTCGCGAGGAGATTGCCGAGCTTTGCAGCGAGAATTTGCTGGAGCTGATCGATGGACGGCTACGGCTCACGCCCCGAGGCAGACTGCTGTCCAATGAGGTGTTCGCTAGGTTCCTGAGGACAGAGGCAGACTCGCCATCGGGGAGATCATTTACACTTTTGTGACGGGCTTGCCGCATGAAGCGAGGGCTTGCGCTATCGTGACCCATCGCGGGCTGCGGCTGCTCGTGATGGCAAGATCAGGGGGAGCATCCGGCCCTTTCCCGATCGCACCCGCCGCCAAAAGACGGCGGAAGGGTGGGGCACCTGCTCTATAGTTTTTCATTGATGAGTGGGCGAAGGCCGATTTCTATCGGGGAGCACGAAATATGTACGGCACTTCTACGTCTCAGGAAGTTGACGAGAAAAATACGGCGCAACGCCGCGTGACCACGGTTGATCTGCGCAGCGACACGGTCACGCAGCCGACGCCGGAAATGCGCCGTGCCATGGCTGAAGCAGAGGTCGGCGACGATGTTTATGGCGAAGATCCCACGGTCAACCGCCTGGAGCAACGCGCGGCAGAGATTTTTCAGCGCGAGGCAGCCATCTTTGTGCCCAGCGGGACGATGGGTAACGCAATCGCCATCAAGGTTCACACCCGGCATGGGCAGGAGATCATCTGCGAATCGCGCGGCCACATCTTCAACTATGAAATGGCCACGCTGGCGAGCTTCAGCGGCTGCCTGGTCCGGCCGATTGTTGCCGAGGACGGAATTCTGCGCTGGGACGAAATCCGTAAAGCCATCGCTCCCCAAATCTACTACCGAGCGCAGACCGGCTTAATCTCGCTCGAAAACACGCACAACATGGGGGGAGGCACGGTGTATCCGCCGGCTGTGGCCGAAGAGATTTGCGATCGCGCTCATGAGGCCGGTCTGCCTGTTCACCTGGATGGCGCGCGCATTTTCAACGCCGGCGCGTTCCTGAACCGCCCGGTGGCCGAGCTCACACGGAAATTTGATTCGGTGATGTTCTGCCTGTCGAAAGCCCTTGCTGCTCCGGTGGGCTCGATGCTGGTGGGCAGCCGCGCGTTCATCGATCAGGCACGCAGATACCGGAAGGCGCTGGGCGGAGGCATGCGGCAGGCGGGAATTCTGGCCGCAGCCGGGCTGATCGCGTTGGAGAAGATGCCGGCTCGACTGGGCGAGGACCATGCCAATGCTCGCCTGCTCGCCGAGAGGCTGGCCCGAATTCCCGGGGTCAAGATCGATCCGGCGAAGGTTCAGACGAACATTCTGGTGGTCGATATCAAAGGTACGGGGATGAACTCGTCAGAGTTCTGCCGCAAATTGGCCGAGCACAATGTTTTGGCAGGTGGCGTAAATCCCGAAACCGTGCGCTTTGTGACGCATATGGATGTCGACCGGTCGGCCTGCGAGCGTGCAGCGGAAGTCGTGAGCCAGGTGTGCGGGAAGGGTGACACACAAGCGTGAGGAGGGATATTCGAAGGCTTGGGAGTTCGAATCGATATTTTTTCTGACGAATCGAAGAAGTGTAATTCTAACGAGCGAGGATAAGAAGCTAGATGGCAATCAAGCTGGAATACTCCACGACGGCCAAGTGCCGTCCTGAGCATGTCTGGCAGAGGTTCGCGAAGCTTGAGGAATGGGCCTGGTGGAACCCGGTGGTAGGAAAGACTGCCTGGCTAAAGGGCGAACCCTGGAAGAACGACAGCCAGTTCCTGATGGAGATCGTGCGCCCGGTCAAGGTGACTTTCAAGCCGGTGATTATCGAATCCGCGCCTCCCGGCAGAATTGCCTGGGTGGGTAGCGTCCCCGGCTTCACTGGCAAGCATTTCTTTGACTTTAAGGCGCAGCCGGATGGCAACACCCTGCTGCACACCTGGGAAGAGGATTCGGGTCTGCTGACATTTTTGTGGGGAGAGGGCCGCAGGAAATCGCTGACCGATATGCACGCGGATTGGCTCAACTCGCTGAAAGCTGAGGCGGAGAAGATTGCTCGCGAAGAATATGCGCGGAGCTAACTTCCGATAGTCTTGAGGGTGCCCGGTTCAACCCCGCCCTGCTTCCGCCGATTCTAGTTTCGGGATATCGAGCCGGCAGGGCGAGGTTGGGGGGTTTTTTAGGAAGTTGTGAAACAATGGCAGCCAGGCAGGTCCATGCGAATCGACATCAAGCGGTGTTTCTTCTGAGCCGAGATCAAGGCCCAGGCCGTGAGCCTGAAACAAGATCTCGACCGCGAGTTTCATACCCAGACGCGGCTGCGCCTCGGCAAGCCGGGCGCGCTGGATGTTTACGTCGATGGCCGGAAGATTTATTCCAAGGGCGGACGTCTTCCCAGTTCG
>Ga0187776_10000087_pt1 | contig 45288 bp, 43 predicted proteins | sample 0216_BV02_MP12_2_FD_132426 | JGI IMG/M metagenome (GOLD analysis project Ga0187776, IMG submission 132426) | Tropical peat soil microbial communities from peatlands in Department of Meta, Colombia - 0216_BV02_MP12_20_MG | ecosystem: Environmental > Terrestrial > Soil > Wetlands > Peat | place...
CATTGGATGCCCTTCCACATGGGGACGGGGCGCCCGCCTTGGGGCGACCCGGTGTACTCGGCTCTGCAGATTCTCAACGAACGCTACGCCAGGGGCGAGATCCAGAAGCAGGAGTACGAGGAAAAGAAAGCGTCAATCCTGTCGAGCAACCAGCGCTAGCAATCTGTACGGAGGTCACCAATGACCGGAAACTACATCTGCCCGATGCACGCCCGGGTCCGCGAGACGCGGCCGGGCAAGTGTCCCGCCTGCGGGATGAATCTCGTGCCAGAGGGCACGCGGTTCGCCATGCTTCAACACATGGCGAAGAGCCCGATGATGATTGCGGTCATGGCTGTCGTCATGGTCGCGATCATGATCGCGGCGATGAAGCTCATGTGAACCGACGCTTGAAGACGCTCTTCATCCTGAACGACCCGCCTTACGGCACCGAGCGGAGCTACAACGCGCTGCGCCTCGCGGGCAGTCTGTCGTCGCGGGACGGAGAGGAGGTCAAGGTATTCCTGATCGGCGACGCCGCCCATTGCGGCAAGTCGGGCCAGAAGGTTCCGGCCGGCTTCTACAACCTGCAGCTCATGCTCAACAAGGCCGTGCGCAACAAGGCCGAAGTGGGCGTTTGCGGCACCTGCATGGACGCGCGGGGCATAGCCGAGGCCGAGCTGATCGAGGGGACGAAGCGCAGCACGCTGGAGCAGCTAACCGACTGGACCCGGTGGGCGGACAAGGTGATTGTCTTTTGAGGCAGGGAGTTGGGTGACCTGCACCGAAGCGATTCTTGCTGCAGACTTAGCGTCCGATGACGCGGCCGCGCGACAAACGATCACGGAACGGCAAGAAGGGCTACCAGGAATTCTACGGGGGCCTCATCCGGCTTCACGTTCTGCATCACGCCGTGCGAGCCCCCGTCTTCGGCCTGTGGCTGATCGAGGAGCTTCAGCGGCACGGGTACCGCGTCGGACCGGGCACGCTGTACCCGATATTGCATTCGCTCGAGCGGCGCGGGCTGCTGCGCTCGTCGTGCGAGCAGCAGGGGCGCGCCATCCGGCGTATGTATACAGCGACGGCTGCGGGTAAGCGGGCGCTGGGGGCCGCGAAAGGCAAAGTGCGGGAGCTGTTCGGAGAGATCTTCGAGAAGGCCTAGCGCGTCCGGGTTTGCCCGCTAGCCGGATTTCGCCTGCAGATCAATCATCCGCGTTGCCGGACTCTCGGGAACGTGAGGGCGCAGGTACGGCTTTTCCGCCGCCATGTGACAGCCGTAGCATTCCCCGATAGTCTTGCGGTAGGCCGCCTCGAAGGTGCTGCGGTCCCGCTTGCCGATGGCGCCCTTCAGGTCGGAGAGCCCCGAAGCCTCCACTCCCTGCAGTATGGGTGCGAGCTCGAACTCCTTGCCGGATGACGTTCTGCGCACCGGACGGATGCGTACGGCCCAGTTCAGATGCGACCGGGTTTCGCCCAGGTAGAACTCGGCGAGCGGCCAGTTCATGTTCCGCGCGGCGAACCACAGATTCGAGAAGTGATAGTCCACGTCGGACATCGCATGGGCCTGATCGGGGACCAGACGCTGGAGCGCTTCGAGCTGCGCCTTGAGCACGGCCGTGCTCGGTTCGGCGGAGCCCGTGCCCTGCGCTTGCGCCAGGTTGCCCTCCAATGCAAGACCAAGACCGAGGCCTGCCAGGAACAATCCGCAGGCGAGCGAAGCAATAGCCAGGTTGCGTTTCATTCGTATTTCCTTTCGCAGAATGTCTCGAAACGTGCTCACTCGAAGCGAAGCGCGCTCGACGGCGAGTGCGTTGCGGAGAGGAAAATCCTCCAAGTCTGGGCATCGCGCCAAAGCGTGTAAGTCACGCCCTGGCGCTGGAACACGCTGCCGTCGTCGCGTCGGCGCACCACTACGCCGCTGGCGATCGCGGTGTTCTCGTCGAGCAGGCGCACCTGGAGCGTCTCCCATTCGCTGCGTGCATAACCCTGCTTGACGAGCCCCGTCAGCAGGCCGGCGAAGAAGGCCTCCTGCGCAGCCCGGTTCTGGCGGACGATGGGGCCGCCCGGGCTCACGCGCATCGCGGGCTCATGGTAGAAGCCCGCGATCGCGTGCGCATCGTGCCTGCTCCAGGCTTCCTCATATGCGCGAAGCACTGCCTCGACCGGCTCCGCGACGGCCGCGCGCGGAGCGGTTCCGGCGCAAAGCGCCGCGACGGCCAGAGCGACACAGTGTGCTCGCATTCCCGCTCCTTCACGTTATCGAATTACGATATCATCGTACTGTTCCTGCATCGAGCATGCAAACAATGTTGTGAACAACAACATCTCGCCCCCCTCGATCTTCGTTATCTTCCTTCGGCTCGGCTGCACGTCGTTCGGAGGGCCCATCGCGCACCTCGGCTATCTGCGCCATGAGTTCGTCGAGCACAGGAAATGGCTCGACGACGAGGCCTACGCCGACCTCGTCGCGCTTTGCCAGTTCACCCCCGGTCCGGCGAGCAGCAAGGTCGGCATCGCTCTGGGCGCGCTGCAAGGGGGAGTGGCGGGAGGAATCGCAGCTTGGCTCGGCTTTACGCTTCCCTCGGCCCTCATCATGTTGGCTTTCGGCTATGGCCTGCAGCTCGCTCACGGGGCAACCGAGGCCGGCTGGCTGCACGGCCTCAAGATCGCGGCGGTTGCGGTCGTGACGCAGGCCGTCTGGAGCATGGGGCGCCAGCTTTGCCCGGACCGGACGCGCGCCTCGCTTGCGATTGCCGCGGCGCTGCTGGTGCTGATGTGGCCGAGCGCGCTCGCGCAGATCGGCGCGATCGCGCTCGGCGCAATCGCGGGGTGGCGTCTGCTTCCGGGCGCCGCGACGCCATCCTCGGGCCACCTACATTTCCAGGTGAGCCGCCGCATCGGCTGGATCGCCTGGATTCTCTTCTTCGGCCTTCTTACGCTGCTGCCCCTTCTCGCGAGGACGACGGGCCAGCACGCCGTTCAGCTGTTCGACAGTTTCTACCGGGCCGGCTCGCTCGTGTTCGGCGGCGGCCACGTGGTACTGCCCATGCTGCGCGCCGAGGTTGTCCCTCCGGGCTGGGTCGGCGACGGCGAGTTCCTTGCGGGCTACGGCGTCGCGCAGGCGGTTCCGGGTCCGCTGTTCACGTTCGCAGCCTATCTCGGAACGGTTGCGAAAGGAGACCCAAGCGGCTGGATCGGCGGGCTGCTCGCGCTCGCCGCGATCTTTCTCCCGGCGTTTCTCCTGACCTTCGGCGTGCTGCCGTTCTGGAACGTGCTGCGGGTGAAGCCCTCGATACGCTCGATGATGAACGGAATCAACGCGATGGTCGTCGGGATCCTGCTCGCGGCGCTCTACGACCCGATCTTCACCAGCGCAGTGCGAACGCCGGCGGATTTCGCGCTGGCGATCTGTGCGTTCGGCCTGCTCGCATTCTGGAAGCTGCCGCCGCTGTGGATCGTCGCGTTTGCGGCGCTGGGAGGGGCGGGGCTGTCGTCATTTCTCTAGGGCCGATCTATGCCGGCGCCGTCGTTCTCGCGTCCACCTCGGCGGCGAGATCGCGGAGCGCGGCGGAGATCTCGACGCGATAGGGCTCCGCGGCCTGCTCGAGGCTACGAAGGCGCCGGGGCAGGGCGGCCAGATTCCGGGCGGCGTTGTCGCCAAGCGACCGCGTATCCAGCGCAGGCGCGACGCGCCTTCCTCCACGCATGACGGGCTGAAGGAGCTTCGCGCCGGCCTGCTCCTCGGATTCCAGCGTCACCACATCGTGATCCAACATGCCGTCGTCGAGAAGAGAGCGATGCACCTGCTTCCGGCCCGGCCACGTCGCCTTGCCGGCCGAGCGCTTGCGGCGGGCGACGCCGGCGTATTCCTGCAGCTTGTAAACAGCGTCGAGATAGGGCGCGTCGGAGGACGTGACGAGGCTCGTCCCGACGCCGAAGCCGTCGATCGGCGAGCCCGAGGCGAGCAGCTCGTGCAGGCGGTATTCGTCGAGGTTGCCGCTCGCGAAGATCGTCGCCTGCGTCAGACCCGCGTCGTCGAGGATGCGGCGCACGCTGCGCGAGAGCGCGGCGAGGTCGCCGCTGTCCAAGCGCACGCCGCGTAGCGCGATCCCCGCCTGCTTCAGGCGCGGCGCGAGCGCGACGACCTTCCGCGCGGCGCCTTCCGTGTCGTAGGTGTCGATGAGAAACACGGCGCTCGAGGGGCAGGCGGAGGCGAAGCGCTCGAAGGCCGCGGATTCGTCGTCGTGCGCCTGCACGAAGGAGTGCGCCATGGTGCCGAAGATCGGGACGCCGAACAGAGGGGCCGCGAGCGCGGTCGCGGTGCCGGTGAACCCGGCGATGTAGCTCGCGCGCGCGGCGAGCAGGCCCGCTTCCGCGCCGTGCGCCCGCCGCAGGCCGAAGTCGACGAGCTGCTTGCCGGGCGCTACCAGCACCGAGCGCACGGCCTTCGATGCGACCGCGGTCTGGAAGTGCACCAGGTTGAGAAGGCGCGACTCGACGAGCTGCGCCTCGGGCATCGGCGCGACCACGCGCACGATCGGCTCGTTCGGGAAAAAGATCGTGCCTTCGGGCATCGCGTACACGTCGCCCGTGAAGCGCAGCGCGCGCAGTCGATCGAGGAAGTCGCCGCGGAAGAGCCGGCTCTGCTCGAGCCAGGCGATCTCGGCGTCCTCGAAATGCAGGCCCTCGAGGAATTCCAGCGCCTGCTCCAGTCCCGCCGCCATCAGGAAGTTGCGGCAGGGCGGGAGCTTGCGCACGAAGAGCTCGAACGCTGCCGTGTCGACCATGCCGTGGGCGTAATACGCCTGCAACATGGTCAGCTGGTACAAGTCCGTGAGCAGCGGGCTGGAGAGTGGGTTCACGGTCCGCGCTCACGGAGTAAAACCCCGGCGAACGGTCCGCCGGGCGACGCTTGAACTACTGAACCTTCAGCTCCTTGGTCGAGCCGTTGGCCTTCTTCGGGAGCTTCAGCTCGAGCACGCCGTCGGCGTACTTGGCTTCCGACTTTCCGGCGTCGATGTCGTGGCCCAGCGTGAAGCTGCGCGACTGCTTGCCGTAGTAGCGCTCGCTGCGGACGACCTTCTCGCCCTTCTTCTCTTCTTTCTCCTTCTTGAGCTCGGCCTCGATGGAGACCTGGTTGCCTTCGATCGCGACGTGGATGTCTTCCTTCCTTACGCCGGGAATCTCGGCCTTGACGCTGTAGGCCGCATCGGCTTCGGAGACGTCGACCTTGATGCGCGGCTCGAAATCGCCTTCACCTGCCCACGGACGCACGCGAAAGCCCTTGAAGAAATCGTCGAAGTTCGCCAGCGGCTGAAAGCGCGCCAGCTCCTCGAACGGATCGAAACGGGTGATGTTTGCCATGATGCTCTCCTGTTGGTTTACTCGCTTGCTCCCCTGTAGAGGGGGGGGACAATGGAAATCATGCTCCGCGGGCGCGCCGGACCTTTGATCTGAGTCAAATTTCGTTCACGCCCCGGGGCTTAAATGCCGCTATGGAAGACCTGCAGCCCTTGCCGAAGGCGCTTGCGCCGGCCGACCTGTGCCGCCGCTGCGACCCCGCGCGATTCGAGTTCCGGACGACCGACGAGCTCGCCGATCTGGCCGGTTCCCTCGGCCAGACGCGGGCCGCGGACGCGATCCTCTTCGGCGTGGGAATTCGCCGGGACGGGTTCAACATCTTCGCCATGGGGCCGGAGGGGTTGGGGCGCCACGCCCTGGTGCGCAAGCTCCTCGAGCGGAAGGCGCCGGGGGAGGCGGTGCCGAGCGACTGGTGCTACGTGTTCAACTTCGACACGCCGCACAAGCCGAGGGCGCTCAGGCTTCCCGCGGGACGCGCAGCGAAGCTCCAGCAGGACATGGCGCGCCTGGTGCAGGACCTGCGCGCCGCGATCCCCGCCGCGTTCGAGACCGACGAGTACCGCACCCGGATCCAGGAGATCGAGACCGAGTTCGACGAGCGCCAGGCCAAGGCCATCGGCGATATCGGCACGCACGCGCGCGCGAAGCGCATCGCGCTGCTGCGCACGCCCGCGGGTTTCGGGTTCGCGCCGATGAAGCCCGACAAGGACGAAGTGATGGAGCCCGCGGAATTCCGCAAGCTCGCCGAGCCCGATCAGGAGCGCGTGCAGGAGGAAATCGGCTCGTTCCAGGTCGAGCTCGAACGGGCGCTGCGCGAAATCCCGAAGTGGCGGCGCGAGTCGCAGCGCAAGGTGCGCGAGCTGAACCGCGAAGTCACGGGCGCCTCCGTGGGAAGCCTGCTCGAGGAGATCAAGGCCGAATACCAGGCGCTGCCGCAGGTGCAGGCCTACCTCGACGCCGTCCGGAACGACGTGCTCGACCACGTCGAGATCTTCCAGCAGCCCAAGGAGGGCGAGCAGCCGACCCTGTTCGGCATTCCCCTCCTGCGCGCGGAGCCCGGGGAATCGCCGCTGCAGCGCTACGAGGTGAACGTCCTGATCGCGGGCTCCGCCGACAAAGGGGCGCCCATCGTCTACGAGGACAATCCCAACCATGACAACCTGGTCGGCCGGATCGAGCACGTCGCCAGGATGGGGACTCTGGTGACCGATTTCACCCTGATCAAGGCCGGCGCCCTGCATCGCGCGAACGGGGGCTACCTCGTGCTCGACGCCCTCAAGGTCCTGACGCAGCCCTTCGCCTGGGAAGCGCTCAAGCGCGCGCTGGGATCGCGCGAGATCCGCGCCGAGTCGCTGGGGCAGATGCTGAGCCTCGTGAGCACCGTGTCGCTCGAGCCCGAGCCGATTCCGCTGGACCTGAAAGTGGTGCTCGTCGGCCAGCGCGTGCTCTACTACCTCCTCCATGCCTACGATCCGGAGTTTGGCTCGCTGTTCAAGGTCGTCGCGGATTTCGAGGACGACATGCCGCGCGACCCGGGCGCTGACCTGATGTACGCGCGCCTGATCGCCACCATGGCACGCGCGGACAAGCTGAGGGCGCTCGACCGCGCCGCGGTGGCCAGGGCGATCGAGCACGGCGCGCGACTGGCGGGGGACACCGAGAAGCTGTCCATGCACATGCTCGACCTGGCCGATCTGCTGCGCGAGTCCGATCACTTCGCCGCGATCGCGGGCCGCGCCGTCACCGCCGCCGAGGACGTCGAGCGCGCGGTCCGCGCGCGCGAGGAGCGCGCTGGTCGCATCCGCCGGCGGCTGCAGGAGGAGATCGCCCGCGGCACCCTGCTCATCGACACCGCGGGCGAGCGCGCCGGCCAGGTGAACGGCCTCTCGGTCGCCACGCTCGGCGGGTACTCGTTCGGCGCCCCGCACCGCATCACCGCGCGCGTGCGCCTGGGAAGCGGCAGGGTGATCGACATCGAGCGCGAGGCCGAGCTGGGAGGCCCCATCCATTCGAAGGGCGTGCTCATTCTCTCGGGCTACCTCGCGGGCCGCTACGCGGCCAAGACTCCGCTTTCGCTCGCGGCGAGCCTCGTGTTCGAGCAGAGCTACGGCGGAGTCGAGGGCGATAGCGCCTCCTCGGCGGAGCTGTACGCGCTGCTCTCGGCGCTTGCCGAGGCGCCGCTGCGGCAGTCGCTCGCGGTCACCGGCTCGGTGAACCAGCACGGAGACGTGCAGGCGATCGGCGGCGTGAACGAGAAGATCGAAGGCTTCTTCGACGTGTGCGCGGCGCGCGGCCTCACCGGGGAGCAGGGCGTGCTGATCCCCAAGGCCAACGTGAAGCACCTCATGCTGAAGAGCGAGGTGGTCGACGCGGTGGCCGCGGGGAAATTCCACGTTTATCCCGTGGCGAGCGTCGACCAGGGCATCGAGATACTCACCGGCGTCGCGGCGGGGCAGCGCGATGCCCTCGGGCAATTCCCGGAGGCGAGCATCAACGGGCGCGTCGAGCGCAGGCTCGCCGAGTTCGCCGACCGCGTTCGCTCATTCGGAAGAACGGCGCCGGCTGCGGGGGCGCGGCTGCGGCGCGAGAAGAAGTGAGCATTCGCCGCATCACGGTCGTGCAGGAATCGGCCCAGGCAGGCCGGGTCCTCGCCGCGGTGGCGGAGGCCGCGGCGGCGCTGGAGGCGGAGCTGCACGGCCTTTTCCTCGAGGACGTGGAGCTGCTCCATTTCGCCGGACTGCCCTTCGCGCGCGAGATCGGCGCGTCCGCCAGTCCGCGCGGGCTCGATGTCCCGACCATGGAGCGCCGCTTTCGCCGCCAGGCGGAGGCGGCGCGCCGCAGCCTCGCCGCGGCCGCCGAGGGCAAGCCCGTGCGCTGGTCGTTCCGGGTCGAGCGCGGCTCGCGCCCCGCCCAGCTCCGCCGGGCGCTTGCCGACGCCGACCTGGTCGTCGTCCTCGGGGGGCGGGGACTGCGGCGCGCAGTGGCCCTGGTGTCCGCTCCCGGGCTGCCTCAGGAGGCCGAGACGGTGCTGGAGCGCCTGGCGCGCTCCCTCGCCGGAGACGTCTACCGCCTGCGTTCAGCCGTGGACGAGGAGACGCTGAGCAGGCTGTTGCGCGATCTGTAGCCCATCCACCGATCGTTTGATCTGGATCAAATCGCGCGGCGCGGAGCGGGCTAATTTTGAGATGCGTAGGGCCTGAAAGCAGGCCTCAAGCTCGCAGTGCCTCTGGGCGCCGCGATGGATGGAGACAATCCTCACCTGCCGCATGACCGGCGGCACGGTGTCTCCACCAAAAAAGCCCGCCATCTTCGGTGGCGGGCTTTTTCTTGACCCGTACCGCGCCCGGCGGCTTCCTTGACCTACCTCAAATCGCGGGCGCGGGCGCTTTGTAAGCTGGGCTCAGCAACCCCGGAGGATGACATGAAGATCGAACGGCTCTGCAACCGAGAAGTCACGCTGGCGTACGAGAACGAGCGCATCGATGAGGTCGCGCGGCGCATGCGCGAGCGCCACGTGGGCAGCGTCATCGTCGTTCCGCGCGACAACGGCAGCACCCCCGTCGGAGTGCTGACCGACCGCGACATCGTGGTCGAGGTGCTCGCGGCCGGGCTCGACTACCGCAACGTGACGGTGGGCGAGGTGATGAGCCGCGAGCCCGCCACCGTGCGCGAGGACGACGACGTCGTCGACGCGCTCAGGATCATGCGGACCCACGGCGTGCGCAGGCTGCCCGTGATGGCGCGCTCCGGCGCGCTCGCCGGCATCGTCGCGATCGACGATCTGCTCGAGTTCTTCGCCGGCCAGGTCGACGACGTGGTGAGAGCGATCGGCAGGGAGCAGACGCAGGAAGCGCAGGTTCGCCCCTGACCCGGAGCTGACCCCATGCCTGCGAAGCAGCTGATATTCGGCGAAACCGCGCACGCGAAGATCCTGGCGGGGATGGGCAAGCTCACCGGCGCGGTGCGCGTGACCCTCGGCCCGAAGGCGCGCACCGTGGTCCTTGAGAAGTCCTTCGGCGCCCCGATCATTATCAACTCCGGAGTCGCCGTGGCGAAGGAGATCGAGCTCGAGGACCGCTTCGAGAACATGGGCGCGCAGATGGTGAAGGAGGTCGCGGCAAAGACCTCCGACGTCGCCGGGGACGGCACCACGACCGCGACACTGCTCGCCCACGGCATCGTGACAGAAGGCATGAAGTACGTTGCTGCGGGAATGAATCCCATGGATCTCAAGCGCGGCATCGACAGCTGCGTCGCGGCCGTGGTCGAGCAGCTCAAGAAGCTCGCGAAGCCCTGCAGCTCGCGCACCGAGATCGCGCAGGTCGCGACCATCTCGGCGAACTCCGACCCGGCGATCGGCGAGATCGTCGCCAACGCGATGGAGAAGGTCGGCAAGGACGGCGTGATCACGGTCGAGGACGGGTCGGGGCTCGCGAGCGAGCTGGAGGTGGTCGAGGGGATGAAATTCGACCGCGGCTTCCAGTCGCCCTACTTCATCAACAACGAGAAGCAGCGCTGCGTGCTGGAAGACGTCTACATCCTGATCCACGACCAGAAGATCTCGACCATCCAGAACCTGCTGCCTATCCTCGAGCAGACCGCCAAGGCGGCGAAGCCGCTCCTGGTGATCGCCGAGGACATCGAGGGCGAGGCGCTCGCGACGCTCGTCGTCAACATGCTGCGCGGCGTGCTCAAGTGCTGCGCGGTCAAGGCCCCGGGCTTCGGCGACCGCCGCAAGGCCATGCTCGAGGACATCGCGGTCCTCACGGGCGGGCAGGTGATCGCCGAGGAAGTGGGCCTCAAGCTCGACAAGGCGATGCTCGCCCAGCTCGGGCGCGCGAAGCGCGTCGAGGTCGACAAGGACAACACCATCGTCATCGGCGGCGCCGGCGACGCGAAGAAGATCGCGGCCCGGGTTGCGGACTTGCGCCAGCAGGTGAAGGACACGACCAGCGACTACGACAAGGAGAAGCTGCAGGAGCGCATCGCCAAGCTCGCTGGCGGCGTCGCGGTGGTCAAGGTCGGCGCGGCGACCGAGACCGAGATGAAGGAGAAGAAGGCGCGCGTCGAGGACGCGCTGCACGCAACTCACGCCGCGGTCGAGGAGGGCGTGCTCCCCGGAGGAGGCGTGGCGCTGCTGCGGGCGCGGTCGAGTCTGGGCGATCTCCGCGGCGGCAACACCGACCAGGACGCGGGGATCAAGATCGTGATGCGCGCGCTCGAGGAGCCGCTGCGGCAGATCGCGACGAACGCGGGCGAGGAGCCCTCGGTAGTCGTGAACCGCGTGCAGGAGGGCCAGGGGAACTTCGGGTACAACGCCCTCACCGCGGAGTACGGCGACATGGTGCAGATGGGCGTACTCGACCCTTGCAAGGTCACGCGCACCGGCCTGCAGAACGCGGCGTCGATCGCCGGGCTGATCCTCACCACCGACTGCATGATCGCGCAGATGCCGGAGAAGCCCGCGGCGGGCGGTCCGCCGATGGGCGACATGGACATGTAGAGGGCGACCATGAAAAAACAGGTGATCCCCGAGACCCCGCCCGAGTACGACAGCACGCGCCTGATCGAGCGCCCGAACGGCTTCTACTGGCAGTCGAGGGACGGCCGGGAGGAATTCGGGCCCTTCGCCACGCTCCTCGCGGCGGTGCAGGACATGCAGGCCAGGGACGTCGCCGCGATCGAGCCCGGCGAGACCGCGCAGGAGGCCGAGGACGAGATCGGCATCGCCGACTGGGTCGATCCGGAGACGGGGGAGCCCGCGGAGGAGGGCGTGCCGAGGATAGAGGAGCACTGAGCGGTCATTGGAGCGCAAGCAATGAGCGCGGTCGTTGGATCTCCTTCCGAGAATCTGCGGATCGCCGACAAGCTGCGTGAAGCCGCCGAGCTGCTGGACGCGCAGGGCGCCAATCCCTACCGCGTGGCGGCGTACCGCCGCGCCGCCGACACGCTGGCCGGGCTGCCGCGCAGCGTGCGCCAGATCTTCGACTCCGAAGGACTGAAGGGCCTGGATGCGCTTCCCGGCGTCGGCCAGGGCATTGCCTCGGCGATCGCCGAGATCCTGATCACGACGCACTGGAGCCAGCTGGAGCGGCTGCGCGGGGCGATCGAGCCGGCGCGCCTCTTCCAGTCGGTCCCTGGCATGGGGCCCGAGCTGGCGAAGCGCATTCACGACACCCTGCACGTCGACACGCTCGAGGGGCTCGAGGTCGCCGCCAACGACGGCACGCTGGAAGCCGTTCCCGGGGTCGGGCCGCGGCGGGCCGCCGCCTGGCGCGCCGCGCTCGATCGCATGCTCGGCCGCGTGAGGGCGCGCCGGGTCCGCGCCCCGGGCGGGGCGGCGAGCGAGCCCGGCGTGCACCTGCTGCTCGACGTCGACCGCGAATACCGCGATAAGGGCGAGGCGGGAGAGCTGAAGGCGATCGTGCCGCGGCGCTTCAACCCGGGCAAGGAAGCGTGGCTGCCGGTCCTGCACGCGGTGCGCGACCCCTGGCACTTCACGGCTCTCTACTCCAACACCGCGCTCGCGCACAAGCTCAAGCGCGTGCGCGACTGGGTCGTCATCTACTTCTACGACGGCGACCACGTCGAGCGCCAGCGCACCGTCGTGACCGAGATCCGGGGGACGCTCGCCGGGAAGCGGGTCGTGCGCGGGCGCGAGGAGGAGTGCCGGACGCACTACGCCGGGAGGCAGGACCCGCAGTCTCGCGCCGGACCCGGCGCTTGACCTGGATCAAACCGGGCGCGGCCCGGAGGGCTAGCGTGAGCGTATGGGTGCCATCGAAAAATTGCGCGAGCCGGTGCTGGTTGCGCCGCCGGCGTCCGAAGACATCGACGCGGCGGCCGCGATGGCGTCGGGTATCGACCGGGTGCTGCGCGCGTACGGATCGCGCGCGACGTTCGGGGTCTCGCCCGCGGCGGTCACGATCGCGTTCTTCGACTGGTGGCAGCACCTCGCGACATCGCCCGGCAAGCAGCTCGAGCTCGGGCGGAAGGCCTTCCGCAAATGGCTGCGCTTTGCCGATTTTCTCGCGCGCGCAGCGCGCGGGGAAAAGGCTGCACCCTGCATCGAGCCCCTCGCGGGCGACACGAGGTTCACCGCCGAGGGCTGGCGCGGCTGGCCGTTCAACGCCATGTACCAGGCTTTCCTTCTGCTGCAGCAGTGGTGGCACAAGGCGACGACCGATGTAAAGGGCGTATCGCCCCACCACGCGGCGCTCGTCAATTTCGCGACGCGGCAGATGCTCGACGTATGGGCGCCCTCGAACCTGTCCTGGACCAACCCCGAGGTGCTGCGCGTGACCCGCGAGCAGGGAGGCGCGAACCTGATACGGGGCTTTTCGAACTTCGTGGAGGACTGGAGGCGTGTCGTGCTGGGTCAGCCCCCGGTCGGTGCCGAAGCCTTCGTCCCGGGCCGGCAGGTGGCGTGCACGCCGGGGAAGGTCGTGTTCCGCAACCGCCTGATGGAGCTGATCCAGTACGCGCCGGCGACCGACACGGTGTTCGCCGAGCCCGTGCTGATCGTGCCGGCGTGGATTATGAAGTACTACATCCTCGACCTCTCGCCGCACAACTCCCTGGTGAAGTACCTCGTGGACCGCGGCCACACGGTGTTCATCATCTCGTGGAAGAATCCGGGGCCCGCCGACCGCGACCTGTCTCTCGCCGACTACCGGCGGCTCGGCATCGAGGACGCGCTCGCGGCGATCGGCCGCATCGCGCCCGAGCGGCGCGTTCACGCCGTGGGTTACTGCCTCGGCGGGACGCTGCTCGCGATCGCCGCGGCCGCGATGGCGCGCAATGGCGACCCGCGGCTCGCGACCATGACGCTTCTGGCGGCGCAGACCGACTTCGCCGACGCCGGGGAGCTGGGCCTATTCATCGACGAAAGCGAGGTCGCCCTCCTCGAGGACATGATGGCCGAGCAGGGCTTTCTCGACCCGGGCCAGATGAGCGGTGCGTTCCAGCTGCTGCGCTCGAACGACCTCATCTGGTCGCAGCGCATCACCGAATACCTGCTCGGCAGACGGCCGCCGATGAGCGACCTCGTGTCTTGGAACGCCGACGGCACGCGCATGCCGTACCGCATGCATAGCGAGTACCTGCGGCGCCTGTACCTGCACAACGATCTGGCCGCGGGGCGCTACCACGTGGACGGCCGGCCCGTCGCGCTGCGCGACATCCGGGTTCCGACCTTCGCGGTCGGCACCGAGCGAGACCACGTCGCGCCCTGGCGCTCGGTCTACAAGATCGGCCTGTATACGGATGCGGAGGTGACGTTCCTGCTCGCCTCGGGAGGCCACAACGTCGGCATCGTGAGCGATCCCGCCTATGCGGGAAGCAGCTACCAGGTCGCGACGCGGGGACGCGACGAGCCTTACGTCGATCCGGAAACCTGGGCGCAGCAGGCCCCGCGCTCGCCGGGCTCATGGTGGCCCGAGTGGGAGCGCTGGCTCGAGCGGCATTCAGGCGCGCGCGTCGCGCCGCCGGAACTGGGGAGCACGACGGCGGGCTATCCTCCGCTCGACGATGCTCCAGGGCAATACGTGCACCAGAAATAGCAAGGAGACGATCATGACGACTACCGCTGAAGCAAGGACCGGGACACAAGCGAAAGGACTTCCCGGGATGCCGCTCGCGGCGATGCTTCCCGGCAACAAGGAATGGGAAAGCGCCTCGAGGCAGATGCTCCAGAGCTGGAAGCAGCAGCTCGATACGGGCCTGAAGCTCATCGACGCCGCGGTGCAGGGGACGCTCGAGATGCGCAGCTCGCAGCTCGCGGCCGCGATGGAGACGCACTCGCGCGACCTCGACGCGGAGAAGCTGGTGACGGGCGCCAGGTCCCTCTCGGACCTGCTCGCCATACAGCTCGAGTGGATGACGGGCAACCTGGAGCGCTCCATGGCCTACTGGAACCAGATGTTCCAGGCCGCCGCGGACGCGAACAGCAAGTTCCTCGAATGCTTGCGCGATCGGCCTTCGGGGGAAGGCGGCGAAGACAAGCCGGCGACCTCCTGAGCTGAGCGGCGCCTGAGCCGGGGCTTCGCCGATGAAACCCGGCCTGGACGCCGTGGTCATCGGGTCCGGAATGGGCGGGCTCGCCGCGGCGGCGGCGCTCGCCCGCAGCGGCCGCAGCGTGCTGGTGCTCGAGCAGCATTCGCAGCTGGGCGGCCTCACGCAGACATTCCGTCGCGGCGAGTATTCCTTCGCGCCCGGCGTGCACTACATCGGGGGCGTCGGCGACGCGCCCGGCCCCGAGGGGCAGTTCGGGCGCCTGCTGCACCGCTTCGCCGGCGAGGAGTTGCGCTTCGCTTCGGTCGGCTCGCCCTACGACATCATTCGCCTCCCGGGATACGAATTCCCGATCGAAGCGCCCCTCGCCGCGTATCGCGCGCGCCTCGAAGCCGAGTTTCCCGAGGACGGAGCGGTGATCCGCCGCTACTTCGCGGCCTGCGCCGAGGCCCAGCGCTCGGGTGCGGCCCTGTTCGGAGGCGCGGCGCTGCCGGCGCCGCTCGCCGCCGCGGTGCGCTGGCTCAACGCGGGGCGGATGCGCCGCGTGCTCGAACCGTCGGCCGCGGACATGGTCTGCTGCGCGCGCGATCCGCGTCTCGCCGCGGTGCTGACCTCGCGCTGGGCGGACTATGGCGTCCCGCCGGAGCGCGCGCCGTTCGCGGTGCACGCGCTGGTGACCGGCAGCTACTACGCCGGGGCCTATTACCCCGTCGGCGGGCCGGCGAAATTCGCGCAGGCCTTCGCGCGGTCGATACGCGCCGACGGAGGCGAGCTGCGCGCCGACTCGCGCGTCGCGGAGATCCGCGTCGAGGGCGGGCGTGCCGCGGGCGTGCGCCTGGAGAAAGGGGAATCGATCGACGCGGCGACCGTCGTCTCCGCAATGGGGGCGCACAACACGGTGTCCGCGCTGCCGGTCAACGTCGCGCCCGAATGGCGCGAGTCGCTGTCGCGCTTCGGCACCGGGCTGTCGTATATCGCGCTCTACGTCGGGTTTCGCGGCGACATCCGCGCGCGCGGCGCGACCGCAGCGAACGTCTGGGTGCACGAGAGCGAGGACATCGGGCGAATATGGGAGCGGCCCGCCGACGAGGACGCGCCCGGGATCTTCGTTTCCTTTCCCTCGCTCAAGGACGCCGCCCACGGCGATCCGCAGCACCACACGGCCGAGGTCGTCGCGGCATGCCGCTGGGATCCGTTTGCGGCCTGGAGCGGCAGCTCGCCCGGGCGCCGCCCCGAGGAATACGAGGCGACGAAGGCGTGGATCACCGAGCGCCTGCTCGCTCAGTTCAAGCGGCATTTTCCCGCGCTTGCTCCGCTCGTCGATTTCCACGAGCTGTCGACGCCGCTGTCGCAGGCGTCCTACGTCGGCGCGGATCGCGGAGCGATGTACGGCATCGAGATGTCGGCCGCGCGGCTCAGGAGCGGTGCGCTGCGCGCGCGCACGCCGGTGCCGGGCCTGTACCTCGCCGGACAGGACGCGGCGAGCATGGGCGTGCAGGGCGCCTTCATGGGCGGCTTCATGGCGGCCGCGGCGATCGAGCCGAGGCTGTGGCTGGAGATGGGACGCTGAGCGGGGCATGACCCTGCCGGGCGAAGGGGCTAGCGAGGCCCTTTTGACCTGGATCAAGTGCCACGCGACGCCGGCTGGCACAGTCTTGGTGCGCAAACAACCAAGGGCGGGAAATGGCGACGATACGCACCAAGCAGGTCTCCGTGGTGACCATGAGCACGCTCTCCTTCACGGTGTGCTTCGCCGTGTGGATGATGTTCGCGGTCATCGGCATACCGATCAAGAAGATGCTCGGCCTTAACGAGACCCAGTTCGGCCTGCTCGCCGCGACGCCCGTGCTGACCGGCTCGCTCATCCGTCTGCCGCTCGGCATGTGGACCGACAGGTTCGGCGGCCGCATCGTGTTCTTCCTGCTCATGCTCTCGACCGTGATCCCGATCTGGCTGATCGGCGAGGCGACCGCGTACTGGCACTTCCTCGTGCTCGGTCTCTTCGTCGGCCTCGCCGGCGGCTCGTTCTCGGTGGGCATCGCCTATTGCGCTCGCTGGTTCGACAAGAAGCACCAGGGCTTCGCCATGGGGATTTTCGGTGCGGGCAACTCCGGCGCCGCGGTCAACAAGTTCGTCGCTCCGGCGATCCTGGTCGCCTTCGGCTGGGCGATGGTGCCCAGGGTCTACGCGATCGCCATGCTGGTGACCGCGATCGCCTTCTGGGTCCTCACCTATACCGATCCCCGGCACGCCGGCGGCGGGGAGGTGAAGCTTGCCGAGCAGCTCAAGGCGCTGAAGGACCCGACCGTGTGGAAGCTGTGCCAGTACTACTCGATCGTGTTCGGGGGCTACGTGGCGCTTTCGCTGTGGATGACGAGGTATTACATCAGCGAGTACGGCTTCGGGATCGAGGTCGCGGCGCTGCTCGCCGCCTGCTTTTCGCTTCCGGGCGGAGTGCTGCGGGCGGTCGGCGGGTGGATGTCCGACCGCTGGGGCGCGCACCCGGTGACCTGGTGGGTGATGCTGCTGTCGTGGGTGTGCCTGTTCTTCCTGTCGTATCCGCAAACCGACCTCGTGATCCGGACCGCGAGCGGCGACCTCAGGTTCCACGTCGGCCTCAACCCCTGGACGTTCACCATACTGATGTTCGTGATGGGCGTCGCCTGGGCGTTCGGCAAGGCTTCGGTATTCAAGTACATCTCCGACGAGTACACGCACAACATCGGCGTCATCTCGGGCATCGTCGGGCTGATCGGCGCGCTCGGCGGCTTCCTGCTGCCGATCATGTTCGGCGCGCTGGTCGACCTGACCGGCGTCAACAGCTCGATCTTCATGCTGATGTGGGGCGTGACGCTGGTGTCGCTGGTGTGGATGTACTGGACCGAGATCGTTCCTCAGCGCGCCCGCGCGGCGCAGGGAGCATGACATGGCGAGAACCCTGACCGTATGGACGCCCGAGGACAAGCAGTTCTGGGCGCAGCAGGGACAGGCGATCGCGAACATCAACCTGTGGATCTCGGTGCCCGCGCTGTTCCTCGCTTTCGCCGTGTGGCAGCTGTGGAGCGTGGTCGCGGTGAACCTGAACTCGCTCGGCTACAAGTTCACGCCCAACCAGCTGTTCTGGCTCGCCGCCGCGCCGGCGCTCTCGGGCGCGACGCTGCGCATCTTCTACTCCTTCATGGTCCCGGTGTTCGGCGGGCGGCGCTGGACGGCGATCTCGACCGCGTCGCTGCTGATTCCCGCGGTCGGGATCGGCATGGCGATTCAGAGCCCGGGCACGAGCTACGCGACTTTCCTGACGCTGGCGCTCCTGTGCGGCTTCGGCGGCGGCAACTTCTCCTCATCGATGGCGAACATCAACTTCTTCTTTCCGAAGGAGAGGAAGGGCTCTGCGCTCGGCGTGAACGCCGGCCTCGGCAATCTCGGCGTGTCCGCCGTGCAGTTCATGGCGCCGCTGGTGATCGCCGCTGGCGTCTACGGCCCGCTCGCAGGCGGTCCCCAGGTCATCGTCAACCGGGCGGGAGAAACGATCCATATCTGGGCGCAGAACGCGGCCTTCGTGTGGGTGCCCTTCATCGTGATCGCGAGTATCGCCGCCTGGGTCGGCATGAACGACCTCGCGAGCGCGAAAGCCTCGGTCGCCGAGCAGATGGTGATCTTCAAGCGCAAGCACAACTGGATCATGTGCTGGCTCTACCTGGGAACCTTCGGCTCGTTCATCGGCTACTCGGCTGGCTTCCCCCTGCTCATCCGCAACCAGTTCCCCGAAGTGAGCGCTCTCGCCTACGCGTGGGTAGGGCCGCTGGTGGGCGCGGTGATCCGGCCGTTCGGCGGCTGGCTCGCCGACAAGCTGGGCGGCGCCCTGGTGACCTTCTGGAACTTCGTCGTCATGGCGGCGGCCGTCGGCGGCGTGCTGTGGTTCCTCCAGGCCCACAGCTTCGCCGGCTTCTTCGCCTGCTTCATGCTGCTGTTCCTCACCACGGGGATAGGCAACGGCTCGACCTTCCGCATGATTCCGATCATCTTCCCGCCCAAGGAAGCCTCGCCGGTGCTCGGCTTCACCGCGGCGATGGGCGCATACGGCGGCTTCTTCATCCCCAAGAGCTACGGCACCTCGATCGAGCTCACCGGGGGGCCGCAGGGGGCGCTGTACGTGTTCATCTTCTTCTACCTCACCTGCATCGCGCTGACCTGGTGGTACTACGCCCGCAGGAACGCGCCGATGCCGTGCTGAAAAGGCATCGCCAATGAGCCATTTTCTCGACCGCCTGAAGTTCCTCACCGCATCGACGGACAAGTTCTCGGGAGGGCACGGCGAGACGCGCACTGAGGACCGCGGCTGGGAGGAGGGGTACCGCAAGCGCTGGCAGCACGACAAGATCGTGCGCTCGACCCACGGCGCGAACTGCACCGGCTCGTGCTCCTGGAAGATCTACGTGAAGGGCGGCATCGTCACCTGGGAGACGCAGCAGACCGACTACCCGCGCACGCGCCCTGACATGCCCAACCACGAGCCGCGCGGCTGCTCGCGCGGCGCGTCCTATTCCTGGTACCTGTACTCGGGCAACCGGCTGAAGTACCCGATGGTGCGCAGCCCGCTGCTCAAGCTCTGGCGCGAGGCGAGGAAGGCCAGCGACCCGGTCGGCGCCTGGCGCGCGATCGTCGAGAACCCGAAGGCCGCGGCGACCTACAAGAAGCAGCGCGGCCTGGGAGGATTTCTCCGCTCCAGCTGGGACGAGGTGAACGAGATCATCGCGGCGGCCAACGTCCACACGATCAAGCGCTACGGCCCGGACCGCGTCATCGGCTTCTCGCCGATCCCGGCGATGTCGATGGTGTCCTACGCCGCGGGCAGCCGCTATCTCTCGCTGATCGGCGGCGTGTGCATGAGCTTTTACGACTGGTACTGCGACCTGCCGCCCGCCTCGCCCCAGACCTGGGGCGAGCAGACCGACGTGCCGGAGTCGGCCGACTGGTACAACTCGACCTTCATCGTGATGTGGGGCTCGAACGTGCCGCAGACGCGCACGCCCGACGCGCACTTCATGACCGAGGCGCGCTACAAGGGGACGAAGATCGTCTCGATCTTCCCCGACTACGCCGAAGGCTCCAAGTTCGGCGACCTGTGGCTGCATCCCAAGCAGGGCACCGACGCCGCTCTGGCGATGGCGATGGGACACGTGGTGCTGAAGGAGTTCCACGCGGCGGGAAAGAGCGCGTATTTCCGCGACTACTGCCGCCAGTACACCGACATGCCGATGCTCGTGCGCCTCGCGAAAAGCGGCGACCGCTACGTCCCGGACCGGTTCCTCCGCTGCTCCGATTTTCCCGACAAGCTTGGCGAAGCGAACAACCCCGAGTGGAAGACGGTGTGCCTCGACGAGGCGAGCGGCAAGCTCGCCGTTCCGCTCGGCTCGATCGGCTTCCGCTGGGGCGAGAAGGGGAAATGGAACCTCGAGCTCAAGGACATCAAGCCCCGCCTGTCGTTGCTCGCGACGAAGGATGAGACCGTTCCGGTCGGCTTCCCCTACTTCGGCGGCATCGCGCACGAGCATTTCAGGTCGAACGAGCAGGCCGACGTCCTCGTCCGCAGCGTGCCCGTGAAGAAGGTTGGCGAGCATGTCGTCGCCACCGTCTACGACCTGCTGCTCGCGAACTACGGCGTGGGCGCCGCCAAGTCCTTCGACGACGACGTGCCGTATACGCCGGCATGGCAGGAGAAGATCACCGGCGTTCCGCGCGAGCAGGTGATCACGGTCGCGCGCCAGTTCGCCGACAACGCCGACAAGACGCACGGCAAGTCGATGGTGATCATCGGCGCTGCGATGAACCACTGGTACCACATGGACATGAATTACCGCGCGATCATCAACCTGCTCGCGATGTGCGGCTGCGTCGGCCAGTCGGGCGGCGGCTGGGCGCACTACGTGGGCCAGGAGAAGCTGCGGCCGCAGACCGGGTGGACGGCGCTCGCGTTCGCGCTCGACTGGGCGCGCCCGCCGCGGCAGATGAACTCGACCTCGTTCTTCTACGCGCACACCGACCAGTGGCGCTACGAGAAGGTCTCGGTCGCCGAGATCCTGTCGCCGCTCGCCGACGCGAAGCGCTACTCGGGCAGCCTCATCGACTTCAACGTGCGCGCCGAGCGCATGGGCTGGCTGCCCTCGGCGCCGCAGCTGCAGAGGAATCCGCTCGAGATCGCAAAGGAAGCCGCGCGCGCCGGCGTCGACCCGAAGGACTACGTCGTCCAGCAGCTGAAGAGCGGCAAGCTGAGGATGAGCTGCGAGGACCCGGACCATCCGGACAATTTCCCGCGGAACCTGTTCGTGTGGCGCTCCAACCTGCTCGGCAGCTCGGGCAAGGGACACGAGTACTTCCTCAAGCACCTGCTCGGGACGGCGCACGGCGTCCAGGGCAAGGATCTCGGAGAGACCGGCGGGAGCAAGCCTGAGGAAGTGACCTGGCGCGATGCGCCCGCCGAAGGCAAGCTCGATCTCCTCGTCACGCTCGACTTCCGCATGAGCACGACCTGCCTGTACTCGGACATCGTGCTGCCGACCGCGAGCTGGTACGAGAAGAACGACCTGAACACCTCCGACATGCATCCCTTCATCCACCCGCTCTCCGCGGCGGTGGACCCGGTGTGGCAGTCGAGAAGCGACTGGGAGATCTACAAGGGCATCGCGAAGCGGTTCTCGGAGATCGCGAAAGACCATCTCGGCGTCGAGAAGGACATCGTCCTCACGCCGCTGATGCACGACACGCCGGCCGAGCTCGGCCAGCCCTTCGACGTGAAGGACTGGAAGAAGGGCGAGTGCGAGCCGGTCCCCGGAAAGACGATGCCGGCGATCACCGTCATTGAGCGCGACTTCCCGAACACCTACAGGAGGTTCACCGCGCTCGGGCCCCTGATGTCGAAGATCGGCAACGGCGGCAAGGGCATCGCCTGGAACACGCAGCACGAGGTCGAGCTCCTCGGCGCGCTGAACTACAAGGTGACCGAGGAAGGCCCCGCCAAGGGGCTACCGAGGATAGAGACCGACGTCGACGCCTGCGAGGTGATCCTCGCCCTCGCTCCGGAGACGAACGGCGAGGTCGCGGTGAAGGCGTGGAAGGCGCTGTCCGAGGCGACGGGGCGCGAGCACGCGCACCTCGCGCTTCCGCGCCAGGACGACAAGATCCGCTATCGCGACGTGCAGGCCCAGCCGAGGAAGATCATTTCCTCTCCCACCTGGTCGGGGGTGGAGTCGGAGCATGTGTCGTACAACGCCGGCTACACCAACGTGCACGAGCTGATCCCCTGGCGCACGCTCACCGGCCGCCAGCAGCTCTATCAGGACCATCCATGGATGCGCGCCTTCGGCGAGACGCTGTGCGTCTACCGTCCGCCCGTCGACACGAAGAGCGTGCGCCCGATCCTGGGCAAGCGCTCGAACGGCAACCCCGAGGTGGTGCTGAACTTCATCACGCCGCACCAGAAGTGGGGCATCCACTCGACCTACACCGACAACCTGCTGATGCTGACGCTCTCGCGCGGCGGGCCGATCGTGTGGATCTCCGAAGTGGACGCGAGGAAGGCGGGCATCGTCGACAACGACTGGATCGAAGCCTACAACCTGAACGGCGCGCTCACCGCGCGCGCGGTCGTGAGCCAGCGGGTCCCCGAGGGCATGGTGCTCATGTACCACGCGCAGGAGAAGATCGTGAACACGCCCGGTTCCGAGATCATGAAGACCCGCGGCGGGATCCACAACTCGGTGACGCGCACCTGCCCCAAGCCCACCCACATGATCGGAGGCTACGCGCAGCAGAGCTACGGCTTCAACTACTACGGCACGGTCGGCTCCAACCGCGACGAGTTCGTCATCGTGCGCAAGATGGCGAGCGTCGACTGGATGGATCAGCCCGCGAAGGAGGCCGTATGAAGGTCCGCGCGCAGATCGGCATGGTGCTGAACCTCGACAAATGCATCGGCTGCCACACCTGCTCGGTGACCTGCAAGAACGTCTGGACGTCACGCCCCGGCATGGAGTACGCCTGGTTCAACAACGTCGAGACCAAGCCCGGCGTCGGCTATCCGAAGGACTGGGAGAACCAGGAGCGCTGGAAGGGCGGCTGGACGAGGGACGGCAACGGCAAGATCCGGCCGAAGCAGGGCGGCAAGCTCGCAATCCTCTCCAAGATCTTCGCCAACCCGCACCTGCCCGAGATCGATGACTACTACGAGCCGTTCACCTTCGACTACGAGCACCTGCACGACGCGCCCGCCTCGCTGGCGGCGCCGGTCGCGCGGCCGCGCTCGCTCATCACCGGGCAACGGATGGAGAAGATCGAGTGGGGCCCGAACTGGGAGGAGATCCTCGGCGGGGAATTCTCGAAGCGCTCCCAGGACAAGAACTTCGACGACGTGCAGAAGGAGATCTACGGCGAGTTCGAGAACACGTTCATGATGTATCTGCCGAGGCTGTGCGAGCACTGCCTCAATCCCACGTGCGTCGCCTCCTGCCCCTCGGGCTCCATATACAAGCGCGAGGAGGACGGCATCGTCCTCATCGACCAGGACAAGTGCCGCGGCTGGCGCATGTGCGTATCGGGCTGCCCCTACAAGAAGATCTATTTCAACTGGCAAAGCGGCAAGGCCGAGAAATGCATCTTCTGCTATCCGCGCATCGAGGCCGGTCAGCCGACGGTGTGCTCGGAGACCTGCGTCGGGCGCATCCGCTACCTGGGCGTGCTGCTGTACGACGCCGACGGCATCGAGCGCGCGGCGAGCGTCGAGGATCCCAAGCAACTGTACGAGGCGCAACTCGGGTTGTTCCTCGACCCGAACGACCCGGCGGTTGTCGAGCAAGCGCGCAAGGACGGCGTGCCCGACAACTGGCTCGAGGCGGCGAAGGCGTCGCCCGTCTACAAGATGGCCGTGGACTGGAAGGTCGCGTTTCCGCTGCACCCCGAGTACCGCACGCTGCCCATGGTCTGGTACGTGCCCCCGCTCTCGCCGATCAGCGCCGCCGCCAACAGCGGCCAGCTCGGCACCAACGGCGAGATTCCCGACGTATCGCAGCTGCGCATTCCGCTCAGGTATCTCGCCAACCTGCTCACCGCCGGCAACGAGGCGCCGGTGAAGCTCGCCCTGGAGCGCATGCTCGCGATGCGCGCCTTCATGCGCGCGCGCCACGTCGAGAAGCGCGAGGAGCTCAAAGTCCTCGCGCAGGTCGGCCTCTCGACGGCGCAGGTCGAGGACATGTACCGCTACATGGCGATCGCGAACTACGAAGACCGCTTCGTCATCCCGACCTCGCACCGCGAGCAGGCTGAGGACGCCTATGACCTGCGCGGCGCGTGCGGCTTCTCCTTCGGCAACGGCTGCTCCGGCGGGGAATCGGAGGCGAGCCTGTTCGGGGGCAAAAAGCGCGTCATTCCCCTGAAGGCGCTGAGCGCCAAGGAAACCGCGTGAAGACTTATCTCGCCCTGTCCGCCCTGCTGTCGCATCCGGAGCCCGCGCTCCTCGAGGCGCTCGCCGAGATCGGCGCGGTGCTCGACGCCGAGGGGTTGCTCCCGCGCGCGGCGCGGCGCGAAGTCGAGGCGCTCACGGCCGAGCTCGCGGGCGGCGATCTGTACGGCCTGCAGGAGCGCTACGTGTCGCTGTTCGACCGCAGCCGCTCGCTGTCGCTGCACCTCTTCGAGCACGTGCACGGCGAGTCGCGCGACCGCGGCCAGGCGATGGTCGACCTGCTCGCCACATACGCCAAGCGCGGCGTGCGCGTGGCCGGCAGCGAGCTTCCGGACTATCTCCCGGCGTTTCTGGAGTTTCTCTCGCTCGTCTCGCCCGACGAGGCGAAGGGCCTGCTCGGGGAGACCGCGGATATCCTTCGCGGCGTGGGCGATCGGCTCGCCGAGCGCGGCAGCCGCTATTCGGCCGTGTTCGGCGCGCTGCTCGCCGTCGCCGGGGAGCCGGGGCTCGCGAAGAAGCCCAGCGAGGGATCCTCCCCGGCGGAGGATCTGACGGTGCTGGATGGCGAATGGAAGGACCCGGAAGTCACTTTTGGCGGACCGCAGGGCGGGCCGCAGACCGTTCAGTTCTACCCCAAGAGGACGTCGGCATGAGCGACTTCATGCATCAACTGCTGTTCGGCATCTACCCGTACGTCTGTCTCGCCGTGTTCCTGCTCGGGTCGCTGGTGCGCTTCGAGCGCGAGCAGTACACCTGGAAGAGCGACTCGAGTCAGCTCCTGCGCCGCGGGCAACTGCGCTGGGGCTCCAACCTCTTCCACGTCGGCATCCTGATGCTGTTCTTCGGGCACCTCTTCGGACTGCTCACGCCCGCGGATCTCTATCACGCGCTGGGCCTATCGACCGAAGCCAAGCAGATGCTCGCCATCGGCGCGGGCGCCACCTTCGGCGCGATGTGCCTTGTCGGGCTGATACTGCTGGTGCACCGGCGGCTCGCCGAGTCGCGCATCCGCGCCACCTCGACGTCCATGGACATCTTCATCCTGCTGTGGATCCTGGCGACGCTGCTCCTGGGCCTCGTCTCCATCTTCTTCTCGCTGCAGCACCGCGAAGGCGGGGTCATGCTGCTGCTCGGCCAGTGGGCGCAGCACATCGCGACGTTCCGCGGCGGCGCGGCCGATTTCATCCGCGAGGTCCCGTGGATCTACAGGGTGCATCTCTTCTTCGGGCTGACGATGTTCCTCCTGTTTCCGTTCTCGCGTCTGGTGCACGTCTGGAGCGGCTTCGCCGCCGTGGGTTACCTGACGCGCGCCTATCAGATCGTGCGCCCGAGAGGCTGAAGGCCGTGGCGTCCAAGCCGCAAAGTCTCGACGACGTGCGGGCGCTGCTGCTCAAGCGGGCGTCCGAGCTCGGGCTCGAGCCCGGGTCCGAGGACGAGGTGCTCGAGCGGCTGCTCGATCTCGAAGTGAAGACACCCGAGCCGACCGGCGAGGAGTGCCGCCGCTATTACGAACGCAACACCGCCCGGTTCAGCTCGGGCGACCTGGCCGAGGCGAGCCATATCCTGTTCGCCATCACGCCGCGCGTCCCGCCGGGAGCATTGCGCGCCAGGGCGGCCGAGGTGCATGCCATCGCGACGAAGGATCCTTCGCGCTTTGCCGACCTCGCCGCGCAGTACTCGAACTGCCCGTCCGCGGCGCAGGGCGGCTCCCTCGGGCAGATCGGCCGCGGCGACACCGTCCCGGAGTTCGAGGCCGCGCTGTTCGGGGACGCCCGGCTCGGCGTGCTGCCCGACCTGGTCGCCACGCGCCACGGTTTTCACGTCGTGCACGTGGCGCGCCGCATCGCCGGCCGCACCGTGCCGTTCGAGGGGGCGCGCGCGACGATCGAGGCTTACCTGCGCGAGCGCTCCACCGAGCGCGCGATCGCGCAATATCTGCAGATCCTCGCCGAAGGCGCGTCGCCGCTGGTGCAGTAGCGCGCCTCGCCGCGGTCTTTGATCCAGATCAAATAGTCATTCCCTCAAAGTCGTAGTGTGGCCGGAACCCCGCCGTCCCGAGGAGGTCCGGCCATGTGCCTTGGCATTCCCATGGAGGTCGTCGCCATCGAGGGCTATGTCGCGCGCTGCAGCGCCAAGGGAGTGGAGCGGGACGTGAGCCTGTTCCTGCTCCAGGACGAGCGCCCGGCGATCGGCGAGTTCGTCATGGTCCACGTCGGCTACGCGATCCAGAAGATGACCCCTCAGGAGGCGCGCTCGGCCTGGGAGCTCTACGACGAGGTGCTCGCCGCCGAGGCGGGCGAATCCGGTGCATGAGCTGGCGATCTGCCAGGCGCTGCTCGAGCGGGTCGAGGGCATCGCGCGCGAGCGCGCGGGCCGGGTGAGCCGCGTGCGCCTCGCCGTCGGGCCCCTGTCCGGCGTCGAGCCGGGCTTGCTGGCGCGCGCCTACCCGCTCGCCTGCGCCGGAACCGCGGCCGAAGGCTCGGAGCTGGACATCGACGAGGCGCCGGTGCGCGTGCGCTGCCGGAGCTGCGGCGCCGAATCCGCGGCGAGCGCGAATCGCCTCCTGTGCGGCGAGTGCGGCGACTGGCGGACCGAGCTCGCGAGCGGCGACGAGCTGCTGCTTCTCGGCGTGGAGCTCGCCGGCGATGTGTGAGACCTGCGGCTGCAACCTTACCCCGGGCAACCTGGAGCTCGCGCGAGCGCCCGTGGCGCACGGGACGACCGCCGTCGACGTGCTCGGGCACCTGCTCGCCGCGAACGACAGGACCGCGCGCCACAACCGGGAGCATTTCGACGAGCACGGCGTGCTCGCGATCAACCTGATGTCGGCGCCGGGCTCGGGGAAGACCGCGCTGCTCGAGGCGACCGCAGACGCGTTCCGCGGCGAGCTGCGCGTCGCGGCGCTGGTCGGCGACCTGGAGACCGAGAACGACGCCAAGCGCATCCGCGCCCGCGGCGTGCCCGCCGTCCAGATCACGACGGGCGGCGCCTGCCATCTCGACGCGCACATGGTCCACGACGCGCTGCACGAGATGGACCTGGCCGCGCTGGATGTGCTCTTCATCGAGAACGTCGGCAACCTGGTCTGCCCGGCGAGCTTCGACCTGGGGCAGCACCGCAGCGTCGCGCTGCTCTCGTATACAGAGGGCGACGACAAGCCGGCCAAGTATCCGGTGCTCTTCCGCGGCGCGGACCTGGTGCTGCTCACGAAGAGCGACCTCGCTGCGCACATGGAGGACTTCGACCCGGCGCGCGCCGAGCGCTGCGTGCGCGAGCTCGCGAGCGCGGCGCCGGTTCATTCGCTGTCGGCGCGCAAGGGCGGGAACCTGCGGTCCTGGCTGGACTGGGTGCGCGCGGGGCTGGCATCGGTTAGGGAGGCGCATTCCCATGATCACCGCGAAAGAGTGGCTGGATAGGATCCGCGCGCTCGAGCTTCCGCGGACGTTCAAGATCATGAACGTCTGCGGCGGGCACGAGCGCTCCATCTCCATGGCGGGATTGCGGCGCGCGCTCCCCGAGCGCGTCGAGCTGGTTCCCGGCCCCGGCTGCCCGGTGTGCGTGTGTCCCGAGGAGGCCGTCTACCAGGCGATCCAGATCGCGCGCCGCGAAGCGGTGACGCTGGTCGCCTTCGGCGACATGCTGCGGGTGCCGGTAAACGTCCACAAGGGCGAGGCGCGGTCGCTCGAGCAGGCCAAGGCCGCGGGCGCCGACATACGGCCGATCGCCTCGCCGCTCGAGGCCGTGCGCATCGCGCGCGAGAATCCGGACCGGCCGGTGGTGTTCTTCGCCGCAGGCTTCGAGACGACCACCGCGCCCGTGGCGGGAATGCTCGCGCAGGGCGTGCCGGGAAATCTGTCGGTGCTGCTCGCGGGCCGGCTCACCTGGCCCGCCGTGGCGATGCTGCTCGACTCCGGACAGCCCGGCTTCGACGCGCTCATCGCCCCGGGGCATGTCTCGACCGTCATGGGCCCGGAGGAATGGGCCTTCGTCCCCAGCAAACACGGCATCCCAGCGGCGGTCTCGGGCTTCACCGCGGATAGCCTGCTCGCCGGGACCTACTCGGTGCTGCGCCAGCTGATCGAGGGGAAATGCTTTCTGGACAACTGCTATCCGGAGCTCGTTCGGCCCGGGGGCAACCCCACCGCGCGCCGGCACCTGAGCGAGGTGATGCGCGTGGTCGACGCGAACTGGCGCGGCATCGGCACGATCCCGCGCTCGGGGTTCGCGCTGCGCGACGCCTACCGCGCCTACGACGCGGCCGAGCGCTTCCCGGATTACGCCGACGCGCATCGCAAGCGCGCCGGCCAGATGCCGCCCGGCTGCGACTGCGCGCGCGTGGTGCTCGGCAAGATCTATCCCGACCAGTGCTACCTGTACGGCCGCGCGTGCACGCCGCGCACGCCGATCGGCCCCTGCATGGTGTCCGACGAGGGCGCGTGCCGCATCTGGTGGTCGGCCGGCGTGCGCACGTCGAGGGCCGAGGCGGTCGGCTGAGGAGACGACATTGTCCGACGACCAGGCGAGGAGATGGCTGTTCGGCGGCCGGGTGCAGGGCGTGGGCTTCCGTCCCTTCGTATACAGGACGGCGCACCGCTACCGCGTCGAGGGATGGGTGCGCAACCGGGCCGGAACCGTCGAGGTGGTGGCGCAGGGTCGTCCGGAAGCGCTGTGTTCCTTCGGCGATGCGCTGATCGCCGAGGCGCCGCCGCTCGCGCGACCGCAGAAGCTCGCGGACGCGCGAGTCGAGCCGCGGCCGCTGCGCGGCTTCGCCATTCTCGAGAGCCGTGCGGACTCGCCCGCGCACGTCAAGGTCCCGCCGGATTACTTCGCCTGCGAGGCCTGCCTCGCCGAGATGCGCGATCCCGGCGACCGACGCTACCGCTATCCCTTCATCAACTGCACGCAGTGCGGCCCGCGCTACACGCTGATCCGCGGGCTTCCCTACGATCGCGCGAACACGACCATGGCGGGCTTTCCGCTGTGCGCGCGCTGCGCGGCCGAGTATTCCGATCCGCTCGACCGGCGCTTCCACGCCGAGCCCGTCGCTTGCCGCGATTGCGGGCCGCAGCTCGCTTTCGGCCCGCTCTCGGGCGAGGCGGCGCTCGCCGCCTGCGTCGTCGCGCTGCGCGAAGGCAAGGTGGTCGCGGTCAAGGGCATCGGCGGCTATCACCTCATGTGCGACGCACGGAGCTCTGCCGCCGTCACGGCGCTGCGAGCGCGCAAGCGCCGCCCGCACAAGCCGCTGGCGGTGATGTTTCCCGTGGATTCGGGGGTCGCGGGCGCCGCGCTGCGCGACCCGATGCGGCCGATCGTGCTGCTGCCGAAGAGCGAGGTCCCGGCGCTCGCGCCCGAGGTCGCGCCGGGCTGCGGCGAAATAGGGGCGATGCTGCCGTACAGCCCGCTGCATCACCTGCTGCTCGAGGATTTCGGCGCGCCGCTCGTCGCGACCTCGGGCAACCTGAGTGGCGAGCCGGTGCTGACCGGCAACGCCGAGGCCGAGGCGCGGCTCGCGCACGTCGCCGATGCGTTCCTGCATCACGACCGGCCGATCGCGCGCCCCGCCGACGATCCGGTCTTCCGCGTCATCCTCGGCAAGCCGCGGCCGATGCGCCTCGGGCGCGGCAACGCGCCGCTCGAGATCGACTTGCCGTTCCGGCTGCCGCGGCCGCTGCTCGCGCTGGGCGGGCACCTCAAGAACGCCGCAGCGCTCGGCTGGGAGCGGCGCGCGATCGTGTCGCCGCACCTGGGCGACATGGAGGCGCCGCGCAGCCTCGCCCTGCTCGAGCAGGTGGCGGAAGACCTGCAGCGGCTCTACGGCGTGAGCGCTGCAGGCCTCGTCTGCGACGCGCACCCCGGCTACGGCACTACGCATCTCGCCGAAAGGTGGGGTCTGCCGGTGACGCGGGTCTTTCATCACCGGGCCCATGCTTCGGCTCTGGCCGGGGAATTCCCGCGCGAAGGCGACGGGCTGGTCTTCACCTGGGACGGCTCGGGCATGGGCGAAGACGGCACGCTGTGGGGCGGCGAGGCCCTGCTCGGGCGCCCCGGCGCCTGGCGGCGCGTCGCGAGCCTGCGCCCCTTTTCGCTGCTCGGGGGCGAGCGCGCGGCGCGCGAACCCTGGCGCAGCGCCCTGGCGCTGTGCTGGGAGACCGGGAGAGGCTGGGAGGGTTGCCCGAAAGGCTCGGACCTCCTGCGCAGCGCCTGGGAACACGGGGTGAACTGCCCGCGCACGTCCTCGGCGGGGCGCCTGTTCGACGCCGCTGCCGCGCTTCTCGGTCTGGTGTCGCACGCGAGCTTCGAGGCGCAGGCGCCGATGGCGCTCGAGGCGGCAGCGAGCGGCGACGGCCGCGCGGTCCCGCTGCCGCTCGAGCGGCGCGGCGGCCTGTGGGTCAGCGACTGGGAGCCGCTGATCGAGCGTCTTCTCGATCCCGATACTCCGATGAAGGAGCGGGCATCGATATTCCACGCTTCGCTCGCGGGCGCGCTGCTCGACCAGGCGCGCGCCGTGCGAGAGGCGCACGGCGTGTCGCGGATCGGGCTCACGGGCGGAGTGTTCCAGAACCGGCTGCTGTGCGAGCGCGTGGCGCGCGACGCGGAAGGCGAAGGATTCGAGGTGTTCGTCCCGGAGCGCATCCCCTGCAACGACGCGGGCCTCGCCTTCGGACAATTGATCGAGACGGGAGCGCTTTCATGATCGACGGCCAGCACGTCACCCTCGCGCACGGCAACGGCGGCCGCTTCATGCGCGAGCTGATCGAGGAGGTGTTCGTGCGGCACCTCGCGAACCCCGAGCTCGACACGCGCTGCGACGCGGCGCACCTTCCGCTGCCCGAGGGAGACGTGCTCGTCACCACCGACGGCTTCACCGTGCAGCCCCTCGAGTTCCCGGGCGGCGACATCGGCTCGCTCGCCGTGCACGGCACCGTGAACGATCTCGCCGTGGCCGGCGCCGTTCCCGCGTACCTGAGCCTCAGCGCCTTCATCGAGGAGGGCCTCGAGTTCGCGCAGCTCGACCGCCTGGTCGCGAGCATGGCGCTCGCGGCGCGCGAGTGCGACGTGCGCGTCGCCGCCGGCGACACCAAGGTCGTGCGCCGCGGCGAAGGCGGCGGCGTGTATTTCGCGACCACCGGGGTGGGCATCCGCCGGCCCGGGCTGCGCCCGGGACTGGACCGCATCCGCGAGGGCGACGTGATTCTGGCGAGCGGCCCCGTGGGCGATCACGGCACGGCGGTGCTGCTCGCGCGCGAGCAGTTCGGCCTGCGCGGCGACCTCGCTTCCGACGCGGCAAGCGTGCTTCCGCTCACCACCGCGCTGCTCGACCTGCCCGGGCTGCGCTTCATGCGCGATCCGACCCGCGGCGGCCTGGCGACGGTGGCCCACGAGATCGCGCACGAGACCGGCCTGTGCGTGCGCCTGCACGGCCCGGCGATCCCGGTCCGCCCGCCCGTGCTTTCCGTGTGCGAGATGCTCGGCTTCGATCCGCTGTACCTCGCGTGCGAGGGCCGCGTGGTCGCGGTGCTCGCGCCCGCGGACGCCGACCGCGCGCTGGAGGCGTGGCGCGCGCTGCCCGCCGGAGGCGACGCCGCGCGCATCGGCGTGGTGCAGCACGGACGCCCGCAGGTGATCCTGGAAACGGAGCTGGGCGGCGAGCGTTGCCTGGAGGAGCTGGAAGATGATCCCCTGCCGCGAATCTGCTGATCCCGCGATCCTCGTGCTCGGGATCGGCAACACGCTGCTCGGCGACGAGGGCGCCGGCGTGCACGCCATGCGCAGGCTCGAGCGGGACTGCCGCGATCCCGCGATCCGGTTCGCAGACGGCGGGACGCTGAGCTTCACGCTGGCGGGCCTGATCGAGGACAGCCCCGCGCTGATCGTGCTCGACGCTGCCGAGATGAAGGCTCCCCCCGGCAGCGTCGCGGTGTTCGAGGGCGAGCGCATGGACGAGTTCCTGGGCAGCGAGCGCAAGCGCAGCGTCCACGAGGTGAGCCTGCTCGACCTGATGGCGCTCGCCGCGCTCGGCGGACGGCTGCCCGCGCGGCGCGCTCTCATCGGCATCCAGCCGCAGTCGATCGATTGGTCGGAATCGCCGAGCGGAGCGGTGGCGCAGGCGATCCCCGAGGCGTGCCATCGCGCGCGCGAACTCATCGAGAGGTGGCAGGCATGAACGCAATCGACAGGATAGGCGTCAAGGTGATCGCGGCCGCGGACATCCCGACCGGCAACGTGAAGCCGCTGCTCTTCGAGCTCGCCGGGATGCTCGAGGCCTGGCTCTCGAAGGGCGAGCCGGCGAGCATCGACCTGCGCAGCCTGCCGCTCACGCGCGGCGACTACACCGAGCTGGAAGCGGCGCTCGGCTCGGGCGCCGTGAGCGCGAGCGTCGAGGCGATAGGCGCGAGCGAGGTGCGCGAGACGCGCTACCCCGGCGTGTGGCGCGTCATGCACAGGAACGAGGCCGGCGAGGTCGTCGCCGATCTGCTCGAGGTGTGCGGGCTGCCGGAGATCTTGCGCGCTCCGGCGGAGGACGCCGCCGATGGACTGATTCGTCTCAAGGAGGCATTGCAGCCATGACTACGCTGGGCGATTCCCTGCTCGCGAGCGGCGTGAGCCGCCGCGCATTTCTCAAGTTCTGCACCGCGCTGACCTCGCTCATGGCGCTGCCGCCGGGTATGGCGCCGGCGGTCGCGCAGGCGCTCGCCAGGGCGAAGCGTCCCTCGGTGATCTGGCTCTCCTTCCAGGAGTGCACCGGCTGCACCGAGTCGCTCACGCGGTCGACCTCGCCTACGCTCGAGAACCTCATCCTCGACCTGGTGTCGCTCGACTACCACCACACGCTGCAGGCGGCCTCGGGCTTCGCCGCGGAAGCGGCGCGCGAGCACGCGATGAAGGAGTTCGACGGCAAGTACCTGCTGCTCGTCGACGGCTCGATTCCGACGAGCGACGGCGGCATCTACGGCACCTGGGGCGGAGAGAGCTTCGTCGACATCCTCCAGCAGTCGGCGAAGGGCGCGGCGGCGGTGGTCGCGATCGGCTCGTGCGCGTCCTTCGGCGGGCTGCCCAAGGCGAATCCGAACCCGACCGGCGCGCGGCCGGTGTCCGACCTCGTGAAGGACAAGCCCGTGATCAACGTCCCGGGCTGCCCGCCGATCGCGGTCGTGATGACGGGCGTTCTCGCCCACTACCTCACCTTCGGCAGGATTCCGGAGCTCGACGCGCAGGGGCGGCCGCTCGCGTTCTACGGCGAGACCATCCACGACCGCTGCTACCGGAGGCCCTTCTACGACCAGGGCAAGTTCGCCAAGACCTTCGACGACGAAGGGGCGCGCAGCGGCTGGTGCCTGTACGAGCTCGGCTGCAAGGGCCCGATCACCCACAACGCCTGCGCGACGGTGAAGTGGAACGCCGGCACGAGCTTCCCCATCCAGTCGGGCCACGGCTGCCTCGGCTGCTCGGAGCCGGATTTCTGGGACAAGGGCAGCTTCTACAAGGCGCTGTCGACCGCCGAATGGGGCGACGCGAAGACGCTCGGAGTTGCGGCTGCGGTCGGCGTCGCTGCAGGCGCGGCCGCGGCGTACCTCGGGCGCAGGCGCCAGGACCGTATCGGGAAGGAGGACTGACATGGATCTGCTGACGTTCGCGCGCGGCCCGGGGATGCACTGGGCCACGACGGTTTTCGTGATCGGCGTTCTCTGGCGGCTGCTCGGCATGCTGCTGCTTCGAGGCAGGAAGGACCTGTCCGAGCCGCGCAGCACCGCGGCGTGGAAGGGCCTGCGGCTGATAGGGCTCCGCTCCTGGCCGCGCAAGGAGTTCCTCGGCGGCACCGCCTTCGGCGAGATCATGGGCTATACCTTCCACATCGGCTTCCTGGTGGCGCTGTTCTTCTATCTGCCGCACATCCTGTTCTTCGAGGACATCGCGAAGAGCGTGATCGGCGTGAACTTCAAGCGCGTCTTCGGGTTCGCCTGGCCCTACCTGCCGGGCGGGGCCATCTACTTCTTCAGCGCGGTCTCGCTGGCGGCGCTGATCGCGGTCCTCGTGCATCGCATCGCCAGTCCGGTGAAGCGGATGCTCTCGAATTTCGACGACTACTTCAGCTGGTTCGTCACCATCGCCCCGATCGCGACTGGCATGCTCGCGTACAGCCACTACGGGGCGCCGTATCCGACGCTGCTGGGGCTGCACCTCGTGTCGGTGGAGCTGCTGATGCTGTGGTTCCCGTTCGGCAAGCTGATGCACGCGTTCACCATGTTCCTGGCGCGTGGCGTCCAGGGCGTCGATTTCGAGCGCAAGGGGGCTTCGCTATGAGCGCAATCGTGGCCGACAGACAAGGCGAGATGCCCGACGCCGAGCGCGTCGCCAAGGCGACGCAGGGTTTCCTCAGGGACTTCGGCCGCACTGCGGCGATCTACATGGAGTCGTGCATCCACTGCGGCATGTGCGCCGAGGCCTGCCACTTCTACGAGGTGACCGGCGATCCCAAGTACACGCCGATCTGGAAGATCGAGCCGTTCAAGCAGGCATACAAGCGCGAGTACGGCCCGTTCGCGCCCTTCTACCGCATGCTCGGCCTGAAGCGCGAGGTGACCGAGCCGCAGCTCGAGGAGTGGCAGCACCTGCTCTACGACTCGTGCACGGTGTGCGGGCGCTGCTCGCTCATGTGTCCGATGGGCATCGACATCGCGGGCCTCATCAGCGACGCGCGGCACGGCATGGCACGAGCGGGCCTCGTACCCAAGGAGCTGGGGGAGGCGGCCGAGCGCGGCGAACGCGAAGGCAGCCCGCTCGGCGCGACGCCCAAGGTCTTCAAGGAACGCATCGCGTGGCTCGCCGACGAGCACGAGATCCAGATTCCCCTCGACCGAGGCAAGGCCGAGGTGTTGTGCACGCTGTCGTCGATCGAGATCATGAAGTACACCGCGTCGATCGTCGCAATGGCGAGAATCATGAAGCACGTCGGCGCGGACTGGACGTTCCGCACCGACGGCTACGAGGCGACCAACTTCGGGCTGCTGTCGGGCAACGCGCAATGGCAGAAGGACATGAGCATGAAGCTCATCGACGCGGCCATCGCCTGCGGGGCGAAGACGCTCGTTCTGCCCGAATGCGGCCACGCGTACGGCGCGCTGCGCTGGATGGGCGCGAACATGTACGGCAAGCCGCTTCCGTTCCGGGTGCTGCACATCTCGGAGTTCCTCGCCGAGAGCGCCCGGAGCGGCAAGCTCAGGCTGAAGAAGCTCGCGAAGAGCGCCACGTTCCACGATCCCTGCCAGATATCGCGCCGCGGCGGAGCGGTCGAGGCGCCGCGCGAAGTGCTCGCCGCGCTGGGCGTGGAGCTGAAGGAGATGTTCCCAACGAAGGGCACCAACTGGTGCTGCGGCGGGGGAGGCGGCGTGGTGGCGATACGCCGCGCCGACGCCCTGCGCTACAAGGTGTTCAAGCTGAAGATGGACCAGATCGACGATACCGGCGCCGAGCTGCCGGTGACGAGCTGCTCCAACTGCCGCCAGACGTTCGACGACGGCCAGGCGCATTTCAAGTGGGACAAGAGCATGAACAGCCTGCTCGAGCTGGTGGCTGACAACCTCATAGAGGCCTGACATGGGAACCCTAGTCCTGGATCCGATCACCCGCATCGAAGGGCACCTGCGCATCGAGGCGGAGACCGACGACTCCGGCCGCATCACGCGCGCGTCCTCCTCCGGCACGATGGTGCGCGGCATCGAGATCATCCTGCGCGGGCGCGACCCGCGCGACGCGTGGGCGTTCGCCCAGCGCATCTGCGGAGTGTGCACGCTGGTGCACGGCATCGCGTCGGTGCGCGCGGTGGAGGACGCGCTGAAGTATCCGATCCCGCCGAACGCCCAGCTCATCCGCAACCTGATGATCGCGGCGCAGTACGTGCACGACCACGTGATGCACTTCTACCACCTGCACGCGCTCGACTGGGTCGACGTGGTGTCGGCGCTCAAGGCCGACCCGAAGAAGACCTCGCAGCTGGCGCAGAGCATCTCGAGCTATCCCAACTCCTCGCCCGGGTATTTCTCCGACATACAGAGGCGCGTGAAGACCTTCGTCGAGTCGGGGCAGCTCGGCATCTTCGCGAACGGCTACTGGGGGCACCCGGCGTACAAGCTGCCGCCCGAGGCGAATCTCATGGCGGTGGCGCACTACCTCGACGCGCTCTCGTGGCAGCGCGACGTCGCGAAGCTCCATTCCATCTTCGGCGGCAAGAATCCGCACCCGAACTTCCTCGTGGGCGGCGTGCCCTGCGCGATCAGCATCGACCCGGGCGGCGGGACGCGGCTCGCCGGCACCGAGAGCGCGACCGCGGTGAACATGGTCGGGCTGGGGCAGGTGCAGGACATCATCCGGCAGATGCGGAGCTTCGTCGACCAGGCGTACGTTCCCGACACGCTTGCGATCGCCTCGTTCTACAAGGACTGGGGCGCTCAGGGCGAGGGCCTGGGGAATTTCATGACGTACGGCGACTTTCCCGAGAAGGGAATGTCCGATCCCTCGACGTACCTGATTCCGCCGGGCGTGATCCTCGACCGTGACCTCTCGAAGATCCACCCGCTCGACCTGCACGCCGAGGACCAGATCCAGGAGTTCGTCGCCCATTCCTGGTACGACTACGGCGGCGGAAAGGAGCGCGGGCTGCATCCCTACGACGGCGAGACGAAGTTCAACTACACCGGACCCAAGCCGCCGTACAAGAACCTCGACGTCGACCAGTCGTATTCCTGGCTCAAGTCGCCGCGCTGGCGGGGCAAGCCGGTCGAGGTGGGGCCGCTCGCGCGCGTGCTCATGCTGTACGCCAAGGGCCACCCGCAGACCAAGGACTTGGTGAACGGCACGCTCAAGACGCTGAACGTGCCCGTGCAGGCGCTGTTCTCGACGCTCGGCCGCACCGCGGCACGCACGCTCGAGACCAAGGTCATTGCCGACACCATGCAGGTCTGGTACGACAACCTCATCGCCAACATCAAGTCGGGCGACGTGCGCACGTTCAACGAGAAGCAATGGGACCCGTCGTCCTGGCCGAAGGAAGCGAAGGGCGCGGGCACCATGGAGGCCCCGCGCGGCGCGCTCGGGCACTGGGTCGTGATCCGTGACGGCAAGATCGCGAACTACCAGGCGGTGGTGCCCTCCACCTGGAACGCGGGCCCGCGCGACGCCAAAGGGCAGGACGGCGCGTACGAGGCCGCGCTGAAGGGCCATCGCCTCGCCGATCCCAAGCAGCCGATCGAGATCCTGCGCACCATCCACAGCTTTGACCCCTGCCTCGCCTGCGCCGTGCACGTCGTCGGCGAGACGGGCGAGGAGCTGATCCGCGTAAAGGTATGCTGACCCCCGCGAAGCGGGCCTTCCTCGCCGCATGCGTCGCCGCCTGCGCCTCGAGCGCGCTCGCCGCGGAGCCCAAGGCGAAGATCTCGAAGGAAGGGCAGGCGTGCGTCGCCTGCCACCAGGCGCAGTCGCCCGCGTTCGTGAGGGAATGGAGGCTTTCGAAGCACGCGGCCAGGGGCGTGGACTGCTACGGCTGCCACAAGGCGGACAAGGGCGATGCCGACGCGATGGACCACAACGGCTTCACCATCGCGATCCTGGTCACGCCCAAGGACTGCGCCCGCTGCCACTCGCGCGAGGTGAACGAGATGACCGCGAGCCACCACGCGAAGGCGGGCAACATCCTGGACTCGCTCGACAATTTCCTGGGCGAGGTCGTCGGCGGCCCCGAGGCGGTGGCGGTCGGCTGCGTGCAGTGCCACGGGTCCCGGGTGAAGGTGCTGCCGGGCGGCAAGCTCGACACGACCACCTGGCCGAACACGGGCATCGGCAGGATCAATCCGGACGGCTCGCTCGGCTCGTGCAGCGCCTGCCACGCGCGGCACAGCTTCTCGAAGGCCCAGGCGCGCGAGCCCGAGGCCTGCGGCAAGTGCCATCTCGGGCCGGACCATCCGCAGATCGAGGTCTACCAGGAGTCCAAGCACGGCATCCTGTACGCCGCCAATAAGAGCCGCCTCAACATGGACAAGAGCTCGTGGGTCGTCGGCCGGGACTACAGCGCGGCGCCGACCTGCGCGACCTGCCACATGGGCGCGACGCCGAACCAGCCGGCGACGCACGACGTCGGCACGCGCATCTCGTGGACGCTGAGGCCGCCGATCTCCAAGAAGCTCGAGAACGCGGACAAGAGGCGCGCCGACATGCAGGACGTGTGCGGCAACTGCCACGCGCAGCCGTTCGTCGAGGGCTTCTACCGGCAGTTCGATGGCCTGGTGAATCTCTACAACGACAAGTTCGCGAAGCCCGCGACCGCCATCCGCGACGAGCTGATGAAGCGGGGCAAGCTCACGCCGGCGGACTTCGACGACAAGCTCGACTGGATCTACTACGAGCTATGGCACCACGAAGGCCGGCGCGCGCGCCACGGCGCGGCGATGTCCGGGCCCGATTACGCCTGGTGGCACGGGATCTACGAGGTCGCCAAGAACTTCTACACGGAGTTCCTGCCGGAAGTGAGGCGCGTCGCGGGACCGGAGCTCTACGACGAGCTGACGAAGAAGTACATCGGCAGCGACGTGAGGCACGAGTGGTTCCTGAAGGGCATGAGCAAGGAGCAGCTCGACAAGATCAGGAAGTTCTACGACGAGCGCTACGGCGCCTCGGGAGCCCCCGCGAAATAGGGGCGCCCGAGCCCGGTGACGCCGCTGCCCCGGCAGCCGGGCACGGGGCACGGCACGTCGTAGAAGACCGCGTTCAGGTAGGCGGCCACGTCGGCGACCTCCTCCTGGCTCCATCGCAGATCCGCGATCCCCTGCCAGCGCGCGACCTGGTACAGCAGATCGTCCCACGTTCTCACCAGGCGCTTCTCGCGCCAGTGCACCTGTGCGGTGTGGCAGGCGTTACAGCTGTCGCGGTAGAGATCGCCGCCGCGGTCCGCGCTGACCATCGGCGGCGAGGGTTGCTGCACCGGCGAAGCGCAGCCTGCGGCGAGCGCGACGGCGCAGAGGAACAGCCAAGCGAATATTCGATTCGTCATAGGTTGATGATGACCCAGGCAACGGCCCGCGATTTGACCCAGGTCAACCGCGGCTAGCCCGGCTTGCCGTCCGCGCGCGGGAGCACGAGGATGGGCGTGTAGATGACGAGATAGATCGCGAACGCCGCCGTCCACAGCACCCCGGACGCGACCAGGGTCCATAGGTAGTGCGAAGGCCACAATGCGGGCGCAAAGACCCGCACCGCGACCCCAAGGGTGAGAAGGACGTACGCGGCCGCGATGGCGCGGCCGACCGTCAGCTCGCGTCCGGTGTGGCCGAGCGCGGCGCGCGTCATCACGGCGAGGATCATGGTGCCGAAAGCGCCCATGGTGAGCGCGTGCACCCAGTGCGCCGCCCACCCGGCGCCGGCGAGCAGCGACAGCGCCTTGAGCGCGAAGCCGATCGGGAGCCAGGCGTACCCGGCGTGGAGCACCCACAGGATCGCCTCGCCGCGAGTGCGCAGGCTGCGCCACCCCGAGAGCCGCGCGCCCTGAGCGATCGCGACCAGCGCGGCGAGCCATCCCGCGACGGCGCCGTCGGGCCGCCAGAGATCGACGACCACGACGGCGATCATCAGCGCCATCACCGCGCGCTCGAGCCACGCGAAGCTGCGGATCTCGGGCGCCTTGCCTCGCCGCCGCAGGGCGTTGGCGGTGAACGAGGGCACGATGCGCCCGCCGATCAGCGTGAGGACGACCAGCATCAGGTCGATCGCGATGCGCAGGCTGCCGCTCGCAAGGAGCGGGTCCGCCCGCGCGAGCCCGGCGAGGAATGCGGCATCGGTTATCCACAGCAGCGCGAGGACGAGGAGGAGCGGAGTGTTGCGGTTGCGCGAGCGCACCAGCGGAGGCGCTAGAAGCAGCGCGACCCCGGGCAGGAACGCGAGCTCGGCCGCGGCGAGCGCCCAGAACGGCAGCCAGCCCGCGAGCGCGAAAGCAAGCCGCCCGAGCAGCCACGCCGCCGCGACCGCCGCGAGGGGCCGGCCGCCGAAGCCCTTCGCGCCGGTCCAGCTCGGCACCGCGGTCAGCAGGAACCCGGCGAGCGCGGCGCCGACGAAGCCGAAGAAGAGCTCGTGCGCGTGCCACAGCTGCGGAGGCAGCGTGCCGAGCGGCATCGACCCCTGGCTCAGCATCAGCAGCCACGCCGGAACCACGATCACGGCGCTCAAGCCGGACGCGAGAAAGAACGGCCGGAAGCCGTACGCGAACAAGGTCACAGCGAAGCGCTCCGCGTGACCGCGACGGCCGCGATGTAGCCGAAAACGAGAAGCGCCGCGATCCATGCTCCCACGCGCAGTCGCTTCGTCCGACCGGCCCGCAGCGCAATCGTCCCCAGGCCGATATAGACGACGAGCGCGATGAGCTTCGCCGCCAGCCAGGGTGTGGCAGGCGACAGTCTCAACTCGAGCGCAAGCCAGACGCCGGCGGCGAGGAGGACGGTGTCGTTGACGTGCGGCAGCACCCTCACCCAGCGGCGATTCAGCAGCTCCGAGTCGAGCATCATCCAGACCCCGCGGAGGGAGAACAGAGCGAAGCTCACGGCCACGGCGAGAACGTGGACGGTCTTGACCGCGGTCACAAGCGCTCGGCGACGGTGCGGAAGTGATGGCCGATGATCGCGAGTTCCATCGCGACGCGGAACTTGCGCGGGCGCACGAGCAGTGTCGCCCAGAACAGCCGCCAGTAGGCGCGCCGCCCGCGCTGCGATACGCCGAGCGTCCACAGCGAGCGCACGAACGCGCGCACGTCGGACCATGCCAGGCGGGTGCCGGGTCCGCGCGGCCGCCAGTTCGACAGGAAGGCGCGCACGCGGCGGTAGTAGTTCTCGGGCGAGTAGAGCGAGCGCATCAGCTCGCGGTAGCCGGCGAAGAGGTGGTTGCGGTCCAGTCGGGGGACGAAGTTGAGCACCGCCGCAGTGTTGTCGCCGACGCTCTCGGCGAGCATGCGCCCCTCGCGGGCGAGCCGCTCGTACAGCCGCGTCTGCGGCAGCGCCGTCAGCAGGCCCACCATCGCGGTCACCACGCCGGAGCGCTGGATGAACTCGAACTGCCGCCCGAAGATATCGAGCGGGTCATTGTCGAAGCCGACGATAAAGCCGCCCATCACTTCGAGCCCCGCGCTCTGGATCGCGCGCACGGAATCTGCGAGATCGCGCTTGCTGTTCTGCAACTTGCGGCACTCCTCGAGGCTCTCGGTGACGGGCGTCTCGAGGCCGACGAAGACCTTCTTGAATCCCGCGCGCACCATCAGCTCGAGCAGCTCGTCGTGGTCGGCGAGGTTGACCGAGGCCTCGGTGAGAAACCCCATCTTCGGCCGCGTGCGACCACGCCACTCGACCAGTGCGCGGAGCAGCTCGCGCACCCGCTTCCCATTGCCGATGAAGTTGTCGTCGACGATGAACACCATGTCACGCCACCCGGCGCGGCGCAGGGCGTCGAGCTCGGCGATCACCTGCCCCGGGTTCTTGGTGCGCGGCACGCGTCCATACATCGCGACGATGTCGCAGAACTCGCAGTCGAACGGGCAGCCGCGCGAGAACTGCACCGGCATCGTGACGTAGTGCCGCAGGTCCACCAGGTCCCAGCGCGGTACAGGGGTGCGGGTCACGTCGGGAAAGGCCGCGGCGCGGTAGGACCTCTTCACTTCCCCGGCGCGCATGTCGGCGACCAGCTCGTCGATCACGTTCTCCACCTCGCCCAGCACGAAATGGGCGATCTCCGGGAACTCCCAGTGCCCGGTGGTGAACAGCGGCCCGCCGGCTATCACCGGCCGGCCGAGCGCGGCGCAGCGGCGCGCGATGCTTCGCGCCGAGTCCTTGTGGACGATCATGCCGGAGAGCAACACCCAGTCGGCCCAGGCGATGTCGCGGTCGTCGAGCGCCTCGACGTTCGTGTCGACGAGCTTCAGCTCCCAGTCGGAGGGCAGCATCGCGGCGACCGTCAGCAGGCCGAGCGGGGGAAACGCCGCGCGCTTGGCGACGAACCTCAGCACGTGCTTGAAGCTCCAGAAGGTATCCGGGCAGCTGGGGTAGACCAGGAGGATTTTCATGATCCGCAGATTATTCGCCTGAACGCGCCGGATCGGACCGTCTATATTCGCCGGCGGTTTGATGCAGATCAAGACGCGCGGGCGGATTTGCGCTAGCCCAGCCCGAACCGCCGCACCAGAAAGTTCTTCACGCCCTGGGCGAGAGCGAGATAGCCGGCGAGGATCGCGGCGAGCGCGGACCAGTAGGCCGGGGGCAGCGCGGCGAGGCCCAGCGGCTGGGCGAGGCCGGAGAACGGCAGCCAGACCGCGATCGCGCACACGGCGACCGTGGTCGCGAGCAGGGGCGCCGCCGCCCGGCTCTCGAGGAAGGGGACGCCGGCGGTGCGGATCACGTGGACGACCAGCGTCTGGGAGAGCACGGACTCGACGAACCAGCCGGACTGGAACAGCGCAGGATTGTCCCGCGCCTGGAAGGCGTACAGAAGCGTGAAGTAGGTGACGTAGTCGAACAGCGACGAGACCGGCCCGAAGACGAGCATGTAGCGCCCGATGTTGCCGATGTCCCACCTGCGCGGCCGCGCCACGTAGGCGTCGTCAACCGAGTCCGTCGCGAGCGCGGTCTGGGAGAAATCGTAGAGGAGGTTGTTCAGCAGCACTTGGACCGGCGCCATCGGAAGGAACGGCAGGAAGGCGCTGGCGCCGACGACCGAGAGCATGTTGCCGAAGCTCGAGCTCGCGCCCATGCGAATGTACTTCATCACGTTCGCGAAGACGCGCCGGCCCTCGACCACGCCGTCCCTGAGCACGAGAAGGCTCTTCTCAAGCAGGATGATGTCGGCCGATTCCTTGGCGACATCGACGCCCTTGTCGACCGAGATCCCCACGTCGGCCGCCTTCAGCGCAGGACCGTCGTTGATGCCGTCGCCCAGATAGCCCACGACGCGGCCGCTCCTGCGCAGCGCCGCGATGATGCGTGACTTGTGCTCCGGCGCGAGCTTGGCGAAGACGTTAGCGCGCGCCGCGGCATCGGCGAGCGCGGCGTCGTCGAGGCGCTCGACCTCCGATCCGAGCACGACGCGAGCGGCATCCACGCCGACCATGGTGCAGATCTTCCTCGTCACCACGTCGTTGTCTCCGGTCAGCACCTTGACCGCGACACCGTGCTCGAGCAGCGCCCGCACGGCGGCCGGCGCGCTCTCCTTCGGCGGATCGAGGAAGGCGATGTACCCCGCTAGGGTGAGGTCGCATTCGTCGGCGCTGCTACAGGCGGCTTTCGAAGGGGACACGCGCTTGTACGCCACCGCGATCGCCCGGAAGCCCTCCTCGTTGAGCGAGCGGATCACGGGAAGCAGCTCGTCGCGGTGCGAGGCCTCGAGCGGGACGATCCGGCCCTTCTCCTCGGCGTGGGTGCACACCTCGAGGATTTCCTCGACGGCGCCCTTGCAGATCAGCAGATGGTGCGCAGGGTCGCGCGCCACCATGACGGACATTCGGCGCCGCCGGAAATCGAAGGGCGCCTCGTCGATCTTGCGGTAGCTGCCGGGAACGTGGACGTGCTCGCGCATCTCGGCGTGCTCCAGGATCGCGACGTCGAGCAGGTTCTTGAGGCTCGTCTGGAAATGGCTGTTGAGGTACGCGAGCTCGAGCACGTGCCGGCTCTCTGCGCCGAAGATGTCGACGTGACGCTCGAGGATCACCTTGTTCTGGGTGAGCGTTCCGGTCTTGTCGGTGCACAGCACGTCCATCGCGCCGAGGTTCTGGATTGCGGCGAGGCGCTTGACGATCACCTTCTTGCGCGACATCGTGAGGGCGCCCTTGGCGAGATTCACGGTCACGACCATGGGAAGCATCTCCGGGGTGAGGCCGACCGCGACCGCGATCGCGAAAAGGAATGCTTCGGGCCAGTCGCCCTTGGACAGGCCGTTGACGAGGAAGACGAGCGGCACCATGACGAACATGAAGCGCAGCATCAGCCCGATGAAGCGCTTGACGCCGAGGTCGAAGCTCGTCGGCTGATCGCGCGCGACCATCGAAGCGGCGATCGAGCCGAAACGGGTCCGCGGACCCGTGGCGACCACGAGCGCCGTCGCCGTGCCGCTCAGCACGTGAGTCCCGAGGAAGGCGAGGTTGCCCATCTCCAGCGCAGTCGCCGACGGCGGCGGCGCAGCGGCGTGCTTCTCCGCCGGCATCGATTCGCCGGTGAGCGCGGACTGGTCGACGAAGAGGTCCTTCGATTCGAGCAGGCGGACGTCGGCCGGAACGAGATCGCCCGCCGCGAGGCGCACGACGTCGCCCGGGACGATGCGGGCGACGGGAAGCTCGACGGGCTGGCCGCGGTCGCGCCGCATCACCGTCGCCGTCGTGCGCACCATCGCGCGCAGGCGCTCGGCCGCTCTCCCCGAGCGCACTTCCTGGGACCACGAGAGCAGGACGGAAAGCACGACCATCACCGCGATCACGAGCGCGCCGCGCGGCTCGCCGCTCAGCTCGGCGAGCCCCGCAAGGACGAGGAGCAGCAGCGAGAGGGGGCTGATGAACAGCTGCGCGAGGCGAGTCAGGGGGGCGAGGGGCCGCTCCCGCGCGACCGCGTTCGGGCCGAAGCGCGCGGCGCGGGCCGACGCTTCGCGCCGGGTCAGCCCCTCCGGCGAGGAAGCGAGACGGGAAATGAGCGCGCCGGCCTCGAGCCGCGCCGCGTCCTCGAGAGCGGGAAGATCCAGTCCCTTCGGGCTCTTCAACGCGTCCAGGTTGCGCGCACCAGGTTCTCTTCCTTGTTGTACTGCAGCGCAAGGTTGCCCTTGCACGCGTCATGGATACTTTCGGCGATGCGCCGCGCGAGGTGCGCGTCGGTGGTCGTGACCAGGATGCCTCCTTCGACGTCCTTGATGGCGATGATCCGCTGCAGCGGGTGCCCGGCCTTCTCCACCGCCTCGCAGTTGCGCACGATGCTGAGGATCTCCTCGCGGTGCCCGGCCAGGTAATCGCCGCCCAGGGTGACGAAGCCCGCGGGGAAGCCGTCGCGGATCCGCAGGCAGGCGGGGCAGAGCTGCTCGTGCACCGCGCCCCGCACCGCGCCGTTCCAGGTCCAGCGCCCCTTCTGGAACACTGCGCCGCACTCCGGGCAGCGCGTCGGGTCGGGCAGCTTGCCCTTGGCCTTGTAGCTGTCGTGCCTCGGGTTGTCGAGCAACTGCTCGCGGTGGTGCGTCGGGGATCTCTTGCGCGTGCCCTTCATGGCCGCGCTCCCCGCGCCGAGCGGCCGGTCCGCGCATGGCGCTTGACGTCGCCGCGCTTGACCCGCGCGACGTCCTCGAGCTGGCGCCGCAGCGACAGGAAGGCGTCGCGCAGCGCGAGGTAGGGGTCCTTGCCGTGGCGGTGGTTCGACACGATCTCCCTGCCCGGGACGCGCAGGTCGATGCGCACGTGGTAGAGCCGCCCGCGGCTGCGGTGCCGGCGCAGC
>Ga0187776_10000088_pt1 | contig 45197 bp, 40 predicted proteins | sample 0216_BV02_MP12_2_FD_132426 | JGI IMG/M metagenome (GOLD analysis project Ga0187776, IMG submission 132426) | Tropical peat soil microbial communities from peatlands in Department of Meta, Colombia - 0216_BV02_MP12_20_MG | ecosystem: Environmental > Terrestrial > Soil > Wetlands > Peat | place...
CCTTTGTGGTCTCCGGACGGTAGAAAAGTGGCGTTTGTCTCGAATCGGACCGGGCATGACGAAATCTACGTGATGGATACTGATGGTCGGCATCAAGTGCAATTGACGTTTACGCAGACGAGGGAGGATTACCCTCGCTGGCAACCGTGAGGATTAAACATGAGTAGATTCAGGTACCCCCTTATAATATCCAGCCGGGCGACATTAGTCGCCGGTGCCATGCTGTTGTTTCTTTCAACCCCCGGGATGGCCGGGCAGAAAAAGATTGTTTACGAATCGAAGGAGGACGGCCATTGGGAGATCTACACGATGTATTCGGACGGCACGGGCGTGACGCGCCTGACTTATGGGCAGGCCGATAACCGGGCCCCCGAATGGTCTCCGGACGGGACGAAGATTGTTTTTGTTTCGGAACGGGATGGAAACAAAGAGATCTATGGAATGGATGCCGACGGTGCGCATCCGGTCAACCTGACGCGGAACGGCGGTCAGGACTACAACCCGGCCTGGTCTCCCGACGGAAAGCAGGTGGCCTTCGTCTCGGACCGGGACGGGAATCAGGAAATCTATTCCATGGCGGCGGACGGCGGCCAGACCCGGCGGCTGACGCGGAGCGAGGCGAGGGACTACAGCCCCCAATGGTCGCCGGACGGCACCAAGATCGCCTTCGTGTCGCGACGGGACGACAACTATGAGATCTATCTTATGGATGCCGACGGGCAGCATCCGATCAATCTGACCCAGAATCCCGCGGAAGACGGGCGGGGGTTCCATTCCTGGTCTCCGGACGGCGCCTTGATTGCCTGGGGGACGGACCGCGATATGAACCGGGACGGAAACTGGGAGATCTACGTGATGAATGCCGACGGTTCGAAGCCGCGCAATGTCACGCGGACGAAGTCCGACGAGCAGATGGGGATGCAGGTCTGGTCGCCGGACGGGCAGCGGATCGTCTTTACGACGACGCGTGACGGCAACAACGAAATATACGTGATGAATCGGGACGGTTCCGGCGCAAAGAACCTTTCGCGGAATTCGGCCGTCGACGCCCAGCCGGTCTGGTCGCCGGATGGGAAACAGATCGCCTTTGTTTCCAACCGAGACGGGGCCGAGCAAGTCTATGTGATGGATCCCAACGGGGACCATCTGAAGCGGTTGACCTCCAACCGCGGTGGGGTCAGCGCGCCCCGATGGCAACCGTAGAATGGGGCGGAGGGTTGAGAGGAGGATGTGATGAAGGGTTTCGAGGCTGGAAGGTCCAAAAGTTCAAGGGTTAAAGGGGGGAAAATCCTTTCGGTCTTTCTAACTTTTTTAACCTTTCAACTTCTCCTTGCGGGCTGTGCCGGGAACCAAGTGACCGTCATGCCCATCCGTGCGATCCCGGCGAACGCGGTCCATCCGGTCTGGAGCCCGGACGGAAAGTCGTTGGCCTTCGAAAGCGATCTGGCTGGAAACTGGGATATCTGGACGGTCAACCGGGACGGAACGGGGCTTAAACAAATCACCCATGGTTCGAGCAACGAGCGCTTCCCCTCCTGGAGTCCCGATGGCACACGGCTGGCCTATGCCTCCGATCGCAGTGGCAATTGGGATATCTGGAGCATGAAACTCGACGGGACGGACAACCGTCAACTGACGAATTATAACGGACTGGACATCGCGCCGGTCTGGAGTCCGGATGGGAAACGCATTGCTTTCGTTTCGTCGCGATCGATGGATGTGCTCGTCTGGGTCATGGATGCGGACGGCGGGAATGTCCAGGGGATGCCGAACATTCGCTGCGGCGATTGGGTTTCGGCCTGGAGCCCGGACGCGCGATCGGTGGCCGCCGTCTCGTCCATGCGCGGCAAGAGCGACATCTGGTTGATTGATACACAAGACCGAACCATCAAACAACTCACTCAGAAGACCGATACCCGTCGTGACTTTCTCCCGGCCTGGAGCCCGGACGGCACACGGATCGCCTTTGTCTCGGAGCGGAGCGGGCATCGAGACATCTGGATCATGGACCACGATGGGAACAACGAGCGGCGCATCGGTAAAAACGTTCTGGGAACGCGCGAACTCAAATACAATGTGGACAAACAGGTCTTCGACGGCCTGAGCTTTCTTTATCTTTCCTGGAGCCCGGACGGCCGGGATCTGGCATTTACCCATGTGAATGAGGAGGGGCGCGGAGAAATTGCCGTGTTACAGGTGGCTCAGCAAATGAAATGAGAGGATCCAGCGGGGTTCCCGCCGGGACGACCGGCGGTGTCCGGTTCGTTGTGCTCTTTGTCAGCCTAATCTGTTTTGGGGTGTTTGTCACGGGCTGCGGCCTTTGGCGGGAGACGGCGGCGACGCCGCCCTGGCCGCAGGAGGATTTAGATCGGGTCTTTTTTCTCAACCCTCACCAGGGCTGGATTGTCGGCAAGGGAGGGTTGATCCTCCACACCGAGGACGGGGGTGAGAACTGGGCGGCGCAGGCCAGCGGCGTCCCGAACGGCCTGGGGGGCGTGCAGTTTCTGGACCCCTTGCAGGGATGGGTGATCGGAGACGACGGGACCATCCTGCGAACGTTCGATGGAGGATCTCATTGGGGGCTGCAGCATGCCGGAACGTCGGCCCATCTCTTCAGCCTCTGTTTTGTGGATTCCAAACGGGGTTGGGTCGTCGGAAGGGATGGGACAATTCTCCACACCGAGGACGGAGGAGAACACTGGCGGCCCCAGGCGAGCGGCACACAAAGTTATCTGTACAGTGTGTCCTTTGTGAACGCAGACCGGGGCTGGATCGTCGGGAGAGACGGGCTGATCCTCTACACCCGGGACGGAGGGGAAACCTGGGAGAATCAGGTCCTTCCCGAAGGCTACTGGCTCTATGAGGTCTTCTTCCTCAATGAGCGGCAGGGGTGGGCGGTCGGCAAGGACGGGGTCGTTCTTTCGACCTTGGACGGAGGCCATGAATGGAGACGCGGGAACAGCGGAACCACCCGGTCTCTATATTCCGTCCATTTTCTCGATGAGAAAAACGGGTGGGCGGTCGGGGTGGCCGGAACGGTGCTCCATACCGCGGACGGCGGAGAGCGATGGGAATCCCAATACGGTGGGAAGGCCAATTGGCTCGGAGTTTATTTTACCGATCCGCAGAACGGGTGGATCGTCGGCCGCGGTGGGACGATCCGACATACCGCGAACGGCGGGGACAGCTGGGTTGCGCAAAGCCGGGAGGTCAAGGCCTGGTTGTGCGGAGTCCACTTCGCGGATGCTCAGAGCGGCTGGGCCGTCGGGGACAGCGGTGTGATCCTGCATACCACGGATGGCGGGGTGCGATGGACGGCCCAGCCGGTCGAGACAATGCGGTGGTTGTGCGGCATCGATTTCACCGACGCTCAAAACGGATGGGTGGTGGGGGGGTTCGGCGCGATCTGGCACACGACGGACGGCGGGCGACACTGGCGGCCCCAAGCCAGCGGGACGTCGGAAGATTGGATCTACGATGTTCAATTTGTGGGTTCATCGATAGATCTTCCCCTGCAGGGCTGGGCGGTGGGACGAAACGGACTCATCCTCCACACGCGCGATGGGGGAGAGACCTGGGAACGGCAGGAGGGCGGGACGAAGGATTGGCTGGACGGGCTTTTTGTTCAGGATCGTCTTCGAGGATGGGCGGTGGGTCGCGGGGGAGTGATTCTCATGACCGAGGATGGGGGGAAGACCTGGCAGACGCAACGGGCTCCCGACGGTAAGTGGCTTGGGGATATCCATTTCGTGGATCCTCGGAACGGGTGGACGGTCGGAAGCGACGGCGTCGTTCTTCATACGTTGGACGGCGGGACGACTTGGAAACGGGAAACCGTGGGCACGACGGAAAAATTGGGCGATGTCTATTTTCCGGATGCGCGACACGGCTGGATCGTGGGCGATCGGGGCGTCATCTTGGCGACCGAGGACGGCGGAAAGCGGTGGCGGTCGCAGCCGTCCGATACCACGAATGATTTTTACAGCGTGTATTTTTCGGATGCCGAACACGGAGCGGCGGTGGGAACCGGCGGACTGATCCGGTACACTCAAGACGGCGGAGACCATTGGCTCACGCCGAAGGCCGCCGGATTTTGATGGGAAGATCGGAAGGCGATCCCGATGGACAATTGGAAAAACAGACGCGTTGGGTTTGTGATCGCGGCCGTCGGCATCCTGGGCGGTTGCAGCGGTTGGATCGCGGGCGAACCGATGCCGGGCCGTCACATCCTGGATCGGCCGACGAATCCCGGACGGTGGGAGCTTTTTTGGACGTCGGTTAATGATTCGAAGCCGTATCGTCTGACCTCGCCTCCTCTCGAGGGGCGGAGCTTGGCGTGGTCCCCGGACGGAACCAAATTGGTGTTCATCTCGAATCGGGACGGAAACGACGAGGTGTACGTCATGGACCGGGACGGATCCAACGGACTTCGGTTGACGTACGACCAGGCCGATGCGGATGATCCGGAATGGGCGCCGGACGGATCCCGAATCGTTTTTACGTCGGGGCAGACCGGACACCGGGAACTGTATTCGATCGCGTCGGATGGATCGCAACCGAGCCGGCTGACGCGGACGGCGAAGGGGGACAGCATCAATCCGGCCTGGTCACCCGACGGCCGATTCCTATCCTATGTCAGCAATAAGGATGGAAACTGGGAGGTCTATGTCATGACGGCGGACGGGACGGGGGAACAGCGCCTGACGCATGACCCGGCGATGGACGGCTACTGTTGGAACGAATGGTCACCCGACGGCCGGGCGATCCTGTTCGACTCCAATCGCGACGGGAACTACCAGGTGTACCGAATGAACGCGGACGGAAGTCACCAAGAGAACCTCACCCGCACCGATGCCCCTGCAGAAGGGCCGGCCTGGTCTCCGGACGGACGACAAATTCTCTACGCGTCGCGGCGGGACGGAAACTGGGAGATCTATCGGGCTAACGCGGACGGAACCGGGACGCGTCGATTGACCGCGAATCCCGCGAAGGACTTTAATCCCTTTTGGTCTCCGGACGGGAAAAGGATCGCGTTCATCTCGGACCGGGACGGGCATAACGAAATTTATGTGATGAATGCGGACGGGTCCGATCCGCGGCGGTTGACCTGGGGTTTGGCCGATAAAGGCAAAGATCGGCATCGCTGGTCGCCCGACGGTTTAAAAATCGCGTACGTCGCCTTCTCCGGACGCGCGGACGACGATCGGCGCTCGGTCAGCGCCGCTCGGCAGCGAGAACGTTTTTCGGCGAGTGACGACTAATTTTCTTTAGGGGGAGTTGCATGCGCAAATTCTTGGTGATCATGGTGATCGGGGCGGTTTTCTATTCGGCCTCCGCGGTCGCCGGGGGTCCGACGGCGGTCAAACTCGGTCCGTCGGTCGCCTCCGAAGATCAGCTCACGACGAGTCCGGAGATGGATTATCTTCCCAGCTTCAGCCCGGATGGGAAACGGTTGGCGTTCACATCGTACGCGAGCGGGGAAGAAGAGATCTGGGTGATGGATCTGGACGGCAAGAACGCCCACTCCCTGACCCATCATCCGAAAGGCAACTGGTCTCCGGCCTGGAGTCCGGACGGGAAGACGATCGCCTTCACCTCGGCGCGCGACGGAGTTAATCAGCTCTGGCTGATGAATGCGGACGGTTCCAACCCAAGACCCCTGACCAAGGCCGATCCCCTTCCAACCACATGGAGTCGCGATCCTTCCTGGAGCCGAGACGGCAAGATGATCATTTTTACATCGAACCGAACGGGCAAGGATGAAAACTGGATCATCGATCTGACGACGCAAAAGCAGTGGCGACACTCGCTCGGGATGGCCGAGCACTGGCATCCGTCATTCAGCCCGGACGGGACGCGCGTCCTTTTCTCATCGAACATGAGCGGGGAATGGGGACTTTGGCTGTCGGATCTGGAAGGGAAAAATCTGGTTCGGTTGGTGGCCGACAAGCGGTTCGACAATAATCCCGCGGCGTCCTGGAGCCCGGACGGCAAGCGGATCATCTTCCGTACGGCCGATTCGAATCTGTGGATCATGAATTCGGACGGCACGAACAGGTTCCCCTTGACGCTGGACGGAATGGTAGATGGATGGCGCTCCTCCTGGAGCCCGGACGGAAAAAAGATTGCATATACGTCTTTGCGCTCCGGAAACAGCGATATCTGGGTCATCACGCTGAAGGAATAGAGGCGGGATAGCGGATAAGGAGAAAGAATCAATGGGAATGAGTCCGAAAGGGTCGATTCTGTTATGGGGAATGGCGGTGGTGACATCCGGCCTCCTGTCTCTGGACCCCGCTCTTTCCTGGGCGAGCCATCAAAGCGGCCACGCGCCGGACGGACATCGGGTCGAGGCCACGCTGGTTGCGGGTCAACCCGTCGTCAAACCCGGTCACCAGGGGAACGGACTTTTCTACATGACCAATGCGACGACGGACGACCTGGCCATCGTGGACCCCGTGACAGAGCAGATCGTTAAAACGATTCGCGTTGGAAAAAGACCGCTGGGCGTCACGTTGACGAAAGACGGTTTCTATGCGGTCACCTCGAATTTCGACTCGAACAATATTTCGGTCGTGGATCTTCAGTCCCTGAAAGTGATTCGGACCGTGCCGACCGGCATCGGGCCGGACGGGGTGACGATGACGCCGGACGGACGGGGAGCCTACGTGGCGAACTCGGGCTCGAATGATCTGACCGTGATCCGGACAAAAGACTGGACAGTGGTCAAGACTCTTCCGGTCGGAAAGTCTCCGGATAATCTCGTTTTCAGTCGGGACGGCAAGACGGCCTATCTGACCAATTGCGATTCGAACAATGTGGCCGTGATCGACACCGCCCGGATCGAGGTGGTCCAGTTCATCACCGTCGGAACCGTCCCGGAGGGAATCGTCCTGACCCCCGACGAGTCGCGCGCCTACGTGGCGAACAATGTCAGCGATGACGTCTCGGTCATCGATCTTCGGAAGCGCACCGTGGTGAAGACCATCAAGGTCGGCAACGCGCCCGCCGGGGTCTCGCTCGGCCCGGACGGCCGGTCTGTTTATGTGGCCAATGAACGGGACAACAACATATCCGTGATCGACACGGCGACGGATCGTGTGGTGAAGACGCTGCCCACCGGAGGGAAATTTCCGGTCGATATCCTTTTTGCCGATGACGGCCGGAGGGCTTTTATCTCGCACCGGGATTCGAGCGACGTGACCATTTTGGATCTGGAAACAGAGAAGGTGGTTAAATCGCTCGGGGTCGGGAATTCGATGCAAGAGGGGGTGGCGCAGAAATGAATCGGGCTAAAACCGTCCCGCTGCTTTTCTTCCTGGCCTTGTCCGGTTGCGCCACGGTTGAAAATCGAGGCGCGGCCGAGCGCTATCTTTACGTGACCAACGAGGGATCCAATAATTTGGTCGTGATCGACGCCCAGCGGTATCGGACGCTCAAGACGCTTCCGGTGGGAGCGATGCCGGGCGGCGTGGCACTGACCCGGGACGGGAGCCGTCTCTACGTGGCCAATTTCACAAACACCGTGACCGTGGTCGATACCGCATCCGACCGGGTGGTGGACACGATCGAAGTGGGGAACGGCGCGACGGGGCTCGCCCTGTCGCCGGATGAACGGTTTTTGTACGTGACCAACCGCTCGTCCCATACCGTCTCGGTGGTCGATCGGGCACAAGGGCGGACGGTCCAAACCATTCCGGTGGGCCTAGGGCCGAACTGGATCGACGTGGCTCCCGACGGGCGGTTCGTTTATGTCAGCAACGGCAGCTCGAGCGAAGTGGCGGTCATTGAGACCGGGACCCATTCCGTCGTTGAAAAAATCAAGGTGGGCGAGATGCCGACCGGCATCCGCGTGGCGCCGGACGGTCGGACCGTCTGGGTGGCGGATTATCCCCGCGGCGTGACGATCATCGACACGGCCTCACGGACGATCGAAAGGACAATCACCGTGAAGAGCTTTCCGGCCGGTCTGACGTTTTCTCCCGATGGAAAGTTTGTCTATGTTACGAATGTCAGCACGGATAACCTCTCGGTGATCGACGCGGGGACGTATCAAGTGATCGGAGACATTCCGGTGGGCAAGACTCCCATCGAGGTCAAGGTCGGACGGGACGGCCGTTACGCCTATGTCCTCAACGAAGGGTCGTCCGATCTCTCGGTGATCGATCTTCCGTCCGGTCGTGTGGTCAAGACCCTGAAGGTCGGTACCCGACCGAGCGGCCTTGCGGTTCAGTAGCTCCGGGGTTCCGTCCACCGGACGGGATGGAATCCGCGGGATGAACGATGAAGCGTGTGAACGAAAAAAAGAATCGAAACCGGCAAAGACAAATCTGGGTTTACGGTTTGGTCGGCTTGATCACGGGCTGCGGCCAAGCGACGGTGAACAAGGAAACCGCGTCTCCCTCGGCCGTTTTGGTTCCAGCCGCGGCCCCGACCGGTCGGGTGGTCTACGCGTCCACACAGGACGGTCCGTGGGACATCTATTCGGTGACGGCCGACGGCCGGCGCACGGAGCGTTTGACCTCGACGCCGGCCGAAGAGGAAGGCCTGATGCCTTCTCCGGACGGAACGAAGATCGGTTTTGTATCAAAGCGGGACGGTGACTACGAGATCTACGTCATGAATACCGATGGGACCGCCCCGATCCGATTGACCTACGCCCGGGGAATCGATGAAGGACCGGTCTGGTCGCCGGACAGCCGCCGGATCGCGTTTGAATCGAACCGGGACGGGAATTGGGAACTCTACCGTGTCGATTCGGACGGTTCGAGTGAACTGCGCCTGACCAAAACGCCGGAAGAGGAAGCGAATCCCGTCTGGTCGCCGGACGGGAGCCGGATCGCGTATGAATCCCGTCGGAACGGGGCCTGGGAGATTTATTCGATGAACGCGGACGGAACACAGCCGGTCAATCTCACGCGAACCCAGGCCGATGAGCGATGTCCGGCCTGGTCTCCGGACGGAAACCGGTTGCTGTTTGTCTCGAACCGGACCGGCAACTGGGAGATCTACCGGATGGCGGCGGACGGCAGCCGCGTCGTGCAGTTGACCCGGAGCCGCGGCGATGAAACGGATCCGGTCTGGTCGCCCGACGGGCGCCAAATTGCTTTTGCCGTGGACCAATCGGGCCGGCGGGAGATCCACGTGATGGACGCGGACGGCCGAAACGAAAAACGATTGATGGAGCGGGCACCGGACGAGGCCAAGCCGGTTTGGTCTCCGGACGGTCGGCGGGTGTTGTTCGTGGGATACCAATTCGACTCCCCCGAACTTTTCATCGCGGACGCCGATGGTTCAAGCGTCTTGCCCGTGACGGCCTCTGCAGGACAAAAAGCCGATCCGCAGTGGTTGATCAACTGATGGGCGGACGGGTCGGATTCGTTTAGAGGAGGAAGGTTGAAAATGAGAGTCGTTATGCTGGCGATGGCGGGACTCCTGTTGTGCGGTTCCGGGTTCGTCGCCGCGAAAGAGAGCGGCGAGCCTCGAAAGATTGCGTTCGAATCGCATCGGGACGGCAACTGGGAGATTTATACGATGAACCCGGATGGATCCGATCAACGCAACCTCACGCAGAATCCCGCCGATGATGTCTGGCCCGTCTGGTCGGCCGACGGCCGACGCTTGGCCTTCGTTTCCAACCGCGACGGGAATAAAGAAGTCTACATCATGGACGCGGACGGTTCGCACCCGATCCGACTGACGCATGACCCGGCCGAGGACGAAGATCCTTTCTGGTCTCCGGACGGCCGCCGGCTGGCCTTCATCTCGACGCGGGACGGCAATCACGAAATTTATATCGTGAACAGCGACGGAACCGATCTCCGTCGGCTCACGCATGACCCGGCCGAAGACTCCCGGCCGTTTTGGTCTCCGGACGGAAGCCGGATCGCCTTTCTGTCGAAGCGGGACGGCAACAGCGAAATCTATGTGATGAATGCCGACGGGTCCGACCAGCGGAACCTGACGAAAAGTTCGGGCGACGATTTCAATCCTAAATGGTCTCCGGACGGAACCAAGATCGGTTTCGTTTCCAACCGGGACGGCAACAACGAAATCTACGTGATGAACGCCGACGGATCGAACGCGACGAACGTGACCCGCCATAAAGGTGAAGACGGCCGCGGCGCGTTCTTCTGGGCGCCGAACAGTCAGCAGCTGACGGTGATCTCGAACCGCGACGGCAACTGGCAGGTTTACCTGATGAACGTGGACGGGTCGGGCGTCCGGCGATTGACCGTCGGCCCGACCGATGCGGACATACCGACTTGGTCTCCGGACGGAGGGCAGATCACGTTTGTCTCCAGCCGGGACGGCCACAATCAGATCTATGTCATGAACCGCGATGGATCGCATCAAACCCGTCTGACCCATACGGCGTCGGACAACACGTGGCCTTTCTGGAGACCTGTCCGATGAATCAGAAGATCGTTTTAATGTTTTCGATGATGAGCCTGATAGGCTGCGGAATGCATCAAGGCATGACGGAACCGTCAATCGCCGATCCGACCATCTCTGAGCGGATCCACCAGACGACGCCGGCCATCGTGCGGCTGACGCGGACCGAGACGGACGAAGAGAATCCGGTCTGGTCTCCGGACGGAACCCGCCTGGCGTTCGAGTCCCGACGGGACGGCAACAAAGAAATCTACGCCATGGATTCGGACGGCGAGCATGTGCGAAACCTGACCCGGAATCCGGCGGACGACGACGATCCGATCTGGTCGCCGGACGGGCAGCGGTTGATCTTCGTCTCGAACCGGGACGGGAATAAAGAGATTTATGTCATGGATTCGGACGGCTCGCACCAGATCAACCTGAGCCGGAATGCCGCCAACGATCGTTGGCCGGTTTGGTCCCCGCCCGTGTCTGATGGCGGGTTGAAGATCATGTTTATATCGGACCGGTCGGGAAGTTGGGACCTTTTTTCCATGAAACCCGACGGGTCGGAGCAGCGACGGCTGACGACCACGGCGGCGGTGGAGGACAATCAGAAATGGTCTCCGGACATGAAGCACGTCGTCTTCGTTTCCGATCAGAGCGGGCATAACGAGATCTACCTTATGGACGGGAACGGGTCCACTCCCCGCGCGCTGACCAAGAGCGCGGGGGAAAGCACCTGCCCCAACTGGTCGCCGGACGGAAAACATCTGGCCTTTGTCTCCAACCGAACCGGCAATTGGGAGCTGTACGTCATGGATGCGGACGGCTCCCATCCGAGGCAGCTAACCCGGACGCCGGAAGAGGAAGACAGTCCGCGATGGTCTCCGGACGGAAAGATGATCGCTTTTGTCTCGAAAGCGGAGGGCGGAGCCTATATCTCCATCGTGGATTTAGCCGGGCGGATTCAAAAAAGGATGACGGATGCCGTCTCGGAAAAGGAGGTTCCCTCCTGGTCCCCGGATGGATCGCGGATCAGTTTCATCGGGAAGGACAACGAGGGTCCATGGCAGATCTTTGTCATGGACCTCTGGGGAACGCAACAGGCCCGACACGAGGAGGCCGGATCGTTCGCGGCGACGTTCCCTTGAGGAAACGATGAAGGCCATGACGTGGCGGTCGGTTTTTTTTGCGGCGACGGCATGGCTCGTTCTGACGGGTTGTGCGCCGGCGGGAAGTCCGAGACCCGAAATCGGCCTCACGGGCTCGGCGGGGCGGGGGGGCTGGTTGGCATTCACCGTTCTCCAGGGAGACGGCCGGGATGTTTACGTGGTCAACCGCGACGGACGCCACCTGAGCAATGTCACGCGGGGACGCGGTAAAAATATCTGGCCGTCCTGGTCGTCGGACGGGGAACGTCTGGCCTATCTCAGTGACCGGGACGGTCGTTGGGAGATATACAGTATGACCCTTCGGGATTTCGTGGAGACGAAGATGACGCGCACGCCGGAACGGCAGAGCGCCCCGGCCTGGTCCCCTGTCGAAAGGGACCGGCTGGCGTTTGTCCTCGGGGAAGAGGGCCATCGGGAGATCTATCTCATGAACGCGGACGGGCGGGAAAAATCCCGCCTCACCGATCTTCCGGGCGACAAGGTGGCGGCGGCCTGGGCTCCGGATGGAAAGACGATCGCGTTCGAGGCCAACGCCACGGGCCATTGGGAAATCTATCGGGTGGCGGCGTCCGGCGGCGACCCGGTTCGCCTGACGCCGGGAACGGCCGAGAGTGAAACGCCGGTCTGGTCGCCGGACGGGACAAAGATCGCGTTTGAGTCCAACCGGGACGGTCATTGGGAAATTTATGTCATGGCCGCGGACGGTTCCCATCCCGGCCGCCTGACGCGGATGGAAGGGACCACGTCCAACCCGACCTGGTCGCCGGATGGGCGCCGATTGGCCTTTGAATCCATTCAAGGGGGTCGCGGTGAAATTTACGTCGTGGATGTCGAAGGTCAGGACCTCCGGAACCTGACGAATCATCCGGCCGACGACATCGGACCCCAGTGGTCGCCCGACGGCCGTCAGATCGCGTTCAGTTCTAACCGGGATGGAACGTATCAGATTTATGTCATGGATCCGGATGGGTCTCATATCGAGCCATTGACCCGATTGCAAGGAGAGAGCAAGTGGCCTTACTGGTCGCCATAGTCGCTCCCGTCTTCTTTTTACTGAGCCTCGGTTGCAGCCGCGGGAGTCTTCCGGTGCCAGATTCCCTGATGAATCCGATGAAAGGGAATCAACCGTACAGCTCGGAGGAGGACGATCAGCCGATGGATCTGCGAGAAGGGAAGCCGGTCTATATCTGGCCGGTGGCGTCTCCGGACGGGAAGCGCATCGCCTTCGTCTCGAACCGGGACGGCAACACCGAGTTGTATGTGATGAACGAGGACGGGTCCAGCCCGGTGAATCTGACCCGGAACGCCGCCGAGGACGGAAACGGAAGTTATGCCTGGTCTCCCGACGGGAGTCGGATTGTTTTTTCTTCCCGGCGCGGCGGGAATTGGGCCATTTATACCGTGCAGCCCGACGGGCGGGACCTTCGGCGCGTGACGAATTCCAAGGCGCAGGATTATAACCCCGTCTGGTCGCCGGACGGCCGATGGCTGGCCTTTGCCTCGAACCGGACCGGAAGCTGGCAGCTCTACCGGGTCCATCCGGACGGGACGGGCCTGGAGGCTTTGACGGCCAGCGCCAAAGACAACGATGCCCCGGTCTATTCGCCGGACGGCCGGACCCTGGCGTTTATTTCAAATCGCACCGGGAATTGGGATATCTTTCGTATGCCTTCCGAGGGGGGCGAGGCCGTCGATTTGACCGGTTATCCATCCGATGAGGATCACCCGCGCTGGTCATCCGATGGAAAGCGAATCATTTTTGAATCGGACAAGGACGGCAACTGGGATGTCTACACGATCCGCGCGGACGGAACGGCCCTCATTCGGCTGACGCAGACCCCCGCTGCGGAGTCCAGTCCGGTCTTTTCCCCGGACATGAGGCATGTCGCGTTCGCCTCCTACCGGGACGGGAATCCAGAGATCTATGTCATGAACGCAGACGGGTCGAACCAGACGCGTCTGACCTTCGATCCCGGCAACGATATCTGTCCGTATTGGTCGCCGGACGGGACGAAAATTTATTTTTCCTCCAACCGGGGCGGCCGGGAAGAAATCTACGCCATCCGAATGTCGGATTACCGGGAGATCGCCGTGAGTTTTCGCTCCAGCGAGCAGGGTTCGCACGGGACGGGGGGCTATTTTGAAGAACATCCGACCTGGTCCTCCGATGGCCGACGGATCACCTTTGCGGCCGGACGGGATCGGGGTCGCCAATGGTACGTGATGGATATCGAGACCGGCCGGATCGAGCCCGCGTCGACCGAGCCGCAGGACGATAGCAAGGGCGGGCACGCGCATCGCCTCGCGATCGGGGCCGGCGAGGATCCGGTCCTGTCGCACGACGGAAAATGGGTCGCCTTCGAATCCAATCGGGACGGCAACTGGGAGATCTACGTTGCGGGGTCGGATGGATCGAACCCGACGCGGCTGACCTCCGCACCCGGCGCGGACATTCAAGCGGCCTGGTCGCCCGACGACCGTCGGATTGCATTTACGTCGAACCGCGACGGGGCGTCCGCCATCTACATCATGGACCGGGACGGACGGCATGCGAGCGCCGTCGTTCGGCTTCCATCGGCGCGACTGCCGGCCTGGTCTCCGGACGGAAGACGGCTTTATTTCATCGCGGAAGAATCCGGCCGGGACGAACTGTATCGGAAGGATCTGGAGACCGGGGAGATCGTGTCGTTGACCCACTCCGTCGCGCCGCGCGGCACCCGAATTTGGCACCCGACGGCCAGCCCGAACGGCCGATGGCTGGCCTACGTTACGAATGCGAGCGGTGAATACCGGATCTGGATCACGGATCCAAGCGGGTCGCAAAAACGGTTGCTGACCGGGGCGGATGAGGTGCGGCCATGACGGGACGCTTTCGGATCCGGGTCATCGTCGGCCTCGCCGTCGTCACCCTTTGGGGATGCGGCGGGGGGATTCCCGACGTGCGGATCGACAAGGGCTATCCCGATTTTCGGTCGGCCCGGATCATCATGGGCGAGCACCCGCCGATGCGACTGGCGGTTTGGGGCCGAACCGGCTACGCCATTCCGGAAGATTTAAACGAGGTCTTCGTGTTGGACTTGGAGACCCGCGGCATCCAGAAGCGCATTCCGGTCGGAACCAATCCGATGGGGATCGTGGTGACGCCCGACGGCCGGTTTACGCTGGTGACGAACCACCACTCGGGAGACCTGTCGATCATTGAAAACGCGCGAGGGGAGGTGGAACGAACGTTGGCCCTGGGCGATAATCCGTGCGGCATCGCCCTTTCGCCGGACGGTTCCCGGGTCTACGTCACTCACCACGGGGGGAACCGCGTCTCGGTGTTGTCGGTTCCTTCGTTCGAGAAGATCACCCAGGTCGCGGTCGGGACGGGTCCGATGGCCGCGGCCGTGACCCCGGACGGCGGGCAACTTCTCGTCGTGAATGAAGCCTCGAACGATGTTTCCGTCCTGGAGACCCGGGAGTTGAAGACCGTGAGTCTCATCCCGGTCGGCCGCGCGCCCAAGAGCGTGGCGGTTTCTCCCGACGGTGGATGGGCCTATGTGGCCAACAGCGGGTCGGATTCTCTCACCGTGATCGACCTAAAACGGCGGTCGGCGGTCCGGACGATTCCGTTAGAAGATAGTCCGGTTCGAGTGGACATCGCGCGGGACGGTCCGACGCGATACAGCCTGGTGGTTTGGTAGTACAGAAGGGACGACGCAGATTGATGAAGTTCAACAGCGAGCACGGCGAGCGAGAGGGGGGAGGCTCCATCCGGCTTGGCCGGTGGAGGGGGCGACGTGAGCCCCTTTGAACTAGAGGAGGATACCGAATGAAGAGGGGGCCACATTTCTTTAGGGGCGTGATCGGAGCCCTAGCGGTCTCGGCGATGACGGGGTTGGCGGGCTGCGGTCAGACGATGACGCCGTCCGGCCGGACTACCGGGGATCTCTCCGCTTCCCAAAGCGCGCCGTTGGATTTTAAATTGTTTTTTATCTCGTACCGGGACGGCACGCGCGAACTCTACATGATGGATCCGGACGGAAGCCACCAGACCCGATTGACCCGCAACATGGGCCAGGTGGATTATGCCGTGGCCTCACCGGATGAGAAAAGGGCCGTCTATGTCACGGACGGGACCGGTAACCGGGAGATCTACCGAATCAATGTGGACGGATCCGACCGGGTCCGGCTGACCAACAGCGGCGCGGACAATTATGCGCCCCGATGGTCGCCGGACGGGAAGCGGATCGTGTTTGTTTCCGAGCGGGACGGCAACGCCGAGCTCTACCTCATGAATGCGGACGGGACCGATCAGACACGACTGACCCACACGGCCGGGATGGAGGACGATCCCCAATGGCTTCCCCACGGAAACAAGATCGCCTTCACATCGAATCGGGACGGCAACGAGGAGATCTACGTGATGGACCCGGACGGGTCCCGTCAGACGAACCTGACGAAGAATCGCGCGGAGGACTGGAATCCGTTCTGGTCGCCGGACGGGACCCGGATCGGATTCGTCTCGACGCGTGACGGGAACCGGGAAATCTACGCGATGAACGCCGACGGTTCCGATCCGATGAACCTGACCCGTAATCCGGCGGACGACGGGAGCGGGATGTTCACCTGGTCTTCGGACGGAAGGGTCCTTCCGTTTGTGACCAACCGCAACGGTCGCCGTGAGATTTATATCATGAATGCCGACGGATCGAACCCGCGGAATCTCACGAATACCCCGAACGCGGATGAAGACGACCCGGTCTGGCTTCCGGACGGCCGCATCCTGTTCCTGACGAACCGGGACGGGAACTGGGAACTTTACGCCATGAACCGCGACGGTTCCGGCGTGACCAATTTGACGAATAACCCGGCTGACGATACGAGAGGGATCCGGCTCTATCCGGGACGGTAGGGGTCTGGGGCACCTGCCTGCCGGCAGGCAGGTCGGAGGAGGGTGCTCGCCTCCGCACGGGCCCCCAGGGATGATGGTTCTTATGGAGGAAATCATGGATAGGATGTACCGATGGGGGGCGATGGCGATCATGGCAGTCCTGGTCCTGTCCGCGTGCGGACAGAAGGCCAAGCCGAGCATTCTGATTCCGCGCGAGACCCGTGACTACAAGATCTACTTTTCGTCCAATCGCACCGGCGAGCGGGAATTGTTCAGAATGGACCCGGACGGCGAGCACCAGATCCGGCTGACGAACAGCAGCGGTTCCAAATATTTTGCCGTCGTAACGCTCGACGGCAGCCGGGTCGTCTATGTGAACAACGATCACGGGAAGCGGGACATCTATTCCATGGCGCCCGACGGGACCGACCAGCACCGGCTGACCAGCACCGGCACGGATGAATTTCCCCGCTGGTCGCCGGACAAGAAAAAGATCGTGTTCATCTCGGCGCGGGACGGGAACCGTGAGGTTTACCTGATGAACCCCGACGGCTCCAATCAAACCCGCCTGACCCGGACGGAGAACGAGCAGTCGGATGCCAAATGGTCGCCGGACGGAACCCGGATCGCCTTTACGTCGACGAGCGCGAACGGAGACGAGGACATCTACATCATGAATGCCGACGGTTCCGATCAGCGGAACCTCACCCACAGCCCCGGCCTGGACTGGAACGCCTTCTGGTCGCCGGACGGGACCCGGATCGGGTTCGTCTCGACCCGCGACGGGAACCGGGAGATCTATACGATGAACCCCGACGGCTCGGATCCGGCGAACCTCACCCGCAACCCGGCGGATGACGGAAGCGGGATGTTCACATGGTCGATGGACGGAAGGGTCCTTCCGTTTGTGACGATCCGCGACGGCAATCGGGAAATCTATATCATGAACGCGGACGGATCCAATCCCCGGAACCTGACCCACACGCCCAAAGCCGAAGAGGACGATCCGGTCTGGCTTCCGGACGGTCGCATCCTGTTCGTGACGAACCGGGACGGCAACTGGGAGCTGTATGCGATGAACCGGGACGGTTCCGGACTGGTCAACCTGACGCATAATCCGGCGGACGATATGCGCAGCTTGGTCACCTATAACGAAAGCGGGTTAGACCGGAAGAATTGAGTTTTGGAAACGAGGCGACCGATGAAGAGTGTAAAAGTTCAAAGTGTGAAAGGTTCAAAGGAGGGAAGGTCTAAAGGTCTGAAGGTTTGCTTGTCCCTCCTATCCTTTTTACTCTTTTCAACCGGTTACCTTTTTAACAAAATAATTTGGGCCGAGGCTCCGATGGAAACGCAACCGTCGTCTTCCAAGGCCGCCGAGAACACACCGCCTGCTCCATCGGCGGCCGGTTTTCATCCCAATCACCGTGTCACGGACGCGGGACAACGCTCCTTCTGGGCGCACACCTTTTCTTCCGGCGCGCACAGCGTGGCGGTGCGGGGGCAGGAGGTTTTCACGGCCTGGTATGATGTTCGAAACGGGGATTCCGACGTCTTCTTCGCCAAGAGCGTCGATGGAGGGGCGACCTTCGGCCCAAACGTTCGGGTAAATGACGACACCGGCCATTCACGACAGTACAAGCCCAGTCTGGGGCTGGATGGCGCCGGAACGATCTACATGATCTGGCGGGATGACAGGAGAGGCCATGCCGACATCTTTTTCGCGCGGAGCGAGGATGGCGGAAAGACCTTCACCAAAAACCTCCTGCTCAACGACGACACCGGTTGGGCCTATCAGGGCAATCCGGCGATCGGGGTCTCACCCGAAGGTAATGTCTACGCAGCCTGGTCGGATGATCGCAACGGGCAGGGGGACATTTATTTTACCGTCAGCCGCGATCGGGGAAGGAGCTTCGGTCGAAACCTCCGGTTAAACGATGACACGGGACGAGCGGTTCAGTCGCATCCCACCGTGGGCGCCGGATCGGGCGGTCTCGTCGTCGTGGCCTGGGAGGATTTTCGAAACGGGCGCTCCGAGGTTTATCTGGCCCGGAGCACCGACGCGGGCAAGACGTTTGAGCCCAATCGGCGTGTGGTGTCCGGGGCCGAGGGAACGGTCCAGGTCTCTCCCAGCATCGCGGTCGATACGCACGGCCGGGTCGCGGTTGCCTGGGCCCAATTCCGGCCGCAAACGGGGCCGGTGGATCCGCCCGATGCCGCAAAGGGCGAAACGCTCTGGTGGGAAAAGGTTCGACAAGGGGACGCGGACATCGAACTGGCCGTCAGCGCCGACGGCGGAGGCCATTTTAGCCCGCCGATGCAGGTGAATGATGATCGGTCGGGCCGTCCACAGGCCTTTCCCTCCGTCGCCTTCGATCCGCGCGGCGGGATCGATCTGGCCTGGGAGGATTTTCGGAATGGGCAGGCCGATATTTATTTTGCACAGATCGGACCGGGCCAGGCGAGCCTCCGGTCTAATCAAAAGGTCAATGATGACAGCGTCCGTGCTCTTCATTACCACCCGAGCCTTGCCGTGGACGGGGAGGGAAGGGCCTATCTTCTCTGGACGGACGGCCGCGGAAATCCCTTCGTCTTCGCCGCAGGCGAATCGGCCGATGCCGACGCGAATACCGAGGAAGAGGGCAATGAGATATATTTTGCCAGGTCCAACTGAAAGAAAAACGAGCCGGGTGAAAAATGAAAAATCGCAGGTCATTTAACCCGATAATCCTTTCGGCCATGTTCGTCGGTCTTTATGTTCTAACCGGCTGCGGGATGAGCACCACGACCTCATCCGGGGATCCCACTAACAGGGTCAGGGTCGGGGCCTGGACCATCCCAGGCACGCCGCTCGATTCCAGCCCGAGCCTCGGCGCGGGCCTTGTTGTGACTCCTCAGATCGCGGTCCAGCCGAACGGCGGAGGCAGTGCGATGGCGGTCTGGATCGAACAGGTGGATCTGAATCCGGCGGATAATCTTCCGGCGGTCTATCATCTCTTCGCCAAGCGGTGTTCGGACGACCGAGTCGTCGTGGATGCCGGGACGTCCTGCGGGGATACGCCGAGTGAGTGGGCCTCCACCGACAGCGGGTGTCCGTTCGGCAATCCGGATGCGACGGGGGACGACGGGATCTGCCAGATCGATACCGGCAAGGCGCAGTACGACGCCTGGTCGCCGAAGGTCTCGATGGACGACAACGGGGATGCGGTCGTGGTGTGGCAGCAGCATGACGGCACGGCGACGCGGGTCTACGCGCGGCGGTTCAGCGGAGGGAGCTGGGGGGCCGCACAGCAGCTGAACGACTCGATCGAATTCACCAATTTTGATGCGGGGGATCCGGCGATCGCGCTTGAGCCGGACCCGGCGAACAACGGGGGAACAGACGACGGGGCGGGAAGCGCGATGGCGACCTGGTCGCAGTACAATCAAAAAGATTGGGTGCAGGTGTTTAATTCAGACATCAACAGTGGGAATCTCCCGGCGTCCCCGACCACGGCGATCGGGACAAACTGGACGGCTCCCGCCAATGTAACGAGTTCGGATAATGCTTATGCAGTTTATAACAATACGCTTCAGGATGATCTCTGCGCGACCAATTTTGGGTTTTCGATTCCGGTCAACACGACGGTCAACGGTGTCACGGTGCCCGTCTCGATCCGGGGGATCGAAGTGAGCGTGGAGGGCCACGGCACTTCGGCGGTTCTGGCCGACCGTCAATTTCGCGTCGGGCTGACCAAGAGCGGCTGCAGTCTCGCCGGGGCGCGCAAGACGAATGTCCAGGTGGGGCAGACCGCGGACACCTGGACGTCGGTCGGCGACCTGGACGATCTTTGGGCGACCGACTGGGCGCCCGCCGATATCAACGCGGCCTCCTTCGGGGTGCTGATTTCGGACAACGACACGACGGCGGCGGAACTCGACGTCGACAATATTACGGTGACCATATTCCTTGCCGGAATGAACTGTTCGGGCTCCAACTGCGGGTCGGTTCAGTTCGAGTGCCCGGGCGGAGCGAACAACAATTGCGCCTCGATCCGGTCCATGACGACGTACAGCGGCCGGATGTACGTCGGCGTCGGCGGCTCCTCGCGCGGGAGCGCGGACGTCTATTCCTACGACGGCAGCAGCAACACCTGGAGCCTTTCGTTAAGCGACGATGACGCCGTGAACGGGTATGAGCAGGTGATGGGCTTTGCGGTTTACAACGGGAAATTGTATGCCGGCCTGGGAAGCATCAGTCCGGCGCGGCATGAAGGCGATCTGAAGGTTTACGACGGGAACACCTGGAGCCTTGTCTCAACCAATGCCGGCCTCTACAGTGCGGTAAGATCGATGGCGGTGTATCAATGTTCCACCTGCCCCGGCCCCCAGCTCTATCTCGGCATGGGCGACTCGAATACGGGGGGAGGCGCGGGAGACGTGTTGCGATGCACGTTGTGCGACGGCACGCCGGGAGACCTCCAGACCGTGCTGGATAATCCAAACAACACGTTCTTTGCGGTGACCGCCATGGGCGTCTACAACAACCAGCTTTATATCGGGCTGCGCGGCGTTCTGGCGCCGAACCTGGCGGTTGTAAGGCGCTGCAGCGTGTGCAACGGGACGGACTGGCAGACCGTATATACGAGCGCAACCTATGACTCGGTTCGGTCCATGGTTGTTTACAACAATCAACTTTATTGGGGTTTCGGGGACAGCGACGGCGACGGCGATATCATCCGGTGCACCGTCTGCGACGGGGTGACCGCGCTCGATCAGCAGTTGGTGTTGGATTCACCCGGAACAGGCGCCTGCGGTTCGAATGCGACCCCGTGTTACGAGGCGGTTCTGTCCATGCTCCCTTACAACGGTTTCCTTTACATCGGGCTGGGAACCCCCGGAATTTCCGGTACGGCGAACCGCGGGGACATCAAACGATGCAGGGTATGCGATGGAACGGACTGGAGCTACAGCCGGGATGATACGGGCACGTACGAGGGGGTGCCTGCTTTAACCGTTTATAATGGGGACCTCTATGGGGGGTTTGCCGTGGACGTTCTTACCGATGGAGACATCTTCAGATATACGGCCGGCTGGCAGACGGTGGCCCGGAGGTTTGTGAACGGCGTGGGTTGGGACGTCGCCGATACCATCTGCCCCGCCGGAAGCGGTCTGAACGACGGGATCTGTTACGTGAGCGGGGTGCTCGCCGCCGTGATTCAACCCAGTCAGACCCCGCGGGTGAAGGCGGACAACCTGGGCCGTTCAATCGTAGCGTTTATCCAGATGATTCAGCAGTCGGACTGCTTTGTTCCACCGACGGTTGACCCCTCGACGGTCAACGGGGGCATTCCAGGTGATGTCAATAATGTAACAATATTACAAGTCCCTTGTATGACCTCCAGCCTTCAGGCCAATTTTTATGATGGTACAAGCTGGCAGAGCCCGATCGACCTTAGTCCGGATGCCAACCTGGGCGGGAACGCTTCTTTTACAGCCCCTGGTACTCCGGGCAGCGTTGCCATCCCACAACAACTGATCTGTTTCCAGGCGGGTGACAGCGGTGCGGCTACTCGAACACAGATCAGCAGCAGTAATTCATGCGTCAATATCGTTGATTTTGATCTGGCGATGGATACAACGGGGGAGACCTTCCTGCTGATTCAAACCTCTTGGGCATTGAGCGAAGACTTTGCTATCAATAATAATTTAGGAAATGGAACCTGTGGTGGGGGTGATCATACAGGTAATTGTAATCCCGATGGCTTTGCCGATCAGTACTATCAGGGCATGGCGATCGTGGCGCGTGAGTATACCATGGCCTCTCCCTGGTCCGCCGCCAACTGGTCTCCCCCTTCGAATGGACTGTTGGCCAATTTTGGTATCTACCCCGTCCTTACTCCGACCACATCGACGCCAACGGTCTTTGGGACCGGGCCGTTTGCCGGGGGCTGTCCCTCCGCCACCTCGTTGGATGTGGATCGATCGATTCTGAACTGCAAATTCAGGAATCCGCATATCGCGATCGAGCCGGATGGGGGCGGGACGGCCCTTGCGGTCTATGAGAGTTACAACGGGACGGGCTATGACATCCAGACGCACCGTTTCAACGGAGCGGCATGGTCGGGATCCACCACGATCGACGCCGGAGGAGGGGACGCGCATGCGCCGCAGATCGCGATGGATAACTCCGGCAACGGCGTGGCGGTCTGGACGCAGACCGACGGGACCAAGTTCCGGATTTATAGCAATTGCTTTGCGCCGGCTGCGGGAGCGGGCACCTGTGGGAATGTGGTTTCAACCGGTTGGCAAGGGGCGACCAACATGGACGGAGATGTGGGGTCCGAGAGCGAATATTACAGTCCCGTGGTGGATCTGGCGGCGCCGGGCGGCGCGAACAGCGCACTGTCGCTTTTCCTCGGGTGGTCCATGCTGGACAATTTCACCCGGCTCTATGCCGCCACCGGGCCGTAAATGATTGTAAAGATGCCGGATGAGGGATGCGGGATGCCGGTGAAGTGAGAAGTAAACGATGCTGGATGCTAGGGAGATGAAAAAAGTGTTATACAGGATGAAACCCAATCGCCACCCGCATCTGGCATCTTACGTCCTGTCCCTGTTCGTCTTGACGGGTTGCGGGGGATGGTCCGGGGGTCGCGGTCCTGTGACACCTTCGACCGATAGGGATCTGGTCACAAGCGCGCATGTGACGGAGCCGGAGAATAACCCTCAGGATCGCCTTAATCCCGGAGATCGAAAGGATTCCGATTCTGAATACAACTATGATACCGAAGACGCGGTCTGGAATTATTTGGTGACGCGTCAAAGCCCGTTGAGATCGGCGCTTTCGCCGGATGATCGCGTTCTGTATCTCCTGCGGACCGCGAAAGCCGAAGAAAACGGTGACGTCGTTGTTCTGAACCGGGAAAGTTACAGGGTCTCCGATCGCATTCAGGTCGGTCGGGTTCCCATCGCCCTTGTCGTATCGGCCGACGGTAAAGAGGTGTTTGTCGCCAATCACTTGTCCGACACAGTTTCTGTGATCGATACGGCCACTCACCGGGAAGTGAAAACCATCCCCGTTGGACGTCACCCGATCCGGATCGCCGTTACGCCGTCCGGTCAGTATGCCTATGTCACCAACCATGGGTCGGATACCGTATCGATTCTAAATCTCTTCACGAAGCGGGTGGAAGGGGAGATTTCAGTCGGTCATTGGCCCTGTGGCATTGTATTTGATCCGGAGGGAAAGTATGCCTACGTTGTTCATCATGGGGGACAGGATTTGGCCGTGATCGATACGGCCACCTCCCGAGTCATCAAGAGGATCGAGGTGGGAAAGTCCCCCATGGGATTGGGCATCATGCCGGACGGCGAGAAGGTCTTTGTGGCCAATGAGGGCTCCGCCACCGTTTCCGTCGTGGACACGGCCCGGCTTGAAGTGGTAAAAACCTATTCGGTTGGAGAGGGCCCGGTTGAGGTGAATTTCAGTCAGGATGGTGAGACGGCCTACATCCTTCATGGCCGGTCCGACAACATCACCATGATCGACACAAAAAATGATCGAGTCACGGCCACGGTGCCGGTGGGTCATTTTCCGAATTCCATGACGATGACAACAAACGGCCGGTTCATCTATATCACACATGAAGGGCAGGAAGATGTTGCGCTGTTTGATATCGACCAGAAGCGCGTCGTGAAGCAATACACAAAGGTTCCGTTCTAAAGTTCTCCGAAGGGGGGATAAAACATGAAAAGGCGCGAGGTGATCTGTTGGAGTCTCGTCATCCTGGCGGTCGCGGCGGGAGGGCCGGCGGGCTGCGGCACGTCTTCCAGTTCCGCGAAAAAGTCGTACGCGTCCGAGAACTGGCTGCTCAAGGACCGGGATGCCGACCCGGACGAGGCGATGTGGAGCGCGATACGGCAGGAACCGCTTCGCGTGGTCGCGGGACCCTCGGATCAACAGGTCTTTCTCCTTAGGGCCAAGGAAGGCGAGGGCGTCCTGTTGCTTGTGGATCGGCCCTCCCAGCATGCGGTGAGCCGCGTAGCGGTCGGGAGCGCGCCGATTTTCATGGCGGTCTCGGCCGACGGGAAGGAGGCCTATGTGGCCAACCATCTTTCAAACACGGTCTCGGTCGTCGACCTTGCCGCCCAACGGGTGACGTCGACCATTCCGGTCGGGCGGAATCCGATGCGTGCGGCCCTGACCCCCTCCGGAAAGTTTCTGTACGTCAGCAACCATGGGTCGGATGATCTCTCCATCATCGATACGGCTTCCAACCGCGTCGTTCGGACGATCCGGGTGGGGAGCCGGCCCTGCGGGATCGCGTTCTCGCCCGACGGCCGGCTTGCCTACGTCGTGGATCACGGATACAAAGACATGGCCGAGATCGATACCGCGTCGGGCCGGATCGTCCGACGGGTCGAGGTCGGCCTGGCCCCCATGGCCGTCGCCGTGACGCCGGACGGGCGGCAGGCCTACGTGGCCAACGACGGGGCGAACAGCGTGGCGGTCGTGGACCTGTCGAACTTTGAAGTCATCCGGTCCATCCCGGTGGGAGAGGGACCGATGGAGGTCGCCCTGACGCCGGACGGAAAAACCGCCTATGTTTTGAATCAACATTCCAACACCCTTTCGCTGATCGACACGGCAACCGGAACGGTCCAGAAAACCCTGGACGCGGGCTCCGCGCCGCGGTCGATCGCCCTTTCGACCGACGGGAAAATTGTCTTTGTGACGAATTTCGGCGAAGAGAATCTGTCCGTGATCGATACCGCGGAACAGCGGGTGGTGCAACATTACAGGATACCGTTAATGTGATGGTTCGCTTTGATCTGATCAACCATTCCGACTTTGGACATCGACTACACAGTTCAGCATGGGCCCGAGCCGCGCGACATCGGTTGAGGTTTGGATTTCTGATCTTGATTTCGATTTTCCTTCCGGTCCTGTCCGGATGCTGGGGTTCCCCCAAATCGGATCTTTCGAGCACCTTTGATCTCAAGGCCATTGCGATCGACCCCACGACGCCGACCACGCTCTACGTGGGAACCGACGGCGGCGGTGTCTTCAAAAGCACCGACGGCGGGAGCACCTGGGTGCCCATCAATAGTGGACTGACCGATTTGAAGGTCACCGCGCTGGCGATCGATTGGTTTACGCCGTACAGAGTTTATGCCGGAACCGAAAACGGGGGCATATTCGCCAGCTTGGATTTCGGAGAATCCTGGGCGGGTCTTACCAATCAGGCCCCGATTACCAACATCCGGGCGATCGCCATCGACCGTAACGTCTGTCCGCCCGCCACCCCCCCCATCCCCTCCTGCAAATACATTTATGTGGCCAGCCAGACAAGCGGGGTTTGGAGGAGCATCGACGGCGGATTCAGCTATAGTGCGTTTAACGATAACCTGTCCAATTCGGCCGTCACCGCGATGGCGATTTTTCCCACGGTCCTCCCATACCAGGGGATGAGCCGACTTTATGTCGGGACCGAGGGCGGCGGGTTTTTCCTGAGAGGGATCTACCCTCTGCCCGGCGATGCCCAATGGACCGATGCTTCGTCCAGCCTAAAGGGGCTGACGCAGGAGGAACCGGTTTCCATGGCCGTAAACCCGCTAAGTTTTTCTGAGGTATATATCGGAACGAGCGGCGGAGGAGAAGCGAGCGTGGGCGGGAGCGGGATTTATAAAACCACCAATTCCGGGACTACCTTTGACCTTGTTTACGATCCAAGGTTTAAATTCACGATCTATTTTGTGGTCCCGGTGATTGGTCCTGGGACGGCGGACCTGACGCTCTATGCGGGCTCCGATGGAATCGTTCGGAGCGATAATAATAATGATGGGATTGTGGGTTCTTGGTGTATTCTTTGGGATGACGGAAGTTGCACGAACACGACGCCTTCCAAAATCCTCCAACCCGGTCTGACGGCCTTTGCCGTGGAGTTGTTCAAACATACCGACAGCAACGGCAATGTTTCTTTCCTTATTGACTCCGCCACTCCAGCCACCCCCACCACTCCCTCCATTCCCACCCCCACCTTATACGCCGCACTCTTCAATCGACAATTCATCAAGTCGATCGACGGCGGACAGACCTGGACGACGCTGAGCGTGCAATAACCCGCCTACGGATGCGCCTCGCTCCAGTTCGCGCCGACGCCGATGTCGACCTTCAACGGCACGGCCAGCGGCATCACGCCTTCCATCTCGTTCCGCACCAGCCCTTTTATCGGTTCGATTTCCCCTTCCGGAACTTCGAAGATCAGCTCGTCATGGATCTGGAGCAGCATCCGGGATCGACGTCCCTCGGTCTTCAGTCGCTGCGCGATCCGGATCATCGCCAGCTTTATGAGATCGGCGGCGCTGCCCTGAATCGGCGTATTGATCGCGGTGCGTTCGCCCAGCCCTCGCACGGCGGGTGTTTCGCTGGCCAGTTCCGGAATCGGACGGCGTCTTGAGAAGATCGTGGTGACATAGCCCCGTTTCTTCGCCTCCGCGATCGTCTTTTCGATGAAACGTCGGACTCCGCTGTAGAGATCCAGATACCGGTCGATGTACTGCTTGGCCTCCGACTGGGAGACCCCCAGCGTGGTGGAAAGACCGTACGGGCTGATTCCGTAGATGATCCCGAAATTCACCGTCTTGGCGGTGCGTCGCATTTCGGGCGTGATTTGATTCGGGGCCAGTCCGAAGATCTGCACGGCGGTCGTCGTGTGAATATCTTCCCCGCGTTGAAAGGCCGACAGGAGATTGGGGTCTTCCGACAGATGAGCGAGGATGCGGAGCTCGACCTGGTTGTAGTCGGCCGAAAGCAGCCGGCATCCTTTTTCCGCGACAAAGGCTCGACGAATGCGCGGCCCCCACTCGCCCTTGACCGGGATGTTCTGGAGGTTCGGCTCGCTGCTGGAGAGACGGCCGGTGGCCGCAACGGTCTGGTTCAACGACGTATGAAGACGGCGGGTCTCGGGATGGACGAGTCGAGGGAGCGCGTCGATATAGGTCGATTTGAGTTTCGTCAGTTGTCGGTAATTCAGAATCTCGGCCGGGAGTTCGTGCTGGAGCGCCAGCTGCTGCAGGACCTCCTCGTTCGTCGAATAGCCCGTCTTGGTTTTTTTGATGGGCTTTAACCCGAGCCGGTCGAACAGGATCTCGGCCAACTGTTTCGGGGAGTTGAGATTAAACTCGGTTCCGGCCAGGGTCTGTATGCGCTCGACCATGCCCGAAAGCTGGGAATCGAGCTCCTTTGAGAGGGCCGAGAGCCGATCGACGTCCAGCTTGATTCCGGCCTCTTCCATCTCGGCGAGAACCGGCACCAGCGGCATCTCGATCTCCTCGAACAGGCGGTCCTGACCCTGTTCGTGAAGCAGCGGCCGGAGGGACGCGTCCAGTTGCAGAACGGCCGACGTGCGCTGGCCCGCGGCCGACGCCATAAGTTCGACGGGTATTTCCGGTGTCAGAGGAGACGGCAGCTCGGGCAACCGAAACCCAAGGCGATCCATCGCCGCGGTTTCCAGACTATGGTCGCGGCGATTGGGGTTTAAAAGATAGGATTCAATCATGGTGTCCGCCGCCGGCCCTTCGATCGAAAGGCCGCTCTGGTGACAGGTCAACAGCGCGGCTTTGAAGTCGTGACCGACCTTCCGGATCGAGGGATTCGAAAGCAGCGGTCGGAGCTGTTCCGATACCGTTCGGCTCGACGGCCCCGGCGGGGCCCCCAGGTAATGATGGCCCAATGGGATATAGACGACGCGGTCGGATACGGCCAATGAAATTCCCAGGATCGCGGACCGGTCCCGACCCGGGGCATGGTTCAATCCGGAGGACCCGCCTTCCGGACGGGCGGGACCGATTGGAAGCGTCCAGAAGCCGAGTCCGATGGTTTTTTCGGAGGCCAAGGCGCGTGTCATCTCGCGCAGCGATTCGTCGGAATCCACGATCACCACCCCGCCCGATTGGGAAGCGGCTCGACTGTGTTCGCCGAAGTCGGCGGGCCCGCCTTCCGGACCTGCCTGACTGGCAGGCAGGCGGGCAGGCGATTCGACCCGTTTAAGCAGGCTGCCGAATTCCAGCTCAAGAAACAGCCGGGTCATCGCCTCCGTGTCCGGTTCCGTCCGGTGAAACCGGTCGAGATTCAGCTCGACCGGACAGTCCCGCTTGATCTGCGCCAGCTGGCGGCTCATCCGGGCCTGCTCGCCGAACGCGCGGAGGTTTTCGCGGAGTTTGGGTTTTTCAAGATCCTCAAGATGGGCCAGAAGATTCTCGATCGAACCGAACCGCCGGATGAGGTCCACGGCCGTCTTTTCCCCGATCCCCGGGACGCCCGGAATATTGTCGATCGAGTCGCCCATCAGTCCCATGATCTCGACGACCCGATCCGGCCCGACCCCGAAACGTTCCTGAACATCCGGCGTCCGATACACCTTGTCCTTCATCGTGTCGTACACGGAGGTCCGCGGTGTGATCAGCTGGAACATGTCCTTGTCGCCGCTGACGATCGTCACGTCCAGTCCGGCCTCCTCCGCCTGAAGGGCCAGCGTGCCGATCAGATCGTCCGCCTCGAACCCTTCCTGAAGGAGGGCGGGGATGCGAAAGGCCTCCACCACGCGGTGGATGTATGGAATCTGCCGGCTCAGGGAATCGGGCATCTCCGGCCGCTGGGCTTTATATTCCTGGTATTCCGCGTGGCGGAGCGTGGGGCCTTTGGCGTCGAAAGCCACGGCGAGGTAGTCCGGCCGCTGGTCGCGGACGATTTTCAAAAGCATCGTCGTGAAGCCGTAGACGGCGTTGGTCGGAAGGCCTTTCGAGGTGGAGAGGTTGCGAATGGCAAAGTAGGCCCGGTAGACGTAGGAATGGCCGTCGATGAGAAAAAGTCGCGGCCGTTCGGTTTGTTTGAGGTCGTTCTGGACGGGCATGGAAATTCTCCGGACGAGAGGGGCAGGCGACGCTATTTCTTCAGGAAACTCCGGATCCGGGTTTTAAGGTGTTCGTTGAACTCGTGCATCTTCCTGTACTGGTCCGGGTACCGTTTCTCGACCCGATGGAGGAGGTCTTTTGCAAGCCGGCTCTCTTTTGAAAGCACCAGAAGGCCGATGAGGAGAAATAAAATACCCTGAAGAACTGGGAGAAAGAGGCCGACGATTCCGAGCAGGATAAAACTCCACCCGACCACGTGAATCAGGGTCTTCCTGGCCAGGGCCATCATCGGTTCCCGCTTCCTCCCGTCGATAAAATACAGGCCTATCGTATCACTCTCTACGGATCAATTCAACTGCCGCGGCGGTTATTTTTTTGGTTTCCGGCGCGCGATCATGTACAATACCATGGCTTAACATGAACGACCAAGCGATTCATTCCATCATCCGAATTCTCAAACGGGAGATCCGGAAGTGGCGGGTCCCCATCGTCGGGGTGGTGGCCCGCCGGTCGAACGATCCGTACCAGGTCTTGATTTCCTGTCTTTTGAGCCTTCGGACACAGGACAACACGACGGCGCAAGCGACGGAGCGGTTGTTCCGGTTGGCGAGGACCCCGCTGGAAATGATCCGGTTGTCGCCCCAAACGATCCGGAAGGCCATCTATCCGGTCGGCTTTTACCGGACCAAGGCCCGGACCGTCCTTTCGGTCAGCCGCGATCTCATTCGGCGGTTTAAGGCTCGGGTTCCGGATGATCTGGAAGAGCTGTTAACCTTAAAAGGGGTCGGGCGAAAGACGGCCAACCTGGTGGTGACCCTGGGTTTTCGGAAACACGGGATCTGCGTGGACACCCATGTCCACCGAATCAGCAACCGGTTGGGTTATGTGAAGACGAAGACCCCGGAAGAAACCGAGATGGCCCTCCGGGAAAAACTCCCCAAACGCTATTGGATTATCCTTAACGATCTTCTGGTGACGTACGGTCAGAATCTCTGCAAGCCGATTTCGCCGTACTGCAGCCGATGTCCGATTGCAACCTATTGCGATCGCGTGGGAGTCGAACGGAGTCGATAGGGATCAGCCTTCGCTGGCGACGCGAGCCCCTGGGTTAGATCAAGATCGGCGGTCGTCGGCCGGGGGTGTAACATCGGTTATGCTTTCATGGAGAAGTTGTTTGTACTGGTGAAGAATCTTTTGGGAATATCCGGGCGGCAGGTTTTCACCTCGGTCCATCGATTCCGCAACGCGGGTCGGGCCGTAATTATAGGCGGTCAGGGCCAGCCCCAGATCGCCGAACCGCTGGTGGAGCAACGCGAGATACTGGATCCCCAGCTTGATATTGAGGTGGGGATCGTAGAGGGACTTCACACTCCGGAGGGGCGTCTGATTGATCTCGGCCATTTCCTGCCCCGTCAAGGGTTCGATCTGCATTAAGCCGATTGCGCCCTTACGGGAGTACGCCCATCGATAGAAGGAGCTCTCAGTCATGATCACCGAGACGATCAATTCGGGATCGTAACCGTATCGAAGACTCTCGTGGTAGATCAGTTCGGCAAGACGCTCTTCGTCTTCCACCGGGAGTCCCGAATGGAAACCGTGAAGGACCTGGTGGATTTTCGAGATCCGCTTGAATGCGGAGGGTTCATAGAGCACGATGGTTTTCGCCTGACGGATCTGGTCCGTCATCCCGACCCGATCATCTTTGATCCACCAGTCGGAAAGGGAATAGACCGCCGCCTCGGCCTCGTTTGGAGATGAAACAGCGTGGACTTGAACCGACTGGACCGAGCGAGCCTGAATTAACCCAATCAGAATAATCGACTGGATCACGATGCCCAGAAACAGGCCGGTGGGAATCGGCAGCAACTTGGGTTTAAATGGATGCTTTGTGATCGCCATATTTTAAGTGGCTCCATGTGTAACGGGGATAATTTTATCCCCAGGTACCACCGCTTGAAACCCTAAATTAAACCTCGCCTGTCAAACCGTGAAATGAGAGTAAGAAGAAAAAAGATAAAGATCAGAAGACACTACGTAGGAGGCATTTGGAAAGGGCTAAATGAATTAATGCTTAGATTAAAAAAAGAATAACATAGTTCACTACCCATTGTAAAGAAAAAAATAAAAAATAATTTCCCGTGATGTAACGCCTTGTTTGAAAACAATTCTTTATGCTTGACGAGATAATAAACAATGACGACGTTAAGAATCAGAACCGCCACGCGGGCCAATGAGGGTCGAAAAATCAGTTCGTAAACCTCCAATGGAATAAATAAACCGGTCGCAACGGCCGTTAAGTATTCCGCCCATCGTTTCCGTTTATGAAGCCCGTAGGCCTCCACCCAGCTTAAGATTCCGTAGAGGAACACCCCGATCGAGACCTCTACGAGCAGGGTAGTTTTCACCATTCCGACCTTGCTGAGCAGGAGGTTAATGTAATGCTTGTCCACATCCAGGTTCAGATCCTGGGCCAGTTGCTTCGACAAGTGGTCGAGGTCTTTGTTAATCAGACTCAACAGACCAACCGAGAGCAGAAGAAGGAGCAGGCCTTTGATGGTTAATTCCCAGATAATCACTTTCAGAAACCAGTCCCGCTTGGCCATGTTCTGTCGGATCCTTCGAATGTGGACAAAAAACAAGGGGTTGATGATACCAAGCGGAGGCCTGAAAAGGCAAGCGAAATGCGCCCTAGGACCTTCTCGATTGCGGTAGAGGGAGGATTAGTGGGCCGCTGCCGACGGATGGGATAATTTCATGAGATATTCCTCAATCTGCGCCTTATGTTGGAGGGAAAGTTCCGTAAACTTGATACCCATCCCGGAGACGACTCTGCCGGTCCCCTTTTTGACGTCGTAGGTCCAGACCACTTTTCCTCTGGCTTCAATTTTGACATTGAAATCGGGCAGGATAAAAGTGAAGCGGATCTGGGATTGAAGCGGGAGGGGAGTTTCAGTTTCGATGAAGACACCGCCTTTGCTCAAATTCGTGACGTAATTAGATACAAAGATGTCTTTTGTGGAATAATCCACCTTGATCTTGACGTCGAACCGGGCATCTTTCCGTCGGTCCCTTCCGGATGGCTGGGTCATGGTCGCCCCGGGTTCATGGCTCTTTTCGAACGCCGGAGTTTTTTTGTTTCGGACTGAAGCAACCAGCGTTTTAAGGGGAGGCCTCCGGTAAAACCGCCGAGTTTTCCATCGGCGCCGATGACGCGGTGACAGGGAATCAAAACGGCGATCGGATTTTTTCCGCAGGCGCCGCCCACGGCACGGAAGCTCTGGGGATGACCGATGCTTTGGGCCACCGATCGATAGCTGCGTGTTTGTCCGTAGGGGATGCGCCGGAGTCCTCTCCAGACCTTTTGGTGAAAAGCGGTCCCTTCCAAAAGGTCGAATCTCGTCTTGAAGCGGACGCGTTTTCCGGTAAGGTAGGCCCGCAGCCGAGCCACAAGATCCGTAAAACGATCATCCCAGCGAATGACGGGGCGACAATATACGCGCTGAAGTTTCCTGCAAAACGCCGGTTCGTCGGCGACATTCAGTGAGAGCCGGCAGAGGCCCCTTGAAGTGGCGGCCATTCCGATCGGACCGATGGGGGAAGAAAAAAGGGTGTAGTAAATGATCTGGGAAGAAAGCCTTTGGCTCAAAGAAGCCCTTGGCACTGGATAGTTTCCTCGACAGGTTCAGACGACGTATGTCAGCCAGGACTGATGCACCGGATCTTTACCGGCGACGGCGTCGAAGAAAGACGTTTGAAGAAGCTTGGTGATTTCACCCGGCTTTCCGGTGCCGATCACGCGGCCGTCCACTTCGCGAATAGGAGTGATCTCGGCCGCGGTGCCCGTAAAAAACGCCTCCTCGGCGATGTAAATCTCGTCGCGGGTGAACCTTTCCTGCGCCACTGGGATTCCCTTCTCTTGCGCGAGTTGGATGATGCTGTTACGAGTAATCCCCTCCAGAATGGAGGTGAGCGGGGTGGTCTTCAGTGTCCCATTCCGGACGATAAAGATGTTCTCGCCTGGTCCTTCTGCGACGTAGCCGTCCGCATCCAGCAGGATCGCTTCGTCATAGCCGGCCTCTTTTACTTCCCGCTTGGCCAATTGCGAATTCGCATAATAGGAGGTGACCTTTGCGCGCGTCATGCTGATATTGACGTGGTGTCGCGTGAAGGACGAAATCTTGGCGCGGATGCCGTTGCGGATTCCCTCGTCCCCAAGATAGGTGCCCCAGGGCCATGCCGCGATGGCGATCTGAATCGGGTTTTTCTGGACATAGAGACCCATATCGCCATAGCCGATAAAGACAATGGGCCGGATGTAGCATTCCTGAAGCCGATTGACCTTAACCGTGCCGAGGATGGCCTCCTCGATTTCCTTCGGGGAGTAGGGGATCTTGATCTGGACGATCTGGGCCGAGTCAAACAGCCGTTTCACATGCTCCTTCAATCGAAAGACCGCGGAGCCTTTTTCCCCTTTGTAGCAGCGGAGGCCTTCGAACACGCCCAATCCGTAATGGAGCGTATGGGTCAGGACATGGATCTTGGCCTCATTCCAATCAACGAATCGGCCGTCCATCCAGATTTTGGATGTTTCCTGAATCACGCGTGCTCCTCGAATTGAAAACGTGGGTGGAAACGCCCCATAAGAACGAAGTTCAATATAACAACCCCGGAAGGGTTTGTCAATTAAAGTAAAGGGGCTTGCGTCGCCCCCTCCCCCCTCCCATGCACTGCATGGGAGCCCACCCCGCCTCTCGCTCGCCGCGCTCGCTATTCGGTCCAGACTGCGGATCTCATCATCGCTACTATAAGACCCTTGACAATCTTTGATGCTTTATGTTATTTAATTTGTTCACCATTTAATCGGAGTCGTGCGATGTATGCAATTATTGAAACGGGTGGAAAACAGTACCGGGTAGCCCCGGGTGAAACCTTGGAGATCGAGGCCCTGGAAGGCAAGGTCGGGGATACCGTCTCCCTTTCCCGAGTTCTGATGCTTCAGGGCGAAATGGGCCCCCGGATTGGGAACCCGGTGATTTCGGGGGCGGTTGTGAAGGCGGAGGTCGTGGCACAAGGACGCGATCGCAAGGTGGTCGTCTTTAAAAAGATGAGACGGAAAAACTACCGACGGACGAAGGGGCATCGTCAGGACTTCACGCGGCTCAAAATTACCGAAATCCAACCGGCTTGACCGGTCAGAGGAGTTTAAACGATGGCACATAAAAAAGGACAGGGTTCAACACAAAACGGCCGTGACAGTCAGTCCAAACGACTCGGCGTCAAGGCCTTCGGCGGACAGGTGGTCCCGGCCGGAACGATCCTCGTTCGGCAGCGGGGTACCCGGTTTCATCCGGGTTTCAATGTCGGCACCGGAAGCGATCATACCCTTTTTGCCAAGGTCACCGGTGTGGTCAAGTTTGAGAGCCGAACCGGGGACCGCAAAAAGATCAGCGTCTATCCGGTCCCGGAACCGGCTCGATAAGTTTCAATCTCAAATTTCAAATTTGAGAACAGTAATTTTCCGCATTGCTTCGGACCGGCCTGTCCCCACGCCTGCCGGACGGGCAAGGGCAGGCAAGCCCTCCAGGCCCCGTCAAACTGGATCCATCGTTGAATTTGTGTTTGTCGATCAGGTCAAAATATTTGTTAAAGCCGGGGATGGCGGCGACGGTTGCGTCAGCTTCCGACGGGAGAAATACGTTCCTCGAGGGGGTCCCAACGGCGGCGACGGCGGAAACGGCGGGGATATCATTCTCAGAGCCACCGGTCAACTTCGAACGCTTCTGGACCTGCGGTATCAGCAGCACTACTTGGTTTCGCACGCCGAACACGGCCAGGGGAAAGATCGCCACGGTCGGAACAGTCCGCCATTGATTATCCCTGTACCGTGCGGAACGTTTGTTCGGGATGGCGAGACCCTGGAGGAGCTGGCGGATCTGACCGAGGAAGGCCAGGAGCAGATCGTGGCCAAAGGCGGCCAGGGCGGCCGGGGCAATGCCGCCTTCGCAACCTCGACGAATCGTTCGCCACGCCGCGCGGAGAAGGGGCGGCCCGGGGAAGAGCGCTGGCTTTTGCTGGAGCTCAAACTCCTTGCGGATGTGGGACTGGTCGGCTTTCCCAACGCCGGAAAGTCCACCCTGATCTCGCGGATTTCATCGGCCCGACCCAAGATCGCCGGCTATCCGTTCACGACCCTGACCCCGCAGCTCGGCGTGGTATCCGATGAGGACCGCGGAAGTTTCGTCGTGGCGGATATCCCCGGGTTGATCGAAGGGGCCCACACCGGAAAGGGGTTGGGCATCCAGTTCCTGCGCCATGTCGAGCGCAATGTCTTTCTGCTCTATTTGATTGACATCGGGGAAACGGCCGAAAAGGAGCCCGTAGAAAGTTTCGAGATTCTCCGTCGGGAATTGAAGGCGTACAATCCGGGCCTGTTGGAAAAGCCGTTCGCGGTTGCGGCGACCAAGTTGGACATTCAGGGGGATGGGACCCGGCTCAAGAAACTCGTCGCGTATTGTCGTCGGAAGAAAACCCCGTGTTTACCCCTATCGGCCGTCACCGGGCAGGGGATCTCCGAACTCGTGCGATTTCTGGGAGACCGGGTTCGGGCATCGCGAATCCGGGTTCCGGGCGGCATGACGTCATCCGGGAAGACTCCATGGACGTGAATCGGACGAATCTCCTCCGGGCTGTCAAACGGCTCGTCGTGAAGATCGGAAGCAGCCTGATCGCCTCGAGAGATCACGGCTTGGACCCTCACCGGCTGGAGACCCTGGCCCAAGAGATGGCCGATCTTAAGCGTCAAGGGTATGAGGTCGTGATTGTCTCATCCGGCGCGATTCTCTCCGGCCTGGACAAACTGGGATTGACGCAGCGGCCCAAAAGCCTGCCGGTCAAGCAAGCCGCAGCGGCGGTCGGCCAGAGCCGGTTGATCTGGGCATACGAGAAGGCCTTCGAAGCCCGGGGCTTAAAGGTGGCCCAGGTCCTTTTAACCCAGGAAGACCTCGCCGACCGGAAACGTTTTTTAAATTCGCGAAACACGCTCACGACGCTGTTGGAATACGACGTCATCCCTGTGATCAATGAGAACGACACGGTGGCGGTGGAAGAGATTCGGTTCGGAGATAACGACAACCTTGCCGGTCTGGTCACCCACCTGATCGACGCGCAGCTCCTGGTGATTCTCTCCGATGTGGAGGGGCTGTATACGGACGATCCGCGGCATCATCCCGATGCCCAACTCCTCCCGGTCGTCCACCAGGTCAATTCGGAGACGGTGCGGCTGGCCAAGGATACCACGACGCGGGAGGGAACCGGCGGGATGCGCTCCAAAGTTCAGACGGCGCGCGACGTGGCGGCCTACGGCGTGCCGACCGTGATTGCCAGCGGGCGGCGGCACGGGGTCTTGACGGAAATCCTGAAAGGGAATCCGGTCGGGACCTTGTTTATGCCGGCCGGCGGCCGGCGGACCAGCCGGAAGCATTGGATCGCCTTCACGAGCCGGACGAAGGGACGGCTATCGCTCGATTCCGGCGCGGTGGAGGCTCTAACGGCGAAGGGTAAAAGCCTTCTCCCTTCCGGGGTCGTCCGGGTGGAGGGCCGATTTGAGGCCGGCGATGCCGTGAGCTGCCTTGATCCGCAGGGGCAGGAAGTGGCCAAAGGGTTGGTGAACTATTCTTCCGATGATGTCGATAAGATTAAAGGCTCGAAGACGGCCGAAATCGACAAGATCCTGGGGCGCAAAGATTACGATGAAGTGATTCATCGGGACAATCTCGTAATATTATAGGGCCGAACCGATCCGTTCGCCCGAAATTCCGGACCGACAGGCCCGTCGGTCTTTACGGGGGAAAGATATGGATATCCGTGCCTATGTAACCGAGAGGGCGAAAAAGGCCCGGGCGGCCGCCCGGAAGTTGGCCACGGTTTCCTCGACCGTCAAGAATACCGCGCTTCAAAAAATGGCCGACGCGCTGGTGGCCCAAGCCTCCGCGCTTTTGAACGCCAACGCCAAAGACCTGGACGAGGCGAAACGCCGCGGGCTTTCTAAGGCCATGATCGATCGATTGACGCTCGACCCGAAGCGGATCGGAGAGATGGCTGCCGGTCTTCGGGACGTGGCCGCCCTTCCGGATCCGGTCGGGGAAGTAATTAAAATGGTCCGGCGCCCGAACGGAATGCAGGTGGGCCGCGTCCGCGTGCCGATCGGAGTGATCGGGATCATATATGAATCGCGGCCCAACGTCACGGCCGACGCCGCGAGCCTCTGCCTAAAGGCCGGCAACGCCGTGGTGCTTCGCGGCGGTTCCGAGTCGGTCCAATCCAACGCCGCGATCGTTCAGATTCTATCCACGGTCGGCGCCGACAGCGGGCTGCCGGAGGGCTCCATCGTCTTTCTGGATAATCCGGACCGACAAGCCGTGATGGAGATGTTGAAACTGGACGCGCTGATCGATCTGATTATTCCCCGGGGCGGGGAGGCCCTGATGAAGACCGTGACGGAACATTCCCGCATTCCGGTCATCAAGCATGACAAAGGGCTTTGCCACACGTATGTGGATGAGGGCGCGGATCTTTCAATGGCGCGGGTGATCTGCCTCAATGCCAAGGTCCAGCGGCCGGGCACCTGCAACGCGATGGAGACCCTGCTGGTGCATGAAGGCATCGCGCCGGATTTTCTGCCCGGGATGATCCGCGCGTTTCAAGAAGCCGGGGTCGAGGTCCGCGGCTGCTCCAAGACCCGCGCGATCGTTTCCAAGATTAGGGAAGCGACTGAAGAGGACTGGACGACGGAGTATCTGGAACTGATTCTCTCGGTGAGAGTCGTCAAAAGTATCGACGAGGCGATGGAGCATATCGCCCGGTACGGATCCCAGCATTCCGAGGCGATCGTCACGCGGGACTATGGCCGGGCCCGACGTTTTTTAAACGAGGTGGATGCCTGCGCCGTCTTCGTCAACGCCTCAACGCGGCTGAACGACGGATTCCAGTTCGGACTGGGGGCCGAAATTGGGATCTCGACCAGCCGGATTCATGCCCGCGGTCCGATGGGCCTGGAAGAGCTGACCACCACGAAATATATCGTGTTGGGCGAGGGGCAGTTGAGAGAGTGACCAGGGCGTTGCATGTCGGCATCTTCGGCGGAACATTCAATCCCATTCACCGGGGCCATCTGGCGATTGCGGAGGAGGTCCGAAAAGCGATCGGGCTGGACCGCGTCCTTCTCATCCCGGCCGGCCGCCCCCCGCACAAAACGGGGCAGAAGATTCCCCCTGCCAAACACCGCCTGGAAATGGTCCGTCTTTCGGTCCGGGGGCATCCCGATCTGGAGGTATCCGATCTGGAGGTGAGGCGCCGGGGCAAGTCCTATACGATCGAAACCGTTAAAGCCTTGCAACGGATCTATCCTAAAGGCACCGAGTTCTACTTGATCCTGGGATTGGACGCGTTTATGGAATTTCCCACCTGGCACCTACCGGACGCGCTCAAGGCGCGTTGCCATTTGGTGGTCGTCTCCCGTCCGGGTTTCCTTTTTGCTGACCTGATTCGGTTGGATTTTCTGAGCAAAACCGATCCTAAACCTCTACGGGAATTGGATCGAGGTCGACGGGTCAGGCACGAACTTCCTCTCACACCCCACACGCGGCTGGTCTTGATTCGCGTGAAGGCTCACGACGTTTCGGCCACCCAGATTCGGGATCATCTTTCGGGTGGAAAACGGCTTAAAAATCTCTTGCCACCCCTCGTCGAATCTTATATAATTAAAAATCATTTGTACGATGGCACCGCCCACTCGTCCTGAAGAATAACCTTCAGGGTCAATCGGAGCATTGACAGTCGATTCTCGAGAGAAAAGTTTGCGGGCGGCCCAGGCCGCTTTGGATAAAAAGGCGTCCGGTCTGATCATATTCAAGATCCGTGATCTGACGACGGTCGCGGACTATTTCGTGATTTGCTCGGCCGATTCCCAACGGCAGGTCCAGGCCATCCGGGATCATATCGACGATACGCTGTCTCAGCTGGGCTGCCGTCCTTTCAGTACGGAGGGCGAAGATATCGGCCGCTGGGTTTTGATGGATTACAGCGATATCGTCGTCCATATCTTCAAAGAAGATGTCCGGTCTTTTTACGCCCTCGAACGACTGTGGGGCGACGCTCCCCGGTTGGATCTGAAGCGAGAGCTTCGGGCCGGATTCGAACCGCAGGTCGGCAAGTTGAAAGCGGCTAAAGGAGGCAGGCTGCGCGCAAATAAAGGCTAATGTATGCGTCTGATTGTATTAAGTCTCGGTTTTGTTATTTTGACCGCCTGCGTGGGCTGGCTGGCCTATTTTAACCCCGGTCATACGACCCTCCGTCTTTCCCCTGAATTATTCCTGGATATTCCAACCGTGGCCTTGGTTCTTTTATCGATGGCCTTTGGGGGACTGTTCGCGATCATGGCCGCCGGTTTTGCCGAGATCAAACACCTGTTCCGCGGCTGGCGCCAGGCAAGGATCAAGCAACGGGACGACCGGATCCATGAGCTGCTGCAATCCGCGATCAATGCCAAGGTCTTGAGGCGATTTGAAGACTCGATCGGTCTGTTGCAAAAGATCCTCTTGTTAAACCCGAACCATGTCCCGGCCCTCTTGCGGTTGGGGAATCTCTACCGAGAACAAGGAAACGCGACCGAGGCAATCCGACTTCACCGCAAGGCCCGGAACCTGGAGGAAAACAACATGGAAATCCTCCTGGCCCTGGAGAGGGATCTCGAGGAATCCAAACGGCTGGATGAGGCGGTGCAACTGCTCCAAGAAATACGGCGGCAAATGGGGAACAGCCTGACGGTTCTAATCCATCTTCGGGATCTGTTTGTCAAGCTGGCTCGGTGGGAGGAGGCCCATGACGTTCAGGAGAAGATCCTGCAGGGGCCGCTGCGTCCGGGCGAATTGAAGGGCGAGCAGGCGTGGTTTGAAGGGATCAAGTACGAGGTCGGCTGCCGGTTGCTTGAGAAGGGGGAACGGGACCGCGCGCGGCGGTATTTCCGGGGCGCGATCAAGCTGAACCGAGGCTTCATCCCGGGCTATATGGGCCTGGGAGAAATTCTTGTCGATGAGGGGAAGTTTAAGGATGCTGGCGAGCTTTGGGAGAAGGCCTACGAGATGACCTCCAGCGTCCTTCTGCTTCATCGATTGGAGGATCTTTATCTAGAGCTGGACCAACCGGCCAGAGTCCTCAACCTGTACCAGGAGGCCGTCAACCGCGATCCTGAAAACCTGGTCCTCCGGTTTTATCTCGGAAAGCTTTATTACCGCCTTGAAATGGTAGACGAGGCCTTTGAGATCCTGGTTGCTTTGGATCCCGGCCATGAGAAAGTGCCCGACCTCCACAAGCTTCTGGGGAATCTTTATCTTCGGAAAGGAAATGTGGAAGCGGCCGTGGAAGAGTTTAAAAAAGCCCTCCGTCTCCGAAAGCGCGTGCTGGTTCCGTATTACTGCCCGCTCTGTGATTATCACACCCCCCAGTGGTCCGGCCGGTGTCCCCGCTGCGGTCACTGGAACAGTTTCGAAGCCTCGCCCATCATGGGCGAGTGGTCCCCTTCCCGAATTGTACCCAAGGCGGAGCCCGTGTAGTGCGCCGGTGACTGTGCGATCACAATCTCGACTCGAATTTCCGCAAGAAAAGGAGGACGAATGGTATTCCAAAGCCTATCGGATAAGGCCCTGCGCGGAGAGTGTCTGACGCGGGAAGAAGCCCGGACCGTTCTGAAGGCGTCCGATGATCAATTGCCCGATCTCATCCAGGCCGCCTGGCGGGTTCGGTTTGCCAACTCGGGCCGCCGCGTCAAACTCCATATGCTGATCAACGCCAAAAGCGGCCTCTGCGAAGAGGACTGCCATTACTGTTCCCAATCCCGGACCTCCACGGCGGACATCGATTCCTATCCCCTGCTATCGGAAAAAGAAATTTTGGACGGAGCCCGGCGTGCGGTCGCGGCCAAGGCGCTCCGGTACTGCATCGTGATCAGCGGCCGCGGTCCGCGCCCGAAAGAGATAGTCCAAATCGCCTCGGCCGTCCGGACGATCAAACGGGAGACGCCGCTGTCGCTCTGCTGTTCGCTGGGGCTGCTGACCCCGGAGGATGCAAAAACCCTCAAGGCGGCCGGCGTGGATCGCGTCAATCATAATCTCAACGCGAGCGAACGGTTCTACAAAGAAATCTGCAGCACGCATACCTACCGAGATCGGATCGAGACGCTCAAGAATGCGCGCGAGGCCGGGCTGGAGCTCTGCTCGGGCGGCATCGTGGGAATGGGCGAATCCGATGAGGATCTGATCGAGATGGCGATTGCGCTCCGGGAGATCAAGCCCGATTCGATTCCGATCAACTTCCTTCATCCCGTCGAAGGCACCCCCCTGGGCTCGCGGACGCCGCCGTCGCCGACCCGGGGCCTCAAGGTGCTTTGTCTCTTCCGCTTCCTTCATCCCAAGACCGAGATCCGGATCGCCGGCGGGCGCGAGCACAACCTGCGGTCGCTTCAGGCCCAGGCGCTCTACATCGGCGATTCCCTCTTCGTCGGCGGCTACCTCACTACGCCCGGACAAAAACCCCAAGAGGCCTGGCGGATGATCGAAGACTTGGGGTTTGAGATCGAAGAGGTCGGAAGTCGGGTTCAGCACTAAGCGCCAGGAATGATCCGTGAAAGCGCATTACCTTGGGCACGTCGTCTTTTATGTCAAAAATCTTGAACGGGCGCTCGCGTTTTACCGCGACCTGCTGGGATTCAAAGAGGTCGGACGGATATTTGACGGGAAGGCGGCGGCGCTGACCTCCGGACGGACGCATCATGAGTTTCTGTTCATCGAAGTCGGAGACGCGCCCGGCCCGGAAATTGAAAAGCGGGGGCCCGTGCGGTCCGCTTCCGGCGGATCCTCCGATGCCCCCGCACCCCGCGCTCCGGCTGGCGAAGCCAGCCCATCGCTTGGCCATCGGATCGGACTCTACCATATCGGGATCAAAATTGGGGATTCATTGGATGAGCTTCGAGCCGCGCTGAAGGAGTTGCAGAAGGCCGGCGTGACGATCACCGGTGCGAGTGATCATACCGTGACTCAGAGTCTTTATCTCCTCGATCCGGATGGAAACGAGGTCGAGTTGTACATCGATGCCGATCCGTCGATCTGGAATAAAGATCCCGCCGCGGTCCTCTCGCCCATCAAACCTTTACGGCTGTAAATCGATCCGCAACGAAGCTTTGTCAGGGTCGCCGTCACTCGCCTACTTTTATCACGATTTTGCCCCGCGCATGCCCGGTCTCGCTGTAGGCCTGCGCCTCGGCGGTTTTAGAAAGCGGGAAGATTTTGTCGATCCTCGGCCGGATCTTTCCGGCCTCGATCCATTCCGTGAGGATGGTGAGGTCCGATGCCCGAGCTCGGACGTTGACCAGGCGGGCCTGTTTTCCGGGGAGTAGGATCCTGATCGCCATTTGCAGGACGGTGTCGAGGGTCGGCAGGGTCGTGATATAAACTCCTTTCGGATTCAAAACGGGCTCACATGAGCTGAACGAACGGTTTCCGATGGGGTCGAAGATGATGTCAAAGCGCGAACCGGATTTTGTAAAATCCTCCGCGGCGTAATCGATCACGTCGTCCGCTCCCAACTCCCGGACGAAATCGGTGTTTTTGCGGCTGGTCACGGCCGTCACCGCCGCTCCGTGGGCCTTCGCGATCTGAACCGCATATGAACCCACCCCGCCTGAGGCGCCGTTGATCAGAACGCGATGATCGGGCCTGATTTTTCCGAGATCGCGAAGCGCCTGGAGCGCCGTCAGTGCGGCCATCGGAACGGCGGCGGCCTCTTCGAAGGTCAGGTTTCTGGGTTTGACGGCCGCTCTCCGGCCTGGAACGGCCGCGTATTCGGCGCAACCCCCGCCGGAGAATGGCGACAGCATGGCAATCACAGCCTCTCCGGGTTTAAACCGCCCGGCCGATTTCCCGACCTGTACCACCTCGCCCGCGATATCCGACCCCGGAACCCTGGGAAACTTTAGGAAGGGGATCCTGGGCTTTCCGTTTCGAAATTTCCAGTCCACCGGGTTGACCGAGGCCGCGTGGATCTCGACCAGGATCTGATCCTCACGGATCTGCGGTTCGGGAAGGTCGGTATATTCCAGCACCTCCGGCGGTCCATAGCAACGAAAAAGGATGGCCTTCATGTCCGACGACCCCTTTGAGACAGACGGGTAATGTTTAACAGTACCGCGGCCCCGCCCGTTATGGAATCAGCACGGTCGACCCGGTCGTTTTCCGGGCTTCGAGATCGGCATGCGCCTTCGCGGCGTCCTGCAAGGAGTACGTCTGTCCGATCTCGATCTTCACACCGTCATGAAGCACCGCGTCAAACAGGGCCGCGGCACACGACAACAGTTCTTCGCGTTTTGCAACGTAATGCATCAGCGTGGGACGTGTCAGGAAGAGCGAGCCTTTAGACGAGAGGATCGTGATGTCGAGCGGCGGGATCATACCGGAGGACTGTCCGAAGCTGACGATCATGCCGCGCGGCTTAAGGCAGTCGAGCGAGCGCATGAAGGTGTCTTTCCCCACCGAGTCGTAGACGACCGGGACGCCTTCGCCTCTGGTGATCTCGCGCACGCGCGCGACAAAGTCCTCCTCGCCCGTCACGATCACATGATCGCAACCGTGGGCCGATGCGATCGCGGCCTTTTTCCGGGTTCCGACCGTACCGATCACGGTCGCGCCGAGCCGTTTGGCCCATTGACACGCGATCGTCCCCACGCCGCCTGCGGCCGCATGGAAGAGGATCGTGTCGCCGGGTTTGACGGTAAACGCCCGACGGAGGAGATACTCGGTCGTCATGCCCTTCAGCATCATCGCCGCGGCCTGCGGGTCGGAGATGCCGTCCGGCAGTTTCACCAGCCGGTGCGCGGGCAGAACCCGCTCATCGCAGTAAGCGCCCGTTGGCCCGCCGGCGTAGGCGACCCGATCGCCCACCGCCACAGCGGTAACGCCCGGTCCGACCGCCGCGACCCGGCCGGCCGCCTCCGTCCCGATCCCGGCGGGCAATGAAGGAAGGGGATAGAGACCCCGGCGGTGGTAAACATCGATAAAATTAACCCCGACCGCGGTCTGTCGCACGAGCGCTTCGCCGGGGCCGGGGGCGGACACCGAAATCTCTTTCCAGTGTAGGACGTCCGGACCGCCGTATTGATCGATCATCACTGCGCGTGCCATCGTGGTTTCTCCTGGATGTGACCTGGCTTCCCGTTTACGATGTGACGAAGGTTCCCATTCGGAGTTCGTACAGTGTTTGTTCGATCTCTTCTTTTGTGTTCATCACGAACGGGCCGTACCGCGCAATCGGCTCGTGCAATGGTTTCCCGGAAACCAGCAAAAAGCGAGCCGGGGTCTCGCCCGTCGTTACCCGTAGATCATTACCGTCGCCCAGAACGATCAGTCTCGGATGCGAAACCCTGGTTCCGTCATGTTGATGATCGCCGCCAAATTGGGCCTCGCCTTTAAACAGGTAGGCAAATGCGGTATGGCCCCGCTCGACCGGCTGGTGGAACGAGACATGGGCGGGAACGAAGACATCCAAATAGATGGGATCGGCGGCGATTCCGGTTACGGGCCCCCGCACCTCGCCGACCTCCCCCGTGATCACACGAATCCGTGTCCCGTCATTCCTTTTAATCTCCGGGATCTTGTCGGACCGGATATCTTGGTATCGCGGCGGGATCATCTTAAGCTTCGCCGGCAGATTGACCCAGAGTTGAAATCCAGCGATCCCCTCCGGACGCACCTGCGGCATCTCCTCGTGCATGATGCCGCGTCCGGCCGTCATCCACTGAACATCCCCCGCCCCAAGGCTCCCGGAGTTGCCGA
>Ga0187776_10000089_pt1 | contig 44791 bp, 45 predicted proteins | sample 0216_BV02_MP12_2_FD_132426 | JGI IMG/M metagenome (GOLD analysis project Ga0187776, IMG submission 132426) | Tropical peat soil microbial communities from peatlands in Department of Meta, Colombia - 0216_BV02_MP12_20_MG | ecosystem: Environmental > Terrestrial > Soil > Wetlands > Peat | place...
ACGCTCGTGTCGGTATCCGACCGCATCGCCGTGCTCGCCGACCAGAAGGTGGTCGTCTGCGGAACGCTCAAGGAAGTCGTCGAGTACGATCATCCGTTCATCCGCAATTTTTTTCTCGGAGAGCGCGGCGCCCGCGCGCTGTCGGCGGCGCCGGCGCTGCAGAGAGCCTGAGGAGGAAGCATGGAAAATCGCGCACATGCACTCGCCGCCGGACTGTTCACGCTCGTGCTCGCGGCCGCACTAGTTGCCGCCGGGCTGTGGTTCCGCCGCGACGACATCCGTTTCTCGGAGTACCTCGTCACGACGACGAGCTCGGTGACCGGGCTTAAGGTCGAGGCGCCGGTGCGATACCGCGGCGTCGACGTAGGCCGGGTCGAATCGATCAGGCTCGAGCCGGGGAGCTCCGGGCGCGTTCACATCCGCGTCGGCGTGCACGAGGACACGCCGGTCACTCGCGGCACCTACGCGCAGCTCGGATACCAGGGCGTGACCGGGCTCGCGTACGTCTCCCTCGACGACGACGGATCGTCGAGCGAGCCGCTGAAGGGCCGGGATGGAGAGCCGCCGCGCATCGAGCTGCGCCCCTCGATCTTCGACTCGAGCATGGACCTGGTCGGATCGGTGAAGGAGCTTTCGGCGCGCCTGAGCGAGGTGCTGAACGAGGAGAACCGCAAGCTGCTGACCCGCGCGCTCGCCGGGATCGATCAGGCCTCGCGCCAGACCGCGGCTCTCGCGGAGAAGCTGCAGGCGGCGGACGTGCCGGCCCTGATGGGCGATGCGCGCGCGACCCTGGCCGACATCGGGAAGCTTTCGCGGAAGCTCGAGGAGCGCTCCGCCGCCTTCGACCGGATGGCGGCGAGCCTCGACGAAGTCGGCGTCGCGGCCAATTCCTTCAACGACGAGACGCTGCCGCGCATCAACACGCTGGTCGACCAGCTTCAGCGCGAGGCGCGCACCCTCGACCGGGTGCTGAACGCCCTGGGCGAGAACCCGCAGAGCTTCGTGTTCGGCGCGCAGCGCGGGAGGCCGGGACCGGGAGAGACCGGATTCAAGGACGGGAGCCGCTAGAGCGATGAAGCTTCCGACCGGACAGGCCGCGGCAATCGCGCTGGGCCTCGCCTGCGCCGCCTGCGGCATCTCGCCGATCTCGGCGCCGCCCGAGGTGACCCAGTACGATTTCGGCCCCATGCCGGCGAAGAAGGCGGCGCCGGGCCTGCGCCAGCCGCTGGTGATCTACGACGTGAGCGCGCCCGCGTGGCTCGACTCGTCGCTCATCTACTACCGGCTCGCCTACCAGGACGCGGCGCGGCCGCAGGCCTATGCCGACAGCCGCTGGGTCGGTTCTCCCGCCGAGCTGATCGGGAGCCGCGTGCGCGGCCGCCTCGCGGCTTCCGGCAAGGGAGTCGTCGTGCACCCCGCCGACGGCACGCGCGCGAGCTACGCGTTGCGCGTCGAGCTGGACGAGTTCGCCCAGGTGTTCGACGCGCCGGGGCAAAGCCGCGCGGTGGTGCGGCTGCGCGCCACGGTCCTGGGAAAGAACGCGCTGGTCACGCAGAAGAATTTCAGCGTGGAGCGCCCCGCGGGAAGCCCCGACGCCGAGGGAGGCGTTCGGGCGCTCATCGAGGCGAGCGACGAGGCGGTGGACCAGCTGGTCGCCTGGACCGTCGCCAGCATCAAGGACTAGGGCTAGAATGGCCCCACGATGACCCGCGACCGGATACTCGCGGCGGCGATAGGGCTGGGCATTTTCGCCGGGGTGCTCGCGCTCGCTCTGAACGGCTATGTCCACCCCGCGATGCTGATCGACTTCGCGAACATCCGCATCTGCAGCTAGTTCACTTCGCAGAGGTCCTGGAATTCTGGTTCGGCGCTCCCGATTCGAGCGAGCGCGGGCGGCCGCGCGGCGCATGGTTCCGCAAGTCCGTCGCTTTCGACGCCCAGGTCCGCGACCGCTTTCTCGCGCTGTGGGAGCGGGGCGCGCGCGGCGAGCTCGATCCCTGGCGGTCGACCCCGCTCGCCGCGCTCGCGCTCCTCGTCGTTCTCGACCAGTTCCCGCGCAACATGTTCCGCGGCGAGGCGCGGGCGTTCTCGACGGATTCGCGCGCCCTCGCCGCGGCGCAGGACGCCGTCGCGCGCGGGTTCGACCGGCCGCTGCTGCCGCACGAGCGCAGCTTCGTCTACCTGCCTTTCGAGCACGCGGAGGACCTCGCCGCGCAGCGGCGCTCGCTCGAGCTGTTCCGCTCGGGCGACCCGGACAACGTCGAATGGGCGAAGCGTCACCACGACGTCGTGGCGCGCTTCGGGCGCTTTCCCCATCGCAACGCCGCGCTCGGCCGGAAGTCGACGCCCGAGGAGATCGAGTTCCTCGGACAGCCGGGCTCGTCCTTCTAGGCCGCCAGCTCGGTCTTGATCAGCACTTCCGAGTGCAGGGTGCGGTGCACCGGGCACTTGTCGGCGATCTCGAGAAGCCTGGCGCGCTGCTGCGGATCGAGCCGGCCTTCCAGGGTGATCAATCTGTCGAAGCGGTCGATCCTGCCCTCGCGCGTCTCGCACTCGGCACAGTCCGCCGCGTGGATCTTCTCGTGCTTCAGCTCGACGCTCACCCGCTCCAGAGGAATGCCCTTCAGGTCGGCGTACATGCGCAGCGTCATCGAGGTGCAGGCGCCGAGCGACGCGGCGAGCAGATCGTAGGGGCCGGGACCGGTGTCGAGACCGCCGGCCGCGACCGGCTCGTCGGCGTGGATCACGTGGCGGCCGACGAAAACCTGATTGCTGAACTTTCCTTCGCGGGTTTCCCGTACCAGCACCTTGCCGGGTTTCGACGAGGGCGCCGACACGGCCGGCCGCGGCGGCAGGTAGCGCTGCGCCCAGGCCGCGAGAAGCTGGCCGGCGTAGTCCGCGTCGGCGCGATTCAGCATCAGGTGATCGGCGGGGTCGAGCGAGACGAAGCTCTTGGGATGCCGGGCGGCGAGAAAGATCCTCGAGGCATGGTCGATGTTCACGACCGTGTCGCGCGGCGAGTGCATGACCATCAGCGCCTTTCCGAGCTGCGCGGCCGCCGCGCCGATCCTGTGCGCGCGGATGTCATCGAGAAACTGGCGCTTGATGTGGAAGGAACGGCCGGCGATGTCGACGTCGGCGTCGCCCTGGCTCTCGATCGTGCCGATCGACTCCTTGAGCAGTCCGAGGACGTGCTCCGGCTCGAACGGGGAGGCGAGCGTCGCGACCGCGACGGCTTCGGGGATCCTCGAGGCCGCGGCGAGCACCGCGGTGCCGCCGAGGCTGTGTCCCACCAGAAGCGAGGGCGCGGCGTGCTCGCGCCTGAGAAAATCCGCGGCGGCGACGAGATCGTCCGCGTTCGAGGAGAAGTTGGTGTTCGCAAAATCGCCTTCGCTGCCCCCCAGCCCGGTGAAATCGAAGCGCAGCACCGCGATGCCGTGCTCGGCGAGCGCGCCGCTGATCATGGCCGCGGCCTTGCTCTCCTTGGAGCAGGTGAAGCAGTGCGCGAACAGAGCGAAGGCGGCCGGGGTTCCCAGCGGCGCGTCGAGCCGCGCGGCGAGGCTGGTTCCGAACGCGCCGGGAAAAGTCACGGGGCGGCTGCTGGGTGCCATGGGAGTTCCTCGGGTGAACAGCGATAATAGACGCGATATGCCGCCGTGTGCTCACAGGATCGAGACGCCGTCCGCGTGGGTGCGCCGCTGGGCGCGCGTCATTCCTCCCGGGGGGCGCGTCCTCGACGTCGCCTGCGGGCGCGGCCGGCACCTGCGCCTCCTGGCGTCCCTGGGCTTCGCCGCCGTCGGCGTCGACCGCGACGAGCAGGCCCTGTCCGGGCTGCGCGGCCTGACGGGCGTCGAGGTTCGCGTCGCTGACATCGAGGGCGGGCCCTGGCCGTTTTCGCCCGAGGATTTCGACGGCGTGGTGGTTACAAATTATCTCCACCGCCCGATCTTTCCGCATCTCGTCGCGGCGCTGCGCCCGGGAGGCGTCCTGATCTACGAAACCTTCGCCCTCGGGAACGAGCGCTACGGTCGGCCGTCGAATCCGGATTTCCTGCTTCAGCCGGGGGAGCTGCTGAGCAGAGTTGAACCCTTGAGCGTGGTCGCGTTCGAACAGGGGCTGGTGACCGGGCCCGGACAGGCCAGCATCCAGCGAGTCTGCGCGGTCCGCGGCGACGGCGCGTCGTCCGTGACGCAGGTGATTGCGCTAGAATGACGAGTGACTTTTCAGGGCGAAACGCCATGGTTACAGGATCGATTGTCGCGATCGTCACGCCGATGCAGGATGACGGCCGCCTGGACTACGAGCGCTTCAAGGCGCTCATCGATTTCCACATCGAGCAGGGCACCGACGGCATCGTGGTCGTCGGCACCACGGGGGAGTCCCCGACGGTGGACTTCGACGAGCACAAGGAGCTGATACGCGCGGCGGTGGCCCACGCCCGCGGGCGCATCCCCGTCATCGCGGGCACCGGCGGAAACTCCACGGCCGAGGCGATCGAGCTCACCGAGTCGGCGAAGAACGCCGGGGCGAGCGCCTGCCTCTCGGTCGTCCCGTATTACAACAAGCCCACGCAGGAGGGCCTCTACCGTCATTTCCGGATAATCGCGGAAAGGGTGGACATTCCGCAGATCGTGTACAACGTTCCCGGCCGCACGGTCGCCGATCTCGCGAACGACACCACGCTGCGGCTCGCGCAGGTCCCGGGCATCATCGGAATCAAGGACGCCACGGCCAACATCGAGCGCGGCTCCGACCTGCTGCGCCGCGCGCCCAAGGGCTTCTCGGTGTTCAGCGGCGACGACGCGAGCGGGCTGGCGCTGATGCTGCTGGGGGGCAAGGGCATCATCTCGGTGACGGCGAACGTCGCGCCGCGGCTCATGCACGAGATGTGCGCCGCCGCGCTCGCGGGCGAGCTGCCGAAGGCGCGCGAGCTGAACCTCAGGCTGCTCGGCCTGCACACCAAGCTGTTCGTCGAGGCGAACCCCATTCCGGTGAAATGGGCCGTGGCCCAGATGGGGCTGATCGGCATGGGCATCCGCCTGCCGCTCACGCCCCTGTCGCAGCAGTTCCACGAGACCGTGAGGGAAGCCATGCGGCAGGCCGACATCAAGCCCTCGAGCGGCTTGCGCATCGTCGAGGGAAAGGCGGGATGACGCGGCGAGGCTTCGCCGCCGTCGCGGCGGCGCTGGTGCTCGCCGGCTGCGCGGCGACCGACGGCGCCAAGGTCGATTACAAGGTGGAGAAGAAGCTTCCTCCGCTCGAGGTTCCCCCGGATCTGTCGACGCCCGCCCGCGACGATCGCTTCCAGGTCCCGGAGACGGCGAAGCCGGGCGCGCCGACGACGCTCTCGGCGTACAACGCGCAGCGCTCGGCAGGCCCCAAGCCGGGGACGACCGGCATCCTTCCCGAGGTGGACAAGGTTCACATCGAGCGCTCGGCGAGCGAGCGCTGGCTGGTCGTGCCCGAGCCCGCCGAGAAGGTCTGGCCGGTCGTCAAGGAGTTCTGGCAGGACATGGGATTCCTGATCAAGACCGAGGTACCCGAGGCGGGCGTGATGGAGACCGACTGGAACGAGAACCGGGCCAAGATCAGCCAGGACGGGATCCGGAACGCGCTCAACAGCTTCCTCACCGGCGCCTACGGGACGGGCGAGCGGGACAAGTTCCGCACGCGCCTCGAGCGCGGCGCGCAGCCCGACACCACCGAGATCTACATCACCCATCGCGGCGTGACCGAGGTCTACGCGAACCAGTATCGCGACAATACGGTGTGGCAGGCGCGTCCTCCGGATCCAGGTCTCGAGGCGGAGTTCCTGAGGCTGCTGATGGTGAGGTTCGGGGTCGACGAGGCGCGCGCGAAGGCGCAGCTTGCCGCCGCGCCGGCCGATCCGAAGGCGAAGCTCGTGACGGCCGACGGCGGCGGAAGCATCGAGCTGTCCGAGCCCTTCGACCGCGCCTGGCGGCGCGTCGGCCTCGTGCTCGACCGCGTCGGCTTCACCGTCGAGGACCGCGACCGCTCCAAGGGAGTCTATTTCGTGCGCTACGTGGATCCCGAGGACGACGCCGTCGGGAAGAACAACGAGAGCTTCATCGCGAAGCTCGCGTTCTGGCGCGACCCGCCCGATCCCAAGGCCGGCCAGTACCGGGTGTTCGTGAAGGACCGCAAGGACTCGAGCGAGGTGCAGGTCCTCAACAAGGAGGGCGCCTCGGACACCTCGGATACGGCGAAGAAGATCCTTTCGCTGCTGCAGCAGCAGCTCAAGTAAGCAAGCGCGCGTGCGCTTCGCTTCGCTCGGCAGCGGCAGCCAGGGAAACGCCCTCGTCGCCGAGGCCGGGCGCACCCGCGTCATGCTCGATTGCGGGTTCACGATCGAGGAGGCCGAAGGTCGCCTCGCGCGAGCGGGCCTCGAGCCCGCGGACCTGTCGGGCATCATCGTCACGCACGAGCACGGCGATCACGCCGACGGGGTCTTCCCCTTCGCGCGCCGCCACGGCATCCCGGTGTGGACGACCTACGGCACGCTCGCCGCGCTCCGCGAAGCCGGCGCCAGCGTGGAGAACTGTCCGATCCGCCTGGTCGACTCCGCCGTCGCGTTCCCGGTGGGAGACCTACTGGTGCAGCCGTATACGGTGCCGCACGACGCTCGCGAGCCGGTCCAGTACGTGATCTCCGACGGCGCCCGCCGCCTGGGCGTGCTCACCGATGCCGGGTGCGCGACCGCGCACATCGAGGCGAGCCTTTCCGGGTGCGACGCGCTGGTGCTCGAGTGCAACTACGATCCCGGCATGCTGGAGGGCGGCCCCTATCCGCCTTCGCTCAAGGCGCGGATCGCGGGCCGCCTGGGGCACCTCGACAACGCAACCTCGGGGGCGATCCTCGCGGCGCTGGACCGCAGCCGCCTCAAGCACGTCATCGCCGCTCACCTGTCGCAGACCAACAATACGCCGGCGCTGGCGCGCGCGGCGCTCGCCGGCGCGCTTTCGTGCGGCCCGGAATGGGTCGCGGTGGCGACCCAGGACGAGGGGTTCTCCTGGAGGGACCTCTAGAGTCCGGTCGTATTTGCCGATACGGCCGGCGCGGAGGACTCCCAGATCTCGTCGAAGCGCTCGCGCATCGGCTGGCATTCCTTCGGGTCGGCGATCACCAGCACGCCGCGCGGCTGCGCCGTCACCGGGCGGCGGATGAGATGATCGCCGTCGGCGAGCGCGAAGCAGTCCTGCACCTTGGCCGCGTCTCCCAGCGTCTGGTGGATGAAGATGCCCGAGGCGTAGACCCCGAGCAGGGAGATCAGTCGCGGACAGCGCTTGCTCACGTGGTCGACGTCGTGGAGCGCGACGAAGACGCGGCGGTTCGCCCCGCCGCGCAGAAAGCGCGCAAGCACCTCGATGCGAGCGGCGGAATTCATATCCAGGTCGGAGAGGTCGGGGTCGAAGATGCGCAGTTCCCGGCGCGCCAGGCCCAGCACCCTGCCGAAACCGAGCTGGTAGTCGCCGCGCGTGTGCAGCAGCGCGCGCTCGGGTTGCGGAGCCTCATTCATCGCGCTCACCCGGGTGAAGCCAACCGGCGAGATACCACGCGTGCAACAGCTGCGCCAGATCTCCGGGCACGCGAGCGCCTGGCGGCAGCGATCGTTCGTCCGCGAGGCGCACGAGAAGCGAGCGCGAACGCGCGCCGCCCTGAATTCGCTCGCCGTTGAGAAAGAAGTCGGCGCCGCGGAAGAGCATCCTGCTGCGGGCATCCAGCCGCAGGCCGAGTACCCGGCACCGCGAAGCGAATTGCGTCCGTGCGAGGCGCCTGCGCGGACGCGAGAAGGCAACGTGCGGCTTCGGCTCGGAAAGGTAGCGCCCGAGCATTTGCCCGATATCGTTCCGGCGCCAGCGGATATTCCTCACCGCAGCGACCGCATGCTCGATCATGGCCCCAGGAATCTCGGCGGAATGCCGCACGGGCGCGGCGCCGCGGTCCGCGTACAAGCCGTTGAAGTCGATTTGCTCCTGCAGGTATCCGAGGAATTCCCTCGCGATCTCGCCGCGCGACGGGGCGCGGAATCCGATCGAGTAGGTGAAGCACGGGTCGACCGCGACGCCGTCGTGCGCCCAGCCCGGCGGCAGATAGAGCATGTCTCCGGGGCCGAGCAGCCACTGGCGCTCCGCCGCGAAGCGGCGCAGGATCCTGAGCGGAGCACCGGGCTCGAGCGCCGAGTCGTGGCGCTTCGCGATGCTCCAGCGGCGGCGGCCTTCGCCCTGGAGCAGGAACACGTCGTACGAGTCGAAGTGCGGACCGACGCCGCCGCCCGCGACGGCGTAGCTCACCATGACGTCGTCGAGCCTCGCGTGCGGCAGAAAACGGAAGCGGTGCAACAGCGCATCGGCGGCGGGGACTTCGAGATTCAGCCCCTGCACCAGCATGGTCCAGTTGGAGCGGGGAAGCCGCCCCAATTCCGCGCGGGAAATCGGTCCCTCGCGCACCTTCCACGTGCCGCGGTCGCACCTGACGATTCGCGATTCGACATCGGGCCGCTCGGCGAGCGCAAACAATTCAGGAGCTTGCACCACCCCCTTAAAGTCGCTGATGGCGTTGCGTACGAGGAGAGGTTTCTTTTGCCAGAATTGTGACAGGAACTGTCTTGCCGTCAGGCCGCCAAGCAGTTGCATTCTCATCGCGGCGATTATAGTCTGTTGATGCCACCAACCCGTCGAGGAAAGCTTGGAACGCGCGAACGAAGCGCCGCTCGGAAGAGGCGAGGCAGCACCCGACGCACTGCGTGCGGGGCAGGCGGCTCCGCTTTTCTCGCTTCCGGACGCCGACATGGAAACGGTGGATCTGGAGCAGTTCCGCGGGAAGAAGCACGTGGTCCTGTTCTTCTATCCCAAGGACGGGACGCCGGGTTGCACGCTGGAGGCGACCGACTTCTCCGACCACGAGGACGAGTTCTCCCGCCACAACTGCGTGATCATCGGCGTGAGCCCTGATGATTGCCTCAGCCACGCCGGGTTCCGCGACCAGGTCGGCGTGTCGATCCGCCTGCTCGCCGACACCGAGAGCGAGGTCTGCCGAAAGTACGGCGTGGTCCACGAGAAGGAAGCCAACGGCGGCATCAAGTACTGCATCACGCGCTCGACCTTCATCATCGACAAGCAGGGCACGGTGCGGCACGTCTTCTATGGGGTCAATCCTCGCGGCCACGCCGCCCAGGTACTGAACCTCGTCAGATCGCTGCGCTAGGACGCCCGGCGTCCCGGGCAGTGCAGATCTCGAAGAACACGGTCGTCTCGCTCGACGTCGAGCTTGCCGACATCTGGGGAAATCCCCTCGAGCGCTCGGACGAGCCGGTGCAGTATCTGCACGGCGGCTACGGCAACATCTTCCCGGCCGCCGAGGCCGCGCTCGAGGGCAGGGGCGTCAAGGACCGCGTCGAGGTGAGGCTGGAGCCCGAGGACGCTTTCGGCGACTACGACGAGGATCTGCTCCGGGTCGAGGAGCGCAGCCGCTTTCCGCAGGAGCTCGAGGTGGGCATGCGCTTCGAGGGAGATCCCGGGGGAGCGGACGAGGGCAGGTTCTTCACCGTCACGGACATCGCCGAGGACAAGGTGGTGCTCGACGCCAACCATCCGTACGCGGGAATGGCGCTCAAGCTCTCGTGCACGGTCGTCGGCGTGCGCCCGGGGACCCCCGCCGAAATCGAGAACGGCGCCGCGGACGACCCCGAGTCGATGATCCTCCGCATCCTGCCCTGACCGGGCGGGCGCCTTGCCTTATCATTCCTCCCCGAGGAGGGCGCGATGTCCGGAATGGTGAGTTTTCTTTCGTACGGCCTGGGCACGCTGGTCGCCTTCGCCCTGTTCGCGCTGGTCGTGATCGTCTTCATCCAGGACATCACGCAGAAGAAGCATACCGTCCTGCGCAACTACCCGGTCATCGGGCACCTGCGCTACTTCTTGGAGAAGCAGGGCGAGTATTTCCGCCAGTACTTCTTCATGAACGACCGCGAGGAGCTGCCGTTCAACCGCGCCACGCGGGGCTGGGTGTACCGGCTCGCGAAGGCCGAGGGCGGCGTCATCGGCTTCGGCTCGACGAACAACACCAACGAGCCCGGCTCGATACTGTTCGTGAACCATCCCTACCCGGTGCTCGAGGAGGACCGCTTGCCGACGCCGCCGCTCGTCATAGGCGAGAGCCACTGCCGACACCCGTTCACGGCGCGGTCGATCGTCAACGTGAGCGGCATGAGCTTCGGCGCGATCTCGGAGCCCGCGGTGCGCGCGCTGTCGCGCGGCGCGGCGCTCGCCGGCTGCTGGATGGACACGGGCGAGGGCGGGCTCTCGCCGTTCCATCTCGAGGGCGACTGCGACATCATCATGCAGATCGGCACCGCCAACTACGGCGTGCGCGACGCGAAGGGGGATTTTTCCCCGGAGCGCGCGCGGGAGCTGGCGCAGCATCCGCAGGTGAAGGCGTTCGAGATCAAGCTCTCGCAGGGCGCCAAGCCCGGCAAGGGAGGCGTGCTCCCGGCGGCGAAGGTGACCGAGCAGATCGCGCGGATACGCGGAATCCCCGCGCACCAGGACTCGATCAGCCCCAACCGCCACCGCGACGTCGGCAATGTCGATCAGCTGCTCGACAAGATCGCCTTCGTGCGGGATCTCACCGGCAAGCCCGTGGGCGTCAAGACCGCGATCGGCGGCTGGCAGTTCATCAACGAGGTCGGCGACGCGGTCAACCGGCGCGGGCTGGAATACGCCCCGGATTTTCTCGCGATCGACGGAGGCGAGGGCGGCTCGGGCGCGGCGCCGCAGGCGCTGATGGATCACATGGCCCTGCCGATCGCCGAGGCGCTGCCGCGGGTGATCGACGCCCTGATCGAGTCGGGGCTGCGGACCCGCATCCGCGTCATCGCCGCGGGGCGCCTGGTGACCTCGGCGAAGGCGGCATGGGCGCTGTGCGTCGGCGCCGATTTCGTCAACACCGCGCGCGGATTCATGTTCTCCCTCGGCTGCATCCAGGCCCTGCGCTGCCACCAGAACACCTGCCCGACGGGCGTGACCACGCACAATCCCCGCCTGCAGCGCGGGCTGGTGATCGAGGAGAAATACGTCCGCGTGGCCAACTACGCCATGGGAATGAACAAGGAGATCGACATGATCGCGCACTCCTGCGGCTGCCGCCACGCGCGCGAGCTGCGGCGCGAGCACGTGCGCATCGTCCAGACCGCGGGCCACAGCGCGGCCCTCAACGTCCTCTATCCCTATCCCGAGACGAACGCCAGGCGCAAGGCAGCGTGAGGCAGTTCCGGCTCGTGCCGGTCTCCGCTTCGATGTGCTAGATTGCGCGCTGTCGCCATCTTCGTCTGGAGATCAAGATGTTTCTGAGACGCACTCTCGCCTCCGCGGCGCTGCTTGCGGTGTGCCTGCCCGCCGCCGCGAAGGACCTCGTCATACAGGGCTTGTCGCAGGACGATTTTCACAAGATTTCGCAGGACCTCGGATCCGCGCTTTCGTACAAGCCGCTCACGCCGGCGGAACCGCTCGGACTGCTCGGCTTCGATCTGGGCATTGCCGGCACGGACACCAAGATCAAGAACACCGACTCGTTCAAGAACGCCAACGTCAGTGACCTTTCGGACATCGTGGTCCCTTCGCTGCGACTCAACGTCGGGCTGCCGTTCGGAATCGACGTCGGCGCCATGGCCGGCGAGGCGCCGGGAACGAACATCCGGCTCTACGGCGGGGAGCTGCGCTGGGCGTTCATCAAGGGAAGCACCGCGATGCCGGCGGTCGCGCTGCGGGGCAGCTACACCCAGCTCGGCGGGGTGGATCAGCTCGATTTCAACACCAAGGGCGTCGACCTGTCGATCTCGAAAGGCTTCGCCTTCATCACGCCCTACGGCGGCATCGGCAAGGTGTGGGTGACCGGGACCCCGAAGAACATTGCGGGGAGCACGCCTTCGCAGGAGTCCTTCTCGCAGAACAAGTATTTCGTCGGTGTCAATATGAACTTCGTCCTGGTCAACGTCGTGCTCGAGGGCGACAAGACCGGCGACGACACGAGCTACGGGGTGAAGCTCGGGTTCCGCTTCTAGGCGTTCATCAGCGCGCGCGCGCTGTCGATCACTTCGCTCGCCGTGATGCCGACCGGGCCGGCGCCCGAGGCGGCGAGCGCGTCGGCCGCCGCGCCGTGCAGCCAGGTTCCCGCGAGCAGGGCTGAGAGCGGCGCAGCGCCTTGCGCGCATAGCGCCGCCACGATTCCGGCGAGGGCATCGCCCATTCCGGCCGAGGCCATGCCCGGATTGCCGGAAGGGTTGATCCAGAATCTGCGGCCCGGCTCGGCGATCACACTGCCGTTTCCCTTCAGCAGAGCAAGGCCTCGGTAGCGCGCAGCGAGCTCACGCGCCGCCGCAACGCGGTCTGACTGGATGCGCCGCGTTGTCTGCCCGAGCAGGCGTGCGGCTTCGGCGGGGTGGGGCGTCATGATCGTCGGCGCCGCCCGCTTCGCCGCGGCGGCGGAAAGCGCGCGGCTGCCGCCGATCAGGTTGAGCGCATCGGCATCGAGAACGAGCGCCACGGGCGCGGCGAGCGCGGCGCGGAGCGCCCGCGCCGAGGCCTCCGACTTGCCCATTCCCGGCCCGGCGACGAGCACGTCGAGCAATCCCTTCTCGAGCAGCGCCCGGGGCTCGCGCAGCATCAGCTCGGGATTCGCGGCGTCCACGTTCGGCGGGCGCGGGGCGAGCATTCCGAGATAGACGCGCCCGGCGCCGCACCTGAGCGCGGCGCGGCCCGCGATCACCGCGGCGCCGACCATCCCGGCCGAGCCGCCCAGGATTCCGACGCTTCCCGCCATTCCCTTGTGGAAATTCCTCGGGCGCGCAGCGACCGCGGCGGCGAGGATGTCCGCGTCGAGGAGGGCGCCCTCCGGCTCGAGCAGCGCCGGGGGGTCGAGGCCGAGGGAGTCGACCCTGAGCTCGCCGCAGTGGTCGGGGCCGTCGAGCGTGAGCTGCCCGGGCTTGTACGCGATGAAGGTGATCGTGTGGGCCGCGCGCACGGCGCGGCCCATCACCGCGCCCGTGTCGGCATCGATGCCGCTGGGGATGTCGAGAGCGAGTATGGGGGCTCGGAGCGCGTTGAGCTGATCGACGAACACCGCGTAGTTTCCCTCGAGCTGCCGCTTGAGTCCTGTGCCGAAGAGACCGTCGACGGCGAGGTCGAAGCGGGCTCCGGCGGGGATCGCGTCGAGCAGCGTCCCGCCCGCGGCTTCCCATTTCGCGAGCGCAGCGCCGGCATCCCCGGACAGCCTTCCGCGGTTACCCGCGAAGACTACGGTAACCCGGAAGAACCAGCGCTTCAGGTGCGTCGCGACCTCCAGCGCGTCGCCGCCGTTGTTGCCGGGCCCGGCGACGACCAGGATGGACCGCGACGTGTCGCCGCACAGGCTGCGCGCGAGCTCGGCGGCGGCTAGGCCCGCCCGCTCCATGAGCCTGGCCTTCCCGGCGCGCGCCTCGATCTCGCGGATCGCCGAGGTAGTGTAGATGGGCGATACGGGCATCGGGCGCCAATGATACCCGAGCGTCAGCAAAGGCCGAGCACGTGGTCGGCGATGGCGAGGCATGCCGTGAGTCCGGGCGATTCGATCCCGAAAAGATTGACGAGTCCCGGCACGGCGTGATCCGCCGGGCCTTGTATGAGGAAATCCCCGGAGGGCCGGCCCTCGGGCTGCATCTTCGGCCGGATGCCGCAGTAGGCGGGTTGCAGGCTGCCGTTCCTGAGGCCCGGCCAATAGCGGCGGATGGCGTCGTAGAAGACCTGCCCACGCCGGGGATCGACGTCGTAGTCGACGCGCTCCACCCACTCCACGTCGGGGCCGAAGCGCGCCTGGCCCGCCATGTCGAGGGTGAGGTGCACGCCCAGGCCGGCCGACTCGGGCGCGGGGTACACCAGGCGCCGGAACGGAGAGCGCCCCGAGAGGCTGAAATAGTTGCCCTTGCAGTAGTAGGAAGGCGGAATGCGATCGGCGGGGATTCCCTCGATGCTTCGCGCGACCTCCTGGGCTTGGAGCCCCGCGCTGTTGACGACGGTGCGGGCGATCAGGCGGATCGGCTCCGCGCCGCCGACCTCGAGCTCGATGCCGTCCCCCTGTGCGCGACCGGCCATGAGGGGGCTGCGGAACGCGATGGCCGCTCCGCGGCTCTCGGCGTCGCCGCGCAGGGCGAGCATGAGCCCGTGGCTGTCGACGATGCCGGTCGATGGAGACTCGAGCGCGGCGACGCACGAGAGAGCAGGCTCGAGCGCGCGGGCCTCGCGCGCGGCGAGCATGCGCAGATCGCCGACGCCGTTGGCGTTCGCCTGATCCCTGAGCCTCTCGAGCCCTGCGACCTGGCCTTCGTCGGCGGCGACGATGAGCTTCCCGCAGCGGCGGTGCGCGATGCCGCGGTCGGCGAGATAGGCGTACAGCGCAGTGCGCCCCGCGACGCACAGTCTCGCCTTGAGCGATCCCGGCGAATAGTAGATTCCGGCGTGGATGACCTCGCTGTTGCGCGAGCTGGTGCCCGTGCCGATTGCGCTCTCCTTCTCCAGCACCACCACCTCGCGCCCGGCGAGCGCGAGGGCCCGCGCGACGGCGAGACCCACCACGCCTGCGCCGATGACCACGGCGTCGATACGCTCGGCCGACATTTGAACTCGAATATACTTCAAGTCGTGGCGGGCACGACACCGAAAAGCGGCAACGGCGGCGGCTGGCGCTTCTGGATCGATCGCGGCGGCACCTTCACCGATATCGTCGCGCTGCGTCCCGACGGCCGGCTCGCGACTCTCAAGCTCCTCTCCGAGGACAGGGAGCGCTACCGAGACGCGGCGGTGGAGGGGATCCGCAGGCTGCTCGGTCTCGCGGCGGGCGCGGCCATCCCCGGCGATCGGATCGCGGTGGTCAAGATGGGGACTACGGTGGCCACGAACGCGCTCCTCGAGCGGAAGGGCGAGCGGACCGCGCTCTTCATCACGCGCGGCTTCCGCGACGCCCTGCGCATCGCCTATCAGAACCGGCCGCGCCTGTTCGACCGCCACATCGTGCTGCCCGAGCTGCTCTACTCGAAGGTGGTCGAGGTCGACGAGCGCATCGCGGCCCGCGGCGAGATCGTGGTCGCGCTCGACGAGGAAGGCCTGCGCCGCGACCTCGAAGCGGCGCGCGCGGAAGGCTACCGCTCGCTCGCCATTGTGCTCATGCATGCGTACCGGTATCCCGCTCACGAGCAGCTCGCGGCGCGCATCGCGCGCGGGCTCGGATTCGAGCAGGTGTCGGTGTCGCACGAGGTCAGCCCGCTGATGAAGCTCGTCTCCCGCGGCGATACCACCGTCGTCGACGCCTACCTTTCGCCGATTCTGCGCCGCTACGTCGCGCAGGTCGCCTCCGAGCTGCAGGGCGTGCGCCTCATGTTCATGCAGTCGAACGGCGGGCTCACCGACGCGCACCGCTTCGCCGGAAAGGACAGCATCCTGTCCGGGCCCGCCGCGGGCGTGGTCGGCGCGGTCAAGACCTCGGCGGCGGCCGGATTCGACAGGATCATCGGATTCGACATGGGCGGCACCTCGACCGACGTCTGCCACTGCGCCGGGGAATTCGAGCGCACCTTCGAAGCCCAGGTCGCGGGAGTGCGCGTGCGCGCGCCCATGATGAGCATCCATACGGTCGCCGCCGGCGGCGGGTCGATCCTGCACTTCGACGGTTCGCGCTACCGCGTCGGGCCGGATTCAGCGGGAGCCGACCCCGGGCCGGCGAGCTATCGAAAGGGCGGCCCGCTCACCGTGACCGACGCGAACGTCATGCTCGGAAAGATCCAGCCCCGCTTCTTTCCCCCGGTGTTCGGGCGCGACGGCGACGCCCCGCTCGACGCCGGGGTCGTGCAGGAAAAGTTCCGGACGCTCGCGGAGCGGATCCGCGGCGCCACCGGCGATACGCGCTCGGCGGAGGAGGTGGCCGAGGGCTTCGTCGAGATCGCGGTGGGCAACATGGCCGAAGCGATCAAGAAGATCTCCGTTCAGCGCGGGCACGATGTCACGGCCTACACCCTGTGCTGCTTCGGGGGCGCGGCGGGCCAGCACGCCTGCCTCGTGGCCGATGCGCTCGGCATGACGCGCATCATGATCCATCCCCTGGCGGGCGTGCTCTCCGCCTACGGCATGGGGCTCGCCGACACCGTGGCCATGCGGCAGCGGACGGTTGAGGCGAAGCTCGATCGCGCCTGCGTCCCGGCGCTGGAGGAGGCGCTCGGGGAGCTCGAGCGCGACGCGAGGGGAGAGCTGCTGTCCCAGAGCGTCGGGCCGGAGCGCACCCGGGTGCTCAGGCGCGTGCACCTGCGCTACGAGGGAACCGACACTGCGCTTCCGGTCCACTACGCGGACCCGAGCGACATGATGGCGCAGTTCGAGGCGGAGTACCGCAAGCGCTACAGCTTCCTCATGCAGGGCCGGGGACTGGTCGCCGAATCCGCGTCGGTCGAGGCGATCGGGGCGCCGGACGAAGAGGGGCGGCCTGGCGAGGCCGGCGTCCCGGCCGCCGCGCCGCCGCAGCCGGCCGAATGGATCTCGATCCACACGGGAGGAAGCCGGCACCGGTCCCCTGTGTTCCTGAGGACGAGCCTCGCGCCCGGCCAGCGCATCGCGGGGCCGGCGATCATCGCCGAGAACAACGCGACGACGGTGGTGGAGCCGGGCTGGCGCGCCGAGGTCGCGCCGCGCGGCCACCTCGTGATCGAGCGCGTCGCGCCGCTCGCGCGCGCCGCCGCCATCGGCACGAAGGTCGACCCGGTACGCCTGGAAGTGTTCAACAATCTCTATATGTCCATCGCCGAGCAGATGGGGCTGCGCCTGGCCAACACCGCTTACTCGGTCAACATCAAGGAGCGCCTGGATTTCTCCTGCGCCGTCTTCGACCAGCGAGGGGCGTTGATCGCGAACGCGCCGCACATGCCGGTCCACCTGGGCTCGATGGGCGAGAGCGTGCGCGCGGTGATCCGCGAGAACCGCGCCCGCATGAAGCCGGGGGACGTGTACGTCCTCAACGCGCCCTACAACGGCGGTACCCACCTGCCCGACGTCACCGTTATCACCCCGGTGTTCGCCCCGGATGGCGGCGCGATCCTCTTCTACGTCGGCTCGCGCGGCCACCACGCCGACATCGGCGGGATCACCCCGGGGTCGATGCCGCCGAACAGCCGTGTCGTGGAGGAGGAGGGCGTGCTGATCGACAACTTCCTGCTGGTCGAGAACGGCAGGCTGCGCGAGAAGGAGACCGTCGCGCTCCTGTCCTCGGGCCCCTACCCGGCGCGCAACGTCGAGCAGAACATGGCCGACTTGCGCGCCATGGTGGCGGCCAACGAGAAGGGCGCGCAGGAGCTGCTGCGCATGGTCGGCGCCTTCGGCCTGGACGTGGTGCACGCTTACATGCGCCACGTGCAGGACAACGCCGAGGAGGCCGTGAGGCGGGTGATCGAGGTGCTGAAGGAGGGCGAGTTCAGCTACGAGATGGACAACGGCGCGGTGATCCGCGTCCGCATTTCGATCGACCGCATGACGCGCAGCGCGGTGCTCGATTTCACGGGGACATCGCCCCAGCTGCCGAGCAATTTCAACGCGCCTCCGGCGGTATGCATGGCGGCCGTGCTCTACGTGTTTCGAACGCTGGTCGACGACGAGATCCCGATGAACGCTGGCTGCCTGAAGCCGCTCGAGGTGATCATTCCGGACGGCTCGATGCTTCGGCCGCGCTACCCGGCCGCCGTGGTCGCGGGCAACGTGGAGACCTCGCAATGCGTAACCGACGCGCTGTACGGCGCGCTCGGCGCGATGGCCGCGTCCTGCGGGACCATGAACAATTTCACGTTCGGCGACGAGCGCTACCAATACTACGAAACCGTCGCCGGGGGATCGGGCGCCGGCGAGGGCTTCGACGGCACGGACGCGGTGCAGACTCACATGACCAACTCGCGCCTCACCGATCCGGAGGTGCTCGAGTGGCGCTTCCCGGTGAGGCTCGAAAGCTTCGAGATCCGGCGCGGCTCGGGCGGCGCGGGGCGCTGGCGCGGCGGGGACGGCAGCGTGCGAAAGGTCCGTTTTCTTGAGCCCATGGGCGCGGCGATACTGTCGGAGCACCGCCGGGTCGCGCCCTACGGCATGGCGGGAGGGTCACCCGGAAAGACCGGGCGGAACTGGGTGCTCCGCGCGGGCGGGGCTGTTACGGAGCTGGGGGCCTGCGATCAGATCCAGATGCGGCCCGGAGACTGCTTCGTGATCGAGACCCCCGGGGGCGGGGGATACGGGAAGCCCGTCGGCTGACACCGGCCCGCGCCCCCCACTATAATGAAAGTCCAACAAATCCCCTACTGCGACGGGCGCAGCCGCGCTCCAAGCGAATCCACGCGCCCCGAGGCATGAATCGCCGCTCGATCCTGACGAAAACCGGGAAAGGTCTGATGGAGGCCACGGGCAAGACCAGCAGCCTCTCGCGGGATCTGCGCAACATCCTGAAGGAAATCGACGGCAAGGTCAGCGTCAACGAGCTGCTCGAGAAGTTCGAAAAGCTGACCGAGCCGAAGCTGCTCGAGCTTCTCTCGAGCATGGAAAAGGATGGCTACGTCCGCGAGTTTATCGACAAGCAGGACGAGGGGCCGCGCACCCCGGTCGGGCGCGCGTCCGGCCCGCCCTCGCTTGGGGAAGGCTCGGATCTCGACTTCACGGCATTCACCCCCGCCAAGCCCAACGCCAAGGCGAACGAGGACGCGCGCCTTCAGGCCCAGGCGCAGGAGATCGCGCGCCAGGCTCAGGCGACGCGGGCCCGCGAGGACGCCGCGAAGGCGCGCGCGAAGGTGGACGCCGAGCAGAGGGCGAAGCAGGCCGCAGTGACCCGGACCGGCTCCCACACGCCGCTGCCGCCGCTGATCAATCCCACCGTGACGCCGCCGGCCGCCCCTCCGGTTGCGGGGATCCTCGGGGCCGGCGCGGAGGCGCAGGCGCGCGCGAAAGCGGACGCCCAGGCGCGGGCGCAGGCCGAGGCGCTCGAGCGGGCACGGCGCGAGGCGGAGGAGAAGGCGCGCCGGGACGCGGAGGAAAAAAACCGTCTGGAGGCCGAAGCCCGGGCAAGAGCCGAGATCGAGGCGGCGATCAAGCGCGAGGCGGAGGAGCGCGCGCTCAAGGAGATCCAGGAGAGAACCCGGCGCGAGGAAGCCGAGAGGGCGCGGCGGGAAGCCGAAGCGCGCGCGAAGGTCGAGGCCGAGCAGCGCGCGAGGCGCGAGGTCGAGGAACGCCAGAGGCGCGAGCTGGAAGAGCGCACGCGCAGGGAAGTGGAGGAGCGGCTGCGGCGCGAGGAAGCCGAGCGCCGCAGGCGTGAGGAGGAGGAGCGCGCGCGCAGGGAAGCCGAGCGCCAGGCCCGCGTCGAGGCCGAGACCAAGGCGCGGGTCGATGCCGAGCTGCGCGCGAAGCGGGAAGCCGAGGAGCGCGTGCGCCGAGAGGACGAGGAGCGCCGCCAGGCCGACAAGCGGAAGCGCGTCGAGGAGGAGCAGCGCAGGCGCCAGGAGGCCGAGCAGGCGTCCGCCCTGGAGCGCGCGCTCAAGGAGGAGCAGGAGAAGGCGCAACGCGAGGCCGAGGAGCGGGCCGAGCGCGAGGAGCAGGAGCGCCTGGAGCGGGAAGAGCCCATCCTCGAGGACGATGAAGACGAGAAGCAACGGCGCGAAGAGGAGGAGCGGTACGCGAAGGAGGAGGAGAAGCGCGCGCGGAATGAGGAGAGAGCCTCGGCCAGAGCCGCCGCCAAGGCGCGAAAGGCCGAGCGCGCGAGGGAGCGCGCCGGCGAGGAGGCGTGGCGCGGGGACGAGGATGCCCTGCGGTCGGACGCCGCCTCGCTTTCCGCGGCGGAAGTCTGGGAGCGGCGCAAGCCCCGCAGCTTCCTCAGGACGCTCGGGGCGATGCTCGTCGTACTCGTGGTCCTGGGCGTCGCCGTGCTGCCGTTCATCCCTCTGGACACCGCCCCGTACGAAAAGGCCGCCCAGGCGTGGCTCGGCCTCCCCGTCAAGATCGGCTCGGTGAACATCACGTACTTCCCGCTGCCACAGCTGAAGTTCGAGAAGGTCGTCATCGGCGCGGACCCGCAGATGCGGGCAGCCGTGATCAAGGCGAGCCCGGAGCTGGCGACCCTGCTCGAGGACCGAGTGGCGCTGCAGAGCCTCGCGATGGAGAACGTCACCGTACCGAAGGAATTCCTGGCGGCGCTGCTGCAGGACAAGGGCGGCCGCAGGGGCCTGGGCGTGCACCGCATTACGGCCAAGGGGCTGAAGGTCGACGCGCCCGAACTCGGTCTTCCGGGCCTCGACCTGGAGGCCAGCCTGGCCCCCGACGGCGCGCTGAGATCGGCGACGCTGTCGAACGCCGGCCAGCTCTCGGTGAGGCTCGAGCCGAAGGAGGGAAAGGCGGCGATCGAGATCTCCGCCGCGTCGCTGCCCATACCCATCGGGGTCGAGTTCGGCCTTACGGATTTCAGCGCCAAGGGCATCGCGAGCACGAGCGACCTCGCCCTGAGCAGCGTGGAAGGGCGCGCCTTCGGCGGGCGTATCTTCGGCAACGCGCGCCTCCGCTGGTCCTCGGGCTGGAGCCTGGACGCGGACCTGTCTGCGCGCCAGATGGATGCGGCCAAGATCGCCGGACCCCTCGTCGGCTCGGGAACGCTCCAGGGGAAGGGCAGGCTGTCGATGAGAGGGCTGCTGCCCGAGCGCATGGTGCTCAACTCCCAGTTCGACGGTAATTTCTCGGTGCAGAAGGGCTCGATCAGCAACGTCGACATGCCGCGCCTGCTTCAAGGGAGCGGCTCGGGCGGAGGCACGACGCTGTTCCAGGAGCTGAACGGCGACTTCTCCGCCGATCCCAACCGGCTCCTGGTGCGCAACCTCCGGCTCGCCGCGGGCCTGTTGAGCGGACAGGGGCAGGTCGAGATGGATCCGCAGATGAACCTCTCCGGCAGGATGCAGATCGAGCTTCGGGCCCAGAGCGTCCAGGCGCGCTCGACCCTGGGCGTCTCGGGCACGCTCTCCGATCCGCAATTCCGCCGCACGAACTGAGCGGCCGGGTCCGCCCGGTCGTTCCGGTATAATCGCGCTTTACGTGCGCGTTTCATGTCGTTGATCCTCAAGCTGCGCGGCAGCCCTGCGGTTTCCGCGTTCCGGCTCGACAAGCTCAACGCCCGCCTCGCCGCAATCGATCGTTCCCTTCGCGTCACCGCCGCGGAATTCTGGCATTTCGCAGACGCGGAGCGCCCGCTCGTCCCCGCCGAGCGCGCCGTGCTCGACCGCCTGCTCGACTATGGCGACCCGGCGCAGCCGGCGGCGGGGCCCGTGAGGCTCGTGGTTCCGCGGCTCGGCACGATCTCGCCGTGGTCGTCCAAGGCCACCGACATCGCGCGCAGCTGCGGGCTCGACGCCGTGCGCCGCATCGAGCGGGGCACCGCCTGGTTCTTCGAGAAGGACTCCGTCGCCGAGGCGGCGCTGCGCAAGGCCCTCGATCTGATCCACGACCGCATGACCGAAACGGTGCTCGCCTCGCCGCGGGAGGCCGACGCGCTGTTCGCCCGCCACGCGCCCAGACCCCTCGCCACCGTGGAGGTTGCCGCGCGCGGGCGCGCGGCGCTGGAGGACGCCAACGCGAAGCTCGGGCTTGCCCTGGCGCCCGACGAGATCGACTACCTGCTTGAGCACTACCGCAGGATCGCGCGCGATCCGACCGACGTGGAGCTGACGATGTTCGCGCAGGCGAACTCGGAGCACTGCCGCCACAAGATCTTCAACGCCTCGTGGATCGTCGACGGCACCCCGCAGGAGGAGACGCTGTTCGGGATGATCAGGACCACGCACGCGCGCCACCCGCAGGGAACGGTGGTGGCCTACGCCGACAACTCGGCGGTGATGGAGGGGCGGACCGTCTCCCGCTTCACCCCGGAGCCCGCCGGACGCTATGTATACAGAGACGAGCTGACCCATACCCTGATGAAGTGCGAGACGCATAATCACCCCACCGCCATCTCGCCTTTTCCCGGCGCGGCGACGGGGTCGGGAGGCGAGATCCGCGACGAGGCGGCGACCGGCAGGGGAGCGAAGCCCAAGGCCGGCCTATGCGGCTTCTCCGTGTCGCACCTGCGCATCCCGGATTTCGAGCAGCCCTGGGAAGCCGCGACGGGCAAGCCGGAACGCGTCGCCTCGGCCCTGCAGATCATGCTCGAGGGGCCGATCGGCGCAGCGGCGTTTAACAACGAGTTCGGGCGCCCCAATCTCGCCGGCTACTTCCGCGCCTTCGAGATGGAGGTCGAGGGCGTGGCTCGCGGCTACCACAAGCCGATCATGATCGCCGGGGGAATCGGCAACATCAACGGCGCGCATTCCCACAAGAGCGAGGTGAGGCCGGGCGTGCTGCTGGTGCACCTGGGGGGGCCGGGCCTGCTCATCGGCATGGGCGGGGGCGCGGCATCGAGCAGGGCTACGGGCGCCAACACCGAAGACCTCGACTTCGATTCGGTGCAGCGTGGCAACGCCGAGATGCAGCGGCGCGCGCAGGAGGTCATAGACCGCTGCTGGCAGCTCGGTGCCGACAATCCCGTGCTCTCGATCCACGACGTCGGCGCCGGAGGCCTGTCGAACGCGCTGCCCGAGCTGGTGCACGCCGCCGGCCGGGGCGCGAGGATCGACCTGCGCGCGCTGCCGAACGAGGAGCCCGGGATGACGCCGCGCGAGCTGTGGTGCAACGAGGCGCAGGAGCGCTTCGTCCTGGCCGTCGCGCCCGAGCGCATTGCGCAGTTCCGGGCGCTGTGCGAGCGCGAGCGCTGCCCCTTCGCGGTTGTCGGCGTGGCGACCGGCGACGGCCGCCTGGTCGTGGAAGACCCGCAATTCCGCAATACTCCGGTCGAGATGGAGCTTTCTGTGCTCCTCGGCAAGCCGCCGCGCATGACCCGCAACGTGCGCCGCCGCCGGCCCGCGCCGCCGGCGCTCGTCCCCGGCGACGTCCGCCTCGAAGAAGCCTGCTACCGCGTGCTCAGGCACCCGACTGTGGCGAGGAAGACCTTCCTCGTCAGCATCGGGGACCGTACCGTGGGCGGTCTGTGCTCGCGCGATCCCTTCGTCGGCCCGTGGCAGGTGCCGGTCGCCGACTGCGCGGTCACCGCGATGGGCTTCCGCGACAGCGCGGGCGAGGCGTTCGCCATGGGCGAGCGCTCGCCCCTCGCCCTGATCAGCCCGGAGGCTTCCGGGCGCATGGCGGTGGGCGAGTCGCTCACCAACCTCGCCGCTGCCGCAGTCGGCGACATCGGCAGGGTGAAGCTCTCGGCGAACTGGATGGCCGCAGCGGGGCACGGCGCAGAGGACGCGGCGCTGTTCGACACGGTCCGGGCGGTCGCGCTCGAGCTGTGCCCGGCGCTCGGGATCAGCATCCCCGTGGGCAAGGATTCCCTGTCGATGCGCACAGCCTGGGAGGAGGACGGCCGCTCGAGCGAGGTCGTCGCGCCGCTGTCGCTGATCGTCTCGGCGTTCGCTCCCTGCGAAGACGTGCGCCGGACGCTCACTCCCCAGCTCGCGACCGATGCGGGCGAGACCGAGCTGGTGCTCGTCGACCTGGGACGCGGGCGCAACCGTCTCGGCGGCTCCATTCTTGCGCAGGCCTACGGGCAGTGCGGCGACGCGGCGCCGGACCTCGACGATCCGCGGCTCCTGAAAGAGTTCTTCTCCGCCGTCCAGGACCTGAACCGCGACGGCCTGGTGCTCGCCTACCACGACCGCTCGGACGGCGGCCTTTTCGCCGCGGTCTGCGAGATGGCCTTCGCTGGGCGAGCGGGCGTGACCCTCAACCTGGACATGCTCGCCTACGACGAGGCGGCGCACGACGTCGAGGGCAACGAGCGCAAGCCCGAGCTGATGGTCGGGCGCGATTTCGAGCGCGTTCTCGGCGCGCTGTTCGCCGAGGAGCTCGGCGCGGTCATCCAAGTGAGGTCTTCGGACCGCGGCCGCGTGTTCCGGCGCCTCGCGGGACTGCCGGCGCAGGTCGTCGGCGCTCCGAACCCTCGCGACGAGGTGCGCCTGGTGCGCAACGCCAGGCCGATCTTTGCGGCCCCGCGCGTCGAGCTCGAGCGCGCCTGGTCCGAGGTGAGCTTTCGCATGCAGCAGCTGCGCGACGATCCCGGGTGCGCCGCGGAGGAGTTCGATCGCATTCTCGATCGCGAGGACCCCGGCCTCTCGGCCTCGCTGTCCTTCGATCCCGCGGAGGACGCGGCCGCGCCGTTCATCGCGAAGGGGGCGCGGCCCAGGGTCGCGATCCTGCGCGAGCAGGGCGTGAACGGGCAGGTCGAGATGGCGGCGGCGTTCGACCGCGCGGGCTTCGAGGCGCACGACGTGCACATGAGCGACCTCGTCGCCGGGCGCGCCTCACTGGCCGCTTTCAAGGGCTTCGCTGCGGGGGGCGGCTTTTCCTACGGCGACGTTCTCGGGGCTGGCGCGGGATGGGCGAAGGCGATACTGTTCAACGCGCGCGCTCGCGACGAGTTCCAGGCCTTCTTCTCGCGCGGCGACAGCTTCGCGCTCGGCGCGTGCAACGGCTGCCAGATGATGAGCAACCTGCGCGAGATGATACCCGGCGCGGAACACTGGCCGCTGTTCGTGAGGAACCGCTCCGAGCAGTTCGAGGCGCGGCTGGTAATGGTCGAGATCGTGCCCTCGCCATCGCTCTTCTTCGCCGGGATGGAGGGAAGCCGCATGCCCGTTCCCGTCGCGCACGGGGAGGGGCGGGCGCAGTTCGCCTCGGAGACGGCCAGGCGCGGCGCGATCGTGGCGCTGCGCTTTGTCGACAACCGAGGCGCTCCGACCGCGATCTATCCGATGAATCCCAACGGGTCCCCCGGCGGCATCACCGGGATCACGACGCCGGACGGGCGCTTCACCATTCTCATGCCGCATCCCGAGCGGGCCTTCCGCTCGGTGCAGCATTCATGGCATCCGAAGGAATGGCGCGAGGACAGCCCGTGGATGCGGATGTTCCGCAACGCGCGGAAGTGGGTGGGGTAGGCGGACTACTGTATCTTCGCCTTCTGGCGAAGTTCGGCGACGTACCGGTGCACTTCCTGCTCCTGCAGCCTCGCCTGCAGCTGCTGCTTCACGCTGTCGAAAGGAGGGAAAACCTGCGCCCGCACGTCGTCGAGCTGGATGACGTGCCAGCCGAACTGCGTCTGCACCGGGGTCTCGGTGTATTTCCCCTTCTCCAGCTTGACGAGAGCGTCGGCGAACGGCTTGACGAAAGTGCTGGGCGGATTCCAGTCAAGATCGCCCCCCTTGTCCCTCGACCCCGGGTCCTTCGACTGCTTGGCGAGGTCCTCGAACTTCGCGCCCTTCTTGAGCTGGGCGATGATGTCGTTGGCCTCGGTGTCCTTGTCGACCAAGATATGCCGCACCTTGTACTCCTTGTCGCCGCGCGAGGCCTTCAGCTTTTCGTACTCCGCCTGCAAGTCCTGGTCCTTGACCGGGTGCTTCTTCAGGTAGTCCTGGATGAGCGCCTGCACGAGGACCTGCTGCCTCATGAGATCGAGCTGGGTGCGGACATCGACGCCCTTCCCGAAGCCCTGCCGGTCCGCTTCCTGCGCCACTACTTCCTGTGTGATCAGGTTGTCGAGGATCATCCGGCGCGTTTGCTCATTGTCAGGCTGTCCCTGCGTGGCGCGCTGCTTCACGATGAACTCCAGGCGCGCCTTGGGGATGGGCTTGCCGTTCACCGTGACCGGCTTCTCGCCCTCTTTCTTGGGCTCCGGAGCGGCGGCCTGGCCCCAGGCGGTGGCGGAGATGCACAGCGAAAGCGCCGCGAGAATGCGGAGCGGGCGTGAGAACATGTCGATTCCTTCGAGGGAAAGGCGAATCATAGCTCATCCGGGGTGAAAGCCTGAATCGCCAGGGCGTGGATCTCGCGCCGCATCAGCGGGCCGAGCGCGTCGTAGATCAGGCGGTGGCGCCCGAGCCGGCCGAGCCCGGCGAAGCGCGGCGAGACGATGACGAGCCGGAAATGGCTGCCGCCCGCCGCAGCCCCGGCGTGGCCGACGTGACGCCCCGACTCGTCGAGCAGCTCGACGGACTGCGGTTCGAGGGCGGCGAGCCGCTCACGGATCCTGTCGGACAGCTCCATGTGCGCTCATCGCTTCTCCTCGATGTGCCGCGCGAGGAAGACGGCCTGGAGCACCACGAACACCAGCATGAGGCCCATGCCCCCGAAGACCTTGAAGTTCACCCAGGTCTCGGTCGGGAAGTTGTAGGCGACGTAGAGATTCGCAGCGCCCATGAATGCGAAGAACCCCACCCAGGACCAGTTAAGCCTCGTCCAGACCACGTCCGGCGCGCTGATCTGCTCGATGAGGGCCGCACGAATGAGATTCTTCCGGAACAGGAGCTCGGCCGCCGTCAGAGCCAGGCCGAACGCCCAGTAAAGGACCGTCGGCTTCCACTTGATGAACGTTTCGTCGTGGAGGATGAGCGTGGCTCCGCCGAGCACGGCGATCACGGCGAGCGTCACCCACATCATCTTGTCCACCTTGCGGCGCCTCCACTTGAGCCACGCGATCTGCGCGAACGTGGCGACGATCGCCGCGGCCGTGGCGATGTAGATGTCGAAGAGCTTGAAGGCGACGAAAAAAAGGACGACCGGGAAGAGGTCGAAGAGAAGCTTCATCAGGGGGCGATCTTGCTTGCAATTTGCTGAAGGACCGATCCGGCGTACACTACTGCACCCTTCGAGAGGAGAGTCAGCTCATGGCCGAGCCCCACATTGCGCAGAAATCCCCCTACGCGGTGGAGCTCGCGCCGGGCGAGTACTGGTGGTGCCGCTGCGGGGGATCGAAGAGCCAGCCCTTCTGCGACGGCACGCACAAGACGACCGGGTTCACGCCCGTGAAGTTCACCGTCGCCAAGGCGGAGAAGCTGTGGCTGTGCGGGTGCAAGCGCACGCGCAACCAGCCCTTCTGCGACGGTACTCACAAGACTCTCTAGCGGCCGGCGCTACTTCTTCGCCGCGGTCCAGCGCCCGTCCTGGCCGCCGTCGGTGCGGAACGAGCCTTCCATCGACGCGCCGGTCACGCGCCCGCTGAAGTCGCGGCGGACGCCGCGGGAGTCGACGTAGGCGAAGCTGATGCGGAACCCGGAGAGGCGGGGCTCGCGCAGCCCGGCGAGCACCGGGCCCAGGTAGGCCACGCCCTCTATCTTCTGGAACTTCTGCTCGAAATTGAGGCTGAGCTTCTCGGACGCGCCGTTGCCAGAGATCTCCATCGCCCAGCGCCCCGCGACGTTCGCGGGCACCACCCAGAAGTACACTCGCCGGCCGTCGACGTCGGAGGACTCGTCGGGCTCCCAGTCTTCCATGTTGAAGGCGTGAGTGACGACGCGCGTGCCGGGGCGCATCGCGAGGATCTGCGGCCGCAGCCTCATGTTGAGCGAAGGCAGGAGATACATCGTCAGCACGGTCGCCTGGGTGAAATCGGTCGCGAAGATGTCGCCGTGGACGATCTGCGCCCTGCCGGTGACGCCCGCCGCCTGGGCGTTCTTCTGCGCGAAGGCGACCATGTCGGGGTTGTACTCGACGCCCATCGACTTGGCGCCGAATTTCTTGGCCGCCGCGATCGCGATCTTTCCGTCGCCGGCCCCCAGGTCGATCACATAATCCTCGGGCTTCGTCTGGGCCATGGTCAGCATGCGGTCGACCACCTCGTCCGGGGTCGGCACCCATACGACGTCCTTGCCTTGCTGGCCGACGTAGGGCTTGAACTCCGGCTTCTGCGCGTAGGCAAGGCCCGCGGCCGCGAGCAGCGCGGCGCAGGCTGCCGATACGATTGCACGGTACATGTCATCCTTTCCGGTGTAGGTTGAGCTCGGCTCTATCTTACAGCGCTTCCGCGGCGTGGTCGGCGAGGCGCGAGCGCTCGCCCCGCTGCAGGGTGATGTGCCCCGAGTGCTGCCAGCCCTTCATGCGGTCGACGACGTAGGTGAGCCCCGAGCTCCCCTCCGTCAGGTAGGGCGTGTCGATCTGCGCGATGTTGCCCAGGCACACCACCTTGGTGCCCGGCCCGGCCCGGGTGATCAGGGTCTTCATCTGCTTGGGCGTGAGGTTCTGGGCCTCGTCGAGGATGAGGTACTTCTCGATGAACGTGCGGCCGCGCATGAAGTTGAGCGACTTGATCTTGATGCGCGAGCGGATCAGATCCCGGGTCGCGGCGCGGCCCCACTCGCCGGCTTCGTCGTCGGGCTTGTTGAGCACGTCGAGGTTGTCCTCGAGCGCGCCCATCCAGGGCGTCATCTTCTCCTCCTCCGTTCCCGGCAGGAACCCGATGTCCTCGCCGACGGGAACCGTCACCCGCGTCATGATGATCTCGGAATAGTCCTTGGACTCGAGCGTCTGCATCAGTCCCGCGGCGAGGGCGAGCAGCGTCTTGCCCGTGCCCGCCTGGCCGAGCAGCGTCACGAAATCGATATCCGGGTTCATCAGCAGGTTGAGCGCGAAATTCTGCTCGCGGTTGCGCGCCGTGATGCCCCACACGTTGTTCTTCGCGTGCGTGAAGTCGCGAACGGTCTCGAGCACCGCGGTCCCGGCCTCGAGCTCCCGGACGGTCGCAAACAGCGGACGGTCCCCTTCCTGGTAGATGAACTCGTTCAGCAGCAGCTTCTCGCACAGCGGCCCGCGTATGCGGTAGTAGGCGCGGCCGTCGCGTTTCCACGACTCCACGTCGCGGCCGTGGTCTTCCCAGAAGTCCGCGGGCAGCTCGCGCACGCCCGTGTAGAGGAGGTCGGTGTCCTCCAGCACCTTGTCGTTGTAGTAGTCCTCGGCGAACAGCCCCAGCGCATGCGCCTTGATGCGCATGTTGATGTCCTTGGACACCAGGATCACCTGACGGCCGGTCTCGCGCTTCTGGAGGTAGACCACCACCCCGATGATGTGGTTATCGGTCTTTCCCATCGGCAGGCTCGCCGGGACATGGCCGTTGATCGCCTCCGTCTGCAGGTAGAGGCGGCCGCCGGCGCTGTCCGCGGCGTGGCGCTTCAGGGGAATCCCCTCCGCGATGGGTCCCGGCGCGTGGCTGACGATATCGTCCAGGAAGCGGCTCGCCTGGCGCGCGTTGCGGGCGATCTCCGAGATGCCGCTCTTGTGATTGTCCAGCTCCTCGAGCGTCATGATCGGCAGGAACACGTCGTGCTCTTCGAAGCGGAACAGGCTCGTCGGGTCGTGGATAAGGACGTTGGTGTCCAGGACGAACAGCTTGGTTCTGGCTTGCCGGGGCTTCGCGCGACGCACGGGGTCGAGCTGCCGCTCAGTCGGCTTCAACAAAGGCGAGCACCTCCTGTGCGTGGCCAGGGACCTTGACGCCGCGCCACTCGCGCCGGAGCACGCGGTCGCGGTCGATGACGAAGGTGCTGCGCTCGATGCCCCGCACCTTCTTTCCGTACATGTTCTTCATCTTCATCACGCCGAACTGCTTGCACACCTTCTCGCTTTCGTCCGAGAGCAGCTCGAAGGGGAAGCCCATCTTGGCCTTGAAGTTCTCGTGCGATTTGACGCTGTCGCGCGAGATGCCGTACACGGAGGCCCCGGCCTTCACGAACCTGGGATGCAGGTCGCGGAACTGGGCGCCCTCGAGGGTGCAGCCGGGCGTGTTGTCCTTGGGATAGAAATACAGCACCACCAGCCTGGATCCGGACGCCGACAGGCGGAATTCGCCTCCGCCGGTGGCGGGCAGCGCGAAATCGCCTACTTTGTCGGGCATCCTGTATGCGTCTGGACTGTCTACGCGAGGAATTTTACCAGTTCGCCGAGCAACTCGGCCGGCGCCTCTTCCGGGATGTAATGTCCGCAGTCGAGCGTGCGGCCCTGCACGCTCTCGGCGCGCTCCGCCCAGTCGGCGAGGGGCTTGAAGCAGCGCTCGATGGTGCCGTGCTTGCCCCACAGCACCAGCAGCGGCGCGGCCACCTTGCGATCGATGTCGGCCTCGTCGTGCTCGAGATCGATCGACTCGGCGGCGCGGTAGTCCTCGCAGCTCGCGTGTATCGCGGCGGGATCGCGGAAGCAGCGGCGGTATTCCGCGAGCGCCTCGGGCGCGAACGCGGACAGGCCGGCGTGCCTCGTCCCCATGTGGCTCTCTAGGTAGAAATCCGGGCTCGCGCCGATCAGGGTCTCGGGGATGGGCTCGGGGCGCAGCAGGAAGAACCAGTGGTAGTACGACTTGGCGAACTCGCGCGTGACGCGCGCATACATCGTGCGCGTCGGAATGATGTCGAGCACGGCGACCTTTCGGACCTGGGCGGGATGGTCCAGGGCCATGCGGTGCGCCACGCGTCCGCCCCGGTCGTGGCCGACGACGAGGAACTCCTCGTGCCCGAGCGCGCGCATCACCTCGACCTGGTCCAGCGCCATGGCGCGCTTGGAATAGTTGGAATGGTCTGGAAGCCCGTGCGGCTTCTCGCTGTCGCCGTAGCCGCGCAGGTCCGCGGCCACCACGCTGAAGCGCTTGGCGAGCTCGGGCGCGACCTTGTGCCAGATCGCGTGGGTCTGCGGATAGCCGTGCAGCAGGAGCAGCGGCGGCCCCACGCCGCCGTGGACGAGGTTGATCGCGGCGCCGCTCGCCCGGATGCGCCGCTGCCTGAACCCCGGGAACAGGCCGTTCAAGAGAGAAACTCCTTGCCCTGGAGAGCGAGCGAGCCCGAGCGCCCCGGCACCGGACCCAGGGCGATCTCGTTGCGCGGAAGGCTCTTCAGGTCGAGCGCCTCGGCGAGCTCGCGCAGCGGCACGAGCTTGTAGCCCTGGCGCTTCCAGCCCGAGAGCAGGGACTCGAAGGGCGCCGCGAGCTTTCCGCCCTCCAGCTCGGCGTGCAGAGTGTACACGTGGCCCTCGGCCGGGGCGCTCCGGGTGAGGCCGAGGATGTGCTCGGCGACGTTCTTCGCGTCGATGCTGTCGGTGCCGATCAGCTCGTCGAGCGTCGGCAGCGTCGTCGGCAGCTGCGGGCAGGCGACGATCTCGGCGCGCCATACCGGGATGAAGGGGCGCGTCCCGCGCGTGTCCGAGCAGTAGTCGAAGCCCAGGCGCTGCGTCAGGCGCAGCGCGTGGCGGTTCATCTGCCAGCCCGCCGCGCCGTGGGCGCGCGCGCGCTCGCCGAAGATGTCCTCGAAGCGCGCCCGAGCGAGCTCCATCTGGCGCTCGGTCCAGCGCGCGCCGGCGCCGTCGACTCCGTCCTGCCACTTGACGTGGTCCCAGCAATGGATGCCCACCTCGAACCCCGCGTCGCGCACCGAGCGCATGATTTCGCGGCAGCGCCGGCCGATGTCGGGGCCGGGCAGCAGCGTGCCGTAGAGCAGGGTGAGCAGGCCGTAGTGCGAGAGCACCGACGTGCGCGACACCTTGGAGAAGAACCCGGGACGGAACGCGCGCTTGACCGCGCGGCCGGTGTGGTCGGGCCCCAGGCTGAAGAAGAAGGTTGCGCCCGCGTCATGTTTCTTGAGGAGCTCGATCAGGAGCGGGACGCCCTTGCGGGTGCCGCGGTAGGTGTCGACGTCGACCTTCAGGGCGAGCTTCGGCGTCATTCGACCAGGCTGGCGGCTTCCTGCACCTGCGTACGGTAGGCATCGAAGATGCGCTTGAGCGCCTCGCGCATGTCGACGCGCGGCTTCCAGCCGAGGTCCTTCGTCGTGCCCGCGATTCTCGGGACGCGGCTTTGCACGTCCTGGTAGCCCTTGCCGTAGTACTGCGCCGCGGTGGTGTTCACGAGCTTCACTTTCCTCGCGCTGTCGCGGTACTCGGGATAGGCGCCGGCGAGCTTCAGCATCATGCCGGCGAGCTCCCTGACCGAGTAGTTGTTCTTCGGGTTGCCGACGTTGTAGATCTTCCCGCTCGCCACTCCGTCCGGGTTCGCGATGATCTTCACCAGAGCGTCGATGCCGTCGTCGATGTAGGTGAAGGCGCGCTTCTGGCGCCCGCCGTCCACCAGCTTGATCGGCTCGCCGCGCACGATGTGGCCGAAGAACTGGGTGATGACGCGCGAGCTGCCCTCCTTGGGGGCGTTGAGGTTATCGAGCCCCGATCCGATCCAGTTGAAGGGGCGGAACAGCGTGTAGTCGAGCCCCTCCTTCATGCCGTAGGCGTGGATGACGCGGTCCATGAGCTGCTTCGCGCAGGCGTAGATCCAGCGCGGCTTGCTGATGGGTCCGTATACGAGGGGCGAGCTTTCGGGGTCGAACTCGCGGTCGGGAGACATGCCGTAGACCTCGGATGTCGAGGGGAACACCAGGCGCTTGCCGTGCCGGACGCACCCCCGCACGATCGGCAGGTTGGCCTCGAAGTCGAGCTCGAACACCCGCAGGGGCTCCTTGACGTAGGTCGCGGGGGTCGCGATCGCGACGAGCGGCAGCACGGTGTCGCACTTGCGCACGTGGTACTCGATCCACTCGCGGTTGATGGTGATGTCGCCCTCGAAGAAATGGAAGCGCTCGTGGTCGAGCAGGTCGGCGACGCGGTCGTTCTGCATGTCCATGCCGTACACCTCCCAGTCGGTGGTGTCGACGATGCGCTTGGACAGGTGGTGGCCGATGAAGCCGTTTACGCCGAGGATGAGGATTCTCTTCATGATGGGTTCCTAGGACATCGCGACCCGGCGGCTGCCGATGCGATTGGCGAATTCTTGCCCGGAGAGCGCCTTGCCGTCCAGTTCCGGCTCGAGGATCTCGAGCTCGCCGCCGTCGGCGCAGGCGGCCAGGCAGCGCCCGCCCTCGGCGTACAGGAACGCCGGGGCGCGCGCGGCGCCCTGCCGCGGCAGCAGCCGGGTGCGGAGCACGCGCAGCCGCTTGCCCTCGAATTCCGTGAACGCTCCAGGATAGGGCGGGGCGACCGCGCGAACGAGGTCGTGGATGCGCTTCGCCGGCGCCCTCCAGTCGATGCGGCCGTCCTCGGGCCCGCGCCCGCCGTGGTAGCTGCCCTTCGACGGGTCCTGCGGGCGCAGCACCGCGCTCCCGTCGACCAGGCGGGGCAGGCTCCGCGTGAGCACCCGCTCGGCCGCGCCCGTGACCTTGCGGAACACGTCGATCGCCAGATCGTCCGGCCCGATTGGCACGGCCTCCCGGTCGACGATGCGGCCGGCGTCGGGCTTCTCCACCATCTCGTGGAGGGTCGCGCCCGTCTCGCTCTCGCCGTAGATGATCGCCCAGTTGACCGGGACGCGTCCGCGGTACTTCGGGAGCAGCGACCCGTGCATGTTGAACGCGGGCGCGACGGCGAGGAGCTCGCGCCCGAGCATGGCCCGGTAGTAGAAGGAGAACATGAAATCCGGCCGCAGGCCCTTCACTCTCGCAACGAAGTCGGGAGCGTTCGGATCGCCGGGCGTCGTGACCTCGAGGCCCCGCTCCCGGGCAAGCTTCGCGACGCTGCCGAACCAGATGTTCTCGCCGGGCGCGTCCTCGTGCGTGACCACCAGCGATACCTCGACGCCCTGCCCGAGCAGGACTTCGAGGCAGCGGCAACCGACGTCGTGGTACGCGAAGACGACGGCGCGGGTCACTCTTTCTTCTCGAGTATCGCCTGGACCACGTAGCGCGGCCGCTGCCGCACCTGCTCGTAGATGCGGCCGATGTACTCTCCCAGCAGGCCGATGCCGAAGAGCGTCACGCCGATGAGGAAGAACGCGATGCCGAACAGGGTGAACACGCCCTCGGCCTCGGGCCCGATGACGAGGCGCCGCACCGCGAGGAACAGCACGAACCCGATGGAGACGAGCGAGATGACGATCCCGGAGAGCGAGAAGAGCTGGAGCGGCAGCGTCGTGAATCCGGTCACCAGGTCGAAATTGAGCCGGACGAGCTTGTAGAGCGAGTACTTCGACTCGCCGGCGGCGCGCTCCTCGTGCGCCACCTCGACCTCGGTGGGGCGCTGCGCGAACGTATACGCGAGCGCGGGAATGAAGGTGTTGATCTCGCGGCAGCTGTTGATCGTATCGACGATGGCGCGGCTGTAGGCACGCAGCATGCAGCCCTGGTCGGTCATCTTGATGCGCGTCGTGCGCTCGCGCAGCGCGTTCATGAGGCGCGAGGCGTGGCGGCGGAACGCCGTATCGTGGCGCTCGCCGCGCACGGCTCCGACGTAGTCGTAGCCCTCGTCCATCTTCGCGAGCAGCTTGCCGATCTCCTCGGGCGGGTTCTGGAGGTCGGCGTCGAGCGTGACGACGCGCGCGCCGCGGCTCGCCTCGAAGCCCGCCATGATGGCGAGGTGCTGGCCGAAATTGCCGTTGAAGAGGACCACGCGCGTCGCGTCGGGCCGCTGCTCGAACTGCGCGGAGAGCAACGCCGCCGAGCGGTCGCGGCTGCCGTCGTTGACGAAGATGACCTCGTAGCTGCGCCCCAGTGCGTCGAGCGCGGGGTAGAGCCGCGCGAAGAGCGCGGGAAGCACCGCCTCTTCGTTGTACACGGGAATGACGACGGAAACTTCCGGCTTCATCGCAGCGCCCGCGTCGCGGCTTCGCAGACGCGCTCGACGTCGGAGTCGGCCATCGCGGGGAAGAGCGGCAGGGTGGCGATGGTGCGACCGATGCGCTCGGCGTTGGGGTACTGCCCCTCGCGCCAGCCGAGCGACCGGTACAGGGAGAACAGATGGATCGCTGGGTAGTGCACGCCGATTCCGACGCCCAGCTCGCGCATCCTGGCGATGAACTCCGCGCGCCGGATCCGCGCAGGGAGCACCACCTGGAACATGTGCCAGTTGGAATTCTCGAAATCGGCCGGAGGCAGCTCGCAGCCCAGCGTCCGGTCGAAGCATTCGAAGTAGCGCCGCGCCAGCGAGCGGCGCCTGTCGGTGAACTCGGCAAGGCGCTTCATCTGGCCTAGGCCGATGCGCGCCGCGACGTCGGTGAGGTTGAACTTTCCTCCGACGACGTCGACGTCCATGCCGTCGTCGCCGAAGCGCGTCACGCCCATGAGCCTCAGCTTCTCCGTGAGGGCGACGTCCCCTTCTCCGGGCAGCACGATCGCGCCGCCTTCCGCGCTCGTGATGTTCTTGTTGGCGTGAAAGCTGAAGGCGACGAGGTCGCCGCGCGCGCCGACGCGCACGCCCTTCCAGCTTGAGCCGAACGCCTGGCAGGCGTCCTCGACCACGCGCAAGGCGTGCCGGGAGGCGATGGCGTACAGCCGGTCGAGATCCACCGGGAGGCCGGCGAGATAGACCGGCAATATGGCTTTGGTCTTCTTCGTGATGGCGGATTCCACGCGCCCGAGGTCGATGTTGCGCGTCGCGGGGTCGACGTCGACGAACACGGGCCGCGCGCCGACCTCGAGGGCGACGCTGCTCGTGGAGACCCAGGAGAGCGGCGTAGTGATCACCTCGTCGCCCGGGGCGACGCCCGCGAGGCGCAGCCCGATCTCCAGCGCGGCGGTGCCGGAGTTGAGACAGCGCACCGGGCGCCCGCCGCAGAAGCGCGACAGCTCGGCCTCGAACTCCTTCACCCTGGGACCCGAGGTAATCCAGCCCGAGCGCAGCACCTCGGCTACGCCGGCGATGGTGTCCTCGTCTATCGAGGGGCGGGTGAAGGGCAGGAAGGAATCCGGCACGGCCGCTAGCTGCGCGCGACGAGGAACACGCCGGCGACGATGAAGGCGATACCGACAAGCTTCTGCGCGGTGAGCGATTCCCCGAACAGGTACCAGGCGGCGACCGCGTTCACGATGTACCCGACCGACAGCATGGGGTAGGCGACCGACACCGGGACGCGCGACAGCCCCACGATCCACACCGCGACGCTCACCACGTAGCAGGCGAGACCGCCCGCGATATGCGGCTCCAGGGCGAGCTTCATTCCGACAGGGAGGATGTTTCGCGCGCTCAGCTCGAACTGGCCGACCACGTTGGTGCCCGCCTTGAGCAGGAGCTGCGCCGCCGCGTTCAGCAACACGCCGGTCATGAGCAGGGCGAAGGTCACCGCGTTCACGGCTTCCTCACGATCACGCGGCGCGGGTCCTCGGCCACGACTTCCATCGGTACGGGATACGCCTTGAGGAAGGCGGGCAGGTCGTTGGCGTTGAACATGGCGTACGCCTCGCGGTCTGCCTGCCAGGCGCGGGCGAAAGCCGCCGCGTCGGGGAGGAAATCCCGCGGGGCGCGGCCAATCGGGTCGACGAGCTCGTCCATGTTCGCCACCATGGTGACGCGTCTCCCGAGATAGAAGAGCAGCGTATGGTCGAAGGTTTCCACGACGTAGAAGGGCGTATCCGGTTTCACCTGGTCCCGGATCTTGTGGACGATATGATACGCGGAAAGCGAAGGCGCCAAGCTCTCGTGTCCGGTGAGCGCGAGCTGGGAGAATGTCAGGCCGCCGAAAGCGAGCGAGATCGAGGCCGCGATGCGCCGGCCGCGCCGCACGAGCACCGCGGCGAGAACGCCGCCGCACAGGAGCGCAGCGCCCGCGGCGGCGAGCCAGGGCACGTAGCCCGCGAGCAGGGTCGGCGGCACGGCGTCCGACGAGAACTCCGGCGCGCGCGGAGCGGCGAGCGCGACGGCGAGCCCCAGGATGCCGGTGGCCGCGGATTGAGCCAGGAGCTCGCGCGGGCCCGCGGCGCGGAGGCGCTCGCCGATGAGAAGCGCCAGCGCGGGAAAGAGGGGCAGGATGTAGGGAACCAGCTTGGAGTCGGACGCAGAGAAAAAGACGAACACGACGGCGCACCAGACGAGAAGGAAGCGCTTCGCGTCGAATCCGGCCTCGGCGCCGCGCCGCGCGGCGCTGCGCAGCGCCGGGAAGAGGCTCACGATCCAGGGAACGATCCCGAGCAGCAGCACCGGGAGGAAGTACCACGCGGGCTGGTAGCGGTCGTGCTCCCTGGTGAGAAAGCGCTCGAAGTGCTCGTGGATGAAGAAGAAGCGCGCGAATTCCGGGTAGGCGAGCGACTCCGTCACGAACCACGGCGCGGCGATCGCGAGGAACAGCAGCCCGCCCCGGACGAGCTCGAGCCGCGCGAGCAGCCTCCACTCCCGCTGCAAGAGGATGTAGACGCCGGCCGCCGCGATCGGCAGCACCGCCCCGACCAGCCCCTTGGTGAGAACGGCAAGCGCCATCGCGCCCCAGGCGAGCAGCATCCATCGCCTTCGCCCGGCCTCGCCGGGTTCCACTTGGGCCGCGGCGAAGGCGAATACCGCCGCGGACATGAAGAAGCTGAGCGCCACGTCCAGGGTGAGGAGGTGCCCCATGACCACGTACAGGAAGGAGCTCGCCGCCACCGCGGCGCCCAGCAGCCCCGCCGGCGGCGCGAACAGTCGGTTCCCCGCCCAGAACACCAGCAGCACGCCGAGGAAGCCGGTCAGCCCGGGCCACAGGCGCGCCGCCCATTCGTTCATGCCGAAAGCCGAAAGCGAAGCCGCGGTCGCCCAGTATTGCAGCGGCGGCTTCTCGAAGTACTTGTACCCGTTCAGGCGCGGGGTCAGCCAGTCGCCGGTCGAGACCATCTCGCGCGGGATCTCGGCGTAGCGGCCTTCGTCGGGCTTGACCAGGTGCCGGTAGCCGAGGTTGCAGAACCAGAGGAGCGCAAAGGCCGCGAGCAGGGCAAGAAGGCCGCGCCGCGTCATTCGATCAGCAGCGCCGCCGCGACCTTGCGCCCTTCGCTCATGAGGATGTTGTAGGTGCGGCAGGCCGCCTGGAGGTCCATGACCTCGACGCCGATTCCGGCGCGCAGCAGCGGAGCCAGGATCTCGGGGCGCGGAAAGCGCAGCCGTCCTCCGGTGCCGAGGAGGATGATCTCGCGATCGAGGCCGGTGAGCGCCGCCAGGTGCTCCGCCTTGAGGTCCGCGAAGCGCGCTGCAGGCCAGTCGGCGAGGATGCGCTCGGGCAGCACGACGACGCTCCGCTCGATCCGCTCGCCGTTCACCATGACGTAGCCGTCGCCGTAGCCGGTAAAGGTGTTGTGGGTGCCCGCCGGTTCCCGATGCAGCTTCAAGGTTTGCTCGTGCTGTAAGTGTCCGGTAACATTATAACTTTTTGCACTGCGCCATGAGACAGTTCGCCCGCATCCAGCGCCTCCCGCCCTACGTCTTCAACATCACCAACGAGTTGAAGATGGCGGCGCGCCGCGCGGGCGAGGACGTGATCGACATGAGCATGGGCAACCCCGATGGCCCGACGCCCGCGCACATCGTCGCGAAGCTGGTCGAGGCAGCACAGCGCCAGGACACCCACGGCTATTCCGTGTCGAAGGGCATTCCGCGGCTGCGCCGCGCGATCTGCGCCTGGTACCAGCGCCGCTACGGCGTCGAGTTCGACCCCGAGACCGAGGCGATCGTCACCATCGGCTCGAAGGAGGGCCTCGCGCACCTGATGCTCGCGTGCCTGGACCGCGGCGACACCGTGCTCGTGCCCAATCCTTCGTACCCGATCCACATCTACGGCGCGATCATCGCGGGCGCCGACATCCGCTCGGTGCGGATGACCGCGAACGTGGATTTCTTCGAGGAGCTCGAGCGCGCCATACGCGAGCTGATCCCCAAGCCGAAGATGCTGATCATCGGCTTTCCGTCCAACCCGACGGCGAAATGCGTCGAGCTGGAGTTCTTCGAGCGCGTGGTCGCGCTCGCGAAGGCCCACGACATCCTGGTCGTGCACGACCTCGCGTACGCGGACATATGCTTCGACGGCTACCGTGCCCCGTCGATCATGCAGGTGCCGGGGGCGCGCGAGGTCGCGGTGGAGTTCTTCACGATGTCGAAGAGCTACAACATGGCCGGCTGGCGCATCGGCTTCATGGTGGGCAACAAGGACCTCGTGAACGCGCTGGCGCGCATCAAGAGCTACCACGACTACGGCACCTTCACGCCGATCCAGGTGGCGTCCATCGTCGCGCTCGAAGGGCCGCAGGACTGCGTCGAGGAGCACCGCCTGAAGTACCAGAAGCGCCGCGACGTGATGGTGCGCGGCCTGCACGAGGCGGGCTGGATGGTCGACAATCCGAAGGCGTCGATGTACATCTGGGCGAAGATCCCGGACGCCTACGCGAAGCTGGGGTCGCTCGACTTCGCCAAGAAGGTGCTGAAGGACGCGAAGGTCGCGGTGTCGCCCGGCGTCGGCTTCGGCGATTACGGCGACGACCACGTGCGCATCGCGCTGATCGAGAACGAGGCGCGCACCCGGCAGGCGGTGCGCGGCATCAAGGAGATGTTCAGGAAGGACGGCCTGCTGTGACCCGCATCGTGGAGATCAACGACGAGTCGGGGGCGGTGGTCGAGCCGGAATGGTTCGACCGCGCCGAGTCGGTGCACCGGCAGCTGCGCACCGCGCTCCCGGCCGACTACGCCGGAAAGATGAGGCGCGTTTTCGCGGGACGCGCGCGCATGTGCGTGGCGGTGGAGGGGGAGGACGTCGTGGGCGTGGCGGTATACCGCGTCTACGAGAACACCTTCCAGGGCAAGCAGCTCTACGTCGACGACCTGGTGACTGACGAATCGCGCCGCTCCACCGGGGTCGGGCGCGCGCTGCTCTCGTACCTCGAGGGCAAGGCGAGGGGCGCGGGCCTGGAGAATCTCGCGCTCGACTCGGGCACGCAGCGGCAGCAGGCGCACAAGTTCTATTTTCGCGAGGGCATGGTCGTGACATCGTTTCATTTCGGGAAGCGGCTCAAATGAAGCCGATCAACGTCGGGCTGCTGGGCATCGGGACCGTGGGCGGGGGGACCTGGCAGGTGCTCGCGCGCAATCGCGAGGAGATCTCGCGCCGCGCCGGGCGCGACATCCGCATCAGCGTCGTCGCCGACAAGGAGGTCGAGAAGGCGAAGAAGCTCACCGGCGGGGCGGCGCGCGTCACCGCGGACGCCTTCGAGGTGACGCGCGATCCCGAGGTCGACATCGTCATCGAGCTGATCGGCGGCTACACGGTCGCCAAGGACTTGGTGCTCGCCGCAATCGAATCGGGCAAGCACGTGGTGACCGCGAACAAGGCGCTGCTCGCCATCCACGGCAACGAGATCTTCGCCGCCGCACGGAAGAAGGACGTCATGGTCGCCTTCGAGGGCGCGGTCGCGGGCGGCATCCCGATCATCAAGGCTCTGCGCGAAGGGCTCACCGCGAACCGAATCGAGTGGATCGCCGGCATCATCAACGGCACCTCGAACTTCATCCTCTCGGAGATGCGCGACAAGGGGCTGCCGTTCGACGCGGTGCTCAAGGAGGCGCAGCGCCTGGGCTACGCCGAGGCCGACCCGACCTTTGACATCGAGGGCGTCGACGCGGCGCACAAGCTCACGATCATGTCGGCGATCGCCTTCGGCATCCCGATGCAGTTCGACAAGTGCTACAAGGAGGGCATCTCGAAGCTCACCCAGGCCGACATCCGCTACGCGGAGCAGCTCGGCTACCGCATCAAGCTGCTCGGGATCACGAAGAGGACCGAGCAGGGCATCGAGCTGCGCGTCCACCCGACGCTGATCCCGGCGAAGCGCCTGATCGCGAACGTCGAGGGCGTGATGAACGTGGTGCTGGTGAAGGGCGACGCCGTCGGGCCGACGATGTACTACGGGGCCGGGGCGGGCGCCGAGCCCACCGGCAGCGCCGTGGTCGCCGACCTGGTCGACATCACCCGCCTGCACACCGCCGACCCCGAGCACCGCGTGCCTCACCTCGCGTTCCAGCCCGACCGCATGTCGAGCCTCAAGGTGCTGCCGATGGACGAGGTCGTGACCTCGTACTATCTCCGCATGCAGGTCGCGGACAAGCCGGGCGTGCTCGCCGACATCACGCGCATCCTCGCGGACGCGTCGATCTCGATCGACGCCATGGTGCAGCGCGAGCCGCAGGAGGGCGAGGAGCAGGTCGACATCATCATGCTGACGCACCAGGCGAGGGAGAAGCAGGTGAACGCCGCAATCGCCAAGATCGAGAAGCTTCCCGTCGTCACCGGCAAGGTCACGCGCATCCGGCTCGAGGAGCTGGGGCGGAACTAGCCCCATGCGCTACGTCAGCACTCGCGGCGGCGGCAAGCCGCAGGCGTTTACCGACATCCTGCTCGAGGGCCTCGCGCCCGACGGCGGGCTGTACCTGCCGGAGAAGCTTCCGAATCTTTCCGCGTCCGACCTCTCCGCGATGCGGGGCATGGGCTATCGCGAGCTCGCGATAGCGGTGCTCTCGAGATTCATCGATGACATCCCCGCCGCGGATCTGAGGCGCCTCGTCGAATCGACCTACACGAAGAAGGTCTTCGGCAGCGACGACATCACGCCGGTGAAGAAGCTCGAGGAGGGCCTCTACCTCCTCGGCCTCTCGGAAGGGCCCTCGCTCGCGTTCAAGGACGTCGCGCTGCAGCTGCTGGGCAATCTCTTCGAGTACGCGCTCGCCAAGCGCGGCGAGCGCATCAACATCCTCGGCGCGACCTCGGGCGACACCGGGTCGTCGGCCGAGTACGCGCTGCGCGGCAAGAAGAACGTGAATGTCTTCATGCTCTCGCCGCACGGCCGCATGAGCGCGTTCCAGGCTGCGCAGATGTACTCTCTGCAGGATGCGAACATCTTCAACATCGCCATTCGCGGCGTGTTCGACGACTGCCAGGACATCGTCAAGGCGATCTCGGGCGATTCGGCGTTCAAGGCGAAGCACAGGATCGGCGCGGTCAATTCGATCAACTGGGCGCGGATCGTGGCTCAGGCGGTGTACTACTTCAAGGCTTATTTCGCGGTGACCAAGAAGAACGGAGATCCCGTCTCGTTTTCCGTTCCGTCGGGCAACTTCGGGAACGTGTACGCGGGCCACGTGGCGCGGAGCATGGGCCTTCCGATCAAGCGGCTCATCGTCGCCACCAACGAGAACGACGTGCTCGACGAGTTCTTCCGCACCGGCCGCTACCGGGTCAGGAAGGCGTCCGAGGTCCACGCGACCAGCAGTCCCTCGATGGACATCTCGAAATCGTCGAACTTCGAGCGCTACGCCTACGATCTCGTCGGCCGCGATGCCAAGGTGCTGCGCGACCTATGGGCGAAGCTCGAGCGCGACGGGACGCTGGACCTCTCGGGCACCGTCTACTTCAGGCAGGTCGCCGAGACCGGCTTCGTCTCCGGGAAGAGCACCCACGCCGACCGCCTCGCGACCATCCGCCGGATGTGGAAGGATCACGGCGTGATGATCGACCCGCACACCGCCGACGGCGTCAAGGTTGGACTGGGGAAACGCGAAAAGGGCGTGCCGCTGGTCTGCATGGAGACCGCGCAGCCGGCGAAATTCGCCGAGACCATCCGCGAAGCGATCGGGCGCGATCCGACGCGGGTGGCGGGATTCGAGGACCTCGAGAAGCTGCCGCAGCGGGTGGAGGTGATGGACGTTGATGCGGGCGCGGTGAAAGCCCTCATCGCCGAACGTGGCGGGTAGGGAATGCGCACCGCACTTTGTCTCCTGCAACTGCTGTGCGCGATTTCTCTCTCGGCGCAGGCCGCCGCGCAGGGCATCCCGGCCGACGGTCTTCATTGCGGCCTTCAAGAGCCGCCGGCAGCGGCTGCAAAGGGCGTTCGCCCGCCCCACCAGCAACCCATGCGGATGTTCCCGGTGAATCCCGGTCCTCAGTACACGGGATGCCAATGGATCTGGATCTCGTTCGGATTTCCTCCGGCCTGGAACTATTCTGCGGTGACCTACTACGAAGGCGGCACGCCGAAGCTTCATCGAGTGACGTATCCGCCGCTCCCGGTGCAGGTAACCATCCAGGAATGCGTGTTCGACGCCGATGGCACGATGCGCAAGGTGATTGACGGAAGCTGGCAGCAGGATTGCCCAATCTCGCGCCATCTGCAGGAGCTGCTGCTGCTCACCCCGAAGGAGAACGATTCGTGGACTTTCTTCTGACCGCTGTCATTGTGGGGCTCGGCGCCACCCTCTTCATGGACCTCTGGGCGGCGTCTTTCAAACGCGCATTCAAGGTTTCATCGGCCAACTACTGCCTCGTCGGCCGCTGGCTGCGTCACATGGAAGGCGGCGTCTTCAGGCACCCGAGCATCGCCGGCGCGGCCAAGAAACCGGCCGAGTGCGCGGTCGGCTGGATCGCTCACTATGCGATCGGGGCGCTGTTCGCGCTGGCCCTCGTGGCGCTGGCTACGCCGCAATGGCTGCACTCGCCGACCCTGATGCCCGCTCTGATCTTCGGCGTCGTCACGGTTTGCATTCCCTTCTTCGTCATGCACCCTTCGTTCGGCCTCGGGCCTGCCTCGTCGAAGGCTCCCAACCCGATGGGAGCGCGGCTGCGCAGCCTCATGAGTCACGCGGTGTTCGGCGTTGGCCTGTATGTTTCTGCTCTGGTTGTGAGTTCCCTATGAATTGGCTGGATGAAGCTTTCGCCGACCGCTTCGCGGCCGAATGGATCGAAGCCTGGAATACCCATGACCTCAAGCGGGTCCTTTCGCATTACGCCGACGACTTCGAGATGTCCTCGCCCTACGTCGTGCTGATTGCCGGGGAGCCGTCGGGGACGCTGCGCGGCAAGGCGGCAGTGGGCGCCTACTGGAAAAAGGCGCTCGAGCTGGTTCCCGACCTGAAGTTCGAGCTGCTCACGGTTCTCGTGGGCGTCGACAGCGTAACGCTGCACTACAAGGGAGCGCGCGGGCGCTTCGTGGCGGAGGTTCTTCACTTCAGGTCCGACGGAAAAGTCGCCAAGGCCTTTGCGCACTACGCCGGCTAGCGGCTAGAATTCCCGCATGAGCTCGGTGCTGTCCAAAGAGAAGAACGTCCTCGGCGGCCCGCTGCTCGCGTGCAGCTACTCGCCGCTCACCGGCTTCTTCCGCGACGGCTGCTGCGCGACCTATGGCGCCGAAGGCGTGGCGCACCTGGTGTGCGTCAAGGTCACCGACGAGTTTCTGGAGTTCAGCAAGGCGCGCGGCAACGACCTCTCGACGCCGCGCCCCGAGATGCGCTTCAAGGGGCTGCACGGCGGGGACCGCTGGTGCCTGCATGTGCTGCGCTGGGTCGAGGCCTACAAGGCGGGCAGGGCGCCGCAGGTCATCCTCGAGGCGACCCACGAGAACGTCCTGAAGTATGTCACTCTCGACGCCCTGAAGGGGCACGCGCTCGACCTGCAGTGAATTTCCGCGCCCGCGGAAACAATTTGCAACCAAACAGCTCCCCTGGGCAACAGTTGGGAAACGACTGCGCGCGACAATCGCCTGCGGAGTTTCCCAATACGCACAGGAGAGAAAGATGAAACGTCATGCAATGAAGGCGGGCCTGCTGGCCGCCGCGGCGCTCTTCGCCGGCGCGAGCTTCGCGCAGGCGCGGGGACCGGAGGGGGCGGGCGCCGAAGGAATCGGCCCGATGCGCGGTTTCGAGCGCCTGCACCGCCAGCTGAACCTCAACCCGCAGCAGGAAGAGCTGTGGAAGAAGGCGCAGGACGCCCAGCGCGAGGCGTTCAGGACGATGCGCGCCAAGGCGGAGGAGACGCGCGCCAGGCTGCGTGTCGAGATCGACAAGGCGGGAGCGGACCTCAAGCAGTTCGCCGAGCTCGGCGACAAGCTGCGCGCGGAGATGCGCGCGCAGATGGACGCTTCGCGCAAGCAGGTGCGCTCGGCGTGGTTCGGGGTCTACGACTCGCTTGACGCCAAGCAGAAGGAGCAGGTGCGCGTCGCGATCCGCGATGGCATGGACCGCCACCGCGGCTGGCATCACGGAGGCCCGCGGGGCGGGACGCGCGGCCAGGCGCCGGCCGGGCAGGGAAACGGCTGAGGCCTTCCTCCGGCGCTAGGACCCGGGCCGCGACTGCGGCACCGGGCTCACCTCGAAGAGCTGCGGCG